>Ga0209253_10003751_pt1 | contig 13288 bp, 9 predicted proteins | sample FrelakmetBRP12BR_FD_187145 | JGI IMG/M metagenome (GOLD analysis project Ga0209253, IMG submission 187145) | Freshwater lake sediment microbial communities from the University of Notre Dame, USA, for methane emissions studies - BRP12 BR (SPAdes)... | ecosystem: Environmental > Aquatic >...
GTCGGCCAGCCGCCGGCGGCGCCGACCTCGCGGTAGGTCGCATCGAGCTGATACCGCCAGGCCTCGGCGTTCCAGGGCGACCACAGAGGTGGGAAGTGGAAAGCGAGATGGAGCAGGTTGGGAGCGGTGAAAGTGGCCACCCGCGCCGTATCGAGGACATAGACCTCGCCGACCATCATCCGCTGTCCCGGATACGAGTCGAGGAGCGCCCGAATCCCGCGGATCAGGCGCTGGCTGCGCCGGTCGGTCTCGAGGAGACGTTGCGGCGTCCCGATCTCCGGATGCTCCGGCGATGCCGTGTCCTTCCCGATGAGGTGGATGACGTCCGCCCGGAAGCCGTCCACGCCCCTATCGAGCCAGAAACGCAGGACATCGTGCATCGCTTCGACGACCTGGGGATTCGCCCAGTTCAAATCCGGTTGCTGCGGCAGGAAGAGATGGAGATACCAAGCCTGCGTTCTCTCATCCCAGGTCCAGGCAGGGCCCTTGCCGAAGGCGCCGCGCCAGTTGGTGGGAAGCCGGTCGGGGCTGCCATCAACCCAGACGTACCAGTCCCGCTTGGGATTGTCGCGGGAGCACCGCGACTCGATGAACCAGGCGTGCTGGTCGCTGGTATGGTTCGGCACCCAGTCGATGATCACCTTCAGGTTGCGTTCGTGCGCCTCGGCAAGAAGTCGGTCGAAGTCGCCTAGTGAGCCGAACACGGGGTCGACGTCGCAGTAGTCGGCGACGTCGTAGCCGAAGTCGGCCATCGGTGAGCGGTAGAAGGGCGACAGCCAGATCGCGTCGACGCCGAGCCAAGTGAGGTAATCCAGGCGCCGGCGAAGCCCTTCAAGGTCGCCGACTCCGTCGCCGTTGGAGTCAGCGAAAGAGCGGGGATAGACTTGGTAGAAGACAGCAGTTTTCCACCAGGGCTCGCCAGGGGTCGGTTGAGTCGTCATGCGGATGTATGATATCACGGACACCTGCGGCAGTGGAGCAGCCAGTCGCCTGGACTTCCGGCGTTGCGCCGGCGAGTCTCAGAGAGCCAGCATGGAGGCGCCAGAATGAGGACCAGAGCGCTTGAAACGAAAGCGGTCGTGCGCGCGGCGGTGGCGAGGGCGGAGGTGAGCGATGTGACCGGAAGCTCAGTCGTATTGAAAACGAGCGCTCCAAAGGTCCGCCGTGACGACCCCTCCTCCTGGCAGGCGTCATTCCTCGGCGAAGTGGAGGGGCGTGTGCGGATCGATGTCCTGGCGGACAACTTGGTCCGCCTGCGCTACGCAGAGGGCGACTGCGTCCCCGAGAACGGGACGGCGATGGTCGTCGGGGAGTTCACGGGGCCTTCTTACTTTGAGATCGAGGGCTCCGCTCCGCCAGCTTCCGTAAGAGAGGGAATTCGCATTACGACGGCCGCGCTATCGATTCTGATCTCCCTCAACCCGTACCGCGTCGAGATCAGCGATCGACGCGGTCGTAAGATCTGCGGCATCGGAGGACGGGAGAAGAACCACTTTGCGCGTTGGGATTCGCACAACACCGGCGTCGCCTACACCATCCCCGACGAGAGTCCGGTGGCCACCGAGAGCTTCGACTTGGCGCACGATGAGTGCATCTACGGCCTCGGCGAGCGATTCATCAAGCTGAACAAGGTGGGCCAAACCATCGACCTGAACATGATGGAGTCGCTGGGGACGATCACGCCGCGATCCTACAAGAACGTGCCTTTCTTCGTCAGCACCAAGGGCTACGGCGTTTACTTCAACCATTCCTCCCTGATGACCTACTGGGTGGGTAGCATGACGGCGACGGACGTGCAGGTGGCAGTGGAGGACGACTTCCTGGACTACTACGTGATGACCGGCAGTATCAAGGAGATACTCGCGCGTTACACGGACATAACCGGCAAAGGTGCTCTTCCGCCGAAGTGGTCGTTCGGTTTCTGGCAGAGCAAGATGAGCTACATCTCTGCGGAGGAGACGCTGGAGATCGCCCGCACACTGCGCGAGCGGGGCATTCCCTGCGACGTCATCCACCTGGACACTCACTGGTTCAAGGCGGACTGGTACTGCGATCTGGAATTCGCGACGGATCGCTTCCCGGACCCAAGAAGCTATATGGAAGAGCTAGCGAAGCTGGGGATCAAGATATCCCTCTGGCAGCTACCCTACATACCCGAGGGGTCGAAGCTCTTCGGTGACCTCAAGGCCGTAGGCGGGTTTGTCAGGCGGGCGGACGGCGAGATCTATGACCTCGGCTTCTGTATGACGCCGGGCTTCAACGGCGTCGTGGGCGTGATCGACTTCACCAACCCCGAGGCAAACCGCGTCTACGGCGACGCCCTGCGCCGGCTGTTTCGACTCGGCGCCAAGGTGATCAAGACGGACTTCGGTGAGTTCGCGCCCCTCGACGGTGTCTACCACGATGGGACCCCCGGCCACCGCATGCACAATCTCTACCCCCTACTCTACAACCGAGTGGTCTGGCCGCTGACGAAGGAGGAGACCGGTGATGGCATTGTCTGGGCGCGCTCCGCCTGGGCGGGCAGCCAGCGGTACCCTCTCCATTGGGGCGGCGACAGTTCCCCCAACTATTTCAACATCTGTCCGCAGCTAGAGAGTGGGCTGTCTTTCGGCCTCTCCGGCTTCCAGTTCTGGAGCCAGGATGTCGGCGGCTTCATGGGCCTCACCAGCGACGAACTCCTCATCCGCTGGATGCAGTTCGGCGTCTTCAACTCGCACGTGCGGATTCACGGGGCTGGGAGTCGTGAGATATACAAGTTCCAGCCGGAAACGGAACGCATCTGCCGAGACTACATCCGGCTGCGCTACCGGCTGTTGCCCTACATCTATGGCTCGGCCATGAAGTGCGTCGAGGAGTCACTCCCCATGCTCCGCGCGCTGGTGATCGAGTATGAGGACGATCCTAACGTCTGGAACCTGGGTAATGAGTACCTCTTCGGCGATAGCCTGCTCGTCGCGCCGATATTCACGGAGGAAGGGCAGCGCCGCGTCTACCTGCCAGAGGGCGTCTGGACAGACTGGTGGAGCAAGCGCCGCCTCGCTGGGCCCTGCTGGATCGACGTGGAAGCCGAGATCGAGACTATCCCCCTCTACGTGCGAGAGGGGGGCATCATCCCGATGGGGCCGGTGATGAACTACGTCGACGAGGTGCCGACAAACCAGATCGACCTTCTCGTTTCACCGTTCGACGGGGAGGGTCGCAGCGCCTTTCGCGTGCCCGTCAACAACGAACTGGTCGATGTGACATACGTGGCGTCCGGAGGACGCCACACTGTCAGCATCGGCGACACGGCGGTCGCCTTCCAGGTTCACTCGCTCGGCCGGCAAGATATCAGTGTGGTGCGAGGTGCGGGCAATCTCTGAGATCGGGGGGCCGGTTGCCTTGGGCCGCTCCGCGGTCTGCGCCCTACGCTAGGTGCAAAACTGGCGCCCCCGGCAGGACTCGAACCCACAACCACCTGGTCCGAAGCCAGGTGCTCTATCCATTGAGCTACGGGGGCCACCACAACAGGCGGCGGGCCAAAGCCACGCCGCCATAGTGTTCACTGAGCTTCTGAGAGTTTATCATAGGCCAGGGAAGGGCCACAACCAAAACGGGGGCGCCCGACCTACCTCGATGCCCGCCTTTCAGCCCGTAACCACGCCTACGCCTTCCAGGACGGCGATGACGAGATAGATGCCCGTCAGGGCGATCAACAGACCCGTCGCGAGCCGGGCGATGACGTTCTGAACTGGGGAGTTTACCCAGGACCCCATGATCCTTCGATCGTTGACCAACTTGAGCATCAGGAACAGGATCAGCGGCAGAAGGATGCCGGCCACCACGTTGGGCAGGAACAATAGCGTCAACAGCGGCACGCCGGGGATGAGCACCGCCGCGGCGCCGATCGCGATCAACGCCGCGAACAGGCCGAAGAAAGCAGGCGCCTCCCTGAACGGCCGGTTCACACTGCGCTCCCAGCCGAAGGCCTCGCAGACGGCGTAGGCCGTGCTGAGGGGTAGCACGGCGGCAGCCATCAGGCATGCGTTCAGCAAACCGATAGCGAAGAGTCTGGCCGCGAAGTCCCCCGCCAGCGGTCGCAGCGTTTGGGCAACGTCGGTCACCGTGTCCGCAGGCTTGCCATGGGCGAAGAGGGTAGCGGCCGTGGTCACGATGATGAAGAAGGCGATGAAATTGGTGAGGAAGGAGCCTACCCACACATCCAGTCGCACTAGCGAGTACTCCCGCTCGCCAAGCCCCTTATCGACCACGCTGGACTGCAGGTAGAACTGCATCCAGGGTGTGATGGTGGTGCCGATCAGGCCGATGAGGATCGTGAGATAGGGGAGCGTGAAATGAAAGGTCGGGACGACCAAGTGACTGCCCACAGCGCCCCAGTCGGGCTTTGCCATGAAGCCGGTGATGACGTAGGAGATGAACACCATAGAGACCGTCAGCAGCACGACCTCGACACGCCGATAGGAACCATAGACAACAACCACGAAGACCAGGGCCGCTGCGGCGGGAACAGTGACGTAGCGGGACACGCCGAAGATCTCCGACGCGGCGGCGATACCCGCGAACTCTGCCACAACGGTGGTGACGTTGGCTATGAGCAGGGCCAGCATCGCCAGGGCAGTTGTACGCACACCGAAGCGTTCCCTGATTAAGTCAGCGAGGCCCTTGCCAGTGACGGCGCCCATGCGTGCCGCCATCTCCTGCACCACCGCCAACGTGACGACGGTCAGAATCAGGACCCAGAGCAGCGAATAGCCGAAGCGCCCGCCGGCGATGGCGTAGCCGGTTATGCCCGTGGCGTCATCGTCGACGATGCCCGTGATGATGCCCGGGCCCATAACGGCCAGAAAAGGCGCCAGCCGAAGCAGCCCGCTCAGACGGGCGACGGCAATAGCCCTGCCGGGGATCTTGCGTTCGGCGGGCCCCCGCAAAACTCAACCCCGCATCCGTCGCGGACGGTTACGCCATGATCGGGGCGTCACTAGATCCACCACGTCGTTGACCGTCACCACACCCTTTAGGCGATTCTCATCGTCTACCACCGGGATGCCGAGGAAGTCATACCGGACTAGCATGCGTGCCACCTCTTCCTGGGGATCGTTCAGGTGGACGTACTTGACGTCGCTTCGCATGATCTGCGCGATTCGCTCATTGGGTTGGCTGACGACCAGGTCGCGCAGCGAGAGAACGCCACTGAGCCGGCCAGCATCGTCGATAACGTAGAGGTAGTAGATCTCGTCCTCCGGTGGCGCGATACGCCGCAGCTTTGCGATGACCTCGTCGGCGGTGTCGCTCTCCTGCACCGCAATTACGCGGCTGTTCATCAGGCCGCCGGCCGTGTCCTCCTCGTAGGCGAGGAGCGACCTTACCTCCTGCGCCGCCTGGGGCTCCATGAGGCTCATGAGCTCCTCTGCCCGCTCTTTCTCCACATCGCCCAGAACGTCCGCGGCGTCATCGGGTGGCATCTCCTCCAGGACATCGGCGGCCTCCTCGGGCTCCATCGCCGATAGCACAGCGGCCCCATGATCTTCGGACAGCTCGGCGAGGGCACGAGCCGCGGTCTTATCCTGCAGAGCTTCCAGCACGTCGGCGGCCTCGCCGGCCGACATCTGGCTGATGACGGCGGCGATGTCGGCCGAGCGCATGCGGTGCAGCCGGTCGAAGGTGACGTTCAGGCGCACCTCGTCGATGGCTGGCCCCACGTCTACCTGCTCCCAGTCGATGAGGCGCACGCGGCTGCGACCGAGGAGGCCGCTCGGCCACGGCAGGCCGAGTCGCCGAAGCAGACCGGCGGTGGAGCTGTCCACGCCGCCCAGTCGGAGCTCGTCATTGATCGGGACCAGGCCAAGGTCGTTGACGCGCACCAGCTTGACGCCGGCCGTATCGACGATTTGCTTATCCAGCACGTCCCGAGCGAGCCAGATAAGATCTTCGCCCGGCTCGGGGTACGCGCCCAGGTCTAAAGAGCGACGGAGGACGGTGCCTCGGGGTGTGACGGAGCTGACGTCGCCCCAGGGGACCGCGTGGAGGCGCCGCCCGCTGCGGACAACGACGGCGCGGACGGGAGGGTAGGGAACTTCCGTCAGGACAAGCACATCGCGCAGAGTGCCCACCTGCGTGCCGTCTGGATCAAGAACGGGGCGGCCCAGAAGCTGGCTGAGGAATGGCATAGAAAACCACCTCCCAAGCAGCGGTCATGTGGGAGGTGGTCCACCGCGGGCGAGCCGCGGCCGCGTGAAGGTCCGCGTTAGCGGCGACTCACCAAAAGCGAAGCGCCTCCCCCGCCTTCGTTTGTATAACGGCTATGCCAGCCGTCTTCGTCGCTCTCCATCTTCGTCCGCTGGTCCCTGGGCCGCACAAAGGCTCCAGGTCCGTCCACCCCAGAGAGTACGTCTCTGGCGGCGACGCGTCAACCGGGTGCAGAAGAGACTCCAACCGTCCTCAGCGGCCCCAGCCGTCGACCGCCTCAGATCACGCTTGATCTTCCTGGGCCTGGCGACCCTGATGATCGATCAGCTTACCTAGCTACGGCGCCGGGCTGGGTGTGGGCGCGGGCGTCCCGCTAGACGTTGGCGCCGGCAGGGACACCGTGATGAGGGTCTTCCGCCCGTCCGTTTGCTCCTCCTGGATGGCCAGAGTGCCCGCCCCACCGCCGCTGTCTCGCCGCGCGAACTCCACGATGACCGTGTTCTCCTCGGCGATCTCCACCACGTTGCTTACTTCCCAGGGGGCCTCGGCCAGCCTCGCCTCGTAGAAGCTCCGTACGCTGTCGGCGCTATCAGTCGTCTCCATACCGATGGCGTAGATGTTGCCCTGGGCCGCGTCGATGCGCCTGGCAGCGGTGATCGTCGCCTTCTCGTAAATGGGGAAGTCCTCGGGAAAGCCCTCGGGAAGCTCAACAGCCGCGGTCGAGGGGGTGGGTGACACCTCGGCCGATGCGGCCGGCGAGACCGACGGCGCCGCCGTCGGCTCCGCGCCATCACCGCCACCGCACGCGGCCAGCAGAAGAAGGGGCAAGAGCAGGAGGACTAGAAGGGTTATGTCAAATAGATGGGGTGGACGGAGGGATTCGAACCCTCGATCTCCAGGGCCACAACCTGGCGCCTTAACCACTCGGCTACGCCCACCACAGAGGAAACGCCGGAGACCTGCACGCAGATAGAGAGAACAATCAGACCACCACCGGCGTCTGGAGTGTATCACAGGCGCTCAGATAGGGTCAAGGAAAGGACCCCGCAAAGCTGCTATACTCGATCTGATCCGGCACGTGAAGATGGCCCCCTCTTTCAACCACATCGACGGCATTGAGTACACAGGACCGGCGTGCAGCCTGGATCTGAAGGGCGGACCGGACGGCGCCCTCTACTTCTCGACCACCGACACGATCTATCGTTGGGGTAGCTAGCGCCCTTCGCCAGGGTCGACAATGGCGCGCTGATGAGGCAAAATCCTTACGTTGGGCTGCGCCCCCCATTGCGGGCTGGAGAGGGAGAACCGACGATGAAGTGTGTGACCCGTACCATTACGGTTCGCACCGACAGAGGGCCACAGTTCGTGGACATCACCGAGCAGGTCGCCGCCGCCGCCCGCGAGGCGTCGCTGCGCAACGGCTTCGCCATCGTCTTCTGCCGCCATACCACCGCCGCCATTCGCATCAACGAAAACGAGCCGATGCTCATCCAGGACATGGAGCAGTTCTTGGAGAGGGTCGCTCCCGCCCACGACTACTACAACCACAACGACTCTGCTCACAGCCTCGACCCCCAGCGAGAGGGCGGCCCCAACGGCCATTCCCACTGCCAGCAGCTCCTCCTCGGCGCCAGCGAGGCGGTGCCGGTCGCCGAGGGCGACCTGGTGTTGGGCCAGTGGCAGCGCTTGTTCCTGGTCGAACTGGACCGCGGCCGAGACCGAGAAGTCGTCGTCCAGCTAGTGGGCGAATAGGGTGGCGCCGCCCTCCATCCTCTCCCGCTACCAAGCCGACCTCGACGCCTACCTTCGCGACACCCTGACCGAAGGCCGTCCACCCCTCCTCTACCGCATGATGCGCTACCACCTGGGCTGGGAGGACGCCCAGGGCCGTCCGACGGAGGCCGCCGGCGGCAAGGCTCTGCGCCCCAGCCTTTGCCTCTGGGCCTGCGAAGCCCTTGGCGGCGACCGACGAAAGTGCCTGGCCGCCGCCGCCGCCCTGGAGCTGACCCACAACTTCTCCCTGGTGCATGACGACATCCAGGACGGCGACCGGGAGCGCCGCCACCGGCCGACTGTGTGGGCGGTGTGGGGCGCGGGCCAGGCCATCAACGCCGGCGATAGCCTCGCGACCCTGGCCCGCCTCGTCCTCCTGCGCCTGGCGGAGGCCGGCCTCGAGCCCGCCGCCGTCGTCCGTGCCTGCCGCATCCTGGACGAGGCCTGCCTGACCATGATCGAGGGCCAGTGCCTGGACCTGGAGTTCGAAGAGAAGGCCCAGGTGAGCCTGGACGAGTACCTCGAGATGATCGAGAAGAAATCGGGCGCCTTGTTCGGCGCCGCCCTCCAGCTGGGTGCGCTCACCGCCGGCGCCGACGAAGCCCTGGGCGCGCGCTTCGGGCGCGCCGGCCGCCTTCTGGGCACCGCCTTCCAGGTCCGCGACGACCTGCTGGGCGTTTGGGGCCGGAGAGACGTCACCGGCAAGCCGGAGGCGGCCGACATCCGCCGCCGCAAGAAGACGCTGCCCCTGCTCTATGCCCAGAGCACAGCCCCTTCGGAGGACCGCGAGGCGCTTGCCGGTGTCTATCGCCGCGAGACCCTGGGCGACGACCATGTCCACCAGGTGACGGGCATCCTGGAGAGGGCCGGCGCCTACGACTACTGCCAGGACATGGCCCGCCGGCGCCTTGACGAGGCCCTAGCCGAGCTGGCGGGCACGGCCATCACGCCTGCCGCCTACCGCGACCTGCGGGAGGTGGCGGACTTCCTCCTCGAGCGCGACTTCTAGCGGCACCGATCCCCCTCGGGGGCGCCAGGACGCTCGTTCTGTACTTCCCCCGACCCGTTGGCCTGCCTGCCAGAGACGTGTAGTCCTGTGAGGGTCTCGTGATCCTGAACTAGCCAGGGGACGTCGTGAGCTCTGCAGCCGCAAGCGGGTCGGCTTGGCAACGTTCACCCACCCGGTGTCACCGGTACGTCAACCTGCCCTAGCTTTCCTCTCACGGTCACACCTCCACCCCCTCAGCCGGCTACAAGAAAAGATGAAATTTCTTCCGCCAGGGGATTGACAAGAGGTTACATACCCAGTATATATATATCGAGTAGGTAACTAACCTCACGAAAGGATCAAGGTGCGGTACGCTCTACTCGCTCTACTAGCCGAAGGCTCCACCTACGGGTACGAGTTGAAGCAAGCCTTTGAGCGGCTGTTCAGGCCGGTCTGGCCTCCGATCAACGTCGGCCAGATCTACACGACGCTTGGACGCCTGGAGCGTGACGGGCTGGTGAGGTCTCGCGAGGTCGAGCAGAGCGGCCGGCCTGACAAGCGGGTCTACGAGCTTTCTGACGAAGGCCGAACGGCGCTGGCCAACTGGATGGATGCTCCGGTCGAGGGCACCCGCCTGAAGAATGAGTTCTTCATGAAGCTGGTGCTGGCGACTCTGGCGGGCACCGACCCAGGGCAACTGCTTGACCGCCAGCGCGGCGAATACCTCCAGGCGCTGCGAGACCTTGACACCTTGGCTCTTGAGACCGAAGCCGAATCGCCCGCGCGACTGCTGATCGAGGGCGCCATGCTGCACCTGCAGGCTGACCTGAGGTGGCTCGATCGGTGTGAGGAACGGCTGGGGGATGGACTCAGCCGATTTCGTGCCGTCGGCACGTCAGCGAAGGAGACGAAACGGAACGCCGCGACAGGTGAGAACCCATCGGCGGTGGAGGAGACAGGAAGATGACGGCAATCGCACCCGTCCGCACTGACATTCTCGTCGCGGCTCGCTCGCGGCTGAAGGGGAAAGGAGTACAGCCCATGGCTGACATCATAGAGGCGCGGGGGCTCGCCCGAGCGTTTGTTACTGACGGTGTCGTCATTGAGGCCGTGAGAGGAGTCGAACTATCCGTCGCCGAGGGTGAGTTCGTGGCGATCATGGGCCCCAGCGGCTGCGGGAAGTCGACACTGCTGCATATCCTGGGCGGTCTGGACCGCCCGAGCCGTGGTGAGGTCTTCCTTCGCGGGAAGCGTGTGGACAGCCTGAACGAAGGTCGCTGGGCCAGGCTGCGACGCAAGGAAGTCGGCTTTGTCTTCCAGTTCTTCAACCTGATCAACAACCTTAGCGCCGCCGACAACGTCGAATTGGCGGGTCTGCTCTCGGGCGCGCCGCTGAGCGAAGCGCGACGCCGGCGCAGGGAACTCTTTGCAGCTCTTGGGCTCGAAGAGGTTGCTGGGAAGGTGCCGTCAAGGCTATCGGGCGGACAGCAGCAGCGGGTCGCGCTGGCGCGGGCATTGGTCAATCGCCCAGCTATCCTTCTGGCTGACGAACCGACCGGGAACCTCGACAGTGAGAGCACGCGCGAAGTCCTTAACCTGCTTCGGCAGTACCGAGCGGAAGGTCAGACTATCGTCCTCGTCACGCACGACGCACGTGTGGCGAGCGCAGCCGACCGCGTCATCCACATGCGCGACGGTAGCTTTGTAGGGGAAACCCGCATCGAAGACAGCCGCGATCGTAGTCGGCTCCTCTCCAGCCTGATCGACCTAGAGGTGTAGACATGTTCAGAGCCGCATCTCTACAGGCATTTGCCGACCTTCGACATCGCTGGGTGCAGACGGCGCTGGTCTTCTTCGTCGTTGCGGCCGCGGCAACGGTGCTAATGCTGGCGCTCACGGTTTGGCGCGCCTCCAGCGAGCCGTACGAGCAGGCCCTCGACGAGGCGAACGGTCCCCACGCCTGGTTCTTTGGCGACCGGTCGGACCTCCTGAGGATCGCCGAGCGGGACGGGGTCGTGGGCGCCGCTGGACCCTACACCGTCTCTTTCAACTTCTCGGTGACCGTCGGCACGGAGCGGCATCCCGTGCGCTTCTGGGATACGGGCGCCGAGCTTCCCGAGGTGTCACCCGTACTACTAACAGAGGGACGCTGGCTCGTTCCCGATGGGCGAGACGAAGTCGTCATCGACGCCGGGTTCGCGCGAGAAGCCGGGTTCGACGTTGGCGACGAGATAGTGGTCGCCGACGAGGCGGGACGCACCGTGCTCCACATCGTGGGTGTCGCCGCCAACCTGGAACGCGCTCCCTACCCCGTTTGGGGGCCGGCGGTCTTCCACGCCTTGCCCAGCACCATGGAGCACCTGATCCACGGGCGCGTCAACGCCTGGATGCTAGGGGTGAGGCTCGAGGACGGCGCTGCCAGCGAGCGGTTCATCACCCAGGTCCGTGCCGACTACCCTTCGGTGATCACAGGGTCCTGGCAGGAAGTGCGAGACGGCGTCAACGACGTTAACACGGGGAACGTCGTCCTCCTCGGAGTGTTCTCAGGATTCGCGCTGCTGGCGGTGGGCTTCATCATCGCCAACGCCATCGGCGGGCAGGTGCTGGCGCAGTCCCGCGAGATCGGCCTGCTCAAGGCCGTGGGCTTCACGCCAGGCCAGGTCACTGGCCTCTTCGTGCTTGAGAACATGATGATCGCGGTTCCCGCCGCGCTCGTGGGCGGCGTCCTAGGCTTCGGCCTCTCGCCCCTATTCCTGGGTTCCGTCGCCAGCCTGTTTGACGCCTCCGTCTTCCCGACCTTCGATCCGCTTGTTTCGGGGACCGTCGTAGCTGGCGTAGGGCTGATCACTATGGTCTTCACGGCGGTGCCGGCCTGGCGGGCCGGCCGCCTCAGCACTCTACGCACCCTCACGACAGGCGTCATGGCGGAAGGGTCCCGACCGTCTCTCCCAGCGAAGATCGCGTCCCGACTGCGTCTGCCTCCGCTGCTGGTCATCGCTGTCAAAGACGCGTTCTCCCAGCCTCTCAGGGCCATGCTCACCATCGGGGCGTTGACACTCGTCGTAATCACCGTTGCGTTCGCCCTCACGATCGACGCGACCTTCGTAGCTGCCCAGGACGACCCGGTGCGCCTGGGCGGGCCACCGTTCGAGCTTCAGGTGGAGCCTCGTACCATGTCCAACGACGGCGCCGAAGCGCTCGTCAAGGCCCAGCCGGAGATCGAGCGGTACGTCAAGCGCGCATGGTTTGAGGTAGATATACCGGAGCGGTACCAGCACGTCGGCACGTGGGGCCTGGCCGGAGACTACCGCGAGATCGGGTATCCGATCCATGAGGGCCGAATGTTCTCGGGGCCCGGCGAGGCCGTGCTCGGCCTGGGGCTGGCCAGGGAGCTGGACCTGGGCGTCGGCGATACGATCACGTTCTTGCTATGGGGGGAAACGAGGCTCGAACTACCAGTGGTGGGCACCTACGTCGAGGACAACGACCGCGGCCGAAGGATAATGTTCGACCTCGCCACTGTGGAGGAGATCGTGCCGGATCCTGGGTTCGTCAACTTCGGTGTCAAGGTCGTGTCAGGGACGGATGCCGAGACGGTTAGGCAGTCGCTTCAGCGGCACGGCGGCGGGGGCATCGACGTAGACAACCTCGCCCAGGACTGGGTCGACAGCCTGCAAGAGAACCGGCGGGAGATCCGCGCCATCGCGTTCTCCCTGAACGGGGTGCTGCTTGCAGTAGCGGTGGTGAGCCTGCTGACGTCGCTCCTCTTCACGGTACGTGAGCGGCAGCGAGACGTCGGCATCCTGAAGTCGATCGGCCTTACGCCGGTGCAGGTGGTGAGCGCCTTCGTGATGGGCAGCGCCGTGTTCGCGCTGCTGGCAGCGGTCATCGGCCTCCCCGTCGGAGTGTTCCTGACAAACGTCCTGATAGACTTCGCTGCTCAGGAGGACGGCTTGCCCAAGGGGATCGCCGAGACGCCCAGCGCTGGCTGGCTGCTGCTGGTCGTGCCGTTGACTGTCGCCGTGACCGTCATCGGCAGCGCGCTGCCGGCTATGCAGGCGGGCCGCAGCCGCATCATTGATGCGCTGCGCTATGAGTGAGGGACGAGCCTGGGCAGTTGCGGCGAGGGAGCCGAACCATGTGGGCTGAAGTGCGCCTGAGTTCTCTAGACGGCCCACGGCAGTTCGGCCAATACCCACGTCGCACACGAAGGCCCATTTTGGAGGACGGTCGCGCAACCGCTCAGTCTTCCGTGACCAGGACGAACTCCTCCGGCGGTGCGCCGCAGTTGAGGCAGGCCTCCGGCGGCGCGTCCCGGCGCAGCCACAGCTCGCCGCA
>Ga0209253_10003752_pt1 | contig 13287 bp, 16 predicted proteins | sample FrelakmetBRP12BR_FD_187145 | JGI IMG/M metagenome (GOLD analysis project Ga0209253, IMG submission 187145) | Freshwater lake sediment microbial communities from the University of Notre Dame, USA, for methane emissions studies - BRP12 BR (SPAdes)... | ecosystem: Environmental > Aquatic >...
CTTGCCTTGGCCGGGAAAAGTTTTGACGTTTGGAGGGTCGACAATTGGGATGACCTGCACAAAATATATGCAGACCTCTTAAAGCCCGAAAATCAAACCAAATACAAAACGATCATGCTTGACTCACTAACCGAGTTAAACGAAATGTGCAAAGACCAGATTGTCAAAAAGGACCGCCCGGAAAAGGGCATAAACCCCGGAAAGGTTTATGATGAGATGATGACAATGAGCGACTATGGCCTACTACAAACCCGCATGATGAGATTCATACGGTCGTTTAGAGACTTGCCTTACCACGTCATCATGACCTGCCTAGAGGATACCCAGAAAGATGAGACCACGGGCGCAACACAGATCACCCCCAGCCTTAACGGCAAATTGGCAAGCAATGTCTCAGCTTATTTTGATGAGGTTTTTTGGATGATCACAAAAGAAGAGGACCAAAAAATAACACGCTATTTTGTGACCGGGAAGGTTCCAAAAGCCTTGGCAAAAGACAGGTCCGGTTCCCTGGAACTATACGAACCGGCAAACTTATCTGTCATTTTTAAGAAAATTCTCAGCGTGTTTAAAAAAGCTGACAAAAAAAACAAGGAAGGAAAAAATGAAAGTGCCATTGCATAATGTCCAGGATAGTAACTGGTTAAGCGAGGGGGTTTACGAACTAACCGTTACCAATGCAAGCTATAAAGAAATAAATGGAAAACAGGCTGTCATTATCATGATGGCCAATGACCTCGGCCAAGTGCAAAGGGAGCCATTTTTTCTTACTGAGAAAGCCCTTTGGCGACTAAAGAAATTTGCCCGTGCCTGCGGATATGAAGGGACCAATTGGGAAGAGTTTGACACAGAGGATTTGCTTGGCTGCTCCATCATGGTTCAGCTGACTAGAGAGGCAAACCCTAACGGCAAATGGTATGTCAAGATGTCTGATTTTTGGCAAAAAAACGTGAATGTCCCTGGAAGTCCAACCCCACCACCCCAACCCGAACCCCCAAAAAAAAATGATTCCTGGGAAACAACCACAAAAGAAAATACATGGGACCCCAGCGACCCATTTTAATATTTCCTTTTTTCACCCACTTCAAAAACGTGGCTGGGTATGACTCTGCAAGCCCAGCCACATTTTTTTTATTTTTTTTGTTGACAAAAGTTTATTGGAAAATTATTATTTGCTTGCTTTTTAGTAAAACAACATGTTAAAATATGAAACTAAAAGATAAAGTCCGGGTTTTCCAACCAAATCATATTTTAACATTAAAAAGCACCCCGGACTTTACCTTTTCATCAATATTTCAAATTATAAGGAGCTAGAATAATGAGAATTGATCGGCATTTCCCTGTTCGTAAAAATTCAAAACTATTACTAGGAGGCTGTTATGACTTTTAGGGATCAGGATTTTACTCATTCTAAAGCAAAAATCAGTGAGCCGTCAGCAATTATTCCACATCGAATAACGGAATTGACACTGGATTCCGACATGCCCACAAGGCCCAGGAGGCTTTATGATGTGATCATTCGCAAAACCTTTGGCTGGAATAAAACCAAAGAAATCATCTCAAGGAAAGAGTTTGTGGATATGACACGAATTGACGGACCCAATGTCAACCGTGAATTGAATAAGTTACTTAAATTCAAACGAATTGTCAGGGATAATCAGGGAGCTTATTCAATCAACGATAATAAATCAGAATGGTTGCCCTGGATAACAAAAAGGTCACAAGCAATTACAAATAGTCTCACCGGTGAGACCATACACGAAACAAAAACAGTCTCATCGGTGACACCAAAAGATGTCACCGGCGATGCCCTTTCTCAATCGGAAGGGATGTCACCGGTGACACCCAATGATGTCACGGGTGACACTAAAAGATGTCACCGGCGACACCCCCTATATATAATTAAAGAAAAGAAAGAAATATTAAAGAAACCTCCGAAAGAGAAAACGGCTCCTCCGTCGCCGGAAGCTTTAAAACTTACAGAGATTTTTTTATCGACGTTACCCGAAGAGTACAAAAAACGAATCTCAAATCAAAACCAATGGCCTATGGAGTTTGATAAGATGTTGAAAATGAATTATAAACTTGAAACCATTGAAGCAATTATTTTAAAATACCGAAACGATGACTTTTGGAAAAAGAATTTTTTAAGCCCTGCCAAATTACTAAGCCGGGATGGGAAAGAAAAAGTCAGATACATTGACCGATGGGAGTTAGGATTGAATGAAACAAACAACTACCGATCCAGTCATTACAATGTCAATCCAATCAACCATATTCCTGTACCAACAAAGGATGCAGATTCAAAACCTTTTCATATCCAAGTTTTAGATTCGGGGAAAAAACGAGAGGATTTAGATGCCAACGCTCGCATGTGGTTTGATCGCAGTATGCAGATCACAGAAGCGGAAGCAATAAGAGTTTAATCCAGATGATTAAGGGATTGGAGGCCGAATGATCGCAAAAACACCAGGCGGGAAAATGTCCGTAACAGTCCAACATCCAGAAACCCCAGAGGAAATTATCAAGGCATACAAACACGCAGTAAAAATCACCGAAGAAACAAATAGAAAGGCTTTATTAAAAATATCTGAATTGACAAAAATTATTGAATTGATGGCGAATGAAATCTGGGGTCTCGAGATGCCAAAAAATGGGATTTATTACTACAAAACCAGGGCAGATATAATTCAAAATTTCACCCAAAAAGCGAAGGAGGCCAAATGATCCAACTATTACTAGGCTTTTTATTCGGCTTGCTGATCGCCGCCTTTGCCCTGGGGATTATCATTTGGCGAGCCGGGAAAGTCATGATTGTTCATAAAGACAACGTCAAAATCTTTAATGTCGACCGGTGGGAAAAGGTTATTTAGGAGGAAAACCATGATTGTTAATTGGTGTGGAAGCATAAAATATGGTTGGACATGCCCGAAATGTGGCTGTTCTTATGCACCCTGGGTTAGTAAGTGCTTCTCGGAAAAATGTAAAGAGAAAATCGAATCCGTGCAAAACAATGATTTAAAAAAATGATTAAACGTATCCTGATAATTGAGAACACAGGCCACTATCCAACCAATAACCAGTTTTACGACATCGTTACGAAACTGAATGAATTGATTGAGCAAATCAATATTCAGCAAACCGAGTTGCAAGACCTCATGGAAAGGCTTGATAACTTGGAAATAGGAATTAAGAAATAAACCAAGAGGTGAAATAATATGCAACAATTCAATGATTTAGTTCTGGACATTGCCCGGCAAGAGCGAGATGCCGGGGCCGGGGAAGTCGGCGAAAATAACGCCGGACCCTGGGTTGAAATGTATGTGAGCGACATGGCTGAACCGCCCGTTAATTGGTGCTGTGCTTTTGTTTGCTGGTGCATTATGCAAGGCGTTATTGTTTCATACAAGGGCGACATTCCAAAATGGATCCCCGAAGAAACCTTATCTGTAAGGAATTTACTCAACCAATTCCGGGAACACAAAAAACTTGTAGAACAGCCCCAGCCTGGCGACATTATTTTTTTCTGGCGCGAAGACCCGAAGTCATGGCTTGGCCACGTAGGAATTATTGAGAAGGTAACGGGCATGGAAATTATCACCATTGAAGGCAATAAGGGAAAATTTCCCGCCAAGGTGCAGAATTACAAATATACCAATTGGCAAACCATTCCCAACTTGCTTGGATTTGGGAGGTTATGAAGCATAATGACAATTACCCTTTACGGCAATACCCCAAGCAAGAAAAACTCACAGGTCATTGGCCGGGGTGGTCGGCGACTGTTTCCCAATCCCTTATATGGCTCCTGGTACAGAAAGAATTTCGGCAAAAAAATTGGAAGGTTAAAAGATTTTGTTGAAACATATCGAGAACAAATCAAACTAATCAAGCGGCGGCCAATGTTTCTTGAGATGTATTTTTTTCGGAGAGACAAGCGAAGGTTTGACTATATTAACCTAGCTCAATCGGTGCAAGATGCCCTTGTTGATAGTAAAATAATCCCGGATGATAACATGACTCAAATCATTCCCCTGTTTTTGGGATACAAAGTTGATTTTACCAATCCCCGATGTGAGGTAAAAATAAATTAAATGGAAAACAAAAAAGAAGATTATTTTCAATCAGTTTTTATAAAAACTAGCGACGGCCAGGTTCATGTTTTTTCCGGGCCGGTTGCTTTTTGGAAAGAAAACAAGGAGGTCAAAATTGATTCAATTAAATTTACAGCACCAAGAAAATTACCAGAAAACTTTTGCTTTGAAAAATTTACCCCAGAAATTTCCGTTCCAGTCGGAAACGAAATTGATTGAAACCTGGACAGAAAAAATTCCAACCGAATCCGGGGAATATCTTTTGAAAAATTTGCGAACGGAAAAAGTTAAAATGGTTTACGTCAATTCAAATTTGAAAATCATTGGAAAAAATTTCAACTGGATACCCCTCGCCACCGTGGTTGACTCCAAAAATTTTTTATTCAAAAAACTATGAAAAAATTAATGCGTACAATCGACCAGGTTAAACGATCTTATGTCTCCAATACATTCATGTATCTCGGATACATATCGCCCCTCCTCGTTTTGATTTTAAATTCCTGGGGCTTTTATATTAATATTGTCGGGCAATGTTGAATTAAATATTATTAATGGAGATAAAATGATAAAAAAAGCAAAATTGGAATTTGGGAAGTTAAGTTTTTTAAGACAATTTCAAGAAAAATTTGAGGAGCAATTTTGCCCATATCGAAATGGCAAAAAGTGTGGTTCATGGTGTCCACTTTTTTACATCAACCAAATTGAAACAGATCAAATTGAGTTGCAGTTATGCCGACAAGGTTATTTTTTTGAGCAAAAGGACTTCGAGATTCTCGAATAGGAAAAACAAAAATGTTAACTTATAAAAAATTTTGGCACGATCTGAATGATGAATTTAATTTTACAATTGATGTGGCAGCCGATGATCACAATCACATGGTTCCCCGTTTTTATACATCCAAAGAAAACGGCTTAAAACAAGATTGGGCAAACGAAGTTGTATGGTGCAATCCACCTTTTGGGAAGGATACCTTTGAATGGGTGTTGAAAGCTTGCCTTGAACTAGAGCGACACTGGAAAGAAAAACTGCCTGTCATTGTTATGCTCTTGCCGAATATGAGCCACGAATGGATTTGTGATGATCACATGCTTAAAGGACGTATTATGAAGCGATTCGTAGGCAGGTTGGAATTTACCGGCCCCTATGGCTATCCTGATGATTTACAGCTACTTATTTTTAGGAACGTCAAATGAAATTTAACGGTGAGTTTGAGCAATTAAGAGACACAGTGAAAAATTTTTTGGGGGATGCAATCATGCGTGGACAAAAAAATGTTGAGATTGAAGTTGAGACATTAACAAAACTTTGGGTTCTGATTGAAAATTTGAAAGCCCAGATCACAGAATAAGGAGACACAAATATGGACCAATCAAATTGGAAAAGCTATATAGGAGACGCGGTATATGTTGAGTTTGACGGGTATGGATTTACATTAAAAGCCAATGATTTTAATTGCCCATCAGACATAATATATTTAGAACCAGAAGTATTACAATCTTTGATTAAATTTGCTGAACAAATCAAAAATCAAATAAAAGAAAACCAAATAACATGAACGTAAATTTTACCTTGTTAACAATGGACCAATGTAATCCTTGCAAAGAAATAAAAAAGAATATCGAATGGGCGTTAGATAAAATTGGTATCCAGGGATATGATCTTAACATCAAAAAACTAACCACTGAACAGGCGGTCAACATAGGCGGCGTACCCCAATTATTTTTAAATGCTGAGAAAATAGTTGACGGCAATCCCTCCAAGCAAATTGTGAAACGGAATATTTCAATGGCTCTAAAAAGACAATTCTTTAATGAGACTTTAAAACTGTCAGATACTTTTGGAACACATAAAAAACTAAATTAATAACCCTGTTCAATCAACCATTGGTTCCGGGCATCCTTGCCAACTTCATTTAAGATTTCGTGCATAAATGCTACTTGGTCATCTGTATTGTCCATTCCCTTCAATGCTTCCAGGTTTTCACGGACATATTGACTAAATAATTGACCTGTAATTTCTTGATAGCGCAAACGATTTTCCTGACTTAATGGTATCTTTTTGCCTTGATAGGAGATAGTGCTTATAGTGGTAACATCTCGCGGCAATACTTTTGCTTCACCTGTTTTTTTATAAAGTGTTTCAACAAATTGTATTCCCGGCTCTGCCTTATATTTTTTTGCAATCCAGGGCTTAATTAAAAAAGTTGTAACATCCCAAAATTTTTCAAAGATCGTTCGCTTTGGTTCAAAAATTTCCATTTTTTGTCCCAGCACAGTAACCTTGACTGGCAATTGACTTGACACGCCAGGGATTCTTTTTTTCATCATGTTCCAGGCTTCACTTACAGAATTGTTTTCCCTTACGTCCTTTAAAGTTGAACTTGTTAACAAGGCTATATCCGAAGCCAATTGCGGAATAAAACTAGCAGGTACATTTTTAATGAGATTCCCAACAATATCTGTAACCTTTTTGCCACCTGCCAACATTCTTAAGCCTTGGGTCATGGGTTGCTCGGCTACAACATCAGCAGCAGCCAAATACATATCAACAATATCGCCACCAGCCTTTAACATCTTTTGATTAGCGTTCAACTTCGATTTAGGGATTTGCTCATATTGATATTTGTTTGCTCCAATTGAAAGAGGTATCGCCAATGGTCCAAGCCAGTCATAATCTTTTATATCATCATCTGGCTTTGGTATTAACTGATCCGATTGAAAACCGGAAGCAAGCCACCTTGCTAATGCGCTTGTATTAATGCTTCGATTTCCTTTTCCAGTAGCAATATTTAATTTTTTAATTTCTTCATCTGGTTCCCCGCCTGTCATGGCTCCATTTTTGGCTAGCATATAACCCAACATCATTACGCCTGTACCAGTTAAGGTTCTTCCCCATTCTATCGCGGTCTGCCTTTGCAAGCTGCCATATTCAGCCGCTTTCCCTTCTAAAATTCCATGCTCTGTACGTATATCCTTTCCAGCTTTCATCAGTCGAATAGTATTAACAATGGCTTTTATAGACCCTAAAGGTGAATGTTCAATGCCTTGATTTATAATGTTTAAAGGGGTTTTGACAAACTTCATAAAAGCTTCGCCCCCAAAATACAAATATTTATTCAATGCTCTTTTCAAACCCAATGCGGCCCAGGTTCCCAGAGTCTTATTTTGGAATGTAACTTGTAATCCTTCGCCTATGGCTTGCTCAACCATGTTTGGATTCACGCCAGAATACCCCTTTTTAATTTGGCCAGCAGCAATTTGATTTGCCAATGAATTTTCAAACCTGGCCCAAAACGCTGCCCTGTCTGTCGATCTCATAGTGATTGCAAGTGTAGCCATTGCCATTTTGCCAGCCCGGCTTTTGAAAACTTGCTTTTGCCCTAATTCAAATTTACCGCCTTGTTCTTCCATTGCCTGTCGTTTATACAGTATCTCATTAAGATCATGGTCTGTAATTTTCCCGGTCATGACTTCTTTGATACGTTTTTCGAGCAGTTTGTTATTGATGTCTAAACCTTCCAGCGCATACTTCGCATCCTGAGCAAATTTGGATACCCATGTTTTTATCCAACTCTGTTTTAATTCTGCACCAGTACTCCAAGCAAGCGTTCTCCCCTTATTTCTCAAAGCAAACAACATGTCAATGGGAACAGCCACTTTATTAACAATCCTGGTAATGCCTTCAAACAATGTATTTCCGACCAGATTTTTAATTGGCGACCTTGGCCTTAAAAGCATGGCCATTGTTTGAAACAAAGCCAATTTCTCTTTGAAGGTCACTGGCATTAATTCACCTATCTTGTTGCTAAGTCGCCCTTCCCATTCAATTCTTGCAATTGAATCCTTTGGTAAAGCATCTATTTTGTCAGAATATTCCTTAATCATTTTGATTGTCGAATCATCCAAAACAGGTATCTTTAATTTTGATTTGACTGCCTGTTCAAAACTGGACCAGTCGGTTTTCCCATCAGGATTCAACGTCCTATCAACTTTTGCTTTAATTTCTGACGCGGATGCTTTGGGATTATTTTTGCGAAATTCTTCAGTCAATATTTTGCGCTTTTGTTGTAAGTTAGGTGTTCTAGCAACTTTTACTTTGAGAGCATTTATCTCCGCTTCAACTTCCTTCATCTTTTTCTTTAAGCGTGGTTGTTTTTCAACTGCCGCTACAACCTGTTCAGCCACTTTGACCCGGCCTGCAAACGACTCTTGCCACTGTTTAAACGATTCAACATTTTTTCCAGCTTCCGTTCCAAATACTTGCGCCCGTTTTGCCAATGATCTGATCTTGTCAATATTTTCTGGGGTTAAATCCTTTTTCAATTCATTAATTTTTTCACCAACAAACACATTATCAATCTCATCCTTGACACCCTGACTCTCAATTCGATTAATTATATTTTGCTCACCTTCACTTTGGACACGCTGTTTAACTTGCTCATCTCGCCAAGGATGGGTAGATTCTGGATACAGAAACTCTTCCTTAGGTAATTGCTCTTTAATCCCTATCTTTTCACCAGTGTTAGAGCGGACCTTACTTTCTACTAGACGGGGTTCTTGGGAAGGTGGTATCTCCCCAGGAACGCCTGTTCCTCCTGGGGGTGGGGTTATTGGAGGTGTGACCGGAGGCGTTACCCCTTCACGAGCAGCAAAATTCTTTGGATCAAATATCGCGCGTTGGGGTTTACCAGCCGAATCCACTCCAACCACTCTACTTTCCAATCCCTGATTTTGGATAACTCTATCAATTGAATGTGAGGCAGCCGGAGTAGTGGAAGCCGAATCATCAAGCAACACACCACCTTTTTTATTTGCATCATCAATTACATTTTTATAAATTTCATTACCTGCGCCCGATCCTGGTTTTTTTGAATCAATCCATTTTACTTGATTGTATGGAGTACCATCCTCCAAATATCCTTGACGGATCGTTGCATTAATATCGTTTTGATAACGTCTTGTAACAGATGGATAGGGATTGCCAGCCGTCGTAGGTTCAACCTGTTCATCAACAAGTTTAATGTCATGCCTCCCTTCAACTTTGGGCATGGCAGGAGCAGTTGGAACTTGGCCCGGTTCGGGTTTTATTAAGTTAGGATTTATCGGCAATGGCTCAACCTGTACAAATTCTCTCCCACGCGCCGCTCTTTCTTGTAAAGTTTTGGACAAGATTGGTTTCGGAAATGGACTACCCAAATCAAGGACCGTCTCTCCACCTTCAAATTCCTGTGGTTTTTGTTCAATTGGTTTAACCTGCTCAACCGGCAATCGCTCCGGTTCAATTATTGTTTCGGTTGGTATCTCCTTTGCCTTGGCTTGCTCTGGCTTCGCAACGTAATCATTGATAGCACTTGCCAATTCATCTATTGTGAAATGGTTTTCTTCGGGTACAGCAATATCCTTTTTTGTTATTCGTTTTATAAAATCAATATCCTTGGCGAAAATATCTTTTAAACTAAATTTTTCAACGGGGGCTTTTGTTTTTTGATGTATCAAACCCATCGTAATAGTGCTTGCAATAATGCGTTTTAAATTTTCAGGTTTGGTTATATCCTCTCCCTGTAATAATTGCATCCCCGCTTCCGGGACAGCCCCGCCCAAAACGCCAGCCCCCAAATGTTGCGTTCCTTTCGGTAAATATTGGGTTATACCCATTAATTTCTTTGTAATATAACCTTGCGCCCCTCCAATTGCAGCACCTTTAACCCCACCCCAAACAGGGTTTTTCCCTTCTTCTAAAGCTTGGTAAGCCCCTTCAACACCACCTTCAACCATCATCGGAGCAACAAAGCCAAGTGTTGCGTATTTCGGTATGTCAATAGGTAGTCTACCTAAACCCTCAAAGACCATCCCTGCAATACCGTCCAAACCAGCTTTTCTAAGACCACCGGCAAATTCTTTCACATCATTTATAGGCTTATCCAAAAAAGTTTCATTTACTTTTCTCCAATTTTCCTGTATCCACTCATCAGAATAACCTTTTTCTTTTGCTGCTTTCTCAAATTGTGGTTTCATGTAAGAGGTGGGATTGGTTACTTTATACAATTTGTTGAAAAAATCAACCAACCCAATTGCCGCGCTGGTTGTACCTGCCAATGTAGATTGACCAGCCTTGGCTGTATATTCCCAAGGGGTAGTTGTCCCAATATATTTCTCGGCTTCAAGATTTTCTCTGGTTTGTTGATTGGGAAGTAAAGGTTTGTTTGCTTCAAAACTCTTAACTATTTGAGGTTGATCTTTGAATATATCATAAGAATCAGTTTCTTTTGGTTCATTTCTTAATTCTTCTTTTTGAGGTTGATATTTAAAAATATCGTAAGGATCATCCTCTTTTGGTTCGTTTTTCAATTCTGTTTGAGGCTGATATTTGAATATATCATAATCATTTTGATCAAAGAAATTGTAATCGTAAGGCATTAAAAGAATCCTTTAAGTTTCATCTGTTTCAAAATTTCCATTTCTTTACCCGGATATTTTGCGATACTACCTTCATACATCTTTCGCGCTTCCGGGGTAAACGTTGCTATAAGATTGCTTATCTCATCCAACCTCGAACCCACATTAGTAGGAGGTAAATTCTGGTTCCACCAGCCAGGAGGCAACTTTCTCAAACTCTCTTCTTTTTGTGTCTGTAAATTTGATATGGGTGATTGAGTTGCCGTTCCTTGCGCTGAACTTCCCCAGGTGTCTTGAGGTTGTTCTTGCCCAGCTATATTCCCCGGCACTCCTGTTGTTTGAGGTCTTTTAACAGTAGGTAAGGTCTTGCCAACTGCGGGATTTTTTGGCCTTCCCATTGCTCCGCTCTCATCGTTCACAGGGATTTTCCCTTTTAATAAAAATTCATTAATACGTCCACGCATTAATTTTTCACCCTGAATGCTTTCAGGTTTTATGCCTTCCTGAATCAATTGCTGTCGGGCTTCATATTCAGCTTGCGCCTTTTGCATATCCGTAAATTTGCCACTCTCTTTTTTAACAGCAGTTTCTTTGCTAATGCTTTCCAAACTTTTTGTTTCAGGAAGCCATGAATATTTTGCGATTTGATCATCCAAAAATTTCTTTGCTTCAATAGGATTTTTGTTAACTTCCTGATTGTATTTGAAAACAATACTCCTACCAAGTTGCTCTCGCCGTTCAGAAACTTTGGCATCCAATTCTTTTTGTTTCTTCAATAATTCTTTGGCCGAAGTTGCTTCAACCTTTTGCAATTTGTCTGCTTGCTGCTTTTCAAATCGCTCCCTGGCAAACCCTTGATTATATTTCTCTGTGGCCTCCCGGCCTTTTTGCATCTCTTCCCGGTACTTAACATTCTCGCCCATTTTTTGTTGTTCCAATCCAACCCCAATATCAAATTGCCGGGTCTTTTCCACGTCTTGTTTTGCCCTGTAGTCTTGCTCTTCTTTGCGTCGCTTGCTCTCCACATAGAAATTCGCCGCGCCCTTAATGGCTTCCCCGAAAGCATCCCACACGGAAGGTACGCCAACTCCCGCCGCTCTCATCCACATTTCACTTGACGGGCCTTGCATCACTGGTATATTTGCCATGTTGTCTCCTATTATTTACCTAAAATCGAACCTACTACACCGCCCACCGCTCCAAGTGCCCCGCCAATGGCTCCCCAAATCTGACCAGACTTTGCAGTTTTAGCCGCTTGTGCAGCAAGCTCACGGTTCAAATCTATCATCTGGTTGTTGTAAGTTTTTGTATATTGAAACTCATTACTCCATTGAGTTTTACCCATGTCAAATTGTGCGCCCTGCATGTAACGGCCAAATTGCTGATTTTCATAATCCATTCCCATTCCTGCGGCTTTGTCAGCCAGATTTAATTCCATCATGAGTTGCCACTTCGCATCTGCCGAAGCCGCACTTGCCGCGCCTGCCGCAGCCGCCGCATTGATTTGCTGGCCCTGCATGATCATTGCCCGGTTTTGCATCTCCGCTTGATTGAAACTATCGTGATAAGTCCTTAAAACCTCTGATTTTTGCAAGCCATATTGAGCGTCCTGCTCCGCGTTTTTCTGCATGACATCAGCTTTTTGCATCTTTGCGCCATAATCAATTTGCTCCAAAGCTTTCTGCTCCTGGGGTGATCCGGCTTGGCCCCGTGCCGCAAAGTCAGCTTTGATTGAATCAATCTTTTGCTGATTGCCCATATCAATATCACGGGTCTTTAAGTTGACAGCAGTTTGCCCGAAGGGAGATTCCTTAGTCATTAAATCCTGGGCATATCCATATAAACCACCCTGAAATTTTTTAAAATTTTCACTATACCCTGGCGTTTCTATACCACCACCACCGCCACCACCACCACCACCGCCGCCACCTTCACCGCCCCACCCTTGAACCTTTTCTTTTGCGGATCCCAAATCTTTCAGGTATTGCTGATACCAGGGCGAACTTGCCATAGCTTCACGGGATTGCTGTGTCCCTTGCTGGAATGTTGATTGACCTGTACCATAATTCAATTGTGGAGTTAAATAATCAGCAGGATTTTGTTGAGTAGTTCTTTCTTTCTGTTTTGCAACTGCTTCTTTAAGTTTTGGCGCCATTTTATCCATACCTGGAAATCTCGGATTAAAAATACCTTCCTCATTATCAAAAGCATAGTCAGGCATCCTACCCTCCCAATGTCGGTAATAGCGGTTGCTTCGGGCCTTGTTCCGCTTCTGGATTTTGTTGGGCCATAGTTTTTGTGAAGTTTGGATTCATCATAGAAAGGGTTGAATTTGTTGATTGTTGAGCCTTGGTTAAGATAGCCTCATACAATACACCCGCTAAATCCAGGGACAATGGCTTATCCAAACCAACCTGCAAAAATATATCCATCAGCATCTTTAAAGCTGATTTCTGATCCATGCCAACAATTTGTTGCATCTTTTCAGGAGGCATCTGGGAAACGATTTGATCTATCTGTGTCTTTATATCGCCCTCTCCCCCCGGCATACCTTGGCCCTGATCCTGGGGCATAGGTGCACCCGGCCCTGGTCCCGGTCCTGAACCTTGGGGCGGTCCCTGGGGTGGAATTGGCATTTGTCCTGGTACTGGCATATTACCTCCTAGATATACTCACTTCGCTATGTTCAATGTCTGGGTCAGTCCCGCCATCGGTCGCCATCAAAGCTCTAAACACATAGATGGGAAAAGCCTTGTTGACTGTCCAACTCACGAAACGATGAGCGTCTGCATCGGTAGGC
>Ga0209253_10003753_pt1 | contig 13286 bp, 9 predicted proteins | sample FrelakmetBRP12BR_FD_187145 | JGI IMG/M metagenome (GOLD analysis project Ga0209253, IMG submission 187145) | Freshwater lake sediment microbial communities from the University of Notre Dame, USA, for methane emissions studies - BRP12 BR (SPAdes)... | ecosystem: Environmental > Aquatic >...
TGCTCCTGAGCAACGGCAGGAAGCGCGGCGGCGTCGAGGCGATCGCGCAGCTCCCGCAGTTCGTCGTTGTTCTCCACCTGGATGCCCAGATGATCCAGGCCCGCCTGGCGGCCGCGGGTCGATATCGCGAAGTTGACGCGCGGATCGTCCAGCATCCACTTCGCGTAGTCGGGTTTCAGCACTAAAATGTCACTGTGTGAAAGTCGTGCTGATCGGGTTTCGACGACGCGGTTGATGGGACTCAAGGCTGCAGGTCCAGGCATCCATGGCTCTGCGGCCGACAGCTTTACAGGGAACATTGCGGGCGCACAGATATGTTGTTTGGATGGTGCGTGCCCCTGACCGGCTAAGATCGGCGCCATACCTCCCAGTCTGCCCGCAGCCGTTTTCACGATGCTCAATAATCGCTGCTTGACTCAGCGACGGTCTGTCCTCGGGTAAGTTGTTATGGATGCGTTGCTCTCCCACGTGTTGCGGGTCTTGTACGGCGGGATGGGCAACCTCGCGGCTTACCTGGCGGCCCATGTGTTGCTGTGCCTGTTGCCGGCGTTTTTTGTTGCCGGGGCGATGGCCGCGTTGATTCCGACGGAGTCCGTAACCCGCTTCCTTGGTCGCAATTCGAGGAAGACAGTTTCCTACCCGGCGGCGGCGGCCGCAGGCTCGCTGCTCGCGGTGTGCTCTTGCACCATCGTTCCGCTATTTGCCGGTATCTACAAGAAGGGCGCGGGCCTTGGTCCGGCAATCACCTTCTTGTTTTTTGCCCCCGCTGCCAACATTCTCGCACTGGCCTATACCGGCGGCATCATCGGCACCGACCTGGCAGCTGCCCGACTCATCCTTTCGCTGATTTTTGGCATCGGCATTGGGCTGATCATGGCGCTGATTTTCCGCGCCGACGATGCCGAGCATGAACGGGCGGCCGATAGCCGCTTTGTTGGCCAGGGTGCGAAGGGCATGGGGCGGGGTGCGGTGCTTTTCCTTCTCGTCTGGCTTGCACTGCTGCTGGCGGGTACGTTGAAGCTTGGGGTGCTGACCGGCACCTACGTTCATTTCGATCTGCCGTTGTCTGACGCAGCGGCATGGCAGAACACCCTTGATCGGCTTGTGCCCTACGATGCCAGCAAGGGAGAGGAGGGCCTGTCGGTCCAGGGGCTGGCCTTGATTGTTCTGCTTGCGGCGATTGGCGGCAGCGCCTGGCGTGGGCTAGCGAATATTCAGGACGGGGCCAATCCTTACGTCGGTCTGGTTGCCTTGTTCAGTGCTGGCGCTGGCATGACCTATGGGGCCTGGGTCGATGGTGCTTCGCTTCTTGTCCTGGCTTCCTGGCTGGCAGGATTCATCGCGGTGCTGGCGGCGCTGCTGTCCGCGGCCAGCCGGCGCTCGCGCTCACTTACAGGAGTCTGATGCTGACCATCAAGGTTCTCGGTCCGGGTTGTGCCAACTGCAGGAAACTCGAAGAAGTGGTGCGCACTGCAGTGGCGTCGCTGCAGGTCGAAGCGCAGATCGTCAAGGTCACCGACATGCAGGAGATCATTGCCTGCGACGTGCTGAAAACGCCTGGCCTGCTGATCAATGAGAAACTGGTTTCCTCTGGCCGAATTCCTGCGCCCGAAACGGTTGTCGAGTGGATTCGGGCCGCTGTGTAGCGCGCGGCTCGCCCCTCAGGAGCGCATGCGCTTGCGCGGTGGGGTGATGACGACCTGCGTCGGCAGGCAATGCTCGGGATGCCCGCTGCAGCAGTTGTCCGTCAGGAATGCCACGACCGCCTTACGTCTATGCCCTGGCGGCGCGTGCGCTCGACGCGGAGGTGGAAATGCATTACACCGGGCCAAGCGTGCGATGGTTGCTCCCCGGGGTAGCCGCCGCCGCGTTTACCGACGCGGCCCGCTCGAAGACCGTCCTTGACTTCATCCGTGAGACCAAGGCCGCTGGGGTACGCCACTTCGCCTGCACCATGGCGTTTGCCGAGCACGGCCGGGGAGAGCAACTGATCGACGAGGTCGAGGGGTTTGCCGGCGCCGCCACGTTCATGGCTGCGGCGCCATAGCCGGGGCCGGACCGGTTTTGCCGGCACCGGGCATAACCTATATCCTTCTCGCCCCAGAGGCACCACAGGAGGGGGCAGGGCAATTGGGCTGGAATGGGTTCCTCGCGGTTGGGGTGGGGGGCGTGCTGGGGGCCTGGCTGCGCTGGGGACTCGGCGCTGCACTGAATCCGATCTTCCCGACGCTACCCCTGGGTACGCTTACCGCAAACATCGCGGGTGGGTTCATCATCGGTGTGGCGATCGAGTACTTCGCCCGCCACGCCGCGGTGCCGCCGGAGGTCCGCCTGTTCGTCGTCACGGGCTTTCTGGGCGCGCTCACCACCTTCTCGACGTTCTCGGCGGAGGCGGTCACGTTACTTGCCCGGGGTCAGTATGGCTGGGCGGTCGGCCACATTGGTGTCCATCTGTTTGGTTCGCTGGCGGCCACCGTTGCCGGGATCGGGGCGGTACGCTGGCTTCATGCGTAGGGGGCCGTCATGAAGGGAACCTGTCTTCGCGTCTACCTCACTGAGCGGGACAAACACCGCGGCGAGCTGCTTTACGAGTGGATTCTGGAGCAGGCGCGCGGGCTCGGCATCCGCGGCGGCTCCGCCTTCCGCGCCATCGCGGGTTACGGTCGCCATGGCGTGAAGGAAGAGGGATTCTTCGAGCTTGCCGGCGACGCGCCGGTGGTCGTGGAGTTTATCGCGACCGAGGTGCAGGCCGACCGCCTGCTGTCGCTGCTCAAGGCGGAGAAGCTTTCGCTATTTCACGTCAAGACGCCCGTGGCGCTCGGGACCACCTGAGGCTGCGACGTCCGGTCGGTTAAAGAGCTCGCGGGCAGCTACGGTCACCTCGGTCGCGGTGAGGCCAACCGGACCGACGCCGCGAGCGACGCAGAGGTCGGCGGCAGCGCCGTGAAGATAGACTCCACAGAGGGTCGCAGATCGCAGGTCCGCGCCTTGGGCTAGCAGACCGCCGATCAATCCGGACAGCACATCTCCCATTCCCGCAGCCGCCATGCCGGGATTGCCGCTGGGATTGACATACCACGTGCTGTCGGGAAAGGCGCAGACCGTGCCGGCACCCTTCAGCACGCACGCGCACCGAAAGCGGGTTGCGAGGGCCACCGCCGCGGCCACCCGGTCCGCCTGTACGTCCGCCGTGGTTCGCGCCAGCAAGCGTGCGGCTTCGGCCGGATGGGGTGTCAGCACGGTCGGCGCAGATCGAGCCGACAGGCTGGCCTGCAAGGCGGGGCCGTGTGCGATGAGGTTCAGGGCATCGGCGTCGAGCAGCAGCGGGAGGGTCGCGTCCAGTGCTCGTTTGACGAGTTCGGCGGCAGTGGTCGAAGTGCCAAGACCCGGTCCGGCGACCAGCACGCTGGCATGGCCGGGCTCGAGGGGAAACCCAGGATCTCGCAGCATCAGCTCGGGTTGGGCGAGATCGACGCGAGGGGCGTCGGCCGCCATCAACCCGCAGTAGACCCGGCCGCTGCCGATCTTTAGCGCGGCACGGCCGGCGAGCAGGGCCGCGCCCACCATGCCTTCGGCCCCGCCGATGATGCCCACGTCGCCGAAGTGACCCTTATGGCTGTTGCGCGACCGCGGCGGCAGGGTCGCGTGCAGGATAGTCTCGTTCACCAGCCAGGCCGAGGGTGGCTTCATCGCGACCGTGTCGAGGTCCAAGGTGCGGACGTGCAGCGTGCCACAGCAGTCGGGGCCGTCGCGGGTCAGGAGGCCCGGCTTGAGGCCAATGAAGGTGACGGTGTGGGCCGCGCGTATCGCCGCGCCGAGCACACGGCCGGTGTCGGATTCGAGCCCGCTCGGAATGTCTACGGCCAGCACCGGCGCCGGCTGGGCGGTTGCGAACTGTACGGCCTGGAGGTGGATGCCGCCGATCTCTCGCTGCAGTCCGATGCCGAAGAGGCCATCGATGACGAAGTCCCACCGCTTGCTTCGGGGCAGGGCGGTTTCCAAGGTGCCGCCCGCTTCGCGCCAGGCGTTGAACGCGTGAGTGGCATCGGCAGAGAGCTTCGCCGCGTCACCCATGAACACGACCGTGACGTCGAACCACCAGGACTGCAGGTGACGGGCGATGACGAGAGCATCACCCCCGTTGTTGCCCGGGCCGGCGAGGACGAGCACCGACCCGCCTGCGTCGGGGATCAGCTCGCGTGCGAGCTCGGCGGCGGCGAGCCCAGCCCGCTCCATGAGTTGAGGTGGGTCAGGTAATGCCGCCGCGGCCTGCTCGATCTCGCGGATCTCGCGGGTGAGGTAGATGGGTGTGAAGTCCTGCTCGGGGGCGGCGACCATGGGGGAGAGTGTAGCGGGAAACGGGGCCGCGGCGAATGGCGGGTATAATCGCGGTTCACGCCGCCGCTCGCCATGTCTCAGCTGCTTCATCTTCCCGGCCGAAAGGCGCTCTCCGACTTCCGTCTCGACAAGCTCCTCGCAACCATCCGCGCCGCGGTGCCTGCTGTCGTGGCGATCGATGCCCAGTTCTCGCACTTCGTGCAGGTTGTAAGACCGCTTACGGGCGACGAGCACACGGTCCTCACCCGTATTCTCACCTACGGGCCACGTACGAATGGGAGCGTGCAGTCCGGGGACCGCCTGCTGGTCGTCCCGCGCCTCGGGACCCTCTCGCCGTGGGCCTCGAAAGCGACGGACATCGCGCACCACTGCGGACTGGATGCGGTGAAGCGCATTGAGCGCGGCATCGTCTACACGCTTCGCACCGGCGATGGTTCTGGGCTCGGTGCCGAGCAGCGCGACGCCGTCGCACCGCTCGTGCACGACCGCATGACGGAAAGCGTTCTGCGCGGGGAAGAGGAGGCAGCACAGCTCTTCCGGGAGATCAGTCCCGCGCCCCTCGCGTATGTCGACATTCTGATCGGGGGGCGTGAGGCGCTGGTCCGGGCGAACGGCGACATGGGACTCGCGCTGTCCGAGGACGAGATCGACTATCTCCTCGACAGCTTCTTGCGCATGGGGCGAAATCCCACGGACGCCGAGCTCATGATGTTCGCCCAGGCGAACTCGGAGCATTGCCGCCACAAGATCTTCAACGCCGACTGGATCGTCGACGCCGTCCCGCAGAAGATGTCGCTCTTCGGGATGATTCGCGAGACGCACCGTCTCCACCCGCAGGGGACGATCATCGCTTACGCCGACAATGCGGCGGTGATCCACGGGGCAATGATCGACCGCTTCTATCCCCGCGCCGACGGTCGCTATGCGTACGCTCCGGAGCGCACCCACATCCTGATGAAAGTGGAGACGCACAACCACCCAACGGCGATCTCGCCGTTTCCGGGTGCGGCGACCGGTGCGGGCGGTGAGATACGCGACGAGGGCGCGACGGGACGGGGAGCGAAGCCAAAGGCGGGCCTCATGGGGTTCTCGGTTTCGAATCTGCGGATCCCCGGTTTCATCCAACCGTGGGAAGGAAGCGAGGCGCGTGGCTATGGGCGCCCAACCCGGATCGCCTCCCCGCTGCAGATCATGCTCGACGGTCCTCTGGGCGGTGCTGCATTCAACAATGAGTTCGGCCGTCCCAGTCTCGCGGGTTACTTCCGCGCGTTCGAGCAGGAAGTCGCGGGTGAGATGCGCGGCTACCACAAACCGATCATGCTCGCGGGCGGCATCGGCAATATCGCCGCGATTCACGCCCACAAGTGCGATGTCCCAGCCGGGGCGTTGATGATTCACCTCGGCGGTCCGGGGCTCTTGATCGGCATGGGTGGCGGCGCCGCGTCGAGCATGGGAGCAGGGTCCAACAAGGAGGATCTGGATTTCGACTCCGTACAGCGGGGTAACGCGGAGATCCAGCGCCGTGCCCAGGAGGTGATCGACCGCTGTTGGGCGCTGGGGGAAGCGAATCCGATCCTGTCGATCCACGATGTCGGCGCCGGGGGACTCTCGAACGCCTTGCCGGAGCTCGTGCATGGTGCCCGTCGTGGCGCGCACGTCGATCTGCGTCAAGTTCCCTCCGAAGCGCCGGGGATGAGCCCGATGCAGCTCTGGTGCAACGAGGCCCAGGAGCGCTATGTGCTGGCGATCGCAGCCGAGAGTCTCTCCGTTTTCGATGCCTTGTGTGCGCGCGAGCGCTGTCCCTATGCGGTGGTCGGCGCGGCGACCGATGACGGTCGCTTGGTCGTCGACGATCCCTGGTTCGGCGATCGGCCCATCGACATGGCCCTCGAGGTGGTTCTGGGTAAGCCGCCGCGCATGACGCGCGACGTCCACCGGGTTGCGCGCAGGCTGCCGCCCTTCGATTACTCGGGCATTGATCTGAAGGAGGCGGCACACCGCGTGCTGCGGCTGCCGGGCGTGGCAGACAAGACCTTTCTCATCAGCATCGGCGATCGCACGGTCGGGGGGTTCACGGCGCGCGACCAGATGGTCGGTCCCTGGCAGGTGCCGGTGGCCGATGTCGCGGTCACGCTGAAGGGCTACCGCACGCATCGCGGCGAAGCGATGGCAATCGGCGAGAAGGCGCCGCTCGCGCTGGTGGATGCGCCCGCATCCGCGCGCATGGCGGTAGGAGAGGCAATTACCAACATCGCCGCCGCATCCATCCGCGATATCGGTGACGTGAAGCTCTCCGCGAACTGGATGGCCGCGGCCGGACACCCCGGTGAGGACGCCGCGCTGTTCGATACCGTTGAGGCGGTGGCGATGGAGTTCTGCCCGAAACTCGGGCTGAGCATCCCGGTCGGGAAGGACTCCATGTCCATGCGTACGGCATGGCGGGACAGCGATATGGACAAGGCGGTGACGGCGCCGCTCTCGCTGGTGGTTTCGGCGTTTGCGCGGGTCGAGGATGCGCGGCACACTCTGACATCCTGCCTGCGGCTGGATCAGGGACCGACACGTCTGCTGCTGGTGGACCTCGGTTTCGGCCGCAACCGTCTCGGCGGGTCGGCGCTTGCCCAGGTCTATCGCGAGGTCGGTGACCAGGTGCCGGATGTGGAGGAGGTCGCGGCCTTGAGTGCGTTCTTCGCTGTCGTCCAGCAGCTGAATCGGGGGAAGCGCATTCTCGCGTATCACGATCGCTCCGACGGCGGACTCTTCGTCACGCTTTGCGAGATGGTGTTTGCGGGCCGCTGCGGCGCGCGGATTGACCTCCAGTCGATCGCGAGCGCCCCGGAGGACGTGCTCCCCGCGCTTTTTGCGGAGGAGTTGGGGGCGGTGCTCCAGGTGCGCGAGGGCGACGTGCGGGAGGTGCTCGAGCTGTTCGCCAAAGCCGGCCTCCGCGGGGCCGTGCACGATTTGGGCGACGCGAACGGCGACGGCCTCTTCGAGATCAGGCTCGCGGGCAGGCCGCTGCTGTCCGAACGAAGGCGCGATCTGCAGCGCATCTGGTCAGCCACCACGTACCACATGCAGCGATTGCGCGATCATCCGACCTGCGCTCAGGAGGAGCATGACCGCGTCCTGGACGAAGACGATCCAGGGATTCAGGTGAAGCTCACTTTCGATCCGCGCCAGGACATCGCAGCACCCTTCATCGCTTCGGGTGCGCGGCCGCAGGTTGCAATTCTTCGCGAGCAGGGTGTGAATGGCCAGGTCGAAATGGCGGCGGCATTCGACCGTGCGGGATTCGCAGCGATCGACGTGCACATGAGCGACATCATCGCCGGCCGCCTGTCGCTCGAGGGTTTTGTCGGCCTCGCTGCGTGCGGCGGCTTCTCGTACGGCGACGTGCTCGGAGCCGGGGAAGGCTGGGGTAAATCGATCCTGTTCAACCCGCGGGCACGCGACGAGTTCGAGGCATTCTTTACGCGCGAGGACACCTTCGCATTGGGCGTCTGCAACGGTTGCCAGATGATGAGCAATCTGCACCAGATCATCCCCGGCACCGCGGCCTGGCCGCACTTCGTGCGCAATCGCTCCGAGCAGTTCGAGGCGCGGTTCGTGACCGTCGAGGTGCAGGACTCGCCTTCGCTCTTCTTCGCCGGCATGGCCGGCAGCCGCCTGCCGATCCCGGTCGCGCACGGTGAGGGCTACGCCGAGTTCCAGAGCGCGGACCAGATGGCGCAGGCGCTGGTAGCGCTGCGCTACGTCGACAATCGGGGCGCGCCGACCGAAACCTATCCCCTGAATCCGAACGGTTCACCGCAGGGGATCACGGGTCTCACCACGGTCGACGGGCGCTTCACGATCCTCATGCCCCATCCCGAGCGCGTGTTCCTCACGGTACAGAACTCCTGGCATCCCGCGAACTGGGGCGAGGACGGACCGTGGCTCCGGATGTTCCGCAACGCGCGGCACTGGGTGGGTTAAAGGCAGGAAGAGCGGAACACCGAGAACGCAGAAGGTGTTGACAGCTTGCGGATCTGCTGGTCCTCGACTTTGCTCATTACGCACCCGGTGATTTGGCGTGAGTATACGCCCGGCGATGATGCTTGGCGGCTAACGTTGCCGGTTCCCGCCCCACCTGGGGACAGAGGCGATCAAGCGTTAGCTGGGGTCGGAGTCATCAACGAAGACACTGGTCCAATGGCCCAAAGTGACCGCCCCGTTCTCCGGGGAGCGCCCGCCGTGCTAACCTAACCTGCCGCGTGCAAGCGCGGTTCACGTTTCCATGAGCCAGACCTTCTCCCCCACCACCGGACTGCCCGCCCTCGACGCGGTGCTGTGCGGCGTGCAGCGCGGCGACAACATCGTGTGGCAGATCCAGTCCTTCGACGAATACTTCGCGCTGGTCAGGCCCTATGCCGAGGCGGCCCGCGCCGCGCAGCGCCGGCTGATCTACTTCCGCTATGCCGACCATCCCCCGCTGCTATCCGACGTCGATACGTGCCTTCCCGAGCCGGCGGCGGGATTCGATGCCTTCGTGGACCAGGTACATTCCGTGATCGAGGCGGCGGGACGGGAGACGCTCTACGTGTTCGACTGCCTGTCCCATCTGGCGGACGTATGGCAGTCGGACCGCATGATGGGGAATTTCTTCCGCCTCACCTGCCCACGGCTGTTCGATCTCGACACCGTCACCTACTTCGGCGTGCACCGCAACCGGCACGCGGCCTCGGGGATGGGGGTCATCACCAACACCACGCAGTATCTCATCGACGTCTTCCGCTGCCGCGACCGCCTCTACCTGCGTCCGGTGAAGGTCCAGCACCGCTCGGCGTCGGCCATGAACCTGATCCATGCCTGGGAGGCGGACGACCGCTTCCGCCCGGTGGCGGACAGCGGAACTGTGTCGGAGATTCTCGCCAACTCGCAGTGGCCGGGCCTGGAGGACAACCAGGTTCCCAGCCACTGGCAGAAGCAGTTCGCGGCGGCGAGGGCGGTGGCGGCCGCGCGCGGCGCGGCTCGCCCCGATCCCGCCGAGGCGGCGTGGTTTGAAACGCTCAGCCGCCTGCTGTTCTCGGACGAGCCGTCGATCTCCCGGCTGGTGGACGAGTACCTCACCCTCCATGACCTGCTGGCGGTCCGCGGCCGCATGATCGGCATCGGCACCATCGGCGGCAAGGCGGTGGGCATGCTGCTCGCGCGTGCGGTGCTGCGCCGGGACGCCCCGGAGCTCGAGGCGCGGCTCGAGGCGCACGATTCCTTCTACGTCGGCACCGAGGTGTTCGACACCTTCCTGGTGCACAACGGGCTGTGGTGGATCCGGCGCCGGCAGCGCGAGCCGGCGACCTTCCTGGACGAGATCGACGAGGCGCGGGCGCGCGTCCTGGCGGGCGAATTCTCGCCGACGATCCTGCGCCAGTTCGAGGGCATGCTCGACTATTTCGGCGAGTGGCCGTTCATCGTGCGCTCCAGCTCCCGGCTGGAAGACCGCTACGGCAACGCCTTCGCGGGACAGTACGACAGCGTCTTCTGCGCCAACCGCGGAACCTGGGACCGGCGCCTCGGCGACCTGCTCGATGCCGTGCGCCAGGTGTACGCCAGCAGCATGAGCGAGAAGGCGCTGCGCTACCGCGAGCGGCGCGGCCTGCTGGCCGAAAGCGAGCAGATGGCGCTGCTGATCATGCGCGTCTCGGGCACCGCCGGCGGTCGTTACTTCCACCCCCATGCCGCGGGCGTGGGCCTTTCGGTCAATCCCTACCGCTGGAATCCGCGCATTGACATGCGCGCCGGCGTGGTGCGCCTGGTGGCCGGACTGGGCACACGCGCCGTCGACAGGACCGACGATGACTACACCCGCTTGGTCGCCCTCAACGCGCCCGAGCTGCGGCCGGAAACCAGTTTCGGCGCCATCGCCCGCCATGCCCAGCGGCGCATGGATGCCCTCGACCTGGCCGAGAACCGCATTGTCAGCGGCCCCTTCGCCGAGATGGTGCGCGGCCAGGCGGATTTCCCGCTCGGGCTGTTCACTACCAGCGAGGAGCCGGGGAAGCCCGCTTTCCTCACCTTTGACCGCCTGCTCGGGGAAACCCGTTTCGTCGCCGACATGCGCGAGATGCTGGAGAAGCTGCACGCGGCCTACCGGCACCCGGTGGAGATCGAGTTCGCCCTCAACGTGCCTCCCGAGGGCGGCTATCGCATCAACCTGCTGCAGTGCCGCCCCCTGCAGGTGCGCGGCATGGATACCGTGACCGGCATCGCGCCCCGCCCCGACCGCCCCTGCCTGCTTGCGGCGCAGGGCGCGGTGGTCGGGCCCAGCCGGGTGATCCGGCCCGACCGCCTGGTCTATGTCGTGCGATCCCGCTACGGCGCCATGAGCCAGGGCGAGCGCCTCGCCGTAGCGCGGCTGATCGGCCGCATCAACCAGGCAAGCACCGACCGCACTCTGGTGCTGCTCGGACCGGGCCGCTGGGGTACGCGCGACCCCTGGCTCGGCCTGCCGGTCACCTTCAGCGAGATCAACAAGGTGTTCGCCCTGGGCGAGATCGTCGCCATGAACGACAACCTGGTTCCCGACGTCTCGCTGGGCACGCACTTTCTCAACGAGCTCATCGAGGCCGACATGCTCTACTTCGCGCTGTTCCCCGGGCGCGAAGGCAACCAGCTCGACGAGGTGGTGCTCCTGAGCCTCCCCAACCGGCTGCCCCAGCTGCTGCCCGAACAGCGGGAGTTCGTGGACGCCGTTCGTGTGATCGATCTGGTGCCGGGGACGGCAACCCTCTATGCCGATGCCGAGCGGCAGCAGGTCGTGATCCAGACCGCGTGAAGCGCGGGCCTTCCTTTCGCGCGCGCCCCGCCCGGGGTATATACTCCGGCCCCGCTTCGGTGCCTCGCGCTCGCGTTGCGGTTAACCAAAGCAGGCTTGCCTTAATGACGGCAGTTACCAGGGGAGAAGAAAATTGAAATACAGCAATCTGTCGGACTTCATGGATTACGTGCGGGCGCGCGATCCGAACCAGCCCGAATTCCTGCAGGCGGTGCGGGAAGTGATGGGCAGCCTTTGGGGATTCATCAGCGCCAACCCGAAGTACGCCGACGCCTCCATTCTCGAGCGCCTGGTCGAGCCCGAGCGCGCCATCCAGTTCCGGGTGGCCTGGGTCGACGACCACGGCAACTCCCATGTCAACCGCGCGTTCCGCATCCAGCACAACTCCGCCATCGGTCCGTTCAAGGGCGGCATGCGCTTCCATCCCTCGGTCAACCTCTCCATCCTGAAATTCCTGGCTTTCGAGCAGACCTTCAAGAACGCGCTCACCACGCTGCCCATGGGCGGCGGCAAGGGCGGCTCGGACTTCGACCCCAAGGGCAGGAGCCGCGGCGAGGTCATGCGCTTCTGCCAGGCCCTGATGGCGGAGCTGTACCGGCACCTGGGACCGGATACCGACGTGCCGGCGGGAGACATCGGCGTCGGGGGGCGCGAGGTCGGCTTCATGGCCGGCATGATGAAGAAACTCTCGAACAACACCGGCTGCACCTTCACGGGCAAGGGCCTGTCCTTCGGTGGCAGCCTGATCCGACCCGAGGCCACCGGCTACGGGCTGGTCTATTTCGCGCAGGACATGCTGGCCCGGAAGAACATGTCCTTCGAGGGCATGCGCGTCTCGGTCTCCGGCTCCGGCAACGTGTCGCAGTACGCCATCGAGAAGGTGCTCGAGCTGGGCGGCAAGGTCGTCACCTGCTCCGACTCGGGCGGGACGGTGTTCGACGAGGCCGGTTTCACGCGCGAGAAGCTCGACGCGCTGATGGACGTCAAGAACGTCCACTACGGGCGCGTGTCCGAGTATGCCCAGCGCTTCGGCCTGCGCTACGAGGCGGGCAGGAAGCCCTGGAGCGTGCCGGTGGGCATCGCGCTGCCCTGCGCCACCCAGAACGAGATCGAAGGCGATGACGCCCGCGAACTGGTCAAGAACGGCGTCAAGTGCGTGGCCGAGGGCGCTAACATGCCTTCCGACCTGGAGGCCGTGCACGTATTGCTCGACTCGAAGATCCTGTACGGGCCGGGCAAGGCCGCCAACGCGGGTGGCGTCGCCACCTCCGGCCTGGAGATGACCCAGAACGCGCAGCGCCTGCCCTGGGGCCGCGACGAGGTGGATGCCCGCCTGCGCCGGATCATGGCCGACATCCACGCCAACTGCGTGCACTACGGCGAGAAGGACGGCTTCGTCAACTACGTCGACGGCGCCAACATCGCCGGCTTCGTTAAGGTCGCCGACGCCATGACCATGCAGGGCATCTACTAGACCCGCGCCCCTGAATTCCCTTCAAGGTTTCCGCCCGCCCTGCGTCCCCAGGCGCAGGGCGGGCGCCGGGCAATCTGCCGGCCATGCTCGGCGCAACCGTGCTACTGGCCGTAGCCGCCAACGTCTGTGAGCTGCTGTGCACGGCCGGCTTTCCGATGATCTACACGCACCGGCTCACGCTCGGTGATCTCTCGGCGACCGCCCACCGTCAACAGGAGAGCGAGCCACCCCAAGGCAGTTGGAAACCCGGTCGAGACGGGCATCGATCCAGCCGCGCGCCGCGCGTCTACTCTTCCACGCAGATCTCGCGGTCGCTTATCGCCTTGAGGGTACGAACCAGCAGCACGGCGATGATCGCCGTCAGTGCCGCCAGCAGCAACCACGACAGTCCGGCGAAGAATGGCAACCCTGTCGCCCGGTACATCAGCATCGTGGCGATCGTGAGGGCAGCCATCGGAAACGAGCAGGCCCACCAGGAGAGAAAGAATTTGATGCGCAGGAAGCTGCGGTAAAGAGCGACGAGCAGCATGGCGGTGAAGAGGGCGGTGTAGAACAGCACGCGGGCAAAGCTGTCCACCGCCCCAGTGAGCTCGACATAGGCAATCAAGCCCACCGCGGGCGGCGCCATCAGAATGAAAAACGTCGGCGCCAGCTTGGCCG
>Ga0209253_10003754_pt1 | contig 13279 bp, 9 predicted proteins | sample FrelakmetBRP12BR_FD_187145 | JGI IMG/M metagenome (GOLD analysis project Ga0209253, IMG submission 187145) | Freshwater lake sediment microbial communities from the University of Notre Dame, USA, for methane emissions studies - BRP12 BR (SPAdes)... | ecosystem: Environmental > Aquatic >...
TCGGCGATCTCCCGGGCATCGTGGTAGTGGGCCGGGATGACGCGGCCGCCGTACCCGAGGCGCCCGCCGCCGCGGCCGAAGACGACGCGGTCGTCCGCCGTGCGCTGCGCGTAGTGCACCGCGGTGCGTCCGTCGGAGAAGGGGCGGCCGGTCGCCCAGCCGAGGCGGTCCAGTGCGTCCGGGGAGCTCGCCGTCGCGACGACGTGCGAGGGGATGATGAAGACGGTGCGGCGCAGCTCGGCGACGAGCGCGAGCCGGACGCCGGAGGCGAGGACGACCTTGTCCGCGGTCACGCTCCCGGAGGGGGTCGTGACGACGGCGGGCAGCGTGCGCTGCAGACCGACCATCGGGGTGGCCTCGTAGACGCGCACGCCGGCCGCGACCGCCAGCCGGCGCAGCCCCTGGACCAGCAACGCGGGCTGGACGCTGCCGGCTTGCGAGATCACCACGCCGGCCTCGGCCGCGGGCGAGCCCGACAGCTCGACCGCCTCGTCCTTGCCGACGACGCGGAAGAGACCATCGCGACCCAGCTCGCTCGCCAGGACCGCGGGCTCGAGGACGCCGTCGACCTGGGCCGGGGACAGCGCCACAACGAGGCCGCCCGCGAACGAAAGATCGCAGTCGATGTCGCCGTCACGCACCGTGTCACGGATGTCGTCGAGGCTGCGCCGGGAGGCATCGAGGAGCGCCAGAGCGGCGTCCCGGCCGAAGTGGGAGACGAGTCTGGGCAGCGCGTCGTCCCAGCCGTTCACCCAGCCGCCGTTGCGGCCGCTGGCGCCGGCCCCGCAGTACTCCCGCTCGATGACCACGACGTCGGCCTCGGGCGCGAGACGCTTGATCGAGAGCGCCGTCCAGAGGCCGGTGAACCCGCCGCCGACGATGCACACATCGGCGCGCTCGGTGCTCGTCAGGGGCACGATGTCGCGAGGTTGCCAACGGGGGTCGCCGCCCTGCCAGTAGACGGCGGCGTGGGTGCCGCCAAGAGCCTCTTGCGCCGCGCTCCACTGATCCGCCATCCTCGCTCACTCCTCCAGTCCGATCGCCGGCCGTCGCGCCGGCGTCTCGGCGGGGCAACCCGCCTCCGCCGATCGGTCACCTCGCGATCGTCGCCATCCCGATTCCAGAGCCCTTGCGGCTCCCGGGAGACTCAAGGCTACACCCTCGACCGCTCCGGCTGGTGCAGCCCAGGCTGCGAGTGCGCTCGGGCGCGACCCCCGCCCAAGGAGGCGGCCAGCAAGCGCCCGGTCTTCGGCGCCGGCGCACGGGGCGCCGTCGGCATCGAGGCGGCTGCAAAGATGCTGCAAAGTCCAGGGTTATGGACGGGCTCGGTGGTCAGCCATGCTCCGGCGTGGTGGCCCGTGATGAGGTCTCTTGTCGGCAGGATGTCGGCGGTGATGCTGCCCACTTCCGACACAATGGGCTCACGTCGCTCCAGGAACCGGAGCTTCGTCCCTCATGGACGAGGGTGCGGCTTCAGTCGCCCGACAGGGGCCCGGTGAGCACCTGCTGGATCGTCGGACCGACGATCGCCGCGACCGCGCCAGGCTCCATCGACGCGAGCGGCCCGATCTGAGTCCATCGTGGGCGTCTTGAAGACGCCCGATCCCGAGCTGCGCGCGAGCCTGGTCAGCGCCATCATGTTGGGATTGGCGATGCAGCGCTACCTGGGATCAGGGTTGGCTGGTCTACGAAAATAGGCGTAGAATTACCTGGTCTACGGAAGGGTCCACCCATGGACTATCTCTGCCTCGTCCCATCCTCCTCATGAAGAAGGTCCGCACGGCAGGCACTTTCCCCTCCCCATACACCGGCAAGATGAGCGACAGGATCCCCGCGTACGGGCGCGGGCGCGTGTGCGAGGCGCCGGGCTGCGGCACTCTCCTCTCGACCTATAACCCTGCGCAGTACTGCTCGCTGCACGCCGCCATCGGTGTGCCCCGGCCTCGCCCGTAGCTCGCGGGCCGCATCCGCTTCTGTTCACGCCCGCGCGGGGAAGTGCCAGCGTTGGAGTGAGCGAGGAGACAGCCCGGTGGATGAACATACCGGTCTGGCAAATGCCTACGTCGGAGAGCCGGCCCAGCGGGCGCGCACGAGCTCGCGTCAGACGGGCTTCACGTTGACAGCCTGCGGGCCCTTCTGACCCTCGGTCACCTCGAACTCGACGGCCTGGCCCTCAGCAAGGGTTCCCACCCCCGGGGCGAGCTCGTTGACGTGTACGAACACGTCCTTGCCCTCTTCCTGCTCGATGAAGCCGTAGCCCTTCTGTGCGCTGAACCATTTCACTTTGCCTTGTGCCACCATGTACTCCTCGTCTCACGAGCGTGTCCGCGGCGACTGTCGAGGCCCCGGTGCGCGCTCTTCTCCGATGCGCTTCTTACGACGGATGTCACAGCGCAAACAGCTGCCTCACTGTAACCCCTTCTCCCTACGAGGGAAACCGGGTGTCGGCAGAGGGCCGCCGGCAGAGGAGGCGAGGCCTCAGCGTGGACGGCGACGGCCGCGTCTGTCGAGCCCGCTGCCGCTCATGACGTAGGGCAGCAGCGCCATCTCGCGGGCGCGCTTGATGGCGAGGGCGACCTGGCGCTGATGGCGCCGGCAGGAGCCAGTGGTGCGCGGCGGCTTGATCTTGCCCTTGTCGCTGATGAAGCGTCGCAGGACTGAGTAGTCCTTGTAGTCGACCTCCTCGATCTTCTCCTTGCAGAAGTGGCAGTAGCGACGGCGTGCGCGGTCGAAGGGACGGTCCCTCTTCTTCTCGTGCGGCTTTGCCTTGCGGCTCGGCATGCTGGTCCCTTTCTCGGCCGCCTGGGCGAGCGGGCCGTGCTGGTGGGAGGCTCAGCATGTCCCGATGAGGGTCGCTGCACAAGACCCACAGGCCGGGACGGGCTGCGTTCGGCGGGCGTTGTCAAGGGTACCCGGCCAGGCACTTCACGCCCGGCTTCTTGAGAGAGGCGACGGCCTTCCTGACGGCGCGTGAACGGGGCCACCGGCCGTAGGTCGCGCCTCGTCAGGTCGGCTACGTCAACTGCCACCCGTAGACTCCGCTCAGCACGAGCGCATACAGGATGACAGCGTAGTACCAGCGCCCGCCGAGCTTGGGCGTCTCGATCGGAGCCACGTTGAGGGCGGCCAGCACCATCAAGGCGACGTAGATGACAATGGCGAAGATCGTCGCGCCGACGACGGGCTCGAAGACGAAGAGGAGCGCCAGGACGATGACATTGTTGTCGAGCGCCAACCCCCGGTAGGTCGAATCGTCGAGGAGCCCGAAGACGTTGAAGTGACTCAGCCGGATGACCCCCGTAGCGAGGATCACGAAGGCGCCCGGGACGAACCAGGGGCTGAAGCGCCCGACGCTCAGGAGCAGCAGCGCGGGCGCGACGCTGAAGCTGACGATGTCGATCAGTGAGTCGAGCTGGGCGCCGAAAGCCCGCTGATCGGCCGTGCGTCCTTTCATGCGTCGCGCGATGAGGCCGTCGCTCCAGTCGAAGACGATCGCCCAGAGCAGCGCCATCATGGCCGCCGGGTAGACGCCGCGGATCGCGAAGTAGAGCCCGAGCAGCGCGGCAAGGAGCCCGGCCAGCGAGCACAGGTTGGGCAGGTCGCGGGCGAACGCGAGCATGGGCCTAGGACACCCCGGCGGCCGCGCGGCACCCCGGCTCACACCGCCGCTCCGGCTCACCCCGCCACGCCGTCGCCGAGACCCCGTCGCCCCGACCCTCCTACGGCGTGCAGATGCCTGGGGAACACCAGCTCGGCCGCGTCCAGATCGGCCGGCGTGTCGATCTCGTACCAACGTTCGGCGGGGAAGATCACGGCCGCGAGGGCCATGCTGCCGTCGGCGGTCATCTCCTCGAACACCGACTCGTAGAAAAGGCCGGTCTGGCCGGCTGCCACACGCCGCTCGAGTCGCTCGCAGACAGCGCCCCAGGTGTCGCGCGCGAGGCTGCAGATGTTGACCGCCATGAAGTGCTCGCTGTCGGTGCAGTGCTGGCCGTAGACGCCCGGCGGCGGCGGGTAGAAGGCGTTGACGTTGCCGTCCCCGTCGAACGTGACCGTAGTGCCGCCCATCCACGGCAGCTGCCTGGAGACGGCGATCCGTTCGGGCTGCAGCAGCGGCACCAGCAGCTGCTCGTCGAAGACGAGATCGCTCTCGAGGAGCAGGACCGGTTCGTCGATCAGGTGTCGCGCCAGCCACAGCGAGTAGAGGTCGTTGGTGGTCTCGAACAGCGGGCTGACGATGTACTCGATGGCGATGCCGCCGAAGCTCTCGCCGAGGTAGTCGCGTATCATCTCGGCCTTGTAGCCCGTGACGATGACCAGGCGCTCGATGCCGTGAAAGTCGAGGGAGCGCACCAGTCGCTTAAGGATCGGCACCCCGCTCACGCAGACGAGGCACTTCGGCAGCGCGTCGGTCAACGGCGCCAGCCGGCTACCCACGCCGGCGGCGAGCAGCAGTGCGGTCCGTACCTGTGCGCGCTCGCTCGCGGGGTTGTGGCGCTGCATGGGCGATCCTCGCTTCTCAAGAGCCGGGCAGTCCTCGATCGGCGACGATCTTCTCTGCCCGCCACATGTCCGACCCCGCTGCGATGCTCTTCGCACTAATCTTAACTCAAACATCAAGCGACGGGGCTCTCGCGCTATCCGCGCCACCCGACTCCAGCGGGCTGCAGAGTCCACGGGTGCTGCACCAGAGGTGGAAGCGGCGTGTTCGCGTGCGTTCATACGTAGCACTGGTCGCCAACTTCGTGCTCCGTCACTACAGGGCCGTCGGCCCGTTCATGCTGATGTGTGTTGACCCATGCCGAACCGTGTGCGGCGGTCTCGTCGGCAAAATGTCGGCAATCTTGCCGATTCGGCCAGATATGGCAGCCTTAGTAGGCAGACGAAATCGCCATATGCAGGGGAAAGCTGGTGCCCCCGGTAGGAATCGAACCTACGACACCAGGTTTAGGAAACATGCGGAAGGCGTGACGGAGCGTCGTGCCCCGTTCGCAAAGGTGCTGCACAGTCCAAGGTTCTGCGTTGGCTCTGTGCTGGGTCGTGCTCAGCCGTGATGGGCCGTGGCGAGGCGTCTTGTCCGCAATGCGTCGGCAGCCGCCGACCATGAGAGATCATGGAGCAGGGGCGGCGAGGTCACAAGACCTCGCCGCCCCTAGGTACTCAGTCGCTCTCGCCTACTTCACCACGAGCTTGCCGGGACTCGCCTTCTTCTGCTTGTTACCTGCGAGGTCCACCACGTACACGCGGAAGCGGTAGAAGCCGCGCTTGAGCTTGTACGTCACCCGGCACTTGACGGTGGCGTTGGTCCGCACCAGCTTGCCAAGCTTGGTGATCGTCGCGACCTTCTTCCCGCGGGGGTTAGTGATGACGATCTTGGTCACGCGAGCGCCGCCACAGCTCGGCCTAGGATCCTGAACGCGGAACCGCAGGGTGATGAGACCGCTGCGCCGGCCGCGTGAGGTGAGGCCGCGGGTGAACTTGGGCCGGCCTCTGTCGATGCCGATCACGCCGCTCTTCGTCGCGCTGACGTTGCCGTTCGCGTCGGTGGCCCGCAAGCTGACGACGTGACGCCCGAGACCCTTGATGAGGACGCTGCTGCCGGTCTTCCAGGGGCCCTGACCGAGGCGATAGGCGATGTCGTGCACGCCCGATCCCCCGTCGGTCGCCGTGAAGCGAGCGGTCACGGACTTGGTCTTGAACCACCGGCCGGCCTGCGGGCAGGTCACCTGGGGCGCCGAGTCGTCGATGCGCACGGTGGCCGACTTCGCGGCCTCGACGTTGCCGGCGTTGTCGCTGGAGAAGTAGGTGACGCTGTGCGTGCCGTCACCAATCACCACGATGCTGGTGCCCTGCTGCGGGGCGCCTCCGTCTATCGCATAGGTGGTCGACGCGACGCCGGATCCGGCGTCGCCGGCGCCGAGCGTGAGCGTCACCGGCCCGTGCTGCCAGCCGGCGGGCGCGTCGTCGCTCGTCTGCGGCGCCGTGGTGTCGATGCGCACGACGGCCGTCCTCGTAGCCTCGGACACGTCGCCGATGGTCGTGGACCGGTAGGTGACGACATGCTCGCCGTCGTTGGCGTGGGTCGCCGGCGCCTCCACGACCACGCTCGTCCCGGTCTGCGTGGGGCCGCCGTCGAGTTCGTAGGTCGTACTCACGGCGCGCTCACCGGGCGTGATCGTGAGGATCACGGCATGGTCGACCCAGCCGGCCGGAGCGTCGTCGGTGCTGGCGCCGGGAGGAGTCGTGCCGATCGTCAGCGTCCGAGAGGTCATGACCGTTTCATCGTTGCCGGCGTTGTCGGTGGAGTAGTAGCTCAGGGTGTGCTGACCATCACCGCTCACCTCGACACTGGAGCCCATCTGCCAGGCGCCGTCGTCGACGCGGTAGTGGGTCGTGGCGACGCCCGAGACGGCGCGAGAGCCGTTGGCGTCAGAGGCCGAGAGCGTGACCGTGACGGGGTCGGTGTGAGCCGGCGGGCCGGCGACGATGTCGTCGCGCGTGACCGGCGGCAACGTATCGACGAGCACGGTCGCGATCTTGTCGGCCTCAAGATTGCCGACTGCGTCGCTGGAGCGATAGGCGATCACGTGCGCGCCGTCGCTGGAGTGGTCGGCCGGCGCGGCAACGTGCACGCTGGTGCCGCACTCCGTAGCGCCACCGTCGAGCTCGAACGTGGTGCCGGCGAGGCCGCCTTCCATGCCGGAGAGCAGGTCTGTCGGCGTGAGGGTCACGTTCGTGTCGGTGTTCTGCCAGGCCGTGGGGGCGTCGTCGCCCGTCACCGGAGCGGCGGCGTCGATGCGAACCGTCAACGTCTTGACGCTCTCGACGTTGCCGGCGTTGTCGCTGGAGGAGTAGGTGACGGTGTGCTCACCGTCGCCCGCGACCATGAGGTCGGTGCCAGACTGCAGGGCGCCGCCGTCGATCTGGTAGGTGGTGCCGGCGCTGCCGCCCGTCATGCCGGAGCCGGAGTCGGTCGGCGTCAGCGAGAAGCTCACCGGACCCGTTTGCCAGGCGCTGCCGCCGGCATAGGTGTCGGCCGTCAGCGGCGCCGCGGTATCGATGTTCACGTAGCCGGTCTGCTGCGCTTCCGCGTTGCCGAGGCTGTCGGTGGACCAGTAGACGATCTGGTGGCTTCCGTCACCGGTGACGGCGAAGTCCACGTCGGCGCCGTCGACGTCCACCTGATCATCGTCGTCCACCTGATAGTGGATCGTCGTTGCGCCATAGCCGCCGGTCACCGTGAGGGTCACCGTCTGCGGGTCGCTCTTCTGCCAGGTGCCGTCGGTGGCGCTGGCGCGCGTCACCGGCGCCGTCGCCCAGATGTTCACCCATCCTGTGCGCGGCGTCTCCGCGTTGCCGGCAGCATCGACGGCCCAGTACTCGACGCGGTGCGAGCCGTCGCCGCTCACGGTGAAGTCCGCCGTGGCACCGGCGGCCGTCTGCTCGTCGCCGCTGGGGCCGATGATGTAGTGGATAGAGGCGACGCCGGCGCCGTCCACATCGGTGGCGTTGATGGTCACCTGCTGAGAGGTGTTGCGCCAGGCAGTGCCGTCGCTGGTCGCGAGCGGGTCGGGCGTCGATGCGTCGCTCGTCACCGGAGCGGTGGTGTCGAAGTTGACGGTGCAGCTGCCGGTGGTCTCGTTGCCGGCCTCGTCGATGGCCTTGTACTGGTAGGTCACCGGGCCGTTCCCGCCGGCGGCCGGGATCATGAAGCTGTCGCCGCTCACGTCGGTCCACGCGCCGCTGGTGCCGGCGCGGTACTGCGCCTTGTCGACGCCCGAGCCGCTGCCGTCGCCGGTGGTGAGGGTCACTTCCACGTCGCTGCTGTGCCAGGAGGTGTCCGCGTCAGCACTGCTCGTGACGGTGGGCGCGGTGGCGTCGATGTTGACGAACGCAGTGTGAGCGACCTCGACGTTACCGGCACGGTCGACGGCTCTGTAGAGCAGCGTGTGCGAGCGCTCGCCGCTGACAACGAAGGGAGCCGTGTAGGGCACGTAGCCGGCGTCGTCGAGGTCGTACTCGATCCCGGCCAGGCCGCTGACCGGACCCGAACCCACGTCGGCAGCCGACAGCGTGACGAGCTGGGCGGTGTTGTGCCAGCCGCTGACCGCGTCGAGCGCCAGAGCCGGGCTCGAACTGTCGTTGCTCACGGGCGCGCCGCTGTCGATGTTCACCCAGCCGGTGTGCGCCGACTCGGCATTGCCGGCGGCGTCGGTCGACCAGTAGGTGATCGCGTGGTTGCCGTCGCCGCTCACCTCGAAGGGGTCGGTGTAGGGGTGCTGCACGCCGTCGAGCGTGTAGTAGGTGTCGGCGAGGCCGCTGCCGCCGCTGTCGGCGGCCTCGAGGCTCACCCTCTGCGACGTCGTGCGCCAGGCGCTGTCGCCGTCGCTCGCCAGCGCCGGCGCGGAGCTGTCGCTGGTCGCCGGCGCGGTCGCGTCGATGTGCAGGACTCGGGTCGTGGTCGGCCCGCCCTCCCCCGCGGCGTTGACGGCGCGCACGTGGAAGTACCACACGCCGTCGGCCTTGCCGCTGAACGAGGCCCCAAGGAAGGCAGTGCCGCGGAAGACGCTCACCTTGCCGTCGTTCAGGTCGGTCGTGATCAGGTCGCCGTAGCCGTCGCCGTTGAGGTCGCCCAGCGCCACAAAACACGGGCCGCTGCCGGTCGCGAGATCCGTCTTCGCGTCGAACGTGCCGTCACCGTTGCCGTACAGGATGCTGACGCTGCTGGCCGTGTTGTTCGTCGTGACCAGGTCGGGTGCGCTGTCCTGGTTCAAGTCGATTACGCTGAATGCGTACGGGCCGTTGCCGATCGCGTAGTCCACCTTGGCGGCGTAGGTGCCGTTGCCGTTGTTGAGCAGGACGCTGGCCGTGTTGCTGCCCCAGTTGACCGTCGCCAGATCGGGCTTGCCGTCGCGGTTCAGATCTGCGGCGAGCACCATCTGGGGATTGCCGCTGACCGCGTAGTTCGCGGCCGTCTGGAAGGTGCCGTTGCCGTTGCCGAACAGCACGCTGACGCTGCCGGCGCTGTAGTTCGCGGTGGACAGGTCCTGCTTGCCGTCGCCGTTCAGATCGCAGAGGTCGATCGAGGTCGGATGGGTCGGCGTGCCGAAGGTGGAGGGCGCGCCGAAGGTGCCGTTGCCGTTGTTGAGCAGCACGCTGATGTTGTTCGTGCTGGCGTTGGCCGTGAAGATGTCGAGTTTGCCGTCGCCGTTCACGTCTCCCATGCGCAGGCACTCGGGGTTGGTGCCGGTCCCGGTCGTATAGTCGACCCTGGCCTGGAAGGTGCCGTTTCCGTTGGCGATCAGGACGCTGGCGGAGCTGGCCGCGTAGTTGCCGGTGACGACGTCGGTCTTACCGTCGCCGTTCACGTCGCCGATGGCCATCGACCAGGGGCCGGCCGCCGTCGCGTAGTCGACCTTCGGCGCGAGCGTGCCGTCGCCGTTGCCGAGCAGCACGCTCACGGTGTTGGAGCTGTAGTTCTCCACCACCAGGTCGGGCTTACCGTCGCCGCTCAGGTCGGCGATGCGAGCCTCGGCCGGCCTCGAGCCGACCGTGTAGGTCACGCGCGGCAGATAGGTGAGTGAGTTCCGGTCACTGACGGTGTCCGGGATGGTCGAGGCGTTCTGGTCGAGCACGCACGAGTAGCCGGCGATCGCCCAACTGTCGGCCAGCGCGGGATCCCACGCGAACGACGGGCTGTTGGACGAGTACCACGTCGCCTCGTCGGGGTGAGTCGCCGACACGAGGCCGGTGACCGCTCCCGGCACTGCCAGCGCCGGGCTCACCCAGATGGCCATGACCGTGAGGATGGTCAGGGCCAAGATGGTGGCGATGACGCGCCGCTTCGGGGATGAAGCCCGACCCATGGTAGCCTCCGCTGTTCTCGACGTCTGCAGGACGCCGCCGGCTGGATGGACACTTCCTTGAGTCAATATCGGCTCGGGTGGGGCGTTTTCCCCATGAGACATACATCTAGCGGCCTACTCCTACTAAGCATCGTGTGGGAAGCAGTGCAGCGCAGGCGTGATGCGCGTTTCCTCGGCTCGACGCGGTAGACGCATAGCGCCAGCTCGACGAGCAGTGAGAATGAGGGGATGCCTGGGTCGAGACAGGGCTGGTGTTCACGCTCGAGAACGGCGAGGCCCTCGACCCCGAGGACATCTCACGCTACTTCCGCCAGGCCGTGAAGAAGGCCATGCTGCCGCAGATCAGGCTCCACGACCTGCGGCACGCCCATGCGACGCTGGCGTTGCAGGCGGGCGTGCACCCCAAGGTCGTCAGTGAGCGTCTCGGGCATGCCACCGTCTCTATCACCCTCGACACCTACTCACACGCCATCCCGGCGCTGCAGGAGGAGGCGGCGGCGCTGATCGCAGGGCTGGTGTTTGCGGGCGAGTAACACGGCCGCACAGCGGGACGGCCCGGCGTCTATGCCAGTCGCAAAGCGGTCCTCATCATCGCGGGCTCGAGCCATGAGTGTGCGTGCCGCACCGACGCTCGATCTCGCCAAGCACGCTTCAGATCGAGAGGATGGGCGATACCTCTGCGGTTACAGGCGTCCGAAGATGGGAATACTATTAACGTTATTCTCAGGAGCGATCTCGACGAGTTCGCCCTTGAGGTCCCCGCAGCGCTCGCTTCACCGAATGCGCAGACAACCATGCCCATGCCCACCGCTGGGGCAAGCAATGGATGTGCGTCGCTCATCACCGGGCAGACGTTCATCGCATCGCCCGACGGGATCGTCTACGTGAGGAGAGCGTCATGAGCAAGCTCACCAAGATCGCGCCGCCATGGCGCTAGCCGACGCGCTCATCGTGGGTGCGTCGGCGATGCGGGCCACGATCGCCAAGACGGCCACGATCACGTGGCTGAGGTTCAAGGTGGAGTAGCCCCCAAGCAGTCACCCCTGACACCTCCGAGAACTGCCAGCGGCCCGCCGCTTCACTCACTGGAGCGACGGGCTGCTCTGCGTCTGGGGGAATGGAGTTGGAGTTGCCAGGCTTCGCGGACGGTTCTCGGCCAGCATCGCTAGCCCCTCATGAGGAGGCCGCGGTGCTGATTGCGGGGCTCGTGTTCGCCGGCAAGTAGATTACGCAGCTTGGCCAGCGCTCTTGCTGATTGTGATTGCGCGCTCCCCGACTCACCGGAGAACCGGCTGTATCATGCAGGGTGGACCGACGAATGGGGTCAGGTCACTCAAAGGAGGCCGGACATGAAACCCAAGGCGGTCGCTCGCGGTGTATGGCAGGTCGGCCTGAGGGGCGTCAACGTGTTCCTTATCGAGGCCGGCAACGGCCTTGTGCTCGTTGATGCCGGCCTGCGGCACAGCCCGCCTCGCATCACCGAGGCGATCTACTCGCTGGGCAGGCTGCCGCAGGACGTCGTCGCCATCGTGGTCACCCACGCGCACCGCGACCACGTCGGGGGCTTGGCCGAGATGATGCGCCGCACCGGCGCCGAGGTGTGGATGCACCCCGCCGACGCCGCCCTTGTCAGAGATGGCCTCTACGGGCGGCCCTTCCCGCACGGCCCCGGTCGCATCTTCAGCCTGTGGCCGGCGCCCAAGGGCGCTGCGATCGCCGTGGCCCACGAGCTGAGCGACGGCGAGGTGCTCCCCTTCGACGGCCTACGCGCCCTGCACACGCCGGGCCACACGGCCGGTCACCTGGCCTTGCTGCTACCGCGTGAGGGCGGCGTCCTGTTCGTGGGCGACGCCGCCGCAAACCTGCGCCGGCCGGGTCTCAGCTTCGTCAATGAAGACGTGGCCGGGGGTCGGCGCAGCCTGGAGAGACTCGCTGCCCTCGAGTTCGAGGCAGCCTGCTTCGCGCACGGCCGAACGATCCGCCGCGGGGCGAGCAGCGCCTTCCGCGAGCTCGTGGGGCGCCTCGAGCCGACCAACTCGGAGAGTCCGGCGGCCGGCGACGGCTGAGCCGGTGTGCGCCACACGCACGCCACGCTCGCCCTGCAGGCCGGTGTCCGTCCGAAGGTGGTCTCCGAGCGCTTGGGTCACGCAAGGGTCTCGATCACCCGCGACACCTACTCGCACGCCATCCCGGCGATGCAGGAGGAGGCGGCGGCGCTGATCGCGGGGCTGGTGTTCGCTCAGGGCTGAGACGCGCTCGTGAGCCCGTCCAACAGCTTCTCCCCACCAGAACCCGCACTCGCCGCGGAGGGCCGCCTCCATCGCTTCCAGCGCAGCTCCAGCTATCGACGACGCAGCACTGTGGGCGCGAAGATCCCAGCGACTCGTCCCCTCGGCCTTGGTCGATCCTCCTCGGGATCGAGGAATGGCCCAGCGCCCATGCGCCGATCATGACCGCTCGGCTTCTCGCGCGTCAGGGTGCCGCGGTCGCTGGCGGGACGTTGTGGTTCAGTCGGAACAGGTTGTCCGGGTCCCAGCGCCGCTTGACCTGGGTGAGGCGCTCGTAGTGCGGCCCGAAGCTCAGGCGCAGCTGCTGCTCGCCTTCCTCGAGCATGCCGGGGAAGTTGAGGTAGGTGCCGACCGTGTACGGCTTCAGCGCCTCGATGATGCCCCGCGCCCAGCCGACGTTGGCGTCGTCCATCGCCGGGTCGTCCCAGTCGGCCTCCGGATTCACCTGGAAGCCCGCCTCGCGCCCACTGTAGGCGGCTCCGCCCGGCGGCTCGCGACGCAGGGCGCCGCCCATCAGCCATACGTCGATGGTGCTGATGGGTGAGGGTTGGCGCGCCGCGAAGTCGGCGACGATGTCGATGACCTCGTCGCTCAACTCGCCGATGGTCGCCGATTTCCAGTAGTAGCGCCGGCCGCGCGGGTAGTCCTCGTCCAGGAACTGCTGGATGCCCACGTACGGCATGCGGCCGCTTAAGTCCACCAGCGGCGTGGCGAGGTCACGCAGCGATCGCAGTCGCTCCTCGCCCTCCTCGGGCGGGCCGACGTACACGGCGGCGGCGGCCAGCATGGGCTTGCCCACGATCTCAGCAGGGATGCCCTCGGCCTCTGGCACAACTCCGGTGAACAGGACTGGCGCGATCTCGTCAGGCAGCGACTGCGCCAGCTCGCGGAAGCCGCGCAGACCCCGCACCGTCTGCGCGCCATCATAGAAGACCAGCGCGTAGGCAATCTCAGGGCCCACCGGGTGCAGCGCGAACTCGAAGGTCGTCACTACGCCGAAGTTGCCGCCGCCGCCGCGCAGAGCCCACAGCAGCTCGGGATTCTCATGCTCGCTCGCGAGCACACGCTCGCCGCCGGCGGTCACGAGTTCGGCGGCCATAAGGTTGTCGCAGCTCAGGCCGTACT
>Ga0209253_10003755_pt1 | contig 13274 bp, 14 predicted proteins | sample FrelakmetBRP12BR_FD_187145 | JGI IMG/M metagenome (GOLD analysis project Ga0209253, IMG submission 187145) | Freshwater lake sediment microbial communities from the University of Notre Dame, USA, for methane emissions studies - BRP12 BR (SPAdes)... | ecosystem: Environmental > Aquatic >...
TTCGGCATGCTGACCGGCGAGCTCGCACTGTCCGCGGCTGTCGGCACGGCTCGCCAATGGTCGTCTGGCAAGCCCGTCGACCTGGCGGCATCGCTGCTCACCCCGGGCAATGCGGAAATGCTGGCGCGCAGGCTCGCGGTGCTGCGCGGACCCGCCATGAAGCTCGGGCAGCTGGTGTCGATGTCCGGCGAAGAACTCGTGCCCGAGGAGTTCCGCCGCGCACTCGACGTGCTGCGTTCGCAGGGCTATTCGATGCCCGACAGCCAGTTGCGTCGCGTGCTGGGCCGCGAATACGGCAAGGGCTGGCAGCAGAAGTTCGCGCACTTCGATTTTGCTCCGGTCGCGGCGGCCTCGATTGGCCAGATTCACCGTGCGCGGAAGCTGGGGGGGCGCGAACTCGCGCTCAAGATCCAGTATCCCGGCGTGGCGCGCAGCGTGGACAGCGACGTCGACAACCTCGCCACGCTGCTGCGACGCCTCGACTTCCTGCCGCTGCAGCTCGACGTGCCCGCGCTCGCGCGCGAGGCCAAGCGCCAGCTCAAGCTCGAGACGGACTACGAGAGCGAGGCCCGCCACCTCGAGCGCTACCGCAAGCTGGTCGCCGTCATGCCCGAGGTCGTCGTGCCGCGCGTCGATCGCTCGCTCACGACGCGGCACGTGCTGGCGATGGACTGGATCGAGGGTGAACCGCTGGAAGCCCTGGCGAGCGAGGCCGTGCCGCAGGCGCGGCGCAACGCCGTCGCCCGCACCCTGTACGAGCTGCTGTTCCGCGAACTGTTCGAGTTCCGCTTCGTGCAGACCGACCCCAACTTCGCGAACTACCTGTACCTGCCGGCAACGCAGCAGCTCGCACTGCTCGACCTGGGCTCCGCCGGCGAGTATCCCGCCGCGCTCGTTGCCAGCTACCGCGACGCCTGCCGCGCCATGCTCGACGGCAACGACGACGCCCTGCGCCAGGCCATGTTCGCGATCGGCTACGCCCACCCGGACGATCCCGAAGCCATGATCCGCAATGCCGCGGACATCATCCGGCTCGCGTGCGAGCCGCTCGTGCAGCACGGGCCTTACGATTTTGCCGCGTCGGGCCTCGCCGTTCGCGCGCGCGACCTCGGCCTCGCCGTCGCTTTCGGCAAGGGTTTGCGCTCGCCGCCGCCCGCGACGATTTTCCTGCACCGCAAGCTGATCGGCACGTTCCTGATCTGCGCCAGGCTGCGGGCGCGCGTGAACGTGCACGCCATCATCGAAAAATTCCTCTGACCCCCGCTACAGCTCGGCGACCGGCCGGAACAGTTTCCTTGCGGTGCGCCCCACCATGCGGCACACGACGGCATCGAACGCGCCGCCGACTACGCCGCCGACGACGGGAATCGCTTTCGGAAACTGCGCGAGGCCGCGTTGACCGGCTTTCGTCAGCAACTGCAGGCCGATCCGCTTGTTGACCTCGACCAGGGCGCGACCCGGCACCTGCTTCATCGCCGAGGTGGGCAGCTTCGAGCCCAGGTTGAGGCCGAGGTCCGACATCGCCTGCTTGGCGACGTCGCCGGCGAGACTGAGCAGGATCAGCGTTCGAACACGCTCCTCGGCGAGGTCGTGCCCGTAGATCCGCGCGATCGCGCCGGCCATGCGCGCCTGGATGAGCCAGGACGCGCCGAGCGCCGACGGGACACCCACCGGCAACGTGACGATGCCCCCGAGACCGGTGATGAATCCCGTCGTGAAGTTCTTGGTCATTTCCCACTTGATCAGCGCAGCCACGCGTTCGTCGTTGCTGTCGAAGTCGCGATCGATCAGGTACTCATCGGCCAGGTTCGCGGCGCTCGACAGCGGCGGGAAGCCTCCCAGCCCTTTCTCCAGCAGGTACTTCACCAGCTTGCCGGCGGACTCGTCGTTGGGGATGTCTGCAGTCATGAGGTACGTCTCGCTGGACTATCGACGCGCGTCGTCTGCGGCCGCATGCTAGAAGCAGACGGCCAGTGGTACTGGCTATGATCGCAGGACCCGGGGGGAGGTTGCGTGCTGAAGTGGAAATTGATGGTCTCGACCTTGCCGGTCGTGCTGGCCCTGCTCGGCCTCAAGCTGTTCCTCGAACGCGTGCTCGGTTTCGAGGGGCTGATCGATTTCTCGGACGTCGGCATCATCCTGACTTCCGGCGTATTCCTGATCGGTTTCCTGCTGGCCGGCACCATGGCCGACTACAAGGAAGCCGAGAAACTGCCGGCCGACCTGTCCTGCACCCTCGAGACCATCGAGGAGATCTTCGTGCTGGCGGCGACGGACCGACCGGCCCTCGACCTGACCGACCTGCGCCGTGAACTGCTGCTGCTGACCGACGCGATCCGGGCCTGGGTGATGCGACGCGTCTCGACGCCGGAGGTCTACGCCGCCATGACCCGGCTGAGCGAAGTGCTGCAGCAACTCGAGCGCGCCGGGGCCGGGCCGTATGCCTCGCGCGCCGTGCCGCAACTGCTGATGGTGCGGAGATGCATCAGCCGCATCGACGTAATCGTGCGCACCGGATTCCTGCCGCCCGCCTATGCCCTGCTCGAAGTGCTGATCGTGATGATCATCTCGCTGATGATGATTGCGCGCTTCAAGAGCGTGATTGCCGAGTCGCTGCTGGTGCCGTTCGTCGCGCTGGTGAACATCTACATGCTGCGGCTCATCAAGGACGTCGACAACCCGTTCGACTTCAAGGAAGGCGCGCGGGACCAGAGCTCGGGCGAGGTCGCGCTGTTTCCGCTCGACGAGTACCGCGAGCGGCTGGCGGCACGGGTCGGTCATTGAAGCGGTCAGACAGCCCGCAGGCGCTGGTATTCGAAATTCACGCAACGAAGGGGGCAGACGCATGACGGCACCCGCATCTTTCGATCTTGCAGGCCGCGTGGCCCTTGTCACCGGCGGCAACCGGGGCATCGGCCGTGGTATCGCGCTGGGGTTCGCACAGGCTGGAGCGGCGGTGGCGATCTTCGGCCGTAACCAGGAAAAGAATGCTGAGGTGCTTGCCGAGCTGAAGGCTGCCGGGGTGCGCGCCATGGCGCTCGCGGTGGACGTGGCCCAGCGCGCTGCGCTCGAACCAGCGTTTCGGCGCGTCGAAGCCGAACTCGGCCCGGTCGATATCCTGGTCAACAACGCAGGCATCGCGAACCTGAGCGGCGGCATCCTGCAGGAGACGCCGGAATCCTGGGACACTGTCATCGAGACGCAGCTCAACGCAGTGTTCCTGCTGTCAAAGCTCGCAGCGGCGTCGATGTCGGCACGCAAGCGCGGCAAGATCATCAACCTCGGCAGCATGTACTCCTACTTCGGCGCAGGACCGATTCCGTCCTACAGCGCCGCGAAAGGCGCGATCGTACAGCTCACCAAGTCGATGGCCATCGAGCTGGCGCCGCACGGGATCCAAGTGAACGCAATTGCGCCTGGCTGGGTCGAGACGGACATGACGGCGGTCGTCCGGACCCCGGACTTCAAGGCGATGAACGACGAGATCATCGCCAGGACCCCAGCGGGTCGTTGGGGCAAGACGGAAGAAATGGCGGGGACGGCGATCTTCCTGGCGTCCTCCGCGTCGGATTTCGTGACCGGCGAGACGATCCGCGTCGATGGCGGTTATGCCATTCGCTGAGTCCCTTTTTAATTTAGTGAAACTTCGGAACACATATTCGTTGTAATACAAAATATAGCTAATTGTTGATTTTCACTTAACAGAAGCTGCGCACGGACTAGCATCGTGCGATTGCTATACTCCCGCCCTTTGCGCGACCCCTCGAGCGTTCCCATGCCCAAAGTGGCCCAGCCTCCCCGCACCTTCCAGGACCTCCTGCTCACACTGCAACGCTACTGGGCCGAGCGGGGTTGCGTCATCCTGCAGCCCTACGACATGGAGGTCGGAGCAGGTACCTTCCACACGGCCACGTTCCTGCGTGCGGTCGGACCCGAGCCTTGGAGCGCCGCATACGTGCAGCCCTCGCGCCGGCCGACCGACGGCCGCTACGGCGACAACCCGTTCCGGCTGCAGCACTACTACCAGTACCAGGTGGTGATCAAGCCTTCGCCGCCCGACATGATCGAGCTGTACCTGGGGTCGCTGCGCGCTGTCGGCATCGACCCGCTGGTGCACGATGTCCGGCTGGTCGAGGACAACTGGGAGTCGCCCACGCTCGGCGCCTGGGGCCTCGGCTGGGAGATCTGGCTGAACGGCATGGAGGTCACCCAGTTCACGTACTTCCAGCAGGTGGGCGGCCTCGACTGCCGGCCCGTGATGGGTGAGATCACTTACGGGCTCGAGCGGCTCGCGATGTACCTGCAGGGTGTCGAGAGCGTGTTCGATCTCGTCTGGACCGACGGTCCGCTCGGCCGCGTCACATACGGCGATGTCTACCACCAGAACGAGGTCGAGCAGTCGAAGTACAACTTCGAATACGCCGACGTCGACGAGCTGTTCCACCAGTTCGACGCCCATGAGAAAGAGTGCCAGCGGATGCTCGAGGCGAAGCTCGCGCTGCCGGCCTACGAGCGGATGCTCAAGACCTCGCACACGTTCAACCTGCTCGACGCCCGCAAGGCGATCTCGGTGACCGAACGCCAGCGTTACATCCTGCGGGTGCGCACGCTGGCTCGCGGCGTGGCCGAGGCGTACTACGCCAGCCGCGAGGCGCTCGGGTTCCCGATGCTGCAAAACAGGAGAGGCTCCCCTATTTTGCATGTCGATCCGCCGCTGCCCGAGAGGGGAGGCTCCCCAATTTCCAGTGGAAATTGGGGAAGCTCCCCTACGAGAGGCCTGGCATGAGCGCCTCCCGCGATTTCCTGGTCGAGATCGGCACCGAGGAATTGCCGCCCAAGTCGCTGCTCAACCTGAGCGCGGCGTTTGCCGAAGGCGTGGCCAAGGGGCTCAAGGACGCGGGCGTCGCCTACAAGTCGCTCGAGGCATTCGCGACCCCGCGCCGGCTGGCCGTGCGCGTGAAGAAGCTCGTCGAACAGCAGCCGGACCGTCCGCTCGAGAAGCGCGGCCCGCCGGTTAAAGCCGCGTTCGATTCGAACGGTGCCCCGACGCAGGCAGCCCTCGCGTTCGCGCGTGGCTGCGGCGTCGACGTCTCGGCGCTGGAGAAGATCGAGACGCCCAAAGGCGAATGGCTCGTCTTCCGTGGCACCGAGACCGGTGCGCGCACCGTGAACCTGCTCCCCGCCATCGTCACGGCGTCGCTCGATGCGTTGCCGATCGCCAAGCGCATGCGCTGGGGCGCCGGCGAAGCGCTGTTCGTGCGTCCGGTGCACTGGGTGCTGATGCTGTGGGGCAAGGACGTCGTCGAGACGGAAATCCTCGGCCAGAAGGCGGGCAACGTTACCTTCGGCCACCGCTTCATGGCACCGAAGGCGCTCCGGATCTCGAGTCCGGCGTCGTACGTCGGGACGCTGCTCAAGCGCGGCAAGGTCATGGCGGACGTGAATGCACGGCGCGACAGCATTCGAGCCGGCGTCACCGCCGCGGCCGCGAAGCTGGATGGCATTGCCGTCATCGACGACGCGCTGCTCGACGAGGTCACGGGCCTGGTCGAATGGCCGGTCCCGCTGGCGGGACGCTTCGACCCGCAGTTCCTCGAACTGCCGGCCGAAGTGCTGGTCGCCACGATGCAGGAGCACCAGCGGTATTTCCCGGTGCGCGATGCGCAAGGGAAGCTGATGCCGTGGTTCATCACCGTTTCCAACATCGAGAGCCGCGATCCTGCGCAAGTGATCGCGGGCAACGAGCGCGTCGTGCGTCCGCGCCTGACCGATGCCGCGTTCTTCTATAAAACGGACCGGCAGAAGCCGCTGTCCGCACACGTCGAAGCGCTGCAGCGCGTGACCTTCCAGACGCAGCTCGGCTCGCAGCACGACAAGTCGGAGCGCGTGCGCGCCCTGGCGAAATCGATTGCTGCGACCATCGGCAGCGACCCGGCCCTGGCCGATCGTGCCGCAGAACTCAGCAAGTGCGACCTGCTCACCAACATGGTGGGGGAATTCCCGGAGCTGCAGGGCCTGATGGGCCGGTACTACGCGTTGCACGATCACGAACCGGCCGACGTCGCCGAGGCGCTGCGCGAGCAGTACCTGCCCCGCTTTGCGGGCGACGACCTGCCGGTCACCGGCACGGGCATGGCGCTCGCGATCGCCGACAAGCTCGACACCATCGCGGGCATCTACGCGACGGGGCAGAAACCCTCTGGCACGCGCGATCCGTTCGGCCTGCGCCGTGCGGCACTCGGCTTGCTGCGCACGTCGATCGAGCGCGGGCTCGACCTCGACCTGCAGCAACTGATCAGCCAGGCCGTCGCCGCCGCGCGAGCAGACATGGCACGTGTGGCGACCGGGCAGGGCAAGGCGCTGGGCGCCATCGATGCAGGGAAACTGACGGCCGAGGTCTACGACTACGTGATCGAGCGCCTGCGTGCGTACTACGTGGAAGGAACCGCCGATATCACTGTTTCGGTCGAAGCGTTCGACGCCGTGCTGGCGACTCGCCCGGCGTCGGCGCTCGATTTCGATGCCCGGCTGCGCGCACTGGTGCAGTTCCTGCAGTTGCCGGACGCAACGAGCCTCGCGGCGGCCAACAAGCGCATCGCCAACATCCTGAAGAAGGTGGCGGAGCCCGTTGGCGAAACGGTCGACGAGTCGCAGCTCATCGACCCCGCGGAACAAGTGCTGGCCGAGCAGGTGGTGGCAATTGCGCGCGAGGTCGAGCCGATGTTCGCGGCTCGCGACTACACCCCGGCGCTGCAGCAGCTCGCGGCCTTGCGCAAGGCGGTCGATGATTTCTTCGATTCCGTGATGGTCAATGCGGACGATCCGGTCCTGCGCGCGAATCGACTGGCGCTGCTCAATCGCATGCGCGGGTTGTTCATGCGCGCGGCCGACCTGTCGCGGTTGCCGGGCTGACGCCGATGCTGCAATGGGTGCGCTCGGTGATCTACACCGTGCTGCTGTTCCTGGGCACGGGCTTTTTCGGCGTCATCGTGCTGCTGTCGGCGCTGCTGCCGCTCAGCATCGAGCAGCGCTACGTGATCCCGCGCAGCTGGGGCCTGTTCCTGACGTGGCTTGCCAGGGTGGTATGTGGCCTCGGCTACACGATCGAAGGGCAGGAAAACCTGCCGTCGCGCCCGTTCATCTCCCTGTGGAAACATTCGTCAGTGTGGGAAACGCTGGCACAGATGTTCATCGTGCCGCCGGCTTCCTGGTCGCTCAAGCGCGAAGTCATCTGGATCCCGATCGTCGGCTGGGCGGTCAGCACCTTCAAGCCGATCGCCATCAACCGCAGCGCCGGCCATTCGGCCGTGAACCAGATGGTGCAGCAGGGCCGCGAGCGCCTGGCCGCGGGCATGGGCGTGATCGTGTATCCCGAGGGCACGCGCATGGCGCCGGGGCAGACGCGCAAGTACGGCATCAGCGGTGCCTTGCTGGCCTGCGAGACCGGCGCACCGGTGGTGCCGATCGCGCACAACTCCGGGTATTTCTGGCGCCGCCGCAGCCTGCTGAAGAAAGCCGGCACCATCCGTGTCGTGATCGGCCCGCCGATCGACCCGACGGGACTTACGCCGCGGGAAGTGAACGAGCGAGCGCAGCAGTGGATCGAGGCCAAGGTCGCCGAGATCGTGGCGCAACCTGGCGGTCAGCCGCGCTGATCACTTCTTCTTTTTCTTCCTCGGTTCGACGGCGACTCGGGATCTCGACTTGACCTTCGGCACCGGCAGCGCGTCCGCGGTTGCACGCACGATCGCAGCAGCAGCTTCCGCATCGTCGAGCTGGGCATCGATCAGGTAGTACGGCTTCGCTCCAGGATAGGGCGGCGCCTCCTTGACCCGGTCAAGCAGTGCCTTGCCGGCGTCCGTCGGCTTGAGGAAGAACTGGTTGTCGCAGACGAGCGCAACGACCTTGCCGTCGCAATAGACGGCAAACTCGCCGAACATCCGACGGTACGACACCTGGCCAGCACGGCGGATCTGCTCGCAGACGTACTCCACGAAGCCGATGTCCGATGCCATGGCGACCTCCGCTACCCGCTGGGGAATCAGGATAGGTACTTTCGCTCATAAACGGCCAGGTGTACCGTTGGTCTAATTGCCGCCGACGCCCACAGGCGGTCATTTACAACCGAGGAATTCGTACGATGAACAAGCTCTCGATTCTTGCACTTGCGTCCGCCCTGGCGTTGATCGCCGGCCCGTCCTACGCGGGCGACGCCGCCGCAGGCAAGGCCAAGGCCGAAGAGGCTTGCGTTGACTGCCATGGCGACGACGGTAAGGGCGACGACGACAATGCGGCCATTGCCGGCATGTCGGTCGCGGACTTCACCAAGGCGATGACCGAGTACCAGGACGGCACGCGGACCAAGGACGCGAAGATGGCAAAGGCCGCGAAAAAGATGACGGCGGCCGACGTTGCCAACCTGGCTGCGTATTACGCGAAGCTGCCGAAGTAAGCCGACCCTTTTTCCGGGGATGGCTGAGGGCCCTCACTGAGGGCCCTTTTCGTTGGCGTTAAGCCCATCAAGATAAAATTGATAACAGTCAAGTAAATCTAAGAATGCCATCGTCATCATCAATTTCTGGTGATGTCTAAATGGCTGCTGCCGAGGCCGCTCTGACAGCACGTTCCGGTCGCCACCAGGAAGCACAGACGCGCGCTGACGGCATCAGCGGGAGAGTTAACCCCGTCTCACTCGAACCACCGTTTACAGGGACGCACACCCTGCAAACGGAGCCCGAGCCATGAGCAATCCGATCACCCGCCGCACGTTGCTGGCGGCCGCAACCGCAACGGTCCTCGCGAGTGCGATCGCCCCGTTGGCCTTTGCCAGGGCCGGCTCGCTCGCGAACGTCGACATCTACGATCGCGGCGCCGGTGAGGTCCTGACCGAGTACCGCCACCGCGGCCAGCGCTATGTTGCCGGCGAACCCGGCAACGAATACGCCATCCGCATCCGCAATTGTTCCGACCGCCGCCTGCTGGCCGTCGTGAGCGTGGACGGCATCAATGCCGTGACCGGCGAATCAGCCTCGCCTGCGCAGTCCGGATACGTCCTGGAGCCGGGCGGATACGTGACCATCCAGGGCTGGCGCAAGGACCTGAGCCGTACGGCGGCGTTCTATTTCTCGGATCCGGGCGATTCCTATGCCGCCCGCACGGGTCGGCCGCGCGACCTCGGCGTCATCGGAGTCGCGTTGTTTCGCGAGCGCCCCGTCGAGCAACCGGCGTGGCTGAGCCAGGATCGCCAGTCGGCGGCACCGGCAGCGCAGGAGCGTGCCGAGGCCGACGCGGCCGGAGAAGCCAAGGCCAGTCGTGCCGCAGGCGCCTCCGCGTCTGCTCCCGCCATGCAGCAACCGTCGCTCGGCACGGGACACGGTCGCGGGGAATACTCGCCCGTGCAGCAGGTCGAGTTCGAGCGCGCCGGCACGCAACCGGACGAAATGATCGCCATCCGTTACGAGCGCCGGGCAACGCTGGTGGCCATGGGCGTCATGCCGAAGCCGCGATACAGCTTCTTGCCCCGCCGGCCCGATCCGTTCCCGGCAGCAACGGGCTTCGTCCCCGATCCGTGACCTGTGCGATTGCTGCAGCCGTCGCGCCGCCCAATACTGCACGGCGGATGCAGCCCCGCAACACCGAGCAGGAACCACGCACCGACGAGGCATTGATGCGCGCGTACGGTCGCGGCGATGCGCGCGCGTTCGATGAGCTTTACGCGCGGCACAAGGCCGCGACGTACCGGTATTTCCTGCGCCACGCGGGCGGTGATGCCGCGAGCGCGGATGAACTGCACCAGGACCTGTGGCTGAAGGTCATCGGCGCGCGTGAGCGCTATGCAGCGCAGGCGAAGTTCTCGACCTGGCTCTACACGCTCGCGCGTCATCGAATGGTCGATCACTGGCGTTCGCGCCATGGGATCTCGCTGGCGTCGTTAGAGGACGAGGCAACCGTCATGCAGGCGGAGGAGTCCGTCGCAGCAGCGCGCGACGGCAGCGACGACCCGCTGCATGCGACCATCGATGCCGAGGCTCGTCAGCGCCTGTTCGCAGCGCTGGCCGACGTTCCACCGCTGCAACGGGATGCATTCCTGCTGCACGTCGAGGGCGGCCTCTCGCTCGATGAGATCGCCGGCCTCACGGCCGCGTCCGGCGAGACGGTAAAAAGCCGGTTGCGTTATGCGTACCGCCGATTGCGCGCCGCGCTGGAGGACATGGCATGAGCAATCACGAGCGCGAAAGTTCGAGAACACCCGCAGGGGACACCGCGCTGAATCGTGCCTGGCAACAGGTGTCGGATGAACAGCCGCCGCCAGCGCTCGATGCCGCGATCATCGCGGCTGCGCACAAGTCGACCCAGGGTCGCAACGAGCGAGCGCAGGTCATCGCTGCCAGCCCCCCGCAACGGAGTTGGCTGACGCGCTGGCAACCGTTGGCCGCGGCGGCTGCCGTAGCGGGACTCGCCTTCGTTCTCGTGCAATCGCTGCCGCGCGACCACGATGTCGCGCCGTCGATGCGGATGGAAGAACCGGCAACCGCGCCCGCCGCGGCGCAGGAGAAACCAGGCAGTCCTGCCACGCGCGAGTCGATCGAGGCGAAGACCGCAAGTCCCCCTGCATCAGCTGTCGCGCGGGAGTCAGTCGCGGCACCGGCCAGCACGAACGACCAGAAATCCGCGGCCGACACGGTGACGACGATGCGCGCGACCGAAGTCGAACCACGACAGCTTGCGGCGCCGGAGATGGCGGGGCGAATTTCGTCGGACACGGCAGCAGGAGCAGCAGCACCGATACCGGCGCCGGCGCCGGCACCGGCACAGACAACAACAGCGAAGGCGACAGCGGCAAGAGACAATGTGTCGCCGCCAGACGCCACGGACCGTGCTGCAAAGGTCGCGGCTCTCTATGCCGTGGGCGATATCGACGGCGCGGCAGACGCACTGCGCGAATTCCGTGCGGTCGATCCGGGCGCGGACGCTTACCTCCCGGAATCGCTCCGCGACTGGGCGCGAACAGTGGAGTGACGAAGGCTTACGTGGCCTGGCACGCGGCCGGTGCGCGACTGGGCACGGGCGCGTCCTTGCGCCGCGTGCCCGGTCGCGCTGGATCACTGCTTCGGAATCTTGATCACGCCGTCGATGTCGAACGTCCCGACCGGCAACGAAAACAGGATCCTGGAGCGGATCCTGAGGGTGCCCGTGGCACCGGCAAAGAGCCCCTCGCCGCCGACGACCCGCAGCGGCCCGCCGAATGAGGCCGTATTCGTGGCCGGGTCGTATCCTGCTGGAATGTTCTCGTATTCCGCGTAGACCCGGTCGGCGTCCGAGAAGACCAGCGTCACGTAGTCGGAGCTGATGGTTCCCGCGACGGTGTTCAGGTGATCACGCGTAGCGATGCCGATGACCTTGCCATTGCGCAGTCCGGCGGCGCCGAGCGTCTCCGTGATGCGGTCCTCCGGGTCTGACCAGTCGACAGGTGTCCACTGGACTCCGAACGTGGCGTTGAGCGGAATGACGTCGTGGTGCCGGTGGCCGTCGGCACCGCCATTGGCGAGCGCGGTCGCGGAAACCAGCAGGGCGACGGAGAGCGCGACAAGTCTCAGCAATGTCTTCATGTACGTATCTCCGGTGAGTTCGTGACAAGTCTCCACGGTCCGGCGGGCGTGCAACTGTGAGGGCTGCCACCTCCTGCTTGACCGCTCCGTTCCGCAACCAAGCGTCCTTGCAATCGCCGCGAGCGACTACACCGAAAATTGGGGTTTCGGTGGACTGAACGAATCTCCCGCTGTCGCCCTCGTGTCGATACAGTTGGGATACTCTTGCGCCGCGATCACGGACCCGGCTACACGATGCGATTTCGACAGGCCACCGCATTCGACATACCCGCCATTGCGGCCACGTTCGACGGCCACAACGCACTGCCACTGGAACCACGCGTGCGGGCGGCGCTGCCTGCCCTGCTGGGCCAGCTCATCGCAAGCCCGGCCTGTACGCTCACGCTGTTCGAGGACGACAGTTACTCAAGGCTGCAGGCGTTTTCGTTCTGCGGCGGACTTTTCCTCCGCGAGGCCGTTGTCGACACGTACCTGGCAGCGCCCTATCCGGGCCTCCTGTCGCGGACCCTGGCCGCCCTGCTGGACGGGCAACGGCCGCTGCTCACGCTCGACGAGATCCGCCGGGCCAACTCGAGCGACGGTCTCACGCTGGCCGTGTTTCCTGTCTCGTACGGGCGACTCGATTGGGATGACCCCCGGACGGCGCAACTCCGCAAGCTGGCGCCCCAGGCATTCCTTCGCGACATCGGCGGCTACCGGCTGCGCGCCATCTACTACGAAGTCTTCACGGATGAGAGTGCCGCGTATCTCCAGGCGGGAGGTTACCGGCTGCTGCACGACTTCGCGGCGCCGGCAGACACCGGCTTCCAGCGTACTGACTGCAAACCGCGCATGCTGCGACTGGATCGTGCGGACTTGCCGCCCGGGGCAATGAGCATGGCCACCCAGATGTTCGACCGTCCGCAGGCCCGGCTGGGGCTCACGTTGGCGGAGCAGCGCGTCGTATTGCTGGCGCTCGACGGCGCATCGGACCGGGTCATCGCCGAGGTCTTGAGCCGCTCGCCGGAAACGATACGCTCGAACTGGCGGTCGATATACCGGCGCCTGGCGACGGTTCTTCCCGACGTCGAATCGCCACCTCACCGCGGGGACGGCTATACGCGGGGCTATGAGAAGCGCCGGGGCGCGGTCGAGTACCTGCGGCAGAACCTGCACGAGCTGCGACCGATGATCCGGCCGGCGCAGAAGTGAGGGCGGTCGTCCGTCGCGCCCTCCGGCGAATTACTCGACAGGTGCCAGCGGGACCTTCAGTTCCGTGAGCACGAGCTCGAATGGCGTGCTGCCGAGGTTCTCGATCGAGTGCCTTCCAGCCTGGTGCCACATCGCCTGACCGGCCTTTACACGAGGCTCACCGACCCTGCCGTCCGGCAGCGTGATCCGGATGTGTCCGTCCGTCAGGTAAACGCCGATGCTGGCCGGATGCTCGTGCATCACGGACTTCTCGAGAGGACCGTAGATGACGCGCAGCACGCGCACCTGGTCATTCTCGAACTCCACCTTGTAGTGCGCTGCGTCCACCATCGCGGCGTCCTGGGCGCGGGCCGGCAACGTGGCGGCCAGCGGCAGTACGAATGCCAGTGCCGCGCCAGACGCCAGCACGAGTCGCGGCGCGGCCGTGGCCGCGGGTCGGTCGGTCTTCACGATGCAGCGCTACCGTGCGTGGAA
>Ga0209253_10003756_pt1 | contig 13274 bp, 11 predicted proteins | sample FrelakmetBRP12BR_FD_187145 | JGI IMG/M metagenome (GOLD analysis project Ga0209253, IMG submission 187145) | Freshwater lake sediment microbial communities from the University of Notre Dame, USA, for methane emissions studies - BRP12 BR (SPAdes)... | ecosystem: Environmental > Aquatic >...
GAGATGGACTGTCTCGGGTCCATGGTCAGATTTTCACCTTGAGAACTCCGGTTAACACGATGTAAAGCAGGCTCCAGATCACGGTGCCGGCGATGATCAAACTCAACACCAGCGGAAAAGGCGCGTTGCGGCCCTCGATGCCTCCTGGGTAGCTTTCGATGATGCGGCTCCGGCGTTCCTCGGAATCCCGACTCCGCACGTAAAAGTATCCCAGCCCGGCGGCGAAGATCAGAATAAACGCGAGAGCCGGAAACAGGTACATCACGAAATGCTGAATGTTCAAGACCTCGAAATTGCGCATCGGCTGCCTCCGGGCGGGCGTCGCCAAAAAGTCCGCCGGCACGGTTGTCCCCCGCAGTTCAAACCTATCGGGCGTGGGTCAAGGCGAACACGATCACGGCCGCGGTGCCGGCCAGGCCGCAGCAGGCCAGGGCGAAGAGCCCGCAGGTCTCGATTTTCCCCTTTCGCGTGAGCCTGGCCGCGGCCGCCGGCGGTCCAACTTCCAGCGGCAGAAAGCGTGCCCGCTTCTGATCTTGAAACTGCCCGCGGCTGAGCGCCCAAAAAAACACGGCCAGGCTCCCCACAAACCCCACTGCCATGTAAGCCACGAAATACGGAAAATACATCCGGATGTTTTCCTTTCTCGCTACGGTGCGCGCTCCGCAGTTTCGCTCACGGCTCCCAGGCGGCGTCGATGCCTCTCGGCTCCCGGTTGGCATCGCTCTGGTTGATGAAATAGACCGCCACGTAATCGCCCACTTCCCAGATCTTCTGGGATTCCAGATCGCGCTTGAAGTAGGGCATGGCCGTGCCGGTGATGCCGTTCATCAGCTGGTAGTAAAGGATCCCGCCGGAGATCTCCCGGCCCTTGAGCAGGGTGAAGTTGAGCGGCGGCGGGTAGATCCACGGCTGAGCCGGGCCCATTCCATCCCCGATGGGGCCGTGGCAGCCCAGGCAGAAATACTGGTAGATCTTTTTGCCGCGCTGCAGGCTCGCCGGAGTGGTCGGATAGGGGTTGGGCACCTTGTGCCAGCCTTCCGGAACGTGGGCGACCAGCCAGCGGACGTTGGCCTCCGGCCCGGCCTCGTAGGCCTTGATGGCTTCCGCTTTCCAGTACTTCTGGCGTTCCATGCGGCGGTCTGCGTTCTTCATGCCCAGGCTCTGCGCGTAGCGGGTCAGGGTTCTGATGCGTTCCATCCCCAGCCACTCAAAGGGCGGCATGATTGAGCTTGGCCGCGTGTAGCGCGGGTTGACGAAATGGGCATGGTGCCAGTCATCCGGGTGCTCGCCGCCTTCCTGGGAGAGGTCAACGCCCGTGCGCTGGGAGCCGAGCTGAATGGGTTCGTCGGCGACGTAATCCCCGGCCTGGGCGATACGCTCCGAGCCCAGATCCCAGTCGAAGGCGCGGATGGACTGGCTGTGGCAGTAGACGCAGCCGTTCTGAAGGTATATCCGGCGCCCGGCCGCTTCTTCCGCGTTGCGAGCGCGGAAGATCTCCGAGGGGGTCGTGTCCTGCTGCGTATAGGGCCAGTAGACCATCGTCAGCACAATGGCTGCCAGCAGCGAGAGGACGCCGACCAGGATGACGGCGGGGGTCATTTTCATGAAGCAGCTCCGCGGTTGAAATAGAGCGACCGAATGACATTGTAGAGCCCGATGTAGGCGCCCGCCATGATCAGGGCGCCCAGCGACAGGCGGGTGACGTAGTAGGGCTGGATTTTTGGCAGCGTGCGGTAGAGGGTCTCCCCGTTGTACCAGGCCTGCCCCTGAATCAGCCCCACGATGGTCAGCACGATGCCGAACCCGGTGATGCCGATCAGCACCAGCCAGTACTGCAGGTCCGCCAGCAGCCGGCTGTGCAGCGGCCTGCCGGTGATGCGCGGCAGGATGAAATACAGGCCCCCCAGCGCCGTCACCCCGGCGAACCCCAGGACGCCGATGTGGGCGTGCGCCACCACCCAGTTGTTGAAGTGGGTGATGCGCTGCACATCCGGCAGGGCCATCATCGAGCCTTGGATGTTGACGAAGAAGTAGTAGATGGTGCCGGTGAAGACGAACTTGGCGCCGATGTCGGCGTGGACGTCGCCGAGCTTGCCCTTGACCGTGTACCAGATGTTGATCAGGAAGACCATGACCGGGATCACCATGGCGACGCTGTCGACGATGGAGATGGTCTTCAACCAGGTGGGCACCGGCACCTGCAGCAGGTGGTGGGTCCCGATGTGGGTGTAAACGATGATGAGCGACCAGAAGCCAAGCAACGACAGCGTGTGGCTGTAAAGCGGGCTGCGGGTGGCGATGGGCAGGACGTAGTAGGCCACCCCGAGCGCCATGGGAGAAAGCAGCAAACCGAAGACGTTGTGGCCGTAGAACCACAGCAGGATGGCATCCGGGATGCCGCTGAGCGCGCCGGTGTCCGGATTCCAGATCACATTGCCGAGGCAGTAGGTGCAGGCGGTGAGCACGACCGCCGCCGCCGCGTACCAGATGGACACGTACAGGATCGGCTCGGCGCGGCGGCGGATGGTCAGCAGGAAGTTCACGATCACGAGGCTGAAGCTGATCACCACCAGGATGTCCACCGTCCAGGGAAGCTCAGCGTATTCGCGCCCCTGGCTGTAGCCGAGCGAAACCCCCACCATTCCGGCGGCGACCGTTACGTTCCAGAACACGGCCGAAAACACCCCGAGCTTCTCGCTGTAGAGCCGGGTTTTCATCAGCCGCGGCAGATAGTAGAAGGCCACGGCGATGAGCCCCGGGGTCACAAACCCGAAGAGCACGGCGTTGACGTGCATCGGCCGCACCCGCCCGAACTGGATATATTCGATATTGGCCATGAAATCCGGCGCGATCAGGTAGCCGGCCGCAATCATGCCGAAGGTGGTGGCGAAGGCGAACCACAGGGCCGAGGTCAGCGTGAACGCCTTGGCGGTCTGGTTGCCGTGCACGATTTTTTCATTAGTGGTGCTCACTTCGAACTCCTGTTTCCGGGTTGCCCCGAGTGGTTCCTAAGCTTTCCCATCACCGTCTCCTTCGCCCGGAGGTCAAGATCAAGGCGCGCAAATTCCGCGTTGCGAGGCGTACTTCCTGTACGCCGCAGCAACCGCGAAATGCAGCGCAACGCAGAGGTTGGCCTCCGAGCGAAGCGAGACTCAGTTGTGGCACGTCAGCCAGCAATCGACACTCGCCTTCTTCTTGTGATGGCACTCCAGGCACTGGCCCATGCGCCAGATTTTCTCCGGCAGCCGCTGCGAGTTTTTTACCTCGCCGTGGCACTCCTCGCAGGCCACCTTGCTGTTGATGTGCCGCTGGTGGTTGAAGAACACATGCTCGGCGACGTAGTTCACCTTGACCCAGGGGGTGGGGGTCCGGGTGTTGAAATAGTTGTGCTCCTTCTGGATCCAGGGGAAATTTGCGATGATGTAGTTGTGGCAGTGCAGGCACTTCTCCACCGGCGGGATTCCGGGGAAATTCGAGTAGGCCACGTACGGGTGGCAGTACTGGCACTGGATCTCCTTGACGCCGCTGTGCACGTTGTGGCTGAAGGGGATCGGCTGCTCCGGTCCGATCTTTTCCGGCCAGACATAAAAGAAGTACAGAAAGGCGGCGGTGAACAGGAGGCTGCCTATCGTGATCAGTATCGCGGCGCGGTTTCCTCTCGACATGTCAACCTTTCCCGATATGCACGGTTCAGCGCGCTCCCTCGCTTCCCGGGGGCAGAAGTTCCGGGAAGGTTTTCAGAGTGTAGGCCAGGGCCAGAACCATCAACCCCAGAAAGCCGATGAACACCAGCCCGTCGGTGATCCCCAACGGCAGCTCCGCCGCCGCATGGTTCAGCGCCGGGCCGAGCAGCAGGAGATGCTCGAGCCAGATCCCCAGAATCACCGTGCCGCACAGGGCGATCATGGCACCGGGCATGGTCTTGACGCGCCGGTTGATGAGCACGACGAACGGGAGGACAAAGCAGATAATGAAGACGACCCAGGCCAGCGCATTCCAGGGCGGGGTCACCGTTCGCAGGATCACGTAGCTGGTCTCCTCGGGGATGTTCCCGTACCAGATGACCGTCAGCTGGACGTAGAAGAAATCCGCCCACAGCAGGCAGAAGGCGAAGAACAATTTGCCGACGTCGTGGAAATGGGCGGCGGCGATTCCCGCGCGGCGGCCCCGGCGCAGATGAACGATCGCCGCGAGGATGATCAGCGCCCCCAGCCCCACGTAGAACGCCTTCACGAAATGGTAGGCGCCGAAAAGCGTCGACACCCAGTGCGGGTCCATGCTCATGACGAGGTCGAAGCCGATCAGGCTGAGCACCACGGCAAACGCAAAGCAGTAAAGGCCGCCCCACAGCGCCTTGCGGCTCTGAACGCGCTGGATATCGGCGTCGTTTTGAGGGATCCGGCCGGCCAGCAGGCGGCGCAGGCCGCCCCCCGGCCCGGACGTGCCGAGCCTCAGTTTGAGGTCCTGGGACAGGAAGGCCCACCCGAGGCCGTAGAGGATCAGAAAACCGATCCCGTCACGGGTGAACAGGAACGGGATGTTCAGCCAGATCTCCTTGCCGTGCAGGTCTTCGTGCAGCCAGGGGAACAGGTGGTTTTTCCCGATCAGCAGCACCAGGAAGCAGACCAGCGACAGCGGGAAGAACCCGGCGAAGGCCCCCGCCAGCCCGCTGAGAGGGCCGGTCCAGCGCGCCTTGACCGTGTGGGTGACCGCCGAGAAAAGCACCGCGCCCTGGGCCATGGCCGACCACAAAAGAAAATTGATGAGAAAGGCCTGCCAGGCTCTCTGCGGGTGCGGGCCGAAGAGGCCGGCCAGAAAGGCCGCCAGGCCTGCGGCGGCCAACACCGCACCGAGCGTGAAGAGGGAGCCCGGCGGCGCGGCGCGGCGGCCGGGCTCGACCGGTGGCATGGTCGTGTTCATGCGAATACCTTGACCTCCCCGCCCTTCTTCTGGAAGAAATCCATCAACTCCCCCTCGCGGCCGGCCTCACAGGCGGCCAGCACCCCGAAGTGCTCGCCCGAGCAGCGCGGATCGTAGCTCTCGAGCCCTTGGTAGTCCGGCAGGCGCGAGCAGACCAGCAGGCCGATCACGTTGCCGATGACGGAGAACAGGATCGTGAACTCGAAGCCGACGATGAAAAAGGGGATCAGCGAAACGATCGGCTTGCCGCTGACGATCAGGTTCCACTGGACCGCAGTGAATATGGCCAGGGCGAACCCGGTGAAAAACCCGACAATGCCCCCGGCCAGCGTGAACCAACCCACGCGGCCTTTCTTTAGCTTCAGGGCCTCCAGGATCCGGTGGCTGGGGATGGGGCTGTGGGCGCGGCGGAAACTGAACCCCGCCGCGGCCAACTCCGGGATGACCTTGGCGGCCTTGCCTTCGTCCTTGAACAGGCCCATGATGCAGGCTTCACCCGGCATGGTGTGCGGTCTCCTTCATCTCGGTCATGGACACGGAAGGCAGGTGTTTGCAGAAGAGCAGGAACAGGAAAAAGAACAGGCTGAAGCTGCCGACCATGACGCAGTACTCCACCAGCCGAGGCGCATAGAGGCCCCAGGAGTGGGGGGCAAAGTCGTGGGCGACACCGCCGACGATGATGACGAAACGCTCCCACCACATTCCGAAGTTCACCGCCAGCGAGATGACGAACAGCCAGGGGACGCTGCGGCGCACCGCCTTGAGCAGAAACAGGGATGGGATCAAAACGTTGCACAAGATCATGAAGTACAGGCCGAAGGCGTACTCGCCCATGGCGCGCCAGCGGAAGGACTCCCATTCCACCGCATTGTGGCTGTACCAGGCGATGAAATACTCCGTGCCGTAGGCCAGGCCGACGATGAGGCCGGTCAGGATCATGGTCTTGGCCACGTTCTCCAGGACGTCTACGGTGATGATGGCTTGGTAGCGGAAGATGCGGCGCAGGGGGATCATCAGGGTGAGCACCATGGCAAGCCCCGAGTGGATGGCGCCGGCCACGAAGTATGGCGCAAAAATCGTGGTGTGCCAGCCCGGGACGACGCCGAGCGCGAAATCCCAGGAAACGACGCTGTGCACCGAGATCACCAACGGGGTGGCGAGCGCCGCGAAGAAGAGGTAGCCGCGGCTGTAGTTCAGCCACTGGTGGTGAGCCCCGGTCCAGCCCAGGGAGAGCACCCGGAAGATCTTGTACCGCCGCCCGGTGGAGCGATCACGCACGACGGCCAGATCCGGCACCAGGCCGGTGTACCAGAACAGCGAACTCACCGTGAGATAGGTGCTGATGGCAACGACATCGAACATCAGCGGCGACAGAAAGTTGGGCCACAGCAGCCGCTGGTTGGGGATCGGGAGCATGAAGTAAACCTGCCAGACCCGGCCCAGGTGGATGAAGGGGAAGAGCCCGGCACAGCAGACCGCGAAGACGGTCATGGTCTCGGCCGCGCGTGCGATCGGGTTGCGCCAGCCGGCGCGGAACAGGTGCAAGATGGCTGAAATGAGCGTCCCGGAGTGGGCGATCCCGACCCAGAACACGAAATTGATGAGATACGTCCCCCAGGCCACGGGGATGTTCTGGCCGCCGACGCCGATGCCGACGAAGATCTGGTAAGTCCAGGCCCCGGCCCCCAGGAGTACGCCGCACAACATGAGCGCGACAAAGACCCAGTAGCGCGGCCGGGGTCGCTCCAGGGTGTTCAGAACGGTCTGGTCGATCTGTGAGAAAGTGAGGTCGGTCATATTATCCGCTGATCCTTCCGACGTCCGGACAGAAGACTATTCCTCCGCCCATCGAATTGTGGATCTCCGCTCAGATGCTGGATACGGGATGCGGGATGAACCGGTAGCTGTTGTTCTTGTCGCGCATCCAGCATCCCGGATCCAGTATCGTACCGCTGTCAACCGGAACGTTGACCAACGGCAACGTTTTCTAAATCTCGTGTAAAACCTTCTTCAGGTAAATCACCGCCGGCTTCGTGTTGAGATACCCCATGGCCTGATAGGCCCGCGGGTCGTCGCAGAGCCGGCGCACGCGGCTGTCCCGGTCCATCAGATTGCCGAAGACCAGCGCGTCCGTCGGGCAGGTCTGGACGCAGGCCGGGGTGACTTCGCCTTCACGGATGGGCCGGTTTTCATTCTTCGCGCGGGTGCGCGCCTCTTTGATGCGCTGGATGCAGAAGGAGCATTTCTCCATGACGCCCTTGCTGCGCACGGTGACATCGGGGTTCAGCTGCAGGTTCATCGGCTCCGGCAATTCCCAGGTGAACCAGTTGAAGCGCCGCACCTTGTAGGGGCAGTTCTGGGAACAGAAGCGCGTGCCGATGCAGCGGTTGTAGATCTGGTTGTTCAAGCCCTCGGCGGAATGGTGGGGTGCGTACACCGGGCAGACCGACTCGCAGGGCGCGTTGTCGCAGTGCTGGCAGAGCATGGGCAGGAACATCACCCGCTCCAGGCGGCGTTCATCGTGGTAGCGCACGATCTCCAGCCAGGCCATCTCCCGACCCTGGGTGATCCGCAACTCGCCGACGATGCCGACGTTGTTTTCGGCCATGCAGCCGGCCGCGCAGGCGCCGCAGCCGATGCACCGATCGAGGTCCACCACCATGCCCCAGCGGTAGCGGTCGTGGTCGTGGGGCGGATAGAAATCCCGCTTGGGGTCGTAGCCCTCCGGCAGCGGCAGTGTGAGCGGGAAGTTGTCCATGGCGAGGCCGGCCTTGGCCGGGGGCGGGCCTTTCCGGAGGTCTTCCGGCGTCGTGGTCAATATGAACGCGCGGCCGTGCTGGATGCGGCTGCCGTCCGTCTTGGCGAGCTTTACGCTGCGACCGGTCTTTTCGATGCGGGCATCGAAGGCGGTGAAGCTCGGACCGCCGCAGCGGGGGTCGACGGCTGGGGGCAGAACGGCAAAGGGGTTGGCGCTCTCCGGCGGCACGTAGCGCAAAAAGGGCATGTCCACAGAATCGGTGGGAGAGAATTCGGCGCGCGGCTTCGCTCCCGCGGACTGCGCGTAGCGGCCGTAGGAGGTGTGGCCCTGGCCGATGCCCATCACCAGCAATCCCGGCCGTACCACCTCGGTGACATAGGCCGGCGCCTCGAGGCTCCCGGCGCGGGTGGTGACACGCAACACATCGGCCTGGTCGAATCCGTTGGCCCGGGCAGTGTCCGGGTGAACCCACACCGGGGATTGCCACGCCACGCGCGAAATAGGCTCCGGGATCTCGCACAGCCAGGGCCTGTTCGCTCCCCGACCGTCGAAGAAGCGCACAGACGGCGAGGCGGTAAAGGCCATTCCGGCCGGCGGCGGCTGGTAAGGCACAGCGAGCGCCTGGGGCAGCCGCTCTGGCATCATTTTCGGAGGGGAGCCGGCCGTCTGTCCCGCCGGCGGGAAGATGCCGCCCTGCTGCAGTGTTTGCACCCAATCGAGCTCGTTGCGGATGCGGCCGGTCTTCCGCAGCCGCTCGGCGATGTAGGTCTTGTAATCCGGCGCCGGCCGGGTTTCAAAACCGACGTCCAGGAAAAGGTCCCCGAGGTGCGGTGCCTCAGTGATCCTGCCCATGGCCGGCTGGAGGGTGGAGACAAGCGAAGACCACCCGCTGTAATCGTCCCAGGTTTCCAGTGGCAGGCTCGCCGGCAGGATGAGGTCGGCCCGCTGGGAGGTTTCGTCGAGGAAATTGCTCAGGCTGACGACAAACAGCTCCGGGGTCTCCAAGGCGGCCTTGGCCCCGCTTTCCGGCGGCAGGCTGAACACGGGATTGGCGTTGTTCAGGATCAGGACGTCGGCTTTCCCTGCGGACAGGGCCTTGAGCACTTCAAGCACGTCTGCGCGGCGGGTAGCGGTCTCCACGCGGTGACGGTTGGTCGCGTCGATGAGGCTCAGCTGCGGATCGAGCAGGAGATTCAGCAGGTTGGCCGCGAGGTTGGTGATAAGGCCGTTGGCATCCGACTGCCCGCTGCCGGCGCCCAGCACCAGGGGGCGGCGGGTTTCGGCCAGGCGCACCACCAGTTGCTCGTACTGGGCCAGCGGGATGCCTGAGAGCTTGAGCACCGCCTCCTGCGGGTAGGCCTCGGTGGCCTTCAGCAAGGCGTCGCGCAGGTCCGGCGGCAGGTGCTGACCGCGCCGGATGTCCAGCATCTGGCGCACCAGGCCCAGGGCGACCACCGCCTCGGTGCCCGGCGCGCAGGCGAGCCAGCGGTCCGCGTTGGCGCCGGTGAGCGTCTGAAACGGGCTCACCAGGAAAAAGAAACCCTTTTCGGGCCCGCGGGCGGCGTGCATGGCCTTGAACTTCCAGGCGTACTCCACCGGCGACAGCCAGGTTTCCAGGAATTCGGCGCCGAAGGCCAGCAGCACGTCGGCCTGATCCAGGCGATAGGACACCAGGCCGTCCACGCCGAAGACCTCGCGGTTGGCGGCCTTGAGCGCTTCGTAGGCAAAGGGCTCGAAGACGACGGGCGGCAGCGAGTTCCAGTTCTTGAGCGCGGACCGGAAGATCTCCATCTGACCTTCGCCGACCACCTCGGTCATGAGCCGCACCCGTTCGGGGCCCCTGCGGGCCGCTTCCCAGACCTTGGTCTTGAGCAGGGCCTGCGCGCGGTCGAAGCCGATGGGCACAAACCCGTCCTTTTCCTTCAGCAGTGGTGTTTTCAGCCGGTCCGGGTTGTAGACGGCCTGCAGGGCGGCCTGACCCCGCATGCAGAGCTTGCCGCGGTTGAGCGGGTGCAGGGGGTTGCCCTCGACCTTGACCACGCGCCCCTCGCGGTTCCTGGCGATGATGCCGCAGCCGGCCGGACACTCCCGGCAGGTGGATGCGTACCACGTGGCTTTGCCGGTCACCATGTCATCCGGCGCCTGAACCAGGCTGTAAAGGTATTTGGGGGACTCGGGGCTGCAGCCCGCGGCGAAAGAGACACTGCCGAGGCCGGCCAGCTTGAGGAAGGTGCGTCGGTTCATAGGCGCTCTCAAATCCAACCGCGGTTCACTGGGGTCGAAACTATCAGGGTTGTGAAAAACCGCGCCTGAGGCCGTGATCCGGCGTTGTGCGGCTTTTGTAAATGCTCACATATCGCTGAATAGGCTGCGCGTTCCAAAACGCCGCAGGCCTTGGTTGACGGCCTGATGCTTGTTTTTCAACACCCTGATGGAAAGGACGAAGCACCGTCCATCGGGCGCCTTTGCGCGAGACGGGAATGGAAACACCACACGGTGGTTCTATATCGGAAACCCTCGGACGGTGTCAAGGGTTGCGGCGCCGCAGCCGGCGGTTGATCTCCAGGCGCTCCAGGGACAGTCGGATCACATCCCGCGCCCGGTCGGTCTTGCGCTGGTAGCCGGCAAAAAAATTCAAAACGTCGTCGGGCCGCTCGAGGCCCGCCGCCGGCAGGACCGCCGCGACCACCCGTTCGTAAAGCATGGGGTGGAACTGTTCGATGCGGGCGAGGCGGCTCACGTACCAGTCCCACAGAATGGATGCCGCCTGCCGGTTGGCCGCCAAGGCCACCACCGGGATGAAGGTGTTGCGGGCCGGCACGGAGGTGAGCGCGTAGTCCAGAACCCTCTCGATTTCGCGGCGCCCCCGGAAGCAGCCGAAGGCGGCCAGGAGGTTCAACCGCTCGTGTTCGCTCTCGGACGTTTGAAACCGATGGTCAAACCAAGCGAAGGCTCGGCCGTCGCCATGCCAGGCGCCGGCCTGCAGGACACTGCGCAGGATGTCCGGGTGAACCGAACCGCCTTGTCGGAGGGCGTCGAACCGTTTCAGCGCAAAGGCCTCGGCTTCCCGGCTGCCGTATTGGACCGCATCGAAAAGGATCTGGTCGCGCAGGATGGCCGTGGTCTGGCCCTCGTCCGGCCGGGGGTCGTGGCCGATGCGGTCGAGCACCGCCCCGAACCAGGGCCCGGCCAGGCCGGCAATTCGGGCGGCCGCCCCCGGGCCGACCGACAGGCAGGCATGGGACAGGTTAGCGGCAATGCCGGCCAGCGGCAGGTAGGCGTCGTCTTCCCGGTAGTGGTCGAGGAAGGCGAGATAGTCGTCGAGGCCTGCCTCTCCGGCGACGGTCAGGGCGTAGAGATCGTTTTGAACCCCCCAGCGGTCCTCTGGCGTCAGGGCCTTTTGCCGCGCCAGGACGCCGAGCCGCCGGAGGTTCCCCGCGTCGGCATACCTCACGCGGTAGTAGCCGGTCTGGCCGTCGTTGAGCTTGTAGCCGGCGGCGTCCGTGCCCAGATCGACCCGGGTTTCACCGGTATCCATCAACACCGTGGTGCGGCGCGACTCGCCCCGGGAGGTGAAGACGCGCAGGTTGACGGGGATCAGCCATTTCTGGCCGGAGTCGTTGGGAAGGTAGGTGAACCGGCGCTGGGACAGCACCAGCGTGTCGCCGTCGCGGGCCGTGGATATTATCGGAAACCCCGGCTGCTCGACCCAGTTCTTCACCATGGCGGTGACCGGCCGGTCGGAGACGGCCTCGAAGGCCTCCCAGAGGTGGCTGCTTTCGGCGCTCTGGTAGGCGTGGGTCTGCAGGTAGTGCTGCAGGCCTTTCTGAAAATTCTCCGCGCCGATGTACCCCTCGACCTGTCTCAGGATGCTGCCGCCCTTGTTGTAGATGATGGGAGCGGTGCTCGTGTTGATCACGAGGTGCTCGCCGCCGGGGATTTCGATCGCGACGTTTTCGAGCAAGGCGTCCCGGTTCATGGCCGTGGCCGTGGTGCCGTGCAGAAACTGGTGCCAGATGCCCCAGTCGGGGTAATAGTGGGCGACGACGCCGTAGCCGAAATAAGTGGCGAAGCTCTCGTTCAGCCAGAGGTATTTCCAGTCCGAGGGGGTGACCAGGTTGCCGAACCACTGGTGGGCGATTTCATGGGCGATGACCTCGCAGATCCGCTCCTCTCCGGCCTTGGACGTTATCCCCGCGTAGTGCAGCAGCAGGTTTTCCCGGAAGGTGATGGCGCCCCAGTTTTCCATGGCGCCGAAGGCGAAATCCGGCACGGCGATCAAGTCCATCTTGGACAGGGGATACGGGATGCCGTAATAGGCCTCGCTGAACTGCAGCGCCTTGCGGCCGAATTCCAGCCCGAAGCCGGCATGCGGCTGGGACCCCGGCAGGGTGAGGACGCGCACCCGGCCGTCGATGGGGTCCTGCAGGGTTTCGAACTCTCCCACGCCGAAGAAGACGAGGTAGGTGGACATCTTCGGGGTGGTCTCGAAGATCACCCGCTTCTTGCCGCCCTTGAGCATCTCCAGGGCTTTGATGTCGGTGTTGGCAACCGCCGCCAGGCCGCGGCCGACCTCCATCTCGATGTCGAAGGCCGCCTTGCGGCCGGGGTGATCGATGCAGGGGAATGCCCGGCGGGCATCGCTTTCCTGGAACTGGGTCACGGCGATGTAGCGGGGGCGGCCGCCGTGGGCGTATTTGCTGCGGTAGAAACCCGCCATGCGGTCGTTGATCCGGCCGGTGTAGTCGATGCTCAGGAGAACCTCACCCGACACCGCCTCTGGAAGCTGGATGCGGAGTTCCTCCGCCGTGGTGCCCACGCAGAAGGAACAGGGGGTAAGCGACTCGCCCCGCTTGACCGCGCAGCCCCAGACGGCGAGCTCGACGGCGTTTAAAACCACCTCGCCGGCGGGCTCCGGCAGGTCCAGCCGTATCTCGACGTGGCCCTCGAAGGTGAAGCGGCTGAGATCGGGAACCAGGCGCAGACGGTAGTTCAGGGGCGTGGCTTCGGGCATTGTTTTCTCCTATCGGAGGGGCTTTTTTACATCGGGTGCAAGTCGTGCTAAGCATTTCTAAGAAATGAGGTCCGGAATGTCAAACTCGACAAGGAGCTCCCCATGAGTGTCATTGTGGATTTTTCGATGTACCCCCTGGACCAGGGCGAGAGCCTGAGCCCCTACGTGGCGCGTTCCATCAAGATCATCCAGGAAAGCGGCCTGCCGTACGAGTTCCGCGCCATGGGCACCAGCATCGAAGGCGAGTGGGAGGAGGTCATGGCCGTGGTCAACCGCTGCTTCGAGACCATGCGCCGGGACTGCAACCGCGTGGTCCTCTCGCTCAAGGCCGACTACCGCAAGGGGCCCTCCGGGCGGATGCAGCGCAAGGTCGAATCGGTGTCTGGCTCACGCTGGGTGGTGGCGCGAGTCCGCTCGTGCAGTGCCTGAGCTTTGGCGGGACGGTGACCAAGGACGTGCCGGCGGCGGGTACGACCACGGGAGTATTCCAGGCGAAGGACGCGCCGCGCCCGCAGACCTGCCCGGTGCCGTGAGCGGCCAGGTGTCGGGTGCCGGGTGTCGGGGCTGGATCGATACACCTGA
>Ga0209253_10003757_pt1 | contig 13271 bp, 14 predicted proteins | sample FrelakmetBRP12BR_FD_187145 | JGI IMG/M metagenome (GOLD analysis project Ga0209253, IMG submission 187145) | Freshwater lake sediment microbial communities from the University of Notre Dame, USA, for methane emissions studies - BRP12 BR (SPAdes)... | ecosystem: Environmental > Aquatic >...
GATCAAGTGCTGTTTCACGAAAACCGTGGAAAAGGTTATTAAAATGGCGACGAAGAGCACCAGGAAATCTCCCAACCGGCTCAACCGCTGTTTGCGGCAGGCCAGATAGACAATCCAGGTGAAGGCGACATGAAGGCTCGGAAGTTTGTTCGCGCCGGGATTGAAGTCGTAGGTATATTCCAGGAAAAGGATGCGTTCGGAGAAACTATGGCCCAAGACCGGCTTTGGATAGGCAATGGGAAAGGTGACATAGACGATGTAGGCCAGGAGGTTGGCGATGATGACAGCCAGCAGGGCTCGGTTGAACCTGTGCCAGTCTTTGAGGACAAAAAGAGGAAGAAAGGGGAAAATATAACAGATCTCGTAGGGCCAGATGAACGCCGCGATGAGAGGGATCCGCTGGTCCCAGGCCGATGTTATATCGCGCCCGGGCAATTGAACCGCATAGCGCCCTACCAGCTGGAAAGAGACAATCCAGAGCGCATAAAAAATTAGGCTGGCCTTCAGGAAAAATGCGCGGTCCGGATTCGTCCTTACCATGTTCCGATTCTCTTCCAGTGAAAGCTCGTGACAAAGAAAACACAGAAACCGATCAAAAGTGTGAGAGGGACGAGCGACAGGCCTTCGACAAAGGCCTGGCCGTTCCAGGGCCTGGGCGAATAACCGGTGATGACCGGCGAGAGAGAGAAAAGGAGGGCCAGGCCGAGAAGGAACATGACGGCGCAGCTCAGATGCCCCTCGTTGAAGTGCTCGTGAAACCAGAGTCTCCGTTCGCGGAAAAATTCGATGAACGTTCGGCCGACGGGGTAGAGGAGGAAGACCATGGCCGTCAGGAAGCCGGCCGGAAGTCTTTTGAAGGCCAGGCCGTTCAACAGGACGAAGAGAAGGAGCCCTTCCAGAGATGAAAACGCCTGGGTAGGATAGCAGAGGGCCTCTTTTTTGCCGGTCAGCCGCAGCACCTTGGCCTGGGGATTTTGGTAAAGGATGCCATAATGGGTCGAAGCTTTTCCCCAGCAACATCCGTACGATACGCAGCCCATCCTTCCGATGGCGTAATTGATGAACGTGCCCCTGACGACGACGTCCGTGATCATCAAGGCCGGATAGTGAAACCTCCAGGCGAAGATGGCGGAAGCGAAAATGAGCCCGAAGAATGCGCCGAAGGAAACAAAGCCGTTGTTCTTGATGCCGAGCCAGGGCTGGCGGATGAGTTCTCTCCAGTGCCCCAACCACCAGAAGAAGTAACCGAAAAACGAAGCCGAGAGCATCGTCCCAAAAAGAAAGACCGCCACCCGGCTTTTCTGGATGCCCTGGATGAGAAAAAGCGTCGTCACGTGCTGGACGAACAGAAAGGCTCCCGTCATCACAAACACCCCGTTGGTGACGAGGATCAGGTTGCCCCGGCGAAAGAGGACCGGACGGCGGGCGATCCTCGTCAAGCCCGCGCAAATTTTTTTGAAAACCGGCCTGAAGATGACGGCCAACAGACGGCTCGTCTTTTTAGGAAAAACCATGGGCGTCGTTTCCATATAGGTTCGATAGGAATCTCCAAAACGCTTGATCAGGGCGGGCTCCTCGTAGAACCGGGCATAGATGATCCAGCCGGCCAGGAGTAGGGGAGAGCTGAAGGCCAGCGACCAGAACGATGCGATCAACATGGCCAACCCGGCAAAGGCTGCGTTAAAGCCGAGATAAATCGGGTGGCGGAAATATTTGTAGATGCCGTTGGCGACGAACTGGCAAGGAGGGAGGTGGGAAATCGGCAGGCCTCTCCCTTGGAACGAGAGTTGGCCCATGCTGGCGGCCAGGAGCGAGAAACCGCAAACGACCAGGCTCCAGCCGAAGATTGTGCTCGCTGCCGTAGCGGACATAGCCACGGGCGCGAGCATGTCTAAACGGAGGCAGACGGCCAACAAAAATACAGGAAGAAAAAGCCAAAAAATGAAAATGTAGAGCAGAATGATGGCCAGCGCGCTCCAATGCGACTTTGGATGGACATCTAGAATCAGCGTGTTTTCCATTGCCAGAGCACCCTTTCATGGATGGCCAGGCCATCCCAAATTTTTTCGCCATCGGAGAGCCGCGCTTCCGAGAACATCTTTTTTTCCTGTGGATTGCCGGCGATCCGGGCCAGGGCGTTCCTCAAGAAAGAGGACCGGATCCGATCCGAGGTGGTGACGGGATTGTCTTCGATGATGCTCCGCCGCTTGAGGAGCAGCGTCCAACCGCTTTTGACGATCCGTGTTCCCTCATCCCCATTGTTTGTTTGGAGAGCATACCGCTGGTTGTCTTCCGATTCTGACGCCGAGTCCTCAGGCTGAGACGGTCTGTCGGTGTCGGCGCCAGCGCTTAGTAGGATATTTTGAATGACATTTCTTTTTTTGGTCGTGATCTGGTTGAAGACAACCGTCCGTCCGCCGCAATGGGCTCTTCCCCAAATGAGCTCGGCGAGAGGCAGCCGCCAAGGAGGAATGTTTGTCTCGACGATGTCCTGGTAGCCGAATCCGTTGATCTTCAGAACTTGAAAGGTATTTTTGATCGTCCCCTCCACTCTAGCCCGGGGCTGGGGAACGTGCCATTTGAGAAATCTCCCCCTTTTCTTTAGAAGAAGGGCGTCTTTGGCCGGAATCCATTCCTTGTCGAGAGAAAAATATTGGAGGTCGATCGTGAAATGGCTCAACTCCATATGGATTTTCGCCCGCCCGTTCTGCTGCATAAGAAAATGGGGTCCCATAGCGAGCTTCCCTTCGACATTTGGAGAGGAATATTCTGTCGCGATGGAATCCTGCATAAGGTTGTCGTCCGGCAGGGTCAAATGGGCCGAGACGAGGCCTTGGCTTTTTCCGAAGATCCGGTAGGTGATAAAGTAGGCATAAAAGGTCTCGCCCTTGTCTGTGGCGAAGTCAAAATACCATTTTTTCATGTAAAAGGCGGTCATGGCCGGCCTCCCTGACGATGCGTCGTTGTCTGAAGTGTTGGTCCGCTCATGTCTATCGTCTCCGGTACCAATGTAGGATTTTTGGCAAAGAGAGTTGTCATAAAATTGTCAAGATTTTGTTAAGAATTTGTTAAATCATGGCAGGAGGAAGAGGAAAGGAAGCCAGGAAGGGCTGATGATGAATTTCATGGCTTTCCGGCCTCGCTCGGAATCATCCGGAGTTTCGGATGAGAAGCTCTACAGTATCCGCCGCCCGTTTCAGGTTAGCCAGGTCGAGTCTGGATGAAGGTCGTCGCCTTCCTTGCGGAGTATGCCGTCGTGGACCGGATCATCCGGCAGTATAAACTCCGGCGCGCCCTTTTTTGAGTTCTTGACACAAATCTGCGGCCGGAGATAACATCATTTTGTGATGGGAGGCCTCAGATCCAAGGCTTATGGCTGGCGGACGCGCGCGGCGCGAAAAAGAAAGTTCCTAGGTCATTGGCCGGACACCCGCCACCATCACGGCCGCAGGGCCGGGACGCTGAAGGAGGAACAATGAAACACACGATTCTCCGCTTATCTCTCATGATGATCCCGCTGGCGTTTATGATCTCCGTAACATCGGGACCCGCCGGCGCCGGAGATGACTCGATCAATCTCAAGGTCTATTCCACGCCGCTCCACGGCGGCCGCATCAACCCGATGCTCTACGGCGGCTTCGTCGAGCTCCTCGACGACGTCGTGCCGGGGATGTGGGCCGAGATGCTCGGCGACCGTGGCTTCGAGGGCGTGCTCCCTACGTCGACCTGGGATTACTTCCGTGGTGAGCCCAATCTCTGCGACCGCGACTGGGACAAGAGCTCCGACTGGAGCTATGACACCGACCGGCCGTTCAATGACAAGCAATCCTGCCGGCTGACCGTCCCCGATGGCCGCCCTGCCCGCCTGTCCCAGAGCAAGCTCGCCGTCCGCAAAGGCGTGGCCTATATTTTCACGGGCTATGTCCGGGGCGATTCACCTTCGGGCGAGTTAAAGGTCTCTCTCAAGACTCTTCTTCCGGATGAATCCTGGACGACGCTCGCCTCGTCTAGGCTCCCCAAGGCGGGCGCCGAGTGGCGCAAAATCAACGCCCGGCTCGTGTCCGCCGGCACGACGGACCGGGCGGTGCTCGAAATCGAAGCCCGCGGCGCCGGACATCTCTGGCTCGACAAGCTCTCGCTTATGCCCGAAGACAATATCCAAGGCTGGCGTCGGGACGTCGTCGAGGCGATGAAAGAACTCGCGCCTCCCATCGTGCGCTGGGGCGGCTCGACCGTGGATCCAGGCCCCTACCGCTGGAGCGATGCCACCGGTGACCGCGACCGCCGGCCGTCCTTCGTCAACCGGGTCTGGGGCCGGCGCGATACGAACGACGTCGGCGTCGAGGAGTTCGTTCGTCTCTGCCGGGCTGTCGGTACGGAGCCTCTCATCTGCGTCAGCCTCGGAGACGGCGTCGTGAGCGCGCGCCACATGGTCGAATACCTCAACGGCCCGGCCGACTCCGAGTGGGGCCGGAAACGAACGGCAAACGGCCGCCCCGAGCCCTACGGCGTCAAGTACTGGCAGGTCGGAAACGAGATCGATGCGCCCGGATACGTCAAGAGCCTCGTCGAGTTCGCCCGCGCCGTCCGCGCCGCCGACCCGGGCGCCATTGTCCTCTCGTCCTTCCCGACAAAGGAGATTGTCGATGTCGCTGGTCCGGACATTAATTTCGTCTGTCCCCACTATTACCAGTCTGATCTTGACGGCGTGGATTCGGAGCTTCGGAGGATCGAAGGCTGGATCAGGGAATCGGCCGGCCGCGACCGGATCCGGGTGGGCGTTACGGAGTGGAATATCGACGCCGGAAACTGGGGCCTCGGCCGGGGCAAGCTTAACAGTCTCGGCTGCGCCCTCTTTGAAGCGCAGTTTCTCAACGTCCTCCACCGCCATTCTGAATTCGTCGCCCTGGCCTGCCGGTCGAACATGACCAACAGTTTCTCCGGCGGTTCGATCCAGACCAACGCCGCCGGCTTCTACCGGACGCCGAGTTTTCTCGTCATGGCCATGTTCCGGACGCACTCCCGGCCGTTGCCTCTGCGGCTGGACGCCGACATTCCGGCCAAGGTGGATGTCACGGCCTGTGCCTCGGAGGACAAAACCGGGGTCACGATTTTCGCGGTGAACCCCCGGAAAGAACCCGTCCGCCTCGTCCTCGACTTCACGGATTTCGGGCCCGGTTTCAGCGTCAGGGGAGGGGAGGTCGTCAAGGACGCTCAAGATAGACGTCAGATCGACATCATCAACAGCTTCGCCAATCCCCAGAGGGTGGTCAAGGTGAAACTCGAGAGGGAGTCCGGAAACGTCGTGACGATTCCGGCGCTCTCGATCGCCGCGATCGACTGCGGCAAGGAGTAACGTCGACTTATTTCCACGAAACCAATTCCCGCAGGAACGTATGTCCCTGTCTTTTAAATGGACGGTCGACCCGAACAACATCCGCTCTCTGAGAATAATCACCCGGCGGGCCAGTCTATAATAGATGGCGATAGAAAAATGAATGCTTGACAAAGAGATTAATAAATATATACTAATAGTATATATTTAATAGCGATGACAGAGGTGCGCATGAGAACAGCCAAGCTTTTCCACAACGGCCAGAGCCAGGCCGTGCGCCTGCCCAAGGAATTCCGGTTCGAGGATGACTACGTCTTTATCAAGAAATCCGGAAACGCCGTCATCTTGATTCCGGCCAAGAACTCATGGGATTCTCTTCTCGGAAGCCTCGACTTGTTCTCCGCGGACTTTATGACCGAACGCCGGCAGCCGACGGCCCAGGAGCGAGAGCCTCTTTGATGAAATACATGCTTGACACTAATATCTGTATTGCCCTGATCAAACGCAAACCGCCGAAGATTCTGAAGCGTTTTCATTCGTTGGCCGTGGGGGATGTCGGCATCTCGACGATTACCCTCGGCGAGCTTCGCTACGGGACGGCCAAGAGCCAATCCGTGGAGAAGAACCTCCAGGCTCTCGAAAAGTTCTTATTGCCTTTGGAGATCGCCGACTTCGATGAAAATGCGGCTTCCGCTTATGGACCGGTCCGAGCCGATCTGGAAAAAGCCGGGACACCGATCGGCCCTCTGGATACACAAATCGGTGCGCATGCGCTGAGCCTCGATATCGTCCTCGTGACAAATAACACGAAAGAGTTCCGTCGGATCAAAGGACTCAGAGTCGAGAATTGGCTGGCCTAGACCAGATTTTTCGCATGTGCGCTTTGATCCTTAGGCTTCCTAGATTCCCACGCCCATAAAAATGTTATGGTAAAGATCGCCCAGGAGCTTACGCTTGAACTTGAAGAAGACCCGCAGCATCCTGGGGATGACGAAGACGACCTGACGGTGGGGACATCGAGAAGAAGCGTCTCACGTTGAGAATCAAACATTTGCCTCTGCACGCTTTAACCTACTCATATCAACCGATTGTTCTGTTTTCCACAAATCAAATTGCAGCTGAAGCCGAAGCCACCCCTCCGGTGTCCGGCCAAAAACCTTTGACAGCCTAAGAGCCATTTCAGGACTGATCCCAGACCTTCCGTTCAGAAGGGCGGAAAGGGTTTTTCGTGTAACACCCAGGGCATTGGCAGCCTCCGTTACACTTAAGTTCAGGGGTTCAATACAAAACTCCCTTATGATTTCACCAGGATGGGGGGGATTGTGCATACGCATAGAATACTCCTTTAATGGTAATCTTCGTAATTGACGTCGATCGCGTCTCCTTGTTTAATCTTGAAAGTAACACGCCGGTTCCCACTGACCTTCACTGACCATGTCCCTTTGCGCTCACCTTTAAGTTCATGCAAATTTAGGCCGGGCAAATCCAAATCATCAAGGGTTTCAGCCGTCTCGAGAAGTGCGAGGATTCGCCGGAGCCTTGGTCCATGTTGTTGGTTGACACCTGCTGAGATGCCCGATTCAAAGAGTTTCTTTAGGCCTTTATGTCGAAAATTCTGGATCATCCAGTCAAATTGTAACCAGATACGTTACGGGTGTCAAGATATTTTTATAAGCAATTCCAGGTGATGGGAGTTTGTTTTCTCCCTACGCTTGAGATCTATCCCCTCTAAGCCCCATGACAATACTCCCGCGCCCATAAAAAGGAGTAACTTAGTATTTATTTCTTTTCCATAGTGGTTGAGAACTCTAATCTCACAGGTCCGATCAAACCGGAACTTGTTCTTCCCACGTACATGGAAGGCGTTGTTAGATATAGTCTCCGAACTCCGTGACATCACGGCCTCGTCCGCCGTGGTCGCAGCCGAAGAGCATTCCCCGGACGGTATGCCATTTATACAGCGGATAGGATATCCCTCAAAAGTCTTGACATCCGGGCTCATATGCATTACATTGTAATACGAGGAGATAATAGATGAGTCAAACGATGACAGTCAGAATCCCCGATGAATTGCGGAAGAACCTGAAGAAAATTAGCCAAATGCAAGGGGTCCCTGTCAGCGATTTAGTCCGAGAATCACTGAAAAAGTACGTTTTGCTTTATCGATTCAGGAAATTACGGGAAATGGTGCTTCCTTTTGCTGAGGCGCAGGGCATCTTGACTGATGAAGACGTGTACAAGCTGATTTCGTGAGAATCCTGCTCGATACGAATGTTATTTTTTCCGCTCTGGCCGCCCGGGGTTTGGCTCAGGCTGTTTTTGAGCTTTGCCTGGAGAAGCATACGATTATCCTCAGCGAGCGCATTTTGTCTGAGCTGTCTTTCCATCTGCAAAAAAAATTGAAAATGCCGGAGGAAAGAGTGGTGTTGATCATCGATTATCTCAAAGAATGCTGTTTTCTAGGCCAAGAGGCTCCGGTCAAAAAAAGCGCCTGTCGAGATAAGGATGACCTCCACATCCTTGGGTTGGCCGAAAAAATGCGGCCGCGTTTCATCGTCACGGGAGACAGCGATCTCCTCGTCCTAAAAAGGTATCGTCAAACCTCCATTGTGACTCCGAGGGAATTCTGGGAAAAAGAAAAAAAAGAGGGAAAGCGTGGATGAACGCAAAACCTCTCGCATCTCGGGCGCGGGGCCGGGCCCCTGATGGAGCAACAATGAAACACGCGATTCTCCGCTTGTTTCTTATAATGATTCCGCTGGCCCTTATTATCTCCGTAATGCCGGGACCCGCCGGCGCCGGATTTGGTATTTATTTCTTTTCGATAATGGTTGAGAACTCTAATCTGACAGGTCCGATCAAACCGGAATTTGTTCTTCCCACATACATGGAAGGGGTCGTTAGATAATGATTCCCGAGAGTATTGTATACCAGAATTTCAATCCGGTTTTCACCCGGCTGCAATTTTCCAGTGAGATCAAATTTCCAGGGTGCAGCTAGTTTTACGCCTGCCGATTTCCGGTTGACAAAAACCTCTGCCGAAGATACGACTTTGCCCAAATCAATAGCAATATGATTCGAATTTGCCTGCTCGGAACTTACATTCAGAGTTTTACGATACCACATACCTCCAGAGTAGGTTTTTAATGATTCGTTTTCGCCCAGGTCTCCCAATTGAATCTTACCGTTTTCGCATTCAAACACAACCGGTTCAGGAATGGCGGCTCCTCCGTAAAAACCGGGAGATTGTTCGATTCTCAGGGCTGCCATGGAGGAATTCATCACGGTGCCCGGGAAAACAATTTCCCATACCGGCATGTTTGTATCAACGATCATTGCCGGCTTCGGTTGAGCCTGGCGGCACGAAAATTCAGTTCCGGAAAACCACACTTTTGGTTTTGAAATTGACTGAACAAACATGGTGCGGGCGCCGGGCGGGGCCATAAAACGATACCAGCCAAACCGGTCTTTTGCTTGGGGCAAACAATTAAACGGAAGAACCGATGGTTTCCGGTACCATTCGGTCGCCAGTGGAACAGATTGCTTCCATCCGGTCTTGGACTGGCTATCTTCGAAAACAAAAAAACCACGTCCTACGCTGTCGTACCTAAGTAAAACCGGATTGCTGCCCGACTTCAGTTCAACATCCTCTTTGCTATTTTGAACCTGAGTTTGATTGACATAGACTTTTGAGGGCAAGAGGCCTGACTTCCTTATCTTTGCTTCCATCGGGCGGGGCGACGAAACCGTTGACCACAAATAATAAACCGAACCTTCTTCTTCCGCTTTAAGCGGATAAACCGGCATGGCTTTATTCGATTTGTTAATCTTGCCAAGGGCGATCAATTCATTGTTGACCTGCCCCTTCATCCCATGGTAACCCTGATGTCCGGCGTCATCCTTCAAACCCCATCTCCACGAAAACTCATAGGGCTTCCATAAGTATTTTGTACCGTTGATTTCAACCGGCTGATCAATTTCGATATGTTTAAGAGAAGACAATTTTGTCTCAACTGCCGCCGAATCGATACTAGCCGGCAGTGGGCCGAGTTTCCAGAATTGAGGGCCATACGAGACGGTTGCCGTGGTCCAGCGGCTGTCATCCAAATCAGGGTTTTGCCAATCAGGATTGAGGGCGGTTTCATCCGCATACTTCATTTTCCAGACTTCAACACCCAGCTTGCCGTCGAAAGCAGGTAACCGGTAATCGCCATACTTGTTGTCGAGGGTAGGTTTCAGTTCAAACTCCCAGTTGTTGTCAATGATCAGAGAATCCGTCTTTTTTTTGGATTCTGCACTAGCTTTTTCAATTTCAGGTTTTCCCGGGCTGAAAACGATTAATTGAGGCTCATTCTTTTCCAGCGGAAGCTCGATAGTTGTTCCTGTTTCAGAAACGGCTGAAACCTTTAACGGTTGGACTTCCCCATCCCATGGATTCCAGAGTTCAACCTTTCCAGAACACCTGAAAAGACATTTTGTCCCCTTCGGAACGCCGTAAACAAAATACAAATCACGCTCGCCCGCCTTGCGGTGAAGTATGTTTGAAGCCGTATTTCCGGACAATACTTTAAAATCAGGTTGAATCAAATCGGCAAACACATTTTTCACCTCGAGCGGATTATGGATAAACATTCCTGTTCCGCCAGTTTTACTTTTTCGGGAATAAATGTTTGTCGTGTTAACCTTTTCTGAAAAAGTTGTTCCGAACATCTCCTTTATCATCCCCTGGAGTTTCTCATCGTTGCCCCCAATTCGGTCGCTGGCCTCGGGAAGTGAACCAACGGCCAGGACGATTCCGCCCGACCGGAAGAATTCCAGAGCCTTTTCCACGGTGGAATAGCGGACTGCCGACAGCGAGGGCAATATCAATACCTTATACTTCTCGCCGCTGACATTGAGTTCTTTATTTCGAACCTGACAACGGTTCAGCGATTCAAAATCCATAAAATCGAAGTCAATTCCGGAGGGATAAAGATCATCGACAATGGCAAATGTTGTAACCGTTGATTCTTTCCCTTTGAGATTTGCTTCCGTAGGAGCCACAGGATATATTATCGCCACATCACAGCGGTGGTGGCCCTGGGACAAAACATAGCTGAGCCGTTCGGAGCATTTCAGAAAACTCCCCATGTGCTCCCAATAGGGCTGACGGAAATGATTATCGGGGGGCGCCCATTCCCACCAGCTGCCATGAGTGGAATAGTAGAGTCCGTGCAGGCTGAGCAAATTGTGCCCCATGGCAAAATTGGCAAATGTTGCGTCTGCAAGCTCTTCGCTGCTGGTGCCCCAGCCGCTGCCGTAGAACCCTTCCAGCCAGGTTCTCGGACGTTGGTAAAGGTGGGCTATGGAGCTGGCCACCTTGTTCTTCACGATATCTCTGCCCAATCCTGGCTGGTCGCACCCCGGACCCGACATCCAGCGTTGAGTGCGAAAATAGTCTCCAAACTCCGTGACATCACGGCCTCGTCCGCCGTGGTCGCAGCCAAAGAGCATTCCCCGGCTGGTATGCCATTCATACAAGGGCTTAAAAAACCCTTCTTCCGTAAGGGCAACCATCACATCATTGTAATCGAGCCTGATCTTGTATGATTTTGACCCCAGATCGGCAAACAGGTGGGTGAGTTCAGGAAGAATGTTGTAGCCCTTCCGCTTTTTGAACTCGCCGGCAAGAGCGTCGTTCCACAAAAAACCTCTTATCCCAAAACTTAGCTCGTCGGAGAAAAAGAAATTCAATCCCTTGCCGCTTTCACCCGGACAGTGCTCTTCGAAACGTTGATAAAACTTTTCGGCCACTTTGGTCCCGCTTAAGGGGTTCATTGGATCGAAAGATGTTTTTACATTGTTTCTGTAAACTAAAACAATTTCCCATCTCCCCGCTGGTGCTTTCCAGGTCAGCTCCGAATTTTTAATCATGGGTTTAAGATCAATGGAGTCGGTCGGAGACAAAATCCCGTTTACATTTCGGTAAGCAGTCGCCGTGAGGATATCCTCAGGAACAGCAGTTTTGAAATCCTGATTTCCGGCTAATGCATACTGTTTTGACTCGAGTTTTGCACCATGCAGGTTCGGATTTTCATTCAGCATTTCGTCGATAAACCAACCCTGTCCGGCAGCCCCGAGCGTGTAATCACTCAGACTGACCGATATATCTCTTTTTTTTGCCTCTTTCAAAAACCATTGGAATAGTTCCCACCATTGGTTGCTGAACAGGGCCGGTTGGCTCGGATACGTCAGGCCATAAGTTGCACCCCCTGTATCGGTATGGCAATAGTTGATCTGCAAGCCTGTGATGCTCTTGTCTTTCAGCTGATCCAATTGCCACAGGATTCGCTCTTTGGACAAAGGATCGCCAATCCACCAGTAAAACGACACCTCACCGTAACCCTTGGGCGGATTCTTAAAGCCGGGCAGAACATTCAGATCGGGCGAACGGTCCGGAAATCCCATGGGCAGTTTTAAGTTTTGCCCGACTAAAGGCAACCACATTATTGTCACAAAAAGAAGAATGATTAAGCTGAATTGGCGTCGGTTCATGGCTTCCTCTCAGCGGACGGATGGGGAAGAAGGGGCGATCTCAACGGCCTGGACCGCGGCCGGAGGCAAGGACGCCGCACCCCCGATAGCCGCCGATAGGACGATGAGAAAGATCGGACGAGCAGAACGGATGTTTGGCACGGCGACGCCTCCTTCGCGGGATTTCTCCGGGAACTTCGCCTCATTCTCACTGACCGGCCGACCTCTTGTCAAGCGCGTGAACTCCTTATTTTCCATGGACTTCGTCACGCAAAACAAAACCCGGAACGCCGCTCGCGATCGGGAGGTTCGGATCCACGACCTGGACAGGCACCTGGATATCGTCTAGAAGTCTTCCATCAGAGATGATAAAATAGTATGGCGAATATCGACGGATTCCCTAGCAATGCGGCCGCGATCCGGCGCGGGCAAAAAGGAAATTCCTATAGTGTTAAAGTGATATCACCATACCAAAACATTCATAGAGGATTCTTATGAAAGCAATTATCTATACAAAATATGGCCCGCCAGAAGTTCTTCAACTCAAAGAGGTGGAAAAACCAACTCCCAAAGACAACGAGGTTCTCATAAAAATACATGCAACAACCGTCAATCGAACTGACTGCGGATTTCGAAAACCAGAATATGGTTTTATTGTTCGCTTTTTCAGTGGGCTTTTTAGACCCAAAAAAAACATATTGGGCAGTGAGTTTGCCGGAGAGATTGAAGCCATCGGCAAGGACGTCAAAACATTTAAACGGGGCGATCAGGTTTTTGGATTAAGCACAGGCAATTTTGGAACTCATGCGGAATACATTTGTATCCCCGAAAAAGGCTCAATCACAATTAAGCCAACCAATATATCCTACGAGGAGGCGGCCGCCGTCTGTGACGGACTCATGCTGGCAATGACGTACATCAGGAAAATCAATTTTCAGAAATCAAAAAAAATCCTGATCAATGGAGCCTCTGGGTCTATTGGTTCCGCATGTGTACAACTTGCTAAATATTATGGCGCAAAAATCACAGCAGTTTGCAATACAAAAAATATAGAATTAGTGAAATCACTTGGTGCAGAAAAAATAATAGACTATACAAAAGACGATTTTACAAGAGATGACCAAATGGTTGATGTCGTTATTGATGCTGTCGGCAAAAGTTCATTCTTTCGCTGTAAAAAATTGCTAAAACCAGGTGGGGTATATTTTTCAACGGATCTTGGGTTCTTGGCGCAGAATATTTTTTTAGCCCTATGGACGCCTATTTTCTGTAGTAAAAAAGTAAAGTTTCCGATCCCCAAAGATAGCAAAAACGATATAGCATTTTTCAAAGAACTTATCGAGGCAGGAAAGTATAAAGCCGTTATTGATAGACGTTACCCCCTGGAACAGATTATCGAGGCCACCAAGTATGTCGAAACAGG
>Ga0209253_10003758_pt1 | contig 13270 bp, 12 predicted proteins | sample FrelakmetBRP12BR_FD_187145 | JGI IMG/M metagenome (GOLD analysis project Ga0209253, IMG submission 187145) | Freshwater lake sediment microbial communities from the University of Notre Dame, USA, for methane emissions studies - BRP12 BR (SPAdes)... | ecosystem: Environmental > Aquatic >...
GGCGTGTTCAGCAGCACGAAGTCCTGCCCCAGCTCCGCCCCCGAAGCGGCGCCCCTGCCGCGTGGCGCCAGCAACTTGATCGCGACGCCGCGCGCATCGGGCACCGCGTCGGACTGGACCTTGCCGCTGGAATTGGAGAAGCGCACCCAGCAATCGAAGCGTCGCGGCGTCTCGAACAGGCCGACCCGAAGGGCCTTGGGCAGGTCGCGCTCGATCCGGAAACTGCCGCGCAACAGGCCGAGCGTCTTCGGGTGGGCGTCGCGCAGCGTGCCGCCCTTGGCGTAGTCGCGCACCATCTTGCGGCGCAGGATCGCGATCATCTCGGCGATCAGGGCCACCTCGTTGGCTTCGCGTTTTTCGACCGGACTGGACTTCATTGTGTGACCCCGCCAGCAAACCATGAATGCGGCCCGGATTGGCAGGCGGTGGCTCGCTTGCCAATTGAATCGATCCGGATCCGTCCTGATCCGGAGCCAAGGCTACGCTCTGCGTTTGCCGCACTCTGTTCTCCCGCGCACAAGATAGGGCAGCGACGCGCCGGAGTCGGACTTGGACTTCAGCCTCCGCAAACGCAGGAGGCCACGCGGCGAGCTGACCCAAGCGCCTGAATCAGATGGCTGTCCCGACCTGGACCGACCTGCTGGGCGTTTCGGCTATATTGAAAATTCGACTTGTCTTTGGTGGCGGGCCATAGTTTGCTCGTGATACAGAAGGCTGACGCAGACCATGAACGCAAGTATCGATGCGGAGCTCACCGGACTGTTCGGGCGCTGGACGTTTGCTGCCGCGCAGGTTCAGCGCCTGGACGACTTGAACGTTGACCCCGAGGCCATAAAGGCAGCGGCACATCTGATCATCAAGGAACGCGGCCACCCGGAGCGTCAGCGCGCGATCGTCGATGCCCTGGACGAGGACACTGCAGTTGCGCTATGCATCTGGCTGCGTGATCCTGCAAACGCAGCCGGTCTCCTCAAGCAGGCCAGGGCAACGGCACGCAAGCGAGGGTGAGCGCAGAAGAGGGCATTGCGCGGCCGCGCGACCCCGGGCCGGACATTGCCCGCCGACTATCGACGGCGTCTGTGACGCGCTGCGGTCGGCCAGAAACTGCCGTCTATTCATCTGAGTCACGTTCGTGCGCATTTGGTCGCCGATACGCCTTGACGGCGCCCCGAGAAGGGCGTCAACTAAAGATGTTTGATGGGGTGGTTTCTCGCGCTGATGATCTGGCTGTACTCGTCAATGGAGGGCAGACCTATCGATGAATCTTCCGAAGCCCCTACCTTGAGGCCGGTAACGACAGGCCGGCATACGTCACGGTGACGTGACGAAATGAGGCCACGGAAAGTGGCCATCCCGCGAAGCCCTGCGAACCCATCGCGGGGCTTTGCATTTGTGGAGCGCTTCGACTCGTGCCGGCCGACCAACGGGACGGCGCCACAAGTCGGCCCCGCGAGTGCCATTGGCCTTCGTCATGCGAGCACCCCGCGACCGGCCGTCACGCTGAAATCAATGTGGCGCGACAGGGTCCGATTGACCTTGTTGCGCGCGGCGTGGCGCCGCAGGCCACGCCTTCCAGCGCCGATGCACCCACCACCACTGTTCCGGATGCCGCACGATCATCCGCTCAAGCGCCGCGTTGTAGGCCCGTGTGTTCAGCCGGATCGCCTCGTTGGCATCCGGATGTTCAATCAGCTCGAGCGCGGGCTCGAAGCGCAACACGTGCGTTCCGTCTGGCACGCGCCAACTGGCGGCCGGCACGACAGGCACGCCGGTCGACAAGGCAATGACCGACAGGCTGCGGAACGTGCCGGCCGGATGGCCGAAGAAGTCAACCAGCACGCCGTCCTTGCGGCTGGCATGCTGGTCGAATGGGAACACCACCAGGTCGCCGGCGGCCAGTTTGTCGAGAATGGCGTCGAGCCCGCCGCGCTTGGGCAGGATGCCGAAGCCGGCGCGCCGGAATCGCCGCGTCAGCAGCCGATCCAGCCACTCCGGCTTGACGGGGCGGCGCACGAACCAGAAGCGGCCGCGCGCCTGCGGATAACTGTCGAGCCCGGCGGCGGTGGCGACCTCGAAATTTCCGAAGTGACCAGTCAGGATCAGCACGCCTTTGCCCTGTCCGAGGGCGGCGATCAGCGCTTCGAGATTCTCGACGCGCACCATCGAGCGCCGGCGCTGCTCCGACAGCCATGGAAAGCGCAGGAACTCCCACAGCAGCCGGCCGAAGTGCGCGTAGTGCACCTGCGCAAGGGCTTCGATCTCGGCCGCCGGCACCGAGTCGCCGAAAACGCGCCGCAGGTTGTCGAGGATGACCTTGCGTCGCAGCGGCACCAGCCGGTACAGCAGGCGTCCGATCAAGGGCACGTCGGCCACCACCGGATGGGCCAGAGCGACCGCCGACGCCGACACGCGGTCGTGTGACAGCGACACGCTGATGTCCTTGATGCGATTGCGTCCGAGGACGGCCTGCGCTGCCCCGCTGCACACCACATGCGGGGCACCGTAGGCATCGCGCGCAACGGCGAAGTCGACGGCGCCGATCATGCCGAGCGCCGCCTCGCGCGGGAAGAGCTTGACGCACGCCTCCTTGGCGGCGAAGCGCGCCGCGAGGCTGGCGGCGCGGCCGGCGCCGACGCAGTCTTCGAGTTCGCCGCTCGAGAAGAGCTTGCCGAGGTCCTCGGCCGGAGTCTCGCTCAGCAGGCGTTCGATGCGAGCGATCTCGACCGTATCGATGCCGCAGCGGCTGGCAATGCCACCGTCGGCCATGGCCTCAAGCGCCTGCCGCCCGCAGCAGCAGCGCGGCGTTGGTGCCGCCGAAGCCACGCGCGAGTAGCAACGCGACGTCGCTGCGCGGTTCCTGCGGCGTGGCTGCCACCGGCAGGCCCGCGCATTGCGGGTCGATCCGCTGCAGGCTGGCGATGCCTGGCACGATCCGTGCGCGCAGCGCCTCGATGGCCACGACGGATTCGATCATGCCGCTTGCCGCGAGCAGGTGGCCGAACGACCACTTGAACGCGGTGACCGGAGGAACCGCGGCGCCGAATACCGTGCGGAGTGCGCGCGCCTCGGAAACATCCGAATTCGGGGTGCCATTGCCGTGGGCGACGACCATGCCGACGTCGCCCGGCTGCAAATCCGCGTCGGCTAGAGCATCGCGGATCGCCCGCGCGAGGCCGGCGCCGTCGTCGCGGATCGGCAGCAGCCCGAGCGCCTCGCCACCATGTCCGCAGCCCAGTACCTCGCCGAGCACGGCAGTGCCGCGCGCTCGTGCCGCCTCCTCGGTTTCGAGCACCAGCGCGGCCGCGCCTTCGCCCATCAGGCTGCCGTTGTGCGCGACATCGAACGGGCGCAGCCCGTTCTCCGACAGCAGGCCCACGGCGTGGTAGTAGAGCACCATCTGGGGCTCGATCGAGGCGTCGTGGCCGATGGCCACCGCGCGCTGGCATTCGCCGTTTCGCAGCGCCTCGGTGGCCTCCGCAATCGCCAGCAGCCCGCTGACACTGTGATTAGTGATGCACGCGTTCGGGCCCTTCAGGGTCTGGCGAATGCCAACGTGCCCCAGCACGTTGTTCGGCAGCGAACGCAACAGCCACATCGGATTGACGTTCGCCTCGAGCTCGCGTCCGAAGGCTTCGAGGCTGCCTGCGGCAGCCGTAAGCAACGGAAAATAGTCGTACTGGTTGTGGAACGCGCCGCCCCCCGAACCGACATAGACACCGCAGCCGTCGTTGAAGCGGCTGGCGGCCGCCTCATCGAGCGTCGCCCGGTAGTCACTGAAACCGGCGCTGTCGATCGCGCGGTCGGCCGCATACAAGCCGAACACGTCGGTGCGGCGGATGAACTTCAGCAGCTTCCGGTCCCCGGTCAGGGCCGCGGCGTTGTAGTCGCGGACTTCGGCGGCGAGCCGTGCAGGCCACTGCGCGGCGTCCCACTGCTCGATCGGCGCGATGGCCGAGCGTCCGGCGGCCACAGCGGAGAAGACTTCGCCCGGCGATCGGCCCGCGCCGCAGATGGCGCCGCTGCCGGTGATCAGTACGCGCGTCCGCTCCATCAGTCGCCGGTCGACGAACGCCCGTCGACCTCCTCGGGATTGCGAAACGCGAGGCAACTATTGGAGCCGCCGAAGCCGAGCGAATTCGATAGCGCCACGCGCACGCGTCGCGCCCGCGGCTCGTCGCGCACGATGTCGACGTCGCAGTCCGGATCGGGTTCGCGCAGATTGGCGTTGACCGGCAGCGTCGAATGGTGGATCGCCAGCGCGCAGATGCCGGCTTCGACCGCACCGGCGGCGGCGATCAAATGACCCATCACGCTCTTGGTCGAACTGACCGCAACGTTGTGCCAGGCGCCGCCCCATACCGCGCGCACCGCGGCGCACTCGCTGCGGTCGTTCATTGGCGTCGATGTGCCGTGCGCGTTCAGGTAGTCGACGTCATCGAGGCCGGCACGCGCGTCGGCGATCGCCTGCCGCATGGCCTGGATCGGGCCGTCGCCGGACGGATGGGAGTCGGTGATGCGGTAGCTGGACAGGGAATTGCCGTCGCCGGCCAGTTCGGCGTAGATGCGGGCGCCGCGTGCGCGTGCGGCGTTCCACTCCTCCAGCACCAGGAAGCCGGCGCCTTCGCCCAGCACGAAGCCGTTGCGGGTCGCGTCGAACGGCCGGCTGGCGCGCTCGGGCGTTTCGTTGTCGGGCGACACCGCGGTAAGCAGGCAGAAGCCGGCCAGCCCCACCGGATTGATCATCGAGTCGAATCCGCCGGCGAGCACCCGGTCGGCGATTCCGCGGCGGATGACCTTCAGTGCCGTTCCGACCGCCTGTCCGCCGGAAGCGCAGGCGGTGTGCACCGAACTCGCATAACCGCGAATGCCGAAGTGACGCAGCAGCAGCGCGCATCCCGCGCTCGACTGGCTGCGGCAGAACACCATCGGATCGGATGCCGAGGCACTGCCGCCGAGCAGCTTGTCGGGCTCGAGCTCGCCACCGCCGGCGGCCAGGCCGTGTACGGCGGCGAGTTCATCGAATGTCACGCCCATCATCCCCGTGCCGACCACGCAACCCCAGCGCTCGGCCGTCTCGGTCGTGGGCCGAACTCCGGCATCGCGCAATGCCTGCTCCGCCGCGGCCAAGGCGAACCGGTGGGCTCGATTCGCGGACTTCAGGAGTTTGCGCTCGCCAAGCACGCGTTCCGCGTCGAAGCCCTTGACCTCGGCCGCGATTCGGGTCGAAAAGCCGCTGGCGTCGAAACTGCGGATGGGACCGGCCGCGCTGCGGCCAGCGAGCAACGCGTCCCAGGTCGTCGCGACGTCATTTCCGGCCGGCGTGACCATTCCGATTCCGGTGATCGCGACGCGACGCCGGGTACCAGCCATCAGTGACTCCGCGCCACGTCGATGCGCGCGCTGGCGATCGTCTTGCCGGCACCGCGCGCGGCAAGCTTCATCCGAGTCGCGTCGGCCGAGGAGGACTCCACGTCGGCCACCAGCTCCAGCCTCTGCCCGGGCGCGATGAATGTCCGGATCTTGACGTCGCGTACGCTCGTCACCACGGGCCGTCCGTCGTGCAGCGACGGCACATCGCACGCAAGCTCGAGCGCGAGCGCGGCGAGGCTGTCCAGCAGCAGCGTGCCGGGAAACACCGGCCGGCGCGGAAAGTGGTCTTCGAAGTAAGGGGCCGCCGAGGGTACCTGCAACTCGGCGCGCAGCCGCTCGCCCGCGCGGTGTTCGATCGTCTGCAGTTGCAGCACATCCACGCCGGCGAAGCGACCAGTCGGCGCGCCCGGGCCGAGCAGCGTTGCAAAGTCGGCGCGCACCGCCATCGGCGCGTCGAACTCGACCATCGGCAGCATCGGCCCGACACAGTGCACCAGCTCCAATACGCGCTCGCCATCGATCGAGGCGGTACCGCCGTAGGCGATAGCTTCCTCGTCGCACCGCTCGATGAAGGCGGCCAGCTGCAGCGTCTGGCTGGGCATCACCGCGCCGTGATAGCGCGTCTCGCCGGCCAGTCCGGCGACCGGCCGATGCGTGAAGTCGAGCTGCGACATCGCCGCCCAGGCGGCGAGTTGCCCGACCGCCTCGGCCATCAGCGCAGGGGGAAAGCGCGAGGCCGACGCGGGCACCGTGTACTGGCCTTCGATGCGATGCCCCGGATCGAGTCGCGTGATGCGGTCGACGAACGAGAAAGCGCGGAAACGGCCGTCCATCCTGCAATACGCAAGGCGGGCCGGCCGATCAGGCCGCTGCCGCCATCGAGCGCTGGGCGCGGACGACGACCTTGCAGAAAGTCTCGGGCGTGAACAATCGTGGAATGTCGGCGGCCTTCATTGGCGTCTTGAAGCGGTCGGCCGGTACTTCGCCGAGAAATTCGCGCAGCCGCGCCAGACCGGCTTCGGTGACGATGCCCTGCCGCTCGAAGTCCGCTTCCGACATGTCGCCGCGCGCGTCCTCGACGATCTTTCCGCGGGGGATCTTCACGCCGAAACTGCGCTCGAGCCGGAACACGAGGTCCAGAAAGTCGATCGACTCGGCATCGAGGCCCTCGATCAGCGGCACCTGCGGCTTGACGTCTTCCACGTCGCAGCCGAGCGCGTCCGCGATGACCTGCGCGACCTTCGGAAAGACCGTTTCGATCTCCTGCCTGCTGATGTTTTGATCTCTCATTTCCCTCACCCCATCTTGAAGCCACCGTCGACGTGCAGCACCTCGCCGGTGATGTAATCAGCAAATCGTGATGCAAGAAACCAGACCGAGTAGGCGACCTCCTCGGGCCGTCCGTAGCGTCGCAGCAGGATGCGCTCCTTGACTTCGTCGCCGGCCAGGTCGCGCACCGCTTGCGACATCTCGGTCTCGATGACACCGGGCGCCACGCAGTTTACTGTGATCTTCCGGGAAGCCAGTTCGACCGCCAGCGCGCGCGTGAAGGCGTTGATGGCGCCCTTGCTCGCGGCATAGTTGGTCTGTCCGCGGCCCCCCTTCTCGCCGGCGACCGAACCCAGGTTGATGATCTTCCCTGCCCGTTTGGAGATCATGTGCGGCACGACGGCCCGGGTCACGTAGAACACGCCGCCCACGTTGGTGTCGAGCACCGTACGGATCGCGCTGTCGTCCAGCATCGCGAGGAGGTCGTCCCGCACCACCCCCGCGTTGTTGACCAGCACGTCGATACGGCCGGTGCGATCGACCAGCCGCTCGACGGCGGCCGCCACGGAGTGCGCATCGGTAACGTCGACTTGTTCTGCCGCAACCGTTGCACCCGCCGCGACTGCTTCAGCGACCACGGTGCGGGCGGCCGCTTCGTTGCCGCGATAGAAGAACGTGACGTCGGCACCGTCGGCGGCGAACCGCTCGACAATCGCCCGGCCGATGCCGCGGCTGCCGCCCGTGACGAGCACGGTCTTGCCGCGCAACCCAGAGTCGATGTGCATCATTCAGCCCGATATGGCAAAGCCGCCGTCGACGAACAGCGTGTGTCCGTTGATCATCTCGGCCTCCGGCAGGCACAGGAGATAGACGGCGCCGGCGACGTCCTGCGGAGTCAGCACCGGCCCGGCCGGCGTGCGCGCGCGAAAGGAATCGAGCAGCTGCTCGCGGTTCGGGAAATAGGCGAGCGCGTCGGTATCGACCACGCCGGCGCTGACCGCATTGACGCGGATGCCGCGCGGCCCGAGCTCCTGCGCAAGCGAGCGCACCAGTGACTCGAGTGCGGCCTTCGAGGCACCGATGAACCCATAGTTGGGCATCGCCCGCAGCGAGCCGAGGCTTGACATCGCGATGACGCGGCCACCGGTCGGCATCATCGGCACCGCGCGCTGGGCCAGCAGGTTGAGCGCCAGCGCGTTTGTCTCCATGCACCAGCGCCAGTGCTTGAGCGTCATCTCCAGCGTCGGCTTCAGCACGCCGCTGGCGGCGTTGCTGACGACAATGTCGATGCGGTCGAACTCCTTCTTGAGCTCGCCGAACATCTCGTCCACGCTGTCCGGCAGGCCTACGCTCGCCTTGACGGCCAGCGCGCGACGTCCCAGCGCGCGCAGCTCCACGCAGAGGGCCTCGGCTTCGTCGTGGCTGTTGTAGTAGTTGGCGATGACGTCGCAGCCGGCCGTAGCCAGCTTGCGCGCGGTGGCGCGCCCGATTCCGCGCGCGGCACCGGTGACCAGCGCCGTTCTTCCTGCCAGTGGCAGCGACATTGCAGTTCTCCCTAGCGCGTGGCGCCCGACAGGCTGTGGCGCGCGCGTATCGCCTGCTGGGCTTCGAGGACCCAGTGTTTCTTGATGCTGTACCAGACGTCCGCCGCCCACAGCGCGTTCTCCTTCGATCCCTGCCCAGCGGGAGGTTCCGTCTGGCTGCCGGGAACGTAGGCGTTGATCCACTCGCGCATCGCCGGATCACGCGCGAGGGGCGACGCAGCGGTTACGAACACATGCGAGTATTCCGCGGGCAGCTCGACATTGCGGACCTTGGCTTGCCCGTTTGGCCGGTACTTCGCACCGCCGCCCGGCAGGTCCCAGGCGATGAGGTCGAGGCCGATCGAGTAGCCCGTGAACTCCTCCACGGAGTCAGGGATCGACGACAGCCGACGCACCATGCTCCATTGGTTCGGCAGCAGCAACGCGGCTCCGCCGGCGCCGACCACCGAGGCGTACCTGACTGTCAGCCCGACCACTGGCCGCGCCTGTCCGGAGTACGGATCGATGATCGTCACACGGTTCTCCGGGGTGTCAGTCTTCGGGTTCCAGACCCTGATCTCCGGACTTCCCTTCCCGGCAAGGTCGTACAGCACCTTGACCAGCTGGATTCCGCCCTGGCTGTGACCGATAAGCATCGGCATCACGCCTTCGTTCTCGTAGTACCAGGCGATCGTGCCGGCGATCTGCTCGCTGTTCTCGTAGGGACTGTGCGAGCGGCGCCCGTCGCGCGGATGCCGGGTCCGGGACTCCGGGTAGCCCATGCCTACCAGGAAGCGTGCAAACGAGTCCATGAGCAGGTGGACCGGATAGATGCCGCCGTGCAGGCTGATGATGCGCGGCGTCGGACCCGCAGCCAGCAGCGTGCGCACGTCGCTATCGGACACATGCTCCGGATCGAGCGCGAGGATGCGTTGCGCGATCTGCGGATCGAGCGCCATGGTGTGCCAGACGACCTGGGGGTCGCTTGCAGGAGCGGCCGCCGCCGGACCGACGCGTGGCGCGCTGCCACAGCCCGCGAGCAAGGCGAGGGCGAGCGCAGCAAGGGTCCCGGCGAATCTCATGACGAGGACCCGGTCGGTAACTGATCGACGCAACGAACGAACGCCGCAGCTATACCTTCCACTGTTGACAGTGAAAAGGCGGCGGTGCGAAATGCGATGCCGATGTGCATTACGTCGTGCGTTGTCGTGGCCGCCAGCACCATGGGACACAGCGGGCCCGTTGGCACGGCGCGCAGGTAATCGAGCTGCTCCGTGCGTGTGCCGCCCGCACGCGACCAGATAGGGTTGATATTAAGCGTGGTCACGCCGGCCCACACGGGGTAGTGCTTGGGATAGAAGCGATGCCGCCGCGAGGGTGTCAGAAACGGCCAGATCAACGCCGACAGACCCAAGCCGACGATGCTCTGCAGATAACGGTGCTCACGCTTGATGCGCGCCGTAATCGCGTGCACGTCGTGAGCCAGCTGCCGCAGTCCGATGCCGTCGGGCACCGTGTGCCCGACCCGGAACGCCGCCAGGCACGGGCTCAGCACCTCGGGCCCCCCGGGCTTGAAGTCCTGGCGGATGTTCATGATCGACGCCACCGCAAGCTCGGTACGCCGCGGTTCGCCTCGTCGCTCTTGCGCAATGGGCGACAGCGCCTGCATCAGGCTCGCCAGCAGCAGATCGTTGAGCGTCACCCCCCAGGACTTGCTAGCGCCGAGCAGCGCCCGCAACTGCGGCGGTTCCAGCCGGACGTAGGTGAAACCGTTGCGCGCGTCCTCGACCTGCGAGAAACGCGGTCGTTGCGCGCGCCGTGCACTCGCCGACATCCGAGGCAGGCCAAGGATCGCGCGGATCGACCACAGCGGGTGGCGCAGAAAGACGCTTCGGTACGTGGCTGGATACCGCTCGACCGTTGCCGACTCGGTGGCGACCTCGCCCCTGATATACGACAACGCGATGCCGGTCAGTAAGCGGGCGATCGACTCGCCGCTGGCGACAAAGTGGTCGTAGGCGAGCGCCAGGTAGAACGCAGCGCCCTCGTCGATGACGAGGAAACGGAACGGATCTTCCTGCGCAGCGGCGCTGAATGGACGGTTGAACTCCTGTTCGATCGCGCGCGAAAGCTCGGCGAGCGGCATGCCGTTTGCCGCACGCACCGTAAGCTCCACCTGCGCCGGACCACCCTCGTACCGGAAGCGCCAGCGCGTCGTGTCGACCACCAGCCCCGTCAGCCCGAGCGCTTCGACGCGCTCGGCGATGCAGGCCCGCAGACGCTCGGCCTCGAGCGCCTGCGGTACATGCACGAGGTGCACAGGGTTGTAGGGGTGCAGCTCACGCCAGCGCAGCATCATGCGCTGGAAGAGATTGAACCGGCCGTCCGTGCGCACAGGTGACCTTAGCTAGCCCCCTGACGCCTGGCGCGCACGTACCTCTGAGCTTCCAGGCACCAGTGTTTCTTGACGCTGAACCAGATGTCGGCAGCGTGCACGATATTGCTCACGTCGGCCTCGGGGATCGTGGGTGGCGTCGGCGACTGCGAGTGCGGCTCGTAGAGGCTGATCCACTGCCGGGTCGCGGCATTCTCCGCGAGGTGGCGTACCCGCGGCAGGGCGATGTGGCCGTACTCGGACGGCAGCATGATGTTGCGAACCCGCGCGCTCCCGGTGGCTCGGTACGGGTTGTCGCGCGCCGCGTTGGGACCCGTGCCGGCGATCGGGTCCCACGCGACGAAATAGCCGGTGAACTCGTCGACCGTGTCGGGCACGCTGCGCAGTCGCGCGACCATGTTCCACTGGCCCAGCGCGATGCGCATCACGCTCCCCGTCGCCAACGCTGCTGCGTAGGGCACCCGCAGGCCGACAACCGGACGTTCGGCGTGCGAGAGCGGGTCGACGATCGTGGTGCGCGCCTCGGCCATATCGCGTATCGGGTTCCACACCGGCAACTGCTCGCCCGAGGTCCCGGCCAAGTCCTGCAGCACCTTCACCGCAAGCATCCCGCCCTGGCTATGGCCGATCAGCATCGGCACCATGCCTTCCCGCTCGTAGTACCAGGCGAGCGCGCCGGCGATCTCGCGGCTATCGGTGTAACTGCTGTAGGTGAGGCCCCCATCGCGCGGGTTGCGCAATCGCTCGGCCGGATAGCCCATCGCAATGAGGAACTCGGAAAACGGCGCCATCGTCGTGATCGGCACGCTGCCGTGCAGGGCGATGATGCGGGGCGCCGGCGCGCCTGCCAGGACTTCCCGTACATCCTTCTCCGTGATCCGCTCCGGATCGAGCGCAAGCAGCCGCTCCTGGATCCGACTGTCGAGGGTGCGCGGCGCCGCGAGCGCCACCGCTTCGCCGGCGACCGGCGCCTGCGCACTCACCGCCGTCGCGCCGGATCCCAGGCAGGCGAGCAGGGCCAGCGCATGGGTCCGATACCTCTTCATCGCGCTTCGCCGGACGCGGTCGCTGCACCGCCGAGGCGCGGGAAGAAGCGGCCGGTTCGCCGGCAGTACTGCTCATAGGCAGCGCCGTGGACGCCGACCAGGAACCTCTCTTCGTTACGGGCCTTCATGATCATCAGCGTGATGTGAATGGCGGCCGTGATGACCGCCGGACCCGTCGGGACGACGACGACCGTGCAGAGCATGAGGAGGATGCTTGCCGCATAGATGGGGTGGCGAACGTACTTGTAAAGCCCGGTTGTCACGAGCTCCGTCTTCTGGTCAGGTGCGACCGCCATGCGCCAGTTCCTGCCCATGCGCCGCCAGCATTCGATGCTGAGGGCCAGGCAGACGAGCCCGAAGCCGGCTCCGAGCCAGCGCAGGGCCACGTACGGCATCGCGTGCGCAAATGCCGACGGGGCCCACGGCGCGGCGGTGCGCGTCGCCGCCAGGTAGGGCAACGTCATCCAGGCGGCGACGAGCGGGATCCAGACCAGCCACATCGCCTGCTCGAGCGGCTGACTCGGAACAATACCTGCCAGTTTGCCGGTACGGCGACGGACACGGACGGCCATTGCGCCGACGTATGTCCAGTAAGCCCAGATCGTGCCGGACAGCACGACCGCGGGGAGGTCGTTCATCGATATGTTCACATCCGTCCGCGCGACGATCCGTTGGTTGACCGCGCCAACGGCCCGGACCGGCACTGCGCTTGCAAGTCTGCAATGCTAGACGATGTGAGTTGATTGTCCGTTGTCCGATGCAGCAGTGCTCGATCCGTACGCAGGACGCGTAGTGGGCTGGTCGACGAGTCCGACGATGACGGCGCAGCCGGTGCATCCGTCGCAAGCGTTACGCCACGCGCGACCACATGCGCGCCGCCGTGTTCGACTACGTCGAGCGCTTCTACAGCCCGCGCCGCCGGCACTCGACCCTGGGTCGGATCAGCCCGGTCGAGTTTGAACCCCGCTACGCGGGCCTGGCAAAGTGTCCGTGAGAACGGGGGAAGTCCAAAGTGATCAGCCGTGAATGAGTCCGCCTATAGGTCTGATCAATAGAAACAATTAGATCGATAGGCATGAAGGCGTTAAGTTGCAGCCTGTCTGTAGCTCAACCAGAGAGGAGCAGGTCATGTCCAGCGAAGCAAAGTGCCCATTCGCCGCGATGCACGGTGCCCGAACAACTGCCGGCGCCCAGGCGAACAGTGACTGGTGGCCCAACCGCCTGAACCTGAAGATCCTGCACCAGCACTCTGCGAAGTCCAACCCCATGGGCGAGCAGTTCAAGTACGCGGAGGAATTCAGGAAGCTTGACCTCGCTGCGCTGAAGAAGGACCTCTACGCGCTGATGACGGATTCGCAGGACTGGTGGCCGGCGGACTGGGGCCATTACGGCGGGCTGTTCATCCGCATGGCCTGGCACAGCGCGGGCACCTACCGCATTTCAGACGGGCGCGGCGGAGCCGGCACAGGCAACCAGCGCTTCGCACCGATCAACAGTTGGCCCGACAACGGCAACCTCGACAAGGCACGCCGGCTGCTGTGGCCGATCAAGAAGAAGTACGGCAACAAGATCTCCTGGGCCGACCTGATGATCCTGGCCGGCAACTGCGCGCTGGAGTCGATGGGCTTCAAGACCTTCGGCTTCGGCGGCGGCCGCGAAGACATCTG
>Ga0209253_10003759_pt1 | contig 13267 bp, 10 predicted proteins | sample FrelakmetBRP12BR_FD_187145 | JGI IMG/M metagenome (GOLD analysis project Ga0209253, IMG submission 187145) | Freshwater lake sediment microbial communities from the University of Notre Dame, USA, for methane emissions studies - BRP12 BR (SPAdes)... | ecosystem: Environmental > Aquatic >...
TATGGCCCGCAACGGGACTGAATTCGGCATTCGCGTCAGTGGCCTGGGCGAGGAATGGTTTACCGCTCCGTCGCCCCGGGTCAAGGGATTATATCTTCCCGGTTATACCGAACAAGATGCCGGCGCAGACATGGGGGATTCGGCGATCACCGAGACCGTGGGCTGGGGCGGATTCGTTCTGGGGGGGGCGACGGGAATCCTTAGCCTGGTGGGTGGCACGCCAGAAGAGGCTCTGGCCTACAGCAAAGAAATGCGCCAGATCACCGTGACCACCAGTCCGAATTACCGCCTGCCGGTGCTGGGCTTTCAAGGCTCTCCGGTGGGCATAGATATACGTAAAGTGGTCCAGACGGGGATCGCTCCCATCATCGATACAGCCATCGCTCACAAAAGTCCTGGTCATTCCATTATCGGCGCCGGACTCGTCCGCGCTCCGATGGATTGCTTCCAGAAGGCCCTGAAGGGCTTTGGCCGCAAATATGGACTGAGCCCCACGCGAGCGGGCAATTAAACCTAAACATTGCAAAAAAGACGTTAAAAATATCACCCCCACCCTCCCCTCCCCCCTCCGAGGGGGAGGGTTAGGGTGGGGGGGGCAAAGGACACCGGGGGTGAAGTCCTGTGACCATCGAAAAAACTGTTATTGCCCTTTACATGCAGGGGCGAAAACGAAATTTCCGAGAATATTTTTGCAACTGGGGTTTGACTTTTGGATCTTGATTTTACAAAAAACCTCCGTTCCGGGGAAATATGGGGATGAAAACGGGATACGTCATCAGAAAGAACGAATACTATGATTCCGTCTTCCTGATGCGGGTGGCCAAACGGCTTTCAGAGCAAAAGGGCATTCTGCAGGCTGCGGCTCTCATGGGAACGGAGAAGAATAAAGGCCTACTGGCCGACATCGGGGTCCATGGGGAGGAGATTTCGGCCGCGACGCCAAATGACCTTATCCTGGCGGTCCAGGCCGACAGCCCACGCACACTTGCCGCCGCGCTGGAGAGCTTAGATCTATGGCTTCACCCCGAACCGGCAAGCGGAACGTTATCCTCCATCCACACGCTCGACGAAGCTGTGGCCCGTCAACCCCATGCCAATCTAGCGGTTGTTTCTGTCCCCGGTGCCTATGCCGCCCGCGAAGCTCAAAGGGCCCTGGAGCACGGTTTGAATGTATTCCTGTTCAGCGACCATGTCCCTGTGGAGAGCGAACGCTCCCTCAAAGAGTACGCCCGGGGGCGCGGCCTTATCATCATGGGTCCTGACTGCGGAACTGCGATCATCGGCGGGGTGGGCATTGGCTTCGCCAACGTGGTGCGGCGGGGTCCCATCGGCGTCATCGGCGCCTCCGGCACTGGAATCCAAGAGTTCACCACCCTCGTCCATCGGGCCGGCTCGGGCATCTCTCATGCGATCGGCACCGGCAGCCGAGACCTTTCGGATGCCATCGGGGGCATCTCCGCCCTATCTGCCCTGGAGGCTCTCGAATCTGACCTTGAGACCAAAGTCATCGCGATCTTATCCAAGCCCCCCGGCCCATTGGCCCTTGGCAATCTCGTACCGAGAATCATCCAGTCCCCCAAGCCGGTCTTATCCTGCTTCCTGGGCCTCAAAGATACCCCGAACGCCAATATTAGCTACGGGGCGGCGCGAACTTTGGAAGAAGCTGCCGCGCTGGCAGTGCAAATCGCCACCGGCAATCCGCCTGCCCGCCTTCATGCCGACTCGCCCGAGTTCCAGGCGCTCATCCACCCAGAACGAGCCGGGAAAAAAACGGGACAATGGTACATCCGCGGGCTCTTTGCTGGCGGCACCTTCTGCTACCAGGCGCAGCAGGTTCTGCAGGATGCAGGGGTTGTCGTGTATTCGAATGCCCCTCTGGAAGGAAATCTGGAACTGCCTGGCCCTCTCCGCAGTGTGGAACACACCCTGCTGGACATGGGCGCAGATGAATTTACGATCGGACGGCCCCATCCCATGATTGATTCCCGTCTACGACGGGAACGCATCCTAACTGAGGCCCAGGACCCGCAAGTCGCGATTCTCCTCCTGGATTTTATCCTGGGCTTTAATTCTTCCCCGGACCCGGTCGGCGAACTGGCCCCGGCGATTGCCGAGGCCAAAGGCCAAGCGGCAAAGAGAGGTGGATCCCTCAGCGTCGTTGCTTCGGTATGTGGGACGGAGGGAGACCCGCAGGGCCTTCAGCAGCAGGTCAAGCAGCTCGAGGAAGCAGGGGTCGTCGTTTTCCCGGGAAGCGCCCAGGCAGCTCAGTTTTGTGCCCGGCTGGCGGCGAGTCTTCGGGAGGCGCCTCATGCCTGACAAACTGGCTGACCTCCTGCAACAGGGTCCGATCGCGATCAACATCGGGGTGCAGGATTTTGCTGAAAGCCTGCAAATCCAGGGCGTGGAGGTTGTCCGGGTGAATTGGGTACCGCCCGCTGGCGGAGACCCGGAGCTGCTGGAACTTCTTGACCAGTTGTTGTGACGCAATTCGAGATCGCGTCGTCGTTCCTCCTCCTAAGTTCTTATTCAATCCCCCCCTTTTCTAAAGGGGGGCCAGGGGGGAATTTCTGAGATTTGTCACCATTTTGCGCACAATTTCATTTCTGAGCGCCTAAGAGGAGTTTTAAAAAATAGTCAGCTTTTTCCGATCGAATGGTCGATTCGAATGAATACCGAATGCCCATTAGAATAGATCATCTGGATGGACTGAGAATATGAAAAAGGACCATAAAAGAATCGTAATCGCCCTGGGTGGCAATGCCATCAAACTTCCTCACCAAAAAGGGACTTGCGAGGAACAGCTTTCCAACATCAGATCCGCATCCCATCACATATTGGAGTTCATCAAGCGAGAGTTTGAGGTGGTGATCACCCACGGGAATGGTCCCCAGGTGGGCAACCTTCTTGTGCAGCAGGAGGCAGGTTCGTCCCAAGTCCCGGCCCAACCCATGGATGTTTGCGCCGCCATGACCCAAGGACAGCTGGGATACATGCTGCAGCAGGCCCTCATGAATGAACTCAAATCATCCAGCCTGAATTTCAACGTCGTTACGATGATTACCCAAGTCCTGGTGGATCGGAAAGACTCAGCCTTCACGAACCCGAGTAAACCCGTAGGACAATTCTATGACCGCCAGACCCAGGAGAAGATCGAGTCTGAAAGAGGCTACAGGATCAAACAGGTCTTGCCGGGGGGGGAAGCGCCGTTTCGCCGGGTTGTCCCTTCGCCGGACCCGATTCGGATCGTGGAGGTCAACGCTTTGAAAAAGCTGGTCGATGCCGGAATGATCGTCATCGCTTCCGGAGGGGGAGGCATTCCGGTTATCCTGAATGACCGCGGGGAATTTGAAGGAGTCGAGGGAGTAATCGATAAAGATTTGGCAGGGGAGAAGCTGGCGGAAGCCGTGGCCGCAGATATCATGATGATCCTTACGGATGTGCCCAAGGTTAAACTTGAATTCGGCACCGCCCAAGAGCGGGAGGTGAATCGGATGAATGCCACCCAAGCCAAAAAATACCTCCAGGAGGGGCAATTCCTGGCGGGCTCGATGGCCCCCAAAGTTCTGGCCTGCATACGGTTCATCGAGTATGGAGGGGAGGAGGCGATCATTACCTCCCTGGATCGCGCCTGGTTGGCCATGCAAAATCAAGAGGGAACGCATATCGTCCCCTAAAGGGGGTACACGATGGAACTCCGCCATATCATCGAAGCGCAGCAGTTTAACAAGAAAACCCTGCAAGAGATCCTCAGCACGGCAGACCGGGTTATGGAGCGGACCGAGCGCCGGCTGCCCGTGGATCTTCTGCCCGGGAGAATCTTAAGTAATCTTTTTTACGTCCAATCCATGCGCACCATGCTATCTTTTGACACGGCCATGAAGCATTTGGGAGGCAGCGTAATAAACGTCGAGCACCCGGAGACCTTCTCCTCCGAACTCACCGGGGGCAGCTTTGAAGATACGGTGAGGGTGGTTGGTTCTCTGGTCGATGTGATTGTCCTGCGGCACTACCACAGCGGGTCAGCGAAGCGGGCTGCGGATATTTCTCCCGTGCCGATTATTAACGGGGGAGATGGGCCCGCCCAACACCCGACCCAGGCTCTGATAGACCTCTACTGCATTGAAAAGCTGAAGGGTGGAATCGATGGGGTCTCGATTGCTTTCATCGGAGACCTGATGAACAGTCGCACCATACGATCGCTTACCTACTTCCTGGCGAAATACGCGGGAATTAAAATATACCTGAGCTCCCCGCGGGTTCTGAAGATGAAGGATGATTTGAGGGAATATCTGGCCGAACAACAGGTGCCATTCACTGAATCCTTTGACAATGCGGCAGAGTTAAAGGAGATCGCTTCCCAGGCGGACATCCTCTACATCACCCAGATCCCCAAAGACCATTTCGGGGACCGGATCGACGATTATCAGCAATCAAAAGAAATCTTCAGAATCAACCAGGAGATTCTGAAAGTTCTAAAGAAGGATACCTACATCATGCACCCATTTCCCCGAGGCTATGAACTCCCCATGGAAGTGGACAAAGATCCCCGGGCCGTATACTTTGGCCAGATAAAATACGGCCAATTCCTGCGCATGGGTCTGTTATGCTATGTGCTCAGGGTATCGGTTGGTTAACAGATCCACTGCCTTCAGCCGGTAACAGACCCTGGAAGCTCGGGTTCTGCATCAAGAATCAATCCTTTGATGATCTCGTAAAAAGTGTCAAATCCGTCACTCCTGCGAAAGCAGTCCCGCTTCGTTAGAAAATAACTTTTAAATCCCCCCCAACCCCCCTTTACTAAAGGGGGGCGAGGGGGGATTTTCATCCATTCGCGGGTGCCACGCCCCAGGCGGGGCATGTGAAGTTTCGCGGGAATGACAAGATGAGGAAACCTTTACTTTTTACGAGTTCATCATCCGTTAATTTTTATCGCTTTTTTTCTCGGAATTCTTTTCAGGCCTAAAAAGGGACTTCTCCTTATACCTCTATAGCCAATAGAAAATTTCTCCTGCCCCGGTTTATATTTTTCAAACCAACCTTGCCCCCCTGGCGAGAGTTACTAATAAATACAAATTAATTAATAAAAACTAATGATTTAAATATCTTAAGTCTATTCCAGGGGGAAAATTTGCATTTGCCAGATAAAATAAATGATAGAAGATTTTTTTAAAAAATTAATTTTTTTCTTGACAAGGTTTTTTCTATGTCCTAATCTATATAAAAATAGATTTAGATCTATTTATAGATTTGTTTTCACAAAGGGTAACGTCTTCTACCGTTGAAAAATATTCCTCTGGAGTTTATCATGAGGACTTCCGATATATTAAAAAAACTCAATATTCCTAGGCATAAGCTCTATTATCTGGAGCAAAAGGGATACATCAAGCCCAAACGGATTCCCATGGGGGAGCTGGAAACAAGAGAATACAGCGATGAGGATTTCAGAAAGCTCGAATTGATATGGAAATATTTGCAAAGTGGCTTCAAACACAAGATTGCCTACGAAAAGGCCCTGGAAGAACTGCAACACCCAAAACTTGACCTGGAGAGGGGACTATGAACGTCGCTGGCAGTACTGTGCTCCCACGGGAGCCATTTAAAAACATCGATAGTGCGGAAGGCAAACCTTCTGCGGAGGAGGAATACCAACCCAACCCGTGGAAAGATGCCACTGAGGAAGAATGGGATGACTGGCGGTGGCAGATAAAGCACCGGGTCACCAGAGCCGAGCAGCTAAAACTCATCTTGAATTTAAGCCCAGAGGAAATTGAGGCCATCGAAGCCTCCAAAGGCAGGATGGCCACGGCGATCACGCCGTATTTTGCCAAGCTGATGGACCGCAATGACTCCAAATGCCCCATCCGGAGGCAGGCCATCCCCACCATGGAAGAGTTTCACCTCTCCCCTGCCGATCTTCTGGACCCCTGCGCGGAAGATGAAAATTCTCCGGTCCATGGCTTGGTTCATCGGTACCCCGACCGGGTACTCCTTCTGGTTTCGGATAAATGCGCCGTCTACTGCCGCTACTGCACACGCCGCCGGCTGGTGGGGTCGAGCGAAAAGTGCATTACCGAGGAGAAGCTGGACGAAGCCGTGGCTTACATCCAGGCCACGAAGAAAATCCGCGATGTGCTCATTTCTGGGGGGGATCCTCTTCTTCTGGAAGACGACCACTTGGAAGGAATCATCGCCAAAGTGAGAAAAGTTCCCCACGTGGAGATCGTCCGCATCGGGACGCGCGTTCCGGTGACTCTGCCCCAGCGGGTGACCCAGTCACTGGCCTCGATGTTGAAAAAATACCACCCGCTCTGGATCAGCATCCATTTCAGCCATCCCAAGGAAATCACCAAGGAGGTACGCCGGGCGTGCGCCATGTTGGCCGAGGCCGGAATCCCGCTGGGAAGCCAGACCGTTCTGTTGCGGGGGATCAACGACCGCCCCGTGGTCATGAAGCGTCTGATGCATGAGTTGCTGAAGATCCGCGTCCGCCCCTACTACATCTACCAATGTGACTTGGCCATGGGTACAGAACATTTCCGGACCCCCATTGCCGTAGGGATCAACATCATCGAAAAGCTCCGCGGCCATACGACCGGGTATGCAGTTCCCAGCTTCGTCATCGACGCCCCCGGCGGCGGGGGAAAGATTCCCGTCGGACCCACCTACCTGATTTCCCAGGACAAAGGAAAGATGGTCTTGCGGAACTATCAGGGGAAGGTCTTTGAATATCAGGAGCCCCGAAACAACGGTTCCTGATTGGCCGGCCAGGGTGTAACGAGGAACATTTCTACCCCGTAAAGCCCTCTCGCGGGAGGAGAGAGGGCTTTCTTATTTCTTTCGTTTTTCCTTCAGAGCGAAGCGGATGACTTCGTCCATGCGCTGGACGAAGTGGAACTTCATGTCCTTTTTCACCTGCTCGGGGACCTCTTCCAGATCCTTCTCATTTCTCCTGGGTAAAATCACGGTGGTGATGCCGGCGCGCCTGGCGGCTAAGACTTTCTCTTTGATCCCCCCGACCGGAAGCACTAACCCCCGCAGGGTGATCTCTCCGGTCATGGCCACGTCGCTGCGCACGGGCTTTCCAGTGAGCAGAGAGGTGATCGCCGTGAACATGGTTACGCCCGCGGATGGGCCATCTTTGGGAATGGCCCCTGCGGGGACATGGATGTGGATGTCGCTGTGGTCGAAGAAATCCTCGGGAATCTTCAGGGCCTTGGCCCTGGCGCGCACATAACTCAGGGCGGCCTGGGCGGATTCTTTCATGACGTCACCCAACTGGCCGGTGAGAGAAAAGCCTTTGCGGCCTTTCATGCGGGTGGCCTCGACGAAAAGGATATCTCCGCCCGTCGGCGTCCAAGCCAGGCCGGTGGCCACTCCCGGCTCGGAAGTACGTTCAGCCACCTCGGAGAAGAATTTAACCGGGCCAAGATACGCAGGCACGTCATCGGGCTTGATGATACTGGGCGCTCCTTGGCCTTCCGCTACTCGCCTGGCCACTCCCCGGCAGATGTGGGCAATCTCCCGTTCTAAGTTGCGCACCCCCGCTTCCCGGGTGTATTCGAGGGCGATCCGGCGAAGCGCCTCTTCCTCGAATTGAATATCTTTTTCCGAAAGGCCGTGGGCCTCGACCTGTTTGGGGACCAAAAATTCTTTAGCGATCTTAAGCTTCTCCTCTTCGGTGTACCCGAGTAGGTCCAAGACCTCCATTCGATCCCGCAGCGCCGGGGGAATTGGATCCAGGATGTTGGCCGTAGTGATGAACATCACTTTACTGAGGTCGAAGGCCACGTCGAGGTAGTGGTCGGAAAAGGCGTAATTCTGCTCCGGGTCCAGAACTTCCAGCAAAGCTGCCGAGGGGTCGCCGCGAAAATCCATGCCCAGTTTGTCAATCTCGTCGAGCATAAAGACCGGGTTATTGGAGCCCGCTTTGCGTATCCCCTGGATGACCCGGCCGGGGAGGGCGCCGACGTACGTGCGGCGGTGGCCGCGAATCTCCGCTTCATCGCGCACGCCGCCCAGGGATATGCGGATGAACTTGCGTCCCAGTGCTTTGGCGATGGATTTTCCCACCGAGGTCTTCCCCGTGCCCGGGGGCCCGACGAAGCAGAGGATCGGCCCTTTCATGTCTGCCTTGAGCTTGCGCACCGAGAGATATTCCAGGATGCGCTTCTTCACTTTCTCCAAATCGTAATGATCTTCATCCAGGACTGTCTGCGCCGGGGCAATATCCAAATTGTCTTCCGTGTGAACGGACCAGGGAAGCTCGATCAGCCAATCCAGGTAGGTCCGGGAGACCGTGTATTCTGCGGCTGCCGGGGGCATCTTGGCCAAACGATCCAGTTCCCGCTCTCCCTCTTTCATGGCCTCGGGCGGAAGTTTCGCTTGCGCCATGCGCTGGCGCAGCTCTTCAATTTCCGCGGTACGCTCATCTTTCTCTCCCAATTCCTTTTGGATGGCCTTGAGCTGTTCCCGCAGAAAGTACTCCCGTTGGGATTTATCGATTCCCTCGCGAACCTGACTCTGGATCTTGGAGCCGAGCTCCAGGACGGTAAGCTCCTTGGTTAGAAGAAAATTGGCCCTTTCCAGGCGGCCCTTGACGTCCAGCGTCTCCAAGAGATTTTGTTTATCCGCCAGGGGAATACTCAGGGTGGAGGCAATGAGATCGGCCAAGGCCCCGGGTTCTTCGATGTTCAAGGCCATGATCGCCAGCTCCGCCGGCAGATTGGGAGCCAGTTCCACGACCTTCTGGAAGATCCCCTTCACCCCGACCATCAGGGCCTGGGTATCCGTGGTCTTCTCCCCCTGATCCTTTAAGGGAGCAACTTTGGCCCGTATGTAAGGCTCGCGCTGGGTGAACTCAGTCAGGCGAATGCGGGAGGTGCCCTGGATGAGTAGGCGGAGGCTATTGTTGGGCATTTTGAGCATCTTCAAGATGGAGGCCGCGCATCCAACTTCGAACAAATCTTCTGGCTTGACTTCCTCAACCTGTTTGGTCTTGATCGCGACGATGCCGATCATTTTGTTAGCCAGGAGGGCGGCGTCGATGAGCTGGATGAGACGTTCCTGGCTAACCATCAACGGGAGGATCATCTTGGGGTAAAGCACAGATTCGTTGATGGGCAGAATGGGCAGATCCTCCGGAATGTCTATTCCCTTCTTTTCCTCCCCTTTTTCGGAGACCTCGCCCAAGCCTGTTTCCTCCAGGATCATCTCTACTTCTTCGGACGCCATACGCGGATCAGCCTTCATCGGATGTTCACCTCCACGGTCTGCGAGACCGGCTCTTTCCTCTTGGGCACGGTAACGATGAGGAAACCCTCGTGGTAGCTGGCCCGGATTTCATCCGTTTTGAGGGGGAAAGGAATGCGCAGGGTGCGCTGGAAATTCCCGTAGTCGATCTCCATCTGATGCAGCCGGGTCTTGCGGGAAGATGAATATTCGGTCCTCATTCCGGAGATGGACAGGAGGTCTTTTTCGAACAAGACATGAATATCCTCCGGTTTCATACCGGCAATCTCCATAACCACCACCAGATCGTCCGCCGTTTCATAAATGTCCATGGGGGGATGGAAGCACTGATCGGGCTCGTATCCCAGCGGCTTGGCATCCTTGAAAAATTCGCCCATGAAGCGATGGAACTGGCCTCTCATTTGGTCGAAGTCTTCTCTATCCATGATCCCCTCCCGATTCCAACCTCTCTTTAGTTTGTAACAAAGAAACACCTGGAGTCAATACTTATTTCTGGCAATGCTGCGAAGGCTACGATTCCTTGAAGGGGGGGCTTTTTTCTGATAACATGTTTTTATTCCTTTGGACAAACCGGGGGGCAAATCTTATTTGACCCCTTGGTTTGGCATACTTGATAGGAGGATCGATCGTGGCAGAAATCAAGAGCGCCGTGCAGCTGGCCATGGAAAAAACGAAAGGCTTGCGCCTCTCCAATGAGGAGAAGGAGAAGTTCAAAGAGGAAGAATTCCATTCCAAGGCTCAGGGCTTGGTCAACCGGTTCCTGGAGGTAGATTTTCACCTCAAGGAAGTAGAGAAGGAATTATCGAGATACCATCCCGACCAGCGTAAAAAGCTGGAAACCCTCATTCTTCATTACCTCTCCGAATCCATCCAGCTGGACCGGGATAACGACCTTTCCTTCCAGGGAATCGAAGCCTTCCATGAAAAAAGCCAGAGGACCATCGGGAAAATACGGGAGTTGATAGAGGGATATCAAAAACGGAAAGAAAAAGAAACCCAGAAGGCAGAGAAAGATTTGCAGGCAGAATTGGAGCGTCTGGGTATCTCCGGGTCTGCCGTCCAACCAAAGGTAGAGGGAAGCCGGGGGTGGGAGGAGGCTTTAGCCAAACTTAAGCCGCCCTTCGAGGACCAGCTCCGGGTCCTGAAAGAAGAACTGCGAAAATAACCGTCCTTGAAATTGAGGAAGAAGAATAGCTTATGGCCCGCGTTGTAGTGCCGGATGATTTCCCGCCGATCTTGTCAGGCACAGAAGCCTTGAGGCAGCTGCGGCAACATGCTGAGGTGACCGTCCACACCGAAAAGGCTTCCTCCCCGGAAGAGCTGATTCAGCGACTCCAGGGGGCCGAGGTGGTGGTCAACATCCGCGCCTATTCCAAATTTACCGAGCCCTTGCTCCGGGCCTGCCCGGATTTAAAATTGATCGTGGTTTTGGGCGTCGGCACGGATAACATCGACCTCCCCGCGGCTTCCCGTTTAGGGATACATGTGAGCAATACCCCGGGATACTCAGCCGTCGCGGTGGCCGAGCACACCCTGGCCTTGATGCTGGCGGCCGCCCGGGAAATACCACAGCACGAGCAAGAGCTGCGCCACGGTCGATGGACCCGGATGCCCATGACCCAGCTATACGGTAAGACGCTCGGCCTGGTCGGTTTTGGCAACATCGGCCGACAGCTCGCCTCTTTGGCCAAAGGAATGGGTATGAAGGTATGGGCCTGGACCCTCCACCCAAGCATAGAAAGGGCTAAAGAATCTGGAATCCAGTTTGTCGAATTCGACCGATTGCTTTCGGAATCAGACGTAATCTCGATCCACATTCGGGCTTCCGAAAAAACCCGGGCCTTGATCGACCGCCAGGCCCTTAAAAAAGTGAAACCCTCCTGCATCCTGGTAAACACCGCCCGGGCTAGTATCGTGGAAACGGCCGCTCTGATCGAAGCCCTGCGAACGGGAAAGCTCGCCGCAGCCGCGCTGGACGTCTATGATCAAGAGCCTTTGCCCCCTACCGATCCTCTTCTCTCTTTACCCAATGTGGTTCTCTCGCCTCACAACGCCGGCATGACCCCGGAAGCCGTCGAGAGAGGGAATGAGATGGTCGTTGAGAACGTCATCGCTTTCCTCCAGGGCCGGCTGATCAACCTGGTCCATGATTAGAATTATTTCACCACAGAGGGCACAGCGCGGCATAGCCGCAAGCAAAAAATATATATCTCGCAGAGCCCGCAGAGGCCACAGAGATTTATTAAATCTTTTCAAATAAATTCATAAATTCTTTCTTTGCGTCCCCTGCGATCCCTGTGAGATTCATCCTTTTTTCTTAACAAAATTTAGAGATTCTGAACGTTAGTAGTACAGCGCGGCAGAGCCGCAACCAAAAGGATGAGTTTTGCCCAGGGCCAGGCGCAATCCCAAAGATCCCCCCTGCCCCCCTTTGCAAAGGGGGGTTGGGGGGGGATTTCAGAGGGTAGTTTTCAAAACGCTAAATGGATCCGAATTTCCTTTCCCGGCGATTTCGGCTATAATGCCCGATAACCTGAATCTTTCCTCTCCAAGATTAAATCGCGCGATGAGATGGAAAAATATTTTCTTGTTTTCCAAGGAGGTTTTGAGAACAAATTATGGATCCTGACCGAAGAAAGATCTTCGATAAAATATTCTTCCCCGAGAGTGTGGCCATTGTAGGCATATCTCGAAAATCCATCGGACTCGGGGGGCAATATTTCTTGGACAATTTACAGCGTGCCGGGTACCCCGGAAGAATTTATTTGATTAACCCCACCGCTTCCGAGATAAATGGAATGCCTGCCTATCCCAATATTTCGTCCCTTCCGGAAGCGGTCGATTTGAGTATCCTTTGCATTCCGGCTCAGTTCGTGCCCTCTTTGATGGAGGAATGCAGCCAGAAGGGCGTGCGCAACGTCTACATCCTGAGTTCGGGCTTTAAAGAACTGGGAATGCCAGAAGGGATTCAACTGGAGAAGGAAATTCAGCGGCAAGCGGAAAAAGGCCAATTGAACGTCATCGGTCCGAATTGTATGGGGCCTTACGTCCCTAAATCCCGCCTGATGCTCTGGGGTCAGATTCCGGCCACCCCCGGGTCTTTCGCTTTTTTGTCTCAGAGCGGGGGGCTCACCCAGCGGATGAGTGAACATGCCCACTTCACGGGGATGGGGATCAGCAAGGCTGTCAGCTTCGGCAATGCCGCCTATCTGGATAGTACGGATTATTTGGAATATCTCGAGGAAGACGAAGAAACCCGGGTGATCGGCCTTTATTTGGAAGGCGTGCAAGATGGCCGGCGGTTCTTGGAGGTAGCCCGGCGGATCAATCGCACCAAGCCCTTGGTTCTCTGGAAAGGAGGAGAAACCCCGTCGGGGGCTGGCACCATCGCCTCCCACACCGGGTCACTTTCCGGGGAGGAAAAAATCTGGGAAAATGGCCTTAGACAGGCCTGCGTGACCCGGGCTCGCTCTCTGGAAGAAGTCGCTGGGACCGCGATGGCTTTTTTGTACCTTCCGCCCGCCAGAGGGCGGCGGGTATTTATTCTCGGCGGCGGCGGGGGGAATAGCGTTTATTATGCCGACATCTGCATGCGTCTGGGTCTCCAAATCCCCCCTTTGGCCGGGCGGACTCTTGAAGAGGTATCGCCTCTGGTCCCGTCGGTGGGCTCGTTCGCTCGCAACCCGGTGGACTCCTGGAGAGCTTTTTATGACGCGAATTACTTGGGCCAGATCCTGGACCCTGTTTTTGAGGACCCGGACCTGGACTTGATCATCCTGGATCGATTGATCTCGCGGCCGACCTATGCCACGCCGGAGCAAAAGGATGCCACTCCGGCGGCCATTGAATGCCTGCGGAAGAACATCTCGCGCAAACCTGTGGTCGTAGTGGTGGATGGAAGTGGAGAAGATCCCTCCCTCGCTGCGGAAGCAGCCCGGATACGCCAGCTTTTCTGCCAGGCGGGGATTCCTGCTTACCCCTCGCTTCCTCTGGCCGCGCAGGCCCTGGCCCACCTTGC
>Ga0209253_10003760_pt1 | contig 13267 bp, 12 predicted proteins | sample FrelakmetBRP12BR_FD_187145 | JGI IMG/M metagenome (GOLD analysis project Ga0209253, IMG submission 187145) | Freshwater lake sediment microbial communities from the University of Notre Dame, USA, for methane emissions studies - BRP12 BR (SPAdes)... | ecosystem: Environmental > Aquatic >...
GAAGGCAACAAACCGGATTGCGCCTGCTTCACGTTGTGCCGACCTTCCTGCCCGCCACCCGCTACGGCGGGCCGATCTATTCGGTCCACGGCCTGTGCAAGGCACTGGCGGCGCGCGGCCATGAGGTCCACGTGTTCACCACCAACGTCGACGGACCTGGCGACAGCCCGGTGCCGCTGGGCCAGCCGGTCGAACTGGACGGGGTCAAGGTCTGGTATTTCCCTGCGAGGCGACTGCGGCGGCTGTACTGGTCGCCGCCGATGCGGGACGCCCTGCGGCGCGAGATCGGTCGTTTCGACCTGGTTCACCTGCATTCCGTGTTTCTCTGGCCGACTTGGGCGGCGGCGCGGGCGGCGCGGGCGGCGGGCGTGCCGTATGTGCTGTCGCCGCGGGGGATGCTGGTCCAGGACCTGGTCCGCCGCAAGAGCCGCTGGCCGAAAAGCGCCTGGATCGCACTGATCGAGCGGCGCAACCTCGAACGGGCCGCCGCAATTCACGTCACCTCCGCGACCGAGGCGGACGAGCTGCGGCCCTTCGGCTTCCGCCTGCCGCCGGTGTTCGTCGTCCCCAACGGCATCGAACCGCCCGAGTCGCCTGAAGGCCAGCCGGTGGACGCCGGAATTGCGGCCATCATCGCCCGCCAGCCGCTGGTCCTGTTCCTCAGCCGCATTCACTGGAAGAAGGGCCTGGACCGGCTGATTCCGGCGCTGGCGGAGATGCCGGTCGGCCACTTGGCCATCGTGGGCAACGACGAGGAAGGCTATCTGCCGGAACTGCAACGGCTGGCGGCGGCCTGTGGGGTCGCCGAACGAGTGACGTTTCTACCCCGGTCGGTGAGCGGAGCCAACAAGGAGGCTTTATTCGCGGCGGCCAAGGCGTTCGTGCTGCCGTCCTATTCGGAAAACTTTGGCAACGTGGTGCTGGAGGCCATGGCACGGGGCTGTCCGGCGGTGGTGACTCCAGAGGTGGGGGCGGCGGAAGTGGTACGAACGTCGGGCGGAGGCGTGGTGGCGGCGGGGGATCCCCAGGCCTTGGCGCGGGCGCTCGCTTCCTTGCTCGGCGATCCGCGACGCGAGGCAATCGGGCAACAGGGCCAGCGCCACGTCGCGACCCATTTCACCTGGAGCGGCGTTGCGGAGCGCATGGAAGCGGCCTACCACGGCTTGCTGACGGATCGGCTCGCCCGCGACTGACGCTTGCGAAAAGGACGGATATCCCAATGTGCGGTCTGGCCGCGATCCTGGCCTATGCCCCCGCCGCCCCGGCGGTCGATCCCGCCGAACTGCTGCGCGTCCGCGAGGCGATGACGGCGCGCGGCCCGGACGGCGCCGGGCTGTGGCTGGCGGAGGATGGGCGGGTGGGGCTGGCCCACCGCCGGCTGGCGATCATCGAGCTGTCCGAACTGGGCGTCCAGCCGATGAGCAGCGCCGACGGCCGGTTCCATATCGCCTTTAACGGCGAGATTTACAACCATCAGATCCTGCGCGCCGGGCTGGAGGCGCGTGGCCACCGCTTTCGCTCCCGCTCCGACACCGAGGTGCTGCTGGCGCTGTACGCCGAGCGCGGCGAAGCGATGCTGGGCGAGCTGCGCGGCATGTTCGCCTTCGCCCTCTGGGACGCCTGGGAGCGCAGCCTGTTCCTGGCGCGCGACGCCTACGGCATCAAGCCGCTCTACTACGCCGATGACGGCCGCACCCTGCGGGTGGCCTCGCAGGTGCGGGCGCTGCGGGCGGGCGGGGCGGTCGGCGCCGACCGGGATCCCGCCGGGCTGGCCGGGTTCTACCTGTTTGGCAGCCTGCCCGAACCCTTCACCCTGCTGCGCGCGGTGCGGGCGCTGCCGGCGGGCTGCTGGCTGCGGGCGGGCGCCGGGCGGGTGATGGAGCCGCAACGCTGGTGCTCGATCGCCGCCACCTGGCGCGCGGCGGCGCAAGCGGCGGCCGAAGCGGGACCGGTCGCGGCTGGCGACCGGCAGACCGGCCTGGTCGAAGCGCTGCGCGACTCGGTGCGCCATCATCTGGTGGCCGACGTGCCGGTGGGGGCTTTCCTGTCCTCGGGCATCGATTCGGGCGCGCTGGTCGGGCTGATGGCCGGGGCGGGCCAGCCCCCCCGCGCCCTGACGGTGGCTTTCGACGAGTTCCGGGGCAGCCCGCAAGACGAGGCGCCGCTGGCGGTCGAGGTCGCGGCCCGCTACGGTGCCCCGCACCGCATCCACCCGGTGAACGAGGCCCGGTTCCGCGCCGACTGGCCGCGCATCCTGGCCGCGATGGACCAGCCCAGCATCGACGGCGTCAATACCTGGTACGCCAGCGAAGCCGCCCGCGCGGCCGGCTTGAAGGTAGCGGTGTCGGGGCTGGGCGGCGACGAACTGTTCGGCGGCTATCCATCGTTTCGCGACCTGCCGCGCTGGATCCGCTGGCTGGGGCCGCCGGCGCGTATTCCCGGCCTGGGCCGGGCGCTGCGCCGCCTGGGTCAACCCCTCCTGCTGGCCGCTCGCTTCTCGCCGAAGGCGCTCGGCCTGCTGGAATACGCCGGCACCTGGCCCGGCGCCTGGCTGCTGCGGCGCGGGCTGTTCCTGCCCTGGGAGTTGCCCGCGCTGATGGGCGAGGAGGCGGCGCGGGAAGGTTTGGCGCGGCTGGCGCCGCTGGAGCTGATCGGCGCGGCCCTGACGCCGGACCCCGGGACCGATTTCGGCCGGGTGGCGGCGCTGGAGGCCTCGCTGTACCTGCGCAATCAACTGCTGCGCGACGCCGACTGGGCGGGCATGGCCCACGGGCTCGAAATCCGGGTGCCGCTCGTGGATACCGAGCTGTTGCGCCGGACGGCGCCCCTGCTGCTGGGGGCCGGTCAGCTTACCGGGGCGGACGCGCGGTCCCGGCGCGGGTGGGTGGGCGGTGGCTGGTGGGCGCGCGCGCGGCGCGACGCCGCGTCCGCCCTGGGCGCCGCCGGCAAGCAGGCCCTGGCTCTGGCGCCGAAACCGCCGCTGCCCGACGCCGTCAGAAATCGGCCCAAGACCGGCTTCACCGTGCCCTTCGCCGACTGGCTGGGGCGGGTCGACGGCCTGGATGGCTGGCGGCGGGTGCCACGCCTGGCCCAGCCCGGCTGCCACTGGTCGCGGCGGCTGGCGTATGCGTTGGGATCGAGTTTTACGTTTTAAGTTGGAGGGGCAGGCATGACGGTCATTTTGGGGATCAACGCTTTCCACGCCGATTCCGCCGCCTGTCTGGTGGTGGAGGGCGTGCTGCAGGGCGCCATCGCCGAGGAACGACTGGGCGAGCGCCGGAAGCACAGTCCCCGGTTTCCCGAACAGGCCATTCGTCGCCTCCTCCAGGACGCCGGCCTGCGGCTGCGCGATGTGACTCATGTGGCTCTGGCCCGCGACCCGCGGGCCAACTATCCGGCCAAGCTGGCCTACGTGGCTCGGCATCCACTTAGCACCGCCGGCGCGGTCGTCGAGCACTTCCACCGCAGCCAGCGCACCCAGGGCACGCTGGAGCAGCTTGCCGAGGTATGCGCTGAAGACCCGGCCCGGGTCCGCTTCCAAACCGTGGGGGTCGAACACCATCTCGCCCACATCGCCAGCGCCTACTATCCGTCGCCGTTCGAGCAGCTCACCGCCGGCTTTTCCTACGACGCCTCCGGCGATTTCGCCAGCGCCATGGCCGCCCGCTGCGAGGGCAACCGGATCGAGGTCGTGGACCGGGTCCATCTGCCGCACAGCCTGGGATTCTTCTACACCGCCCTGTGCCAGTTCATCGGCTTCGACGAGTTCGGCGAGGAGTACAAGGTCATGGGGCTGGCGCCCTACGGCGAGGACTGTCATGGCGAGCTCATGCGCGAGTTGGTGCGGCTCGATGGCGATCACTGGTACCGGCTGGGGAAGGGGTACTTCGGCATGCACGAAGGCGGCGAGAGCGGGGTGGTGGACGACCGTCAGCGCCTCGTCATGGGGCGGTTCTACACCGACCGGCTGGTCCGGGCGCTGGGCCAGCCCCGGCGGCGCGGCGACCCCCTCACCCAGCGGGAAATGGATATCGCCCGGTCCACCCAGGTGCGTTTCGAAGAAGCAGCCATTCATTGCCTGACCCGGTTGCAGCGCTTGATCCCGACCCCCCGGCTGGTGATGGCGGGCGGTTGCGCCCTGAACGGCGTGGCCAACGCCCGCATCCTGCGAGAGACCGATTTCCGGGACCATTACCTCCAGAGCGCGGCCTCGGACGACGGCACCTGCCTGGGCGCGGCCTATTACTGCTGGCATCAGGTATTGGGCCGGCAGGAGCGGTTTCAGATGCGGCATGCCTATTGGGGGCCGGCGTACCCGGATAGCCGGCTGCGGGTGGCGGCGGAGGCGAGCGGCTGTCTGGTCAAGGTCTGCAGCGAGGACGCCGATCTGGTGGAAAGTGCCGCCGGCATGATTGCGGATGGGTGGGTGCTGGGCTGGTACCAGGGGCGGAGCGAGTGGGGACCGCGCGCTCTGGGCAACCGTTCGATTCTGGCCAATCCCACGCTGCCCGCCATGAAGGACACCCTCAACGCCAAGATCAAGCGCCGCGAGTCGTTCCGGCCCTTCGCTCCGACCGTGCTGCGGGACTACGTGCCGGTCTATTTCGAGCAGGACGTGGTCAGCCCGTTCATGATGCACGTAGTCAAGATTCGGCCGGAATGGCGGGAGAAACTCCCGGCGGTGACCCACGTGGACGGCACCGGGCGGTTGCAGAGTCTGGAACGGGCCGGCAATCCGCTGTATTACGATCTGATCGAGGCGTTCCGGCGCCGGACCGGCATCGCCGCGGTGCTCAATACCAGCTTCAACGAGAACGAACCGATCGTAGACACGCCAGAGCAGGCGGTGGACTGCTTCAGACGCACCGACATGGATGCGTTGTGTCTGGGGCGGTATGTGCTGATCAAGCCCGAGGTCGGATAGGGATTTGGATCAAACAATCGATGCCCAATCAGACATTTCCGGCCGGCCAAGGCCATGATCGCTATTGCCCGTAAACCAAACCGATGAGCATTTCCATCCTCATCCTGACCCTGAACGAAGAAGCCAACCTACCCGCCTGCCTGGCCTCGGTCGCTTGGTCGGACGACGTGGTAGTGCTTGACTCCTTCAGTCAGGATGCCACCGTTGCCATCGCCGAGCGCCTGGGTGCGCGGGTTTACCAACGGGCATTCGACAATTTCGCCGGACAGCGCAATTACGCCTTGGAACACATTGACTTCAAGCATGACTGGATCCTGCATCTGGATGCCGACGAAATCGTCACCACGGAACTGCAGGCCGAAATGCATCAGGCCATCGCCAGCGACCGCTACGAGGCCTACCGCATTCCCTCGAAAATGATGTTCCTTGGCCGGTGGCTGCGCCATGCCGGCCTGTACCCCAGCTATCAGGTCCGACTCGGCTACCGGCAGCGCTTCCGCTTCCAGCAGGTCGGCCACGGCCAACGCGAAGCCATCGCCCCGGACCGCATCGGCACGCTCGGCAACCCCTACCTGCATTACTCCTTCTCCAAGGGCCTGACCGAGTGGTTCGACAAGCACAACCGCTACGCCAGCGACGAAGCGCGGGAAACGCAGCGGCTGCTGGCCGGCGCCCACGGCATCGACTGGGCCGGTTTGGGGTCCCGTGATCGAACGCGCCGCCGGCGCGCTCTCAAGGAGCTGTCCCTCCGCTTGCCGTGCCGTCCGCTGTTGCGGTTTCTCTACATGTATGTCCTGCGCCGGGGGTTCCTCGATGGCCGGGCCGGCCTGACCTACTGCTGCCTGCTGTCCCTCTACGAATACCTGATCGTGCTCAAGACCCGGGAACTGTTGACTGGCCAGGGACCGGCGTTGGCCGCTCCCGACTACCCAGCTAAACCCTGAGCCCTTCCCTCAATGCATTCGAACCACTATGACACCCCACGACCGCCATGACATCCTGGTCACCGGTGGTGCTGGCTACATCGGCAGCCACGCCTGCAAGGCCCTGTTCCGGCCCCGCTCGCGCCATGAACCTGCTCGCTTGGCGACCCGTCCACTCCGACCTGATTGAAATCGTGGACACGGCCTGGAGGTGGTACCAGCAAAGCCAAAGGTGATAGGGGGCCCGCATGGAACTGAAACCGATTCGCGACGAAGCCGGCTACCGCGCTCCCCTGGCGGAAGTAGAGGCACTTTGGGAAGCGCCGGACGGCAGCCGCGAGGCCGATCGTCTGGAGGTGCTGGCCCTGCTGGTCGAAGCCTACGAGAACACCCATTATCCAATTGTTGCCTCCGACCCCATCGCGTTATGACAGGTTCCACTCGCTGGGCAAAAGCCAAAGATCAAAGAGGATGCCTTGGGAGTGCGAGGGAGGGGGTTTATAAAGGCTCAACAGAGGCTACAAAAACGCCTCATAATCGAAAGGAACAATGGACGGACTCGACCTGCAACGCCTGTTGACCGCGCTGGTCATGCCGCTGCCCCTGGGATTGGGGCTGGCGGTGCTGGGGTTGCTGTTGCGGGGAGCAGGGGTCGCTCGGCGGGCGGCGACGCTGGCGCTGCTGGCTGGCCTCGGCGCGATCTGGATCGCCGCCACCCCGCAGGTCGCGTACCGGCTGATGGCGGGGCTGGAGGCGGCGTATCCCCCCGCGGCGGCGGCGGACTGCGGCAAGGCCGACGCCATCGTGGTGCTGGGTGGAGCGGTGCGGCCCCTGACTGATGGCGACTTCGCCCCGCGCCTGCATCGCGGCTCCGACCGGGTGTGGCAGGCCGCCCGGCTGTACCGCGCCGGATGCGCGCCGCGGGTGGTGGTGAGCGCCGGCGGCCTGGTCAAGCCCCCATTGCGCGCGCCGGAGACCGAGGCTATAGCCACCCTGCTGGTGGATCTGGGCGTGCCGCGTTCGGCCCTGTTGCTGGAGGCCGACAGCCGCACCACCCAGGACAACGCCGCCTTCAGCCGCGCGCTGCTGGCCCCGCTGGGGATCGACCGGGTGCTGCTGGTTACCTCGGCCTGGCACCTGCGCCGGGCGGTCCCCAGCTTCGAGCGGGCAGGATTCGCGGTGATCCCCGCCGGCGCCGACTACCGCGCCCTCGATCCGCCGGCCGGGATCGAGCGCTGGCTGCCCGATCCCGGGGCGCTGGACGCCACCCACCTGGCGGTGAAGGAGTACCTGGGCTATATCCGCTACTTCGGGCGGCTGTGACCCATGAAAATTTCCGTCATCACCGCCGTTCGCAACGGCCGCGCCACCCTGGCCGACGCCCTCGACTCGGCCCTGGCGCAGGACCACCCGGACACGGAACTGATCGTCATCGACGGTGCCTCCACCGACGGTACTCTGGAAGTGATCCAGCGCTACGCCAGGCGCCTGGCCCATGTGGTCAGCGAGCCCGACGGCGGCATTTACGACGCCCTCAACAAGGGCCTGCGTCTGGCCAGCGGCGACGCCGTCGGCTTCCTGCACGCCGACGACCGTTTCGCCCACGACCGGGTCCTGTCCCGCATCGCCACCGCCCTGGCCGATCCCCGCGTGGACGCCTGCTACGGCGATCTCCTGTACGTCCGCCGCGACGATCCGACCCAGGTGGTTCGCCACTGGCGGGCGGGCGAGTACCACCCGCGTCGCCTGATCTGGGGCTGGATGCCGCCGCACCCCACCTTTTACGCCCGCCGCGCGGTCTACCAGCGGCTCGGCGGCTTCGACTCCCGCTACCGCATCGCCGCCGACTACGACTGCCTGCTGCGCCTGCTCGGGGGTGGCGTGGCCTGCGCCTACCTTCCCGAAGTCCTGATCCACATGCGCCTCGGCGGTGCCAGCAACCGCTCGCCGCGCAACCTGCTGGAAAAATCCCGCGAAGATTACCAGGCCCTGCGCCGCAACCGTATCGGTGGCCTCGGCACGCTGCTGGCGAAGAACCTGCGCAAGCTGCCGCAGTTCTTTAGCCGGACCCCTGAAAAACCAAGTACTTGAAACTTCAAACTCCCCATGAAAAAGACTGCTCTCATCACCGGCGTCACCGGCCAGGACGGCGCCTATCTGGCCGAATTTCTGCTGGAACGGGACTACGAGGTGCACGGCCTCAAGCGCCGGGCCTCACTGTTCAACACCGACCGCATCGACCATCTCTATCAGGATCCGCACGACGCGGACCGCCGCTTCATCCTGCACTACGGTGACCTGACCGACGCCACCAACCTGATCCGGGTAATCCAGCAGGTTCAGCCCGACGAGATCTACAACCTTGCGGCCCAGAGCCACGTCGCGGTCTCGTTCGAGACCCCCGAATACACCGCCAACGCCGACGGTCTCGGCACGCTGCGGCTGCTGGAGGCAGTCCGCATCCTCGGTCTGGAGCGGAAAACCCGCTTCTATCAGGCCTCCACCTCCGAACTCTACGGCCTGGTCCAGCAAGTCCCCCAGACCGAAACCACGCCGTTCTACCCCCGCAGCCCCTACGCCGTCGCCAAGCTCTACGCCTACTGGATCACGGTCAATTACCGTGAAGCCTACGGCCTGCACGCCAGCAACGGTATCCTGTTCAACCACGAATCGCCGATCCGGGGGGAAACCTTTGTTACCCGCAAGATCAGCCGCGCCCTGGCTCGCATCGCCGTCGGCCTGCAGGACTGCCTCTATCTGGGCAACCTGTCGGCCCTGCGCGACTGGGGCCACGCCCGCGACTACGTCGAGATGCAGTGGCTGATGTTGCAGCAGGAGACGCCGGACGACTACGTCATCGCTACCGGCGAACAGCACAGCGTGCGCGAGTTCGTGGCCCTGGCCGCTGCCGAACTGGGCATCACGCTGCGCTGGGACGGGGCGGGGGTCGAGGAAACCGGCACGGTGGCGGAAGTCGAGCTGGCTGTTGCCGACCTGCCGGAACCGGCGCCGAACCTGGCCGGCCGGACCATCGTCCGGGTCGATCCGCGCTATTTTCGCCCCACCGAGGTCGAGACCCTGCTCGGCGATCCCGGCAAGGCTCGTGCTAAACTCGGTTGGACCCCGCGAATCCGTTTCCCGGATCTGGTAGCCGAAATGGTGCGCGAAGACCTGCGGCTGGCCCGCCGGGACGCCCTGATCAAGGCCGCCGGCTACCGCGCTTTCGACTACCGGGAAGAATGAGGGTGATCGATGCAGTCATTCCAGGAAAATCCATCATGAAAAATCCTCTCCGCAAACGCATCATGGTCACCGGCGGCGCCGGCTTTCTGGGTTCCCATCTGTGCGAGCGCCTGTTGGCCGCCGGCCACGACGTTCTCTGCGCGGACAATTTCTTCACCGGCACCAAGGACAACATCCTCCATCTCCTCGACCAGTCCCACTTCGAACTGTTGCGGCACGACATCACCTTCCCCCTCTACGTCGAAGTGGACGAAATTTATAATCTGGCTTGTCCGGCCTCGCCGATTCATTACCAGTTCGACCCAGTGCAAACCACCAAGACCAGCGTGCATGGCGCGATCAACATGCTGGGGCTGGCCAAGCGGGTCAAGGCGAAAATCTTCCAGGCTTCCACCAGCGAAATCTACGGCGACCCCGAACGGCACCCCCAGCGGGAGGACTACTGGGGCCATGTCAACCCCATCGGTCCGCGCTCCTGCTACGACGAAGGCAAGCGTTGCGCCGAAACCCTGTTTTTCGACTACCGCCGCCAGCACGGCCTCATCATCAAGATCGCGCGCATCTTCAACACCTACGGCCCCCGCATGCACCCCAACGACGGGCGGGTGGTGTCCAACTTCATCGTCCAGGCGCTCAGGAACCAACCGATTACCCTGTACGGCGACGGGAGCCAGACCCGCGCCTTCTGCTACGTCAGCGACCTGATCGACGGCTTCCTGCGCCTGATGGCCAGCCCCGACGATTTCACCGGCCCGGTCAACCTCGGCAATCCCGGCGAGTTCACCATCCGCCAACTGGCGGAAAAAATCATCGAGATGACCGGTTCCCGGTCGCCGCTGGTCCACCAACCGCTGCCCGCCGACGATCCCCGCCAGCGCCGCCCGGACATCGCGCTCGCCCGGGAGCGGCTCGGCTGGGAGCCGGTCGTTCACCTCGAGGAAGGCTTGATCCACACCATTGCCTACTTCGACGATTTGCTCCAGCAGGGCATGGCCTGATTGAACCTGGGTGATCGGTCACCGTTCCGCCCAACCGAAAGGAACAACAGCGTGAATCTTGACGACCGCGTCTACATCGCCGGCCATCGTGGGCTGGTGGGTTCGGCCATCCTGCGCCGGTTGCAAAAGGCCGGCTACTCCCGGCTCATCACCCGCGACCACGCCGAACTCGATCTGTGCGACCAGGCCGCGGTCGAAGCCTTTTTCGCCCACGAACGGCCCGAGTACGTGTTCCTGGCGGCGGCCCGGGTGGGCGGTATCTTCGCCAACGATGCCTATCCCGCCGATTTCATCCGCGACAATCTGCTGGTCCAGACCCTCGCTATCGACGCCGCCTGGCGCCACGGGGCGCGGAAGTTGCTGTTCCTCGGCTCCTCCTGCATCTATCCCCGGCTGGCGCCGCAGCCGATGGCCGAGGACAGCATGCTGACCGGGCCGCTGGAACCCACCAACGAGTGGTACGCCATCGCCAAGATCGCCGGGATCAAGACCTGCCAGGCCTATCGCCGCCAGTACGGCTTCAATGCCATCAGCCTGATGCCTACCAACCTGTATGGACCAGGCGACAATTTTCATTTGGAGAACGCGCACGTCCTGCCGGCGTTGATCCGCAAATTTCACGATGCCAAGATGCGAAACGCGGGCGAAGTGGTGTTATGGGGCAGCGGCGCCCCCCGGCGGGAGTTTTTGCACGTCGACGACCTGGCCGACGCCGCGCTGTTCCTGATGCTGCGCTACGACGACCCGGACATCATCAATGTTGGGGTAGGGGAAGACATCACCATCCGCGAACTGGCTGACATCATCCGCGCCGCGGTCGGCTTCGACGGCGACATCATCCTGGACACCACCAAGCCTGATGGTACTCCCCGCAAGCTGCTCGACGTTTCCAGGCTGCGCGCTCTGGGCTGGCAAGCCCGCATTCCCCTGCGCGAGGGCATCGCCCAAACCTACGACTGGTTCCTGGCGCACCAGGACGATTTTCGGGGATAGTCAGCCTTCAGCCTGATAAATCGCGGCGTGTTCGGGGCTGTACAGGTAGGAGGCCGGAAATCCCTCCGGCTGGATCACCCGCCCGACCAGAATCAGGGCGGTGCGAGTGAAGCCCCTGGCTTCGACCTTCTCAGCGATGTCGGCCAGGGTGCCGACCACACCGTCCTGGTCTGGCCAGGATACCCGGTGCAGCACCGCCGCCGGGCAGTCGGGGCCGTAGTGGGGGGTTAGTTCGGCCACGATCTCGCGCAACTTGGCCACGCTGAGATAGATCGCCATCGTGGCCCGGTGCCGGGCCAGTTCCGGCAGGCTTTCGCCCTCGGGCATCGGAGTTTTGCCGGCGTGGCGGGTGAGGATGAGAGTCTGGCTGATCCCCGGCAGGGTCAGCTCCCGGCGCAACAGCGCCGCCCCGGCGAAGGCGGCGGTCACCCCCGGCACGACTTCATAGGGAATCCCCAGTTTCTCCAGCTCGCGGATTTGCTCGCCGATGGCCCCGTACAGCGCGGGATCGCCGGTGTGCACCCGGGCCACGTCCAACCCCCGCTCGTGAGCGGCGCGGATGCGGGCGATGATCTGGTCCAGGTTGAGGTCGGCGGTGTTGACGATCTCGGCGACGGGGTTGGCCGCCAGGATGACTTCCTTCGGCACCAGCGAGCCGGCGTACAGCACCAGCGGGCATTGGCGGATCAGCCGCTGGCCCTTGACGGTGATCAGTTCGGGATCGCCGGGACCGGCGCCGATGAAATAGACGGTCATTCCAATTTTCCCTGATCCAGGTTGCGCAGCAGTTCCAGCGTGACGTCTTCGAAGCGGATGATGCGTTTGCCTTTATGGTCGCGCAGGAACTCCTCGGCGCCCTCCCGCGTCGCCAGCGGCACCAGTTCGTGGCCCATCGGCCCGAGGGTGTCGGAGCCGATCACGTACCAGGCGGCGCGGGCGTCGATCCGGGTCACGCTGTAATACTCGGTCACGCCGATGGCGGCGATGTCGGTCCGGGCGTGGCCGGGTGCGTATTTCGGCAAGTCCAGCAGGTATTTAAACAGGTCCTTGGCGCCGTCGAAGTGGTGGGCATGACCGTCTTGATACAGCACGGTCGCCACCCAGTCGGGATAGAGGGCGACGAACATCCCGCACACCGGGCAGGTGTCTTTGGGCCCCGGCTCCGGAAATTTCAAGTCCCCGCTCCATGCCGGCGCCAGGCCGAGGAGCAGCAGCAGCGCCAACCAGCGCAGCCGCCCGGTTGGTGGGCTGGTTGTTGTCCTACTGGTAAAAGTCCGCATCCCATCTTCCCCCTTCATTCGCTATCGAATTGTCATCGGTGTGACTGACCATGCCTTGATCGGCATCCGGCGGGGCGGCGGCACCCGCCACGGCGAGAAGGCGGAGAGCCTGCCCTTGACAACCATCACAACAGGCCGCCGATCACCCGTTCGAACACCTCGGCGGTGGATTCGCCGACGATCCGGGCGCGGATGATGCCCTGGCGGTCGATCAGGTAGGTCACCGGCAGGCCCATCACCCGGTAGTCGCGCGTTACCTCGCCCTGCCGGTCCAGCAGCACCTCGTAGGAAATGCCGGTCTGCTCGACGAACGGCCGCACCATCTCCGGCGGTTGCATCACGTTGACGGCGAGGATGGTCAGGCCCCGGTCGCGGTGCCGGCGGTAGACTGGCTCCAGCGCGCTCATTTCGCCGTGACAGTACGGGCACCAGTCGGCCCAGAAGCGAATGGCGACCACCTGGCCCCGATACTGTTCGGGAAAGCGGATGCTGGGTCCGTCCAGTCGCTCCAGGCTGAATGCGGGGGCAGGGGTACCGTTCTGGATTGAGGGCAGCTCTGGTTCGCAAGCAGCGAGGAGGACGAGGAGGGCGGGGAGAACAAGACCGGTGAGGACGAGGGCGCCATTGCGGTAAAGCATGATCATGGATGGCTTCAAGGTTCCCAGTACGACGAACAACAGGCCTTCGCGCCAGTTGAGCACCGCATCGTAGGTGCGCAGAATCTCCGCCCGTAGGATCGAATCCTGACCGGACATCAACATGGGAGCAGTTCCTGAGTGGTAAAAGTGCGAATAAAGCATAGCAAATCCGGTGAAAACGCCTTCTGTTCTTGAAACAGGAAAGTCAATACCATGAAAATAGAAATTCATATTTTCGATTTTCATGGTATATTGTATTTATGCTTCA
>Ga0209253_10003761_pt1 | contig 13264 bp, 14 predicted proteins | sample FrelakmetBRP12BR_FD_187145 | JGI IMG/M metagenome (GOLD analysis project Ga0209253, IMG submission 187145) | Freshwater lake sediment microbial communities from the University of Notre Dame, USA, for methane emissions studies - BRP12 BR (SPAdes)... | ecosystem: Environmental > Aquatic >...
CAACAGGGAATCGGACTTGATCGTGCCCTTGAAATTGCCTTCGATCCGGAACGACCCTCTAAAAAAGAGGTCTCCGTTGAATTCGGTCTCCTGGTCGAGCAGACCGGAGATCTTACTCTCATAGAATTCCCTGGGGTTCTCTTTGTCTTTCATGCGCGTGTTCCCCTTATCTTATCATAGATCCTGTTAAGGTCATCCAGCGAAAAATAGAAGATCTTGACAATGCCTTTATTCCTGTTCCCCGAGATGAGCACCTTTGTCCCCAGTTGTTTGAGCAACTCTTCCTGCAGAGCAACGAGGTCGGGGTCCTCCAGGCTTCTTTGAGCCCTAGGAGGCCTTTCTTTAAGCCTGTTTACCAGCTTTTCCGCATTCCTAACAGACAGGCTCCGGTCGGCGATTTGACGGAAGGCAAACATCTGGAGGTTCGGCTCTTCCAGGGCCAGCAGGGCTCTGGCATGCCCCAAAGATATTTTATCGGATTCCAAGCCTTCCTGGATTTCCTTGGGAAGCTTGAGCAACCTGAGGTAGTTTGTGACTGATGTGCGGTCCATCCCTACCTTATCCGCGACTTCCTGCTGAGTATAGTTCAGCTCGCTGACCAGCCGCTGGTAGGCATGGGCGATTTCCAAAGGATTTAGGTCTTCTCGGTGGATATTTTCTATGAGAGAGATTTCGAGCTGCTTTTCCTTGGGGATGGCCCGAATCAAGACGGGGACCCTCTGTAACCCTGCCCGCTGAGCGGCCCGCCATCTCCTTTCTCCGACGATAATCTTATAATGATCATCCTCCGGCACAACGAGGATAGGCTGGACAATCCCGGACTCCTTGATAGACTGGGCAAGCTCCTCGATGGGCTTTTCAGAAAACTTCATCCTGGGCTGAAGAGGATTTGGGCGAACCTTTTCGAGCTCGACCTCGGCATATCTTTCTTCTTTAAAAATGCCAAACTCCTCCGGAATAAACGCGTTAAGCCCTTTACCCAAAGCTTTCTTTGTCATCGGCTAAGCAACTCCTCTGCAATATTTAAATAGGCTTCAGCACCTTTGGATTTTATATCATACAGAATGATGGATTTTCCAAAACTGGGGGCTTCAGCTAGCTTTACGCTCCTCGGAACGACGGCCTCGAAAAGGAGCGCTTTGAGGTTTTTCCTGATTTCATCGGCCACTTGTTTAGACAGGTTCGTCCGTTCATCATACATCGTTAGGATAATGCCCTCGATCGAGAGCTTAGGGTTGAAATAGGTACGAACCATATCCAAGGTCCGGAACAGGTCGGGGATGCCTTCCATGCAAAAAAACTCACACTGGACGGGGATCAGGATTGAATCGGCGGCTACCAACGCATTGATTGTCAGAAATCCCAGGGACGGAGGACAGTCGATCAGGATAAAATGAAAATACTTCCTCGCGCTGCTTAGGGCTTGGCTAAGCTTTTTCTCTCTGCTTTCCTTGGAATAGAGTTCAGCCTCGACACCGGCCAGCTCAGGGGAGCAGGGGCAGATGTAAAAATTATCCATGTCCGTGCCCTGGACGAAGTCCATGATGTTCCTGCCGTTCATCATGGCCTGATAGATGCCTTTTCCGAGCTCTTTTGCCTTCCCCAGGCCAAGAGTTGCCATCCCCTGGGGGTCGAAGTCTATCAGGAGCACTCTTCTGCTCTTCTTGGCCAGGGAAGACCCAAGGTTGATGGCTGTAGTGGTCTTTCCGACTCCGCCTTTTTGGTTGGCAACAGCGATAATTTTATTCATCTTTAGTCAATGTTTCACGTGAAACATCTTGTGCCGCCAAGCGCCTTTTCCCGACCTCGATGAATAAGCATAAATTCAAGATGGCGGCAGGGGTAACTCCGGGAATTTTTTTTGCCTCCCCAAGCGTTCTTGGGTAGAATTTTTCGAGCTTCTCCACGACTTCCCGAGTCAAGCCGGGCACATCCCTGTATCGCAGGCCCTCGGGAATCTTCATTCTGGCCGTTTTTTGGATTCGTGCCAGGTCTTTCTCCTGCTTTTTTAAGTACCCTTCATACTTTATTTCAGATTCAATGAACCTCATCTCTTCATCGCTCAAAACGCCCTGATATTTCCCATATTCTAGCACATTTTGAATTCCAATCTCGGGTTTTTTTAGCCACTCCTTCAGCCTGATCGTCTCTTTTTTAACCCTTATTCTCCCTTTTTGAAGAAAAGCCATGACCTCACTGATCCTTTTCTGCTTTTCTTCGTACAATCGATAATCCTCTGCCCTGATCAGGCCGAAATCCCTCCCGTAGGCGATCAGCCTCGTGTCTGCATTATCAATGCGGAGATGTAGTCTGTACTCCGCCCGAGAAGTGAAAAGCCTGTAAGGCTCCTCTACGCCCTTCGTCACCAGGTCGTCAATCAGGACGCCCGTGTAGCCCTCATCCCTTCGGAGGACAAAAGGTTTCTTACCGTGTATTTTCAATGCGGCGTTAATGCCCGCCATTAGGCCCTGGGCCGCCGCCTCTTCGTATCCGGAAGTTCCGTTTATCTGTCCGGCCAGATATAGATGCGCAAACTTTTTTGTCTCGAGCGTTGGGTATAGTTGTGTCGGGGCAACGGCGTCATATTCAATCCCGTAAGCCGGCCTGAGAATCTTAGCCTTCTCTAAGCCTTTAATCGTTCCCAATATCTGGACTTGTACATCGACGGGCAAGGATGAAGACATTCCGTTGACGTAGATTTCCGAGGTTTCCAGGCCTTCGGGTTCGAGGAAGAATTGATGCCGGAGATGATGGGGGAACTTTACGACCTTATCCTCGATGGAGGGGCAATAGCGGGGCCCGATGCCAATGATCTTGCCGCTGTACAGGGGGGATTTGTCAAGATTCCGCCTAATCACATCATGAGTTCTGGCGTTTGTATAGCCCACGTAGCAGATGACCCGATTTTCAAGCTTCGCCTTCGTCCTAAAGGAAAAGGGAACCGGCGAGTCATCCCCCGGTTGGGGGTTAAAACCGGTCCAGTCAATCGTATTTTTATCGAGCCGCATCGGAGTTCCAGTCTTCAGCCGGAACATCTGAAAGCCCATTTTTTTCAGGCTCTCACTCAATTCGCAGGAGGGAGGCTCGTTAGCGCGACCGGCCGGGTAGCTTCTGAGGCCGATATGAATCAAGCCGTTTAAGAAAGTGCCGGGTGTGAGGATCACGGCTTTTCCCAATATTGAGCTTCCATCGATGGTCCCTACCCCGCAGGCGGAATCGTTCTTGACTAGGATTTCCGATGCTATGCCCTGGAAAACCGTCAGATTGGGCATATTCTCCAGGAGATGTTTCATTTTAAGCCGGTAAAGAGCTTTATCACACTGGGCCCGGGGCGCTTGGACCGCCCCACCGCGGCTTCTGTTGAGAAGTCTGAACTGAATACCTGTTTCATCAGCCAGCAACCCCATCAGACCGCCCAGGGCATCTATCTCCCGGACAAGATGGCCTTTTGCCAGCCCGCCTATGGCCGGGTTGCACGACATCTGGGCGATCGTCTCCAGGTGAATAGTGACCAGTATGGTTTTTAGCCCCATTCGAGCCGAGGCGGAGGCCGCCTCGCACCCGGCGTGGCCGGCCCCGACAACAATAACGTCGTAATCTGGCCTAAAACCTCCTTTTTGGCTCATTTTCCCACACAAAACCCGGAGAAAATGCTGTTAATGACCTCTTCAACCCTGATTTCCCCTGTCAACTGGCCGATAAAAGGCAAAACTCCCCTGATTTCCTCAATCCAGAGCTCTTCTGTATGCCCATTTAGAAGCAAAACCAGCGCTTTTTCCAGGCCAGTGGCGATTTGATCAAACAGGATCTTTTGCCTCAGATGAATGATCACTTCATCATCCCGCTCCTGTCTTGGGGCGAAGCACTCATAGATCGCCTCTCGCAATTCCTGCAGGTTTTTCCCGGTCAGGCCCGACACTTCGAGCCAATGAATTTTCCTGTTCATCGCTAGGCATCTCCTCCGGTCAACCCGGCGGGGAAGGTCGGCCTTGCTGAATAAAAGGATCATTTTCTTGGATTTGAATCTATTTAGCAGCCTCAGATCGGCCGGACTCTCCTGCCTCGACGAATCGACTACCATCAGGATTCCGTCCGCTTGGGAAGCCACCTCTCCGCTTTTCTTGACGCCTTCCTTTTCTATGGGATGGGTCGAATCCTCCAGGCCGGCCATATCAACCAAATGGAAGCGAAAGCCCTTTATCTTGATCATCTCCCGGAGATAGTCACGCGTGGTCCCGGGATATGGGCTGACAATCGCCCTTTCCTGGTCAAGGAGAGCATTAAAAAGCGTGGATTTGCCCACATTGGCCCGGCCGACGATGGCAAGATCAAGGCCCTCTGTCATGGCCCGTCCCGCCTCGTAGCTCGAAATGATCTTCCGGACGGTCCGAAGCACCGCTTGCAGGCGTTCCGTACTTTCTCCAGAGCCGATCCCCAGCCTTTCATCCGGGAACTCTATCCCCCCTTCTATAACAGCCATGAGTTCGACGATCTGCTCGCGCAGGGCGCCGATCTGCCTTGAGAGGCCGCCCCGGAGCTGCCCCAGAGAGATCTTGGCCTGAGCGAGGGAGGTGGCCGCGATCAGATCATTGACGGCTTCGGCCTGGAGAAGATCAAGGCGCCCGTGGAGATAGGCCCGCAACGTGAATTCTCCCGGATGAGCGACCCGGGCGCCCGCCATTGTCCCAAGGCGGACGATTTCGTCCAGCACTACCGGACTGCCGTGGCAGCTGATCTCGACGACGTCCTCTCTGGTATAAGAATGCGGGGCGGAGAAATAAGCCAGAAAAGCCTCGTCGAATAAGGCCTTTTTGTGGTTGTCATAGATATCGCCTTGAACAAGCATCCGAGGTTTTACCCGCCGCCATATCTGCCTCCATGGACGGAAAATCTTCTTGGCGATCGGGAGGGCTCTGGGGCCGCTCAGCCGGACGACTCCCAAACCTCCGTACCCCGTCGGAGTGGAAATCGCGATGATCGTATCTTCCAACATCGGAGCAGCCGGCATTTGGCCGGGGTTCATTTTAGTCAACCTGGGGGGATTAGTAAATAACAGCGCTTCCATGTTGACACCGTCTCTATGAGGGCGGTATATTGATAAACAGGTAGGGAGGACAATATGGAAGTGTCTCTCCGCACAAAAAACTTGGAATCCAGGCCCAGACAACAGATCATCCCTTGTCTGGCCGGTATTTTCATGTTGATAGCGCCGCTTCTCTTTTCCGGCCAGGAGCAGTCTTCCCTGTTACCCAAAGACGAAGTGCGCCGGTTTCTTCTTACGGCAAACGTCATTGAGAGCGAGAGGATAGGGAAGGGGCTGACGAATCCCTGGCGCCTGAAACTCTCGGCCGACGGGCGCACCCACGACGCCTCATTCCAGGACGTCGACGTGCGGACGCAGGAGGCCGGGTTCGCCGGAGGCGGAAGGGAACTCAACTTCGCCGACTCCTTCCACTTCAATATCGCAGCCTATGAATTGGCCTCTCTCCTTGGGATCGACGACATGGTTCCTATCACGGTGGAGAGAGAATGGGACGGGAAAAAGGGTTCATTGAGCTGGTGGGTGGACGACGTCAAGATGGACGAGGACGAACGTTTGAAACAGGGAATCACTCCCCCCGATACTCATGCCTGGAACAGTCAGATGCACCGCGTCCGCGTTTTCTCTCAGCTCATCTATGACACCGACCGAAACCTCCAGAACGTCTTGATCGCGGGGGGCTGGAAGATCTGGATCATCGACTTCACCCGGGCCTTCCGGACGGTCAGCAAACTCCCGGAAGTGGAGGATCTGGTTAAATGCGAGAAAGCGATTTATGTCCGGCTCCAGGAGCTCAGCAGGGACGCCGTTTCCAGCGCCGTCGGAGCCCACTTAACAAGATGGGAGGTCGAAGCCTTGATGGCCCGCCGGGACCTGATCGTGAGGCATTTTCAAAAACTCATCGCGGACAAGGGAGAATCAAAGGTATTGTATTAGGCCTTATCAGGGCTTCCCTATCGGGAATACCTTAACCCTCTTCAAGAAGCCCTCGCCGAGACTCTCGCTGGTAATCCCCGGGACCTGGTTGACGGCGATGTGGACGATCCGTCTTTCATAAGGATTCATCGGGTCGAGGATTTCGATCCTTCCTGTATCGCTGACCTGATGGGCGACTTCCTGAGCGTATTCCCGCAACTGTTTTTCCTTTCTCCGCCTGAAGAATTCACAGTCCACCTGGACCTTGTGGGCAGAAACCTTGTTGAGAACGTGCTGAAAAGCCAAGAGAAGGGAGCCGTCCTTGCGGAGTAGCATGCTCCTGTCCTCGCCGTCGAAAATCACATTGATGGTCTCATTTTTCTTTTTGACCTCATATGTCAATTCCAGAGGAAAATGGTGGAGAATGGCATCCAGAAAACCGGTAACAGGATTGGTGTCAAGCTCCTTCTTCGGCCAGGCCCGGATGACGATTTCCTTGCCGCGCATCCCGAAGAGCTTGGTCTTCTCGGTGACAATCTCGTAGTTGAACTTTTCCCTGGGTATCTTGAGCACGTGCTCAGCGTGTCCCAGCGCCTCGTCCAGGTTCTTGCCTTTGAATTCCTGATCCGGCTCAGTCTTTTCGTTTTCCATGAGACTCTCGCTTTTTCTTGGCCATCATCCGGTTCATGATATACTGCTGGCCGATCTGCAGGACGTTGTTGGTCAGCCAGTAAAGAACCAGCCCGCTTTGGAAATTCATAAAGAAGAAGGTCATGACGACGGGCATGATGAGCATCATCCTGGCCTGGGCGGGATCGGCCGCCGACGGCGTCATTTTCTGACTGATGAACTGGGTGGCGCCCATCAATATCGGTGTCACATAGTAGGGGTCGTGGACGGACAGGTCCTTGATCCAAAGGATGAACGGGCTGTGTCTGAACTCCATGGCCACGACCAGCATCCGGAAAAATCCCCAGAAGACAGGGATCTGAACAAGGATGGGGAGGCACCCACCAGCGGGATTGATGCCGTGCTCTTTGTAAAGCTTCATCATCTCTTCGTTCATCTGACGGCGCTGGTTGATGTCCTGCTTGGCTTTCTTGTACTTGGCCCGGAGGGCTTTGATCTTCGGCTGGAGTTCCTGCATCCTGGCCATTGATTTGGTCGAGCTGTAGGTCAGGGGAAAGAAAACGATCTTGATGAGGAAAGTCAGGATGATTATGGCGAAGCCCCAGTTGGGCACATATCTGTGGATGAATTTGATCGAGACCAGAAGAATCTCGGCGATCGCCCCGAAGAACCCGAAATTGATGATCTTCTTGGCCTCATGGCCGAAGGCGCGGAGCCGGTCAAAGTCCTTGGGGCCGATGTAGGCCTTTTGCGGAACGCTCACGGAGAGAAAGAAATCCGCCGTCCTTTCATCTCTGGGTACGCTCAGGAATTGGGCCGTTCCCTGCTGCGGCGGGGTGATGAAGAGGGCGGTCATGTAGTTATCTTCATAGCCGGCCCAATTGGCAAAATTGAAGGCGCCGGCACCCGGCTTGTATTTTCTTTCGTTGATCCTGTAAACACGGTTGGCCACAAGGACCGCCATACCGCCCCCGACGCCGAACTGCTGTTTTTTGGTGGTGACCACCGGATTGCCGATCCCGGGCCCCCAAATGACCCGCGGTTCTACCTTGCGGCCGTCCTTCCAGACGTCGATCCGGACATCGAAGTCATAGACGCCTCCCGTAAAGACGAATGTCTTCTCGATTTTTACAGTATTCCCATCGGAATAATAAAATTTTAGCTCGCCCGTCTGGCCGTCCTTGAGCTCGAGGCGGGAAACCGAGGGGACGAACAGTCCACCATTGGCCGTCTTGTCCAGGTCGGCGTCCTGGGTTTCCAGGAAAAAGGGGAACTTTCCGACCTCCGCCGCATGTCTAGAAACAAGCTCGAGCCCTTCCTTGCTCTCATCCAGGTGAGCCTTCAGCTTCCAACTACGGAGCGATGCCCCCCGGTTGCTCCAGACGCTCTGGTAGAGGGACGTCTCGACCAGCACCTGCTGTTCCGCCTGGGCCTCGGCTTCATCATAGGACTGCGCCGCCGCCGGAGCGGTTTCCAGGGGAGCCGACGGTTCAGCGGGCTTTGGCTCGGACGCCGTCGGCTGGACCGGGACTTGGATTTGGGCTTGGGGTTCCGCCTGAGGCTTGTTCTTAATGAAGACCATCTGGTAGAACGCCAGTACCAGGAAAGAGAGGACGATGGCCAGGATCAGTCTTTTTTCCATTATCTAGACCTCTCAGGGAATATGATCAACTCCGCCCGGGTGGAAAGGATGACACCTCAGGAGCCGCCTGCACCCGAGCGAGATCCCCTTGAGCAGCCCATACTTGTCGATCGCCTCCCGGGTGTACTCCGAACAGCTGGGATAAAACCGGCACTGCCCTCCCAGAAACGGCGAGAGGACCAACTGATACAGCCGGATGGCCAGCGAAGCTGCTTGTTTCATCTCACCCGCTTTTTCTCGCCGATCTTTCCGACGGCTTGGAAATAACTCTCCTCGAGCTCCGCCCAGGTGGCCTCCAGTATGGCGGCTGAGGCCACGATGAGAAGGTCGACTGGAGATCTGAGCAAATCCTTGTTCCTCCGGAACAACTCCCTCATCCAGCGCTTGGCCCTATTCCGGGCGACGGCATTCCCGACCTTCCTGGAGGCGACCACTCCCACACGGGAATTGGGCAAGACGTTAGAGATCCCGATAAGAGTGAAATATCTGCCCTTGTATCGGTAACCTTTTTTATAGAGGACTAAAAAGTCTTTCTTCTTTCTGATCCTCTCTCGAGGAGCCAGGCTTTCCGCCATCAAACGGCAAGTCTTTTTCTGCCCTTCTGCCGGCGGCTCTTGATGACTCTCTGGCCGCCCTTGGTCTTCATCCGGACGCGAAAACCGTGGGTCTTCTTTCTCTTTCTGACGTTGGGCTTGAACGTTGGTCTCATGGTATCAGCTCACTTCAGGAGAACAATCTTAATCGAGCGCCGCCCGTCTGTCAAGCTGGAGTTGACGCTCGCCGGAGGGGGCCTTCCCCTCCGAGTTGACGGCCAGCGGGAATTCGGCTATAATTGCAGGCAATGGACTCCTTCAAGATTGGCGATAGGATCATCTATCCCAATCAAGGTTTAGCCGTTATCGAGGGCATCCAGCAGGAGAGCCTTTACGGGGAAGAGTTCAATTTCTACCGGGTCAGGATCCTGTCCAACAGAACTCTCGTCTTGGTCCCCTCCGGCAACACCGAAGAGATGGGAATCCGCAAGCTGATGTCCGAGGACGCGGTGGAAGAAATCTTCCTATACCTGAAGAAACACCGGGTGGACGTTTCGGCGGACTGGAAGGGAAGGTACAAGGAGCACATCAGCCTGATGCGCTCTGGGACCATTTTCGACATGGCCTGCGTTTTGAAAAGCCTTTATTATCTGAGCCTTACAAAAACCCTTTCCTTCCGCGAGAAAAAGATGCTGGAAAAGGTCAAGGAGCTTCTCATCGCCGAGATCTCCGAGGTCTCCGAACTCTCCCTGCGCGAGATCGAGAAGAGGATCGCGCAAACGCTCCACATCTGCTTCAAGAGCCTCAAGCAAAACGTCGAGATCTGATCCCTCCGATGATGCTCACGTCCATCCTGTTGTTCTTTATATTTCTGCTCGTGAGCGCCTTTTTTTCCGCCTCCGAGACTTCTCTCCTGTCTTTGAACCCCTACACCCTCGACCTCATGGAACAGAAAGGCTCCCGCCGGGCCCGGATGACCAAGCGGCTGCTGGCCAGGATCGAACAGCTGCTGGCGACCATCCTCATCGGCAATACCCTCGTCAATATCGCGGCCGCCTCGGTGGCCACCCTCTTTTTCATATCCATCATGCCCCAGGACAGGAATAAAGCGGCCCTGCTGGCCACGCTGGCCACAACCGTGTTCATCCTGATTTTCGGCGAGATCAACCCCAAGACCTTTGCCGCCTATTACCCTATGAAGGTCTCAAGGATCCTCATCCAGCCGCTCCGGCTGTTCTTTGTCCTATCCTATCCCCTCGCCAAGGCGTTTGCTTTTCTCCCCCGGCTTCTCTTCAGGGCACCCCGGGACGAGCGCGGCCGAAATTCGAGCGCCCTGAACGAAGAGGAGATCAAGCTCGTCCTGACCAAGGGGGTCAAAGGAATGTCCTCGCTGCGCCGGCGCATGATCGGGGGAGTGCTGGACATCGGCGAGCGGCCGGTCAAGGAGATCATGATGCCGCGGCCGGAGCTGCGAGCGCTCGAAATCGACTCCCCGTTCTCGGAGATCATGGAAACGGTCCTGACGACCGAATACTCGCGCATCCCTGTCTACAGGGGCCGGATGGACAACATCGAGGGCCTCATCCACACCAAGGACATTATTCCCTATCTTATTGATAAAAAAGAGTTTAAAATCAAAGACGTGCTGCGGCCGCCGTTATTCGTCCCGGAGTCGGCCTCGATCGAAAAAGTCCTCATCCAGCTGCAAGATAACAGCGTGCACTTGGCATTCGTGGTCGATGAATTCGGCACGCTTGAGGGAATCGTCACCCTGGAGGACATCATCGAGGAAATCGTCGGCGAGATCCAAGACGAGTCCGACGAGAAGGCAGAAGAGTGGTTTCAACCGCTCGAAAAAAATGCCTATCTCGTCAAGGGCAACGCCTCCATCAAGGAGCTTTGCCAGCGGCTTCCTCTCTGCCTCCCGCAGACGGGCGAATTCACCACCCTGGCCGGGTTCCTCCTTTTTCGCTTCGGCAAGATCCCCCATGAAAAAGACGCCCTCGAGTTCGAAGGGAATCGCTATGTCGTCGAGAGGATGAATAAGCGCCATATCAGCCTGGTCCGCATCTCCCTTCAGCCGCCGGACGTCGAGCAGCGACCATGAAGATCGTCGCCTCGAACAAGAAGGCCTATTTCAACTACGAGATCATCGAGAGCCTGGAGGCCGGCATCGCTCTTCTCGGGAGCGAGGTCAAATCCATCCGCGAAGGCCGGGTCAGCCTCAAGGACAGCTACGCTGAGATAAAGAACGGCGAGGTCTTTCTCCTCCATATGAACATCAGCCCCTACGAGCAGGCCAACATCTTCAACCACGATCCCCTGCGGGACAAAAAGCTCCTCCTCCACCGCCAGGAGATCAAACGGCTCATCGGCAAGATCCGGGAAAAAGGGTATACCGTCGTCCCCACCAAGGTGTTCTTCAACGACAAGGGAAAGGTCAAGGTCGAGATCTCGCTGGCCAAAGGGAAGAGGACCTATGAGAAGAAGCGGGCCATCAAGGAGCGGGAGCTGGAGCGCGAAGTCCGGGCCGAGCTTAAAAGGCGGCACAGGTAGAAGAAGCGGCCCGCCCGAATTAAGGTTAATTTATTGAATTCAAAAGAGTTAGTATCTCTTTTGCTGACAGGAAAGCCGGCCCAGCGGACGCCGACGGGCCCGCTGGCGGTCCATTACTGCGCCCGGCTCGCCGGGGTTTCAATCGACAAGTACACGAGCGACCCGGCAGCGCTTGCCGATTCCGTCGTCCGCTATTGGGAGAAGTTCGAACCCGATGCGGTCTGGCTTTCGGCGGATACCTGGGTCAGCGCGCAGGCGATGGGACGAACGGTCGGCCCGCCCGGCAAAAATCAGCCCTGGAGCGGGCTGGGGCCGCCCCTCATCAGGACGAGCCGGGAAATTGACCGCATCCCGCGACCTGATCCATCCACCCAGGGCCGGTATCCCGTGATGATCGAGGCGCTGGGCCGCATTCTCGACGCCCTGGGGGATGAAGTCTTTGTCGTCGCCTGCTTCGATCAATTTCCATTTTCTCTGGCCTCTGAGCTCCTCGGGATCAATGAGACCATGCTGAAGCTCCTCGAGGACCCGCCTCTGGTCGAGGCTCTGATGGAACGATGCCTTGAATACGGGCTCGCCTACGGCAAGGCGCTAGGGGAGGCCGGCGCTCACCTCCTTAGCGGCGGGGATTCTCCGGCCGGCCTCATCGGTCCCCGATCGTATAGAGAAATCGCCCTTCCTTATGAGAAGCGTCTTATTGCCGGCCTCAAAGAAGCGACCAGAAGGCCGGTCTCTCTTCATATCTGCGGCGACTCGACGTCCATCCTGGAGGATATGGCGGCTTCGGGCGCCGAAGTCCTGGAGATCGACCACAAGGTGGATATCGCCCGCGCCTGCCGGCTTGTCGGACCTGAGATCGCTCTGTGGGGGAACCTCGATCCGGTCGGCGTTCTTGCCCGAGGGAACCCCTCCCAGGTTCTCGAAGCGGCCGGTCAGGTCCTGAACGCCGTCCGGGCGTCCGGACACACCCGTTTCGTCCTCAGCTCCGGCTGCACTCTGGCCCTTGAGACCCCGGCCGCCAACCTTGAGGCGCTCGTCCGCGCCCCTATTCGGCTCCCTTGACACGCCTTCGCGGCCGGTGATATCTACTTAGCCGGCCGGGAGATTCTCTATGACTCATCGAAGGAGCAACTCACATGATATTAAAAATATTCATCCTGTTCAGCCGGGTGGCGCTTTTTTCCTGGGGAGGAGGTCCGGCTTCCCTGGCCCTGATGCAGAGGGAGACAACCGCCGCCGGCTGGGTCGACTCCGCCGAATTTGCCGACGCCGTGGCGGCTGGAAACGCCCTCCCCGGGCCGATCGCTCCCCAGGTCTCGGCCTTTGTCGGCTACAAGCTGGCCGGAATCCCGGGCGCCATCGCGGCCGTGGCCGGCACGGTGCTTCCGACCACCCTCCTTATGCTTCTTATGGTCATCTATTTCTTCGGCGTCAAAGATAGTCCGGCGGTCAAGGCCATGCTTCAGGCTGTGCGACCGGTTGTGGTCGGGCTTCTGCTCTGGACGGCCTATGATATGGCCCACAGCGTATTTTCCGCTAAAAAGGTTGGCTGGACAACCGCTCTTCTCGGAGGCTGGGACAAAGTGCTCATCGTTGTCGCCGCGTTCTGCGTCCTCACATTGACCAGAATTAATCCGGTCTTCATCATCCTTGGCTCGGCCGCCTTTGGTTTCTTTGTTTACCGCTGAGAAGAGAAGCTTGCTATGCGGACGGCACTTCGGTTATCCTCTACCCAACAGGAGGGATTTATGAAACACCATAGGTTAACGGCTTTGTTTTTTGGCCTCGCCATCGCCCTCGCCAGTTTGCCCGCAGCCGTCAGTTCGCAGGATACCCAGCCGCAGCTGAGTCTAATCGGCGATTTCCTGGTCGACACTTCCCGGGTCGCCGAATATGAGGCAGCGGTCAAGGATCTCCTGGCCAACCTGGAAAAGCACAATTTTCCAT
>Ga0209253_10003762_pt1 | contig 13261 bp, 10 predicted proteins | sample FrelakmetBRP12BR_FD_187145 | JGI IMG/M metagenome (GOLD analysis project Ga0209253, IMG submission 187145) | Freshwater lake sediment microbial communities from the University of Notre Dame, USA, for methane emissions studies - BRP12 BR (SPAdes)... | ecosystem: Environmental > Aquatic >...
ACAGGCGGTAAACCTGGAGCATCAGGCCATGAGGTCGCCGGAGAGGGCTCTTGTTACGAGGATCTAGCCTAGGGTCCGGAGCGGCGGCGCGATAGCAGGAGAAAACCCGAATTCCCCCGACAGAGAAACTCCAGCCTGTCACGGGCTGCTGCCAATATAGACCACGCTTCAGTCACTGTCAAGGCCGCCAGCGCCCCTAACGGCTTGCCCCTAACGGCTTGCCTCTATCCTATACGTGGGGAGGATCCTACATCAAAAGATGGCGACGAGGGCCCGAAAAGACAAAGACTCAAAGCCTCCATGCTTAGCGGTTTGAATCTTCGCGTAGTTCGCTCCGCGAGCAGTCCCAACTTCCTCGGGCAAATCTCGGTTCCTCTTCAGTCCTTCTCTTCAACCGCTTAGCCGTCGCGACAACCGATGCAGAAACTACAAACATGCGACCCCTACGGGGTCGGTTCAAGCTATGAATTCTCGACAAGTCTGAGTTCTCGTGCTCAATCATACAAGTGACGGGTTTCAAGGCAGTACGGCGGTTTCAGTACTGTAGATGGCCACCGGACCCAATAGGCCGGAATCGAGCAATGGAGTGGTTGGTTGGACCATGCCAAACCGGAAAACATCGTGCGTTTCCAAAATTCGCTTCTCTCTTGGTAGATTGAGATCTCCAACAACCCGGTTGACCCAGAGATTCACGACGTCGATTTCCAGAAGATTGCCTGAAAGACGAACAGCGTCGGTGATATCAACTCGCCAGGGGGCGGTCCAGAGAGTGCCGAGATTCTTCCCGTTCAAGCGGACCGCGGCGACGTGCTGGGCCTTTCCCAGATCAAGAAACAGCCGCCCCTTTGCAGTAATGCCTCGATCAACATTGAACGTCTTTCGATAGATTGCCTTGCCCGAGTAGAATTTGATTCCCTCCTCCGGACGTTTCGTCCAACTGGCGAGTTTGGAAAACTCGACCGACCCCGGGCCGCCCCAACGCGGATCAAAACTGACATTCCAGGAACCGGCGATGTGCTGTACAGGGGAGAGCTTGGGGAAGTTCCGTGGCAATTTGCCGACGGCGGTTGTCGCAATCGATTTGCGAAACACGATGAAGTACGACTCAAACGGCGCGAATTCCAGCGGGAGCACGGTGCATCCGTTGACTTGTTTGAAAGCCACGGCCTTACGAATCGTGCCGCTTACCGGATCCCAAATCTCGGGCTGTTTGCCTGCCACCCTGAAGGTGCAGACTTGCGACTCAGTTTGATTTCTACGATTGGAGACGAAATAGATGTCGGCTGTACCGACCGCGCGATGGATGAAGTCGAGCGTCCTGACATTCTCGGAAGTCTGCGTGCGAGCCGGCGAGTCGTCGCCGTCAGCGGCATGCCATATCCTCGAAGAATCCGATTTCTCGAATTGCCGGCCGTAGGTGAAATCGGGTTTGACAGCGTCAGCCCGGAGGATGTCGCCGAGCGGTTTGCCCCAGATCACGCGGCCCTTACCGTAAGCGTGTTCGGTGCGAGTCTTACCGTCGCAATCGGCCCAAATTTCAGTAGCGAGCGCTCTGACTGCCTCGTCGCACTTCGGATAGTCTTTCAGTCCGGCCGCCTTTTCCGGCTTTGGTCCAACCACTGTCGCGCCGTCCCGGACTAATTGCCTGATCTTCTCGAGCACATTCAGAGACATGGCCGTAGATGGCGTGGACGAGATCTTCTGCTGTATGCTGCCGCCGACGATATCGCAGACTTCCCGCGAGATCGAGGTGCAATTCTGTAACACCAGCATGCGATAGCTCATCCCGTCGGGCAATACGATCCTCCCATCTTTGACTGACACCCGCGTCAAGAGCACCTCGGGATTGCAGTAGTCACCGTCGTAACCGGCAGGATCGTACTGCTTGTATGGGGCGGCGATAGGTGCGTCTTCGCCCAGATAGAAACACACGTCGCCCACGAACAATCCCTGCTGCAGCAGATACTGGCAACGGGCAAGGTACGTGAAGAACGCTCCCGATTGCTCCCACCAGGTGATGGAGGGATTCCAATGCTGGCCGGCGCAAAATTCGTAGCCGGGTCGACCGTCGGTCGAGAGCTGGCACGTCGCCTGGTGTAACATGAAGTAGTTGATGCCCTCGCAATAAGCGTCGTCGCCGTAAGGCTTCAGATCGGCCGGCCCCAGCGACCAATGGGTCCGATCGGGTTCTTGCTGGGTAAAAGCCTCTGCTTGAGCGAGTCGCTTGCCGTAGATATGGGCTGCCGAGCCGACCTCTTTCAGATTGGCCCTGGAGCCAGGATTCGAATTCCATCCATCTGAAGCGTTGAAGTGGCCGTTCACCCAGAACTCGCCAGCGGGAACGTCGCATCGGCCGAGATTTTTTAGTGCATCAAACGGCGGATTGTCGCCCGGCCCCGCCGCTTCCGCGCGCATTTGCACACCGTTAGTGTGACACAACGCGGCAAACGCGCCGTAATAGTTCTCCGCCAGGCAGTCGGCGATTGTCCGATCGAAGTCGGCCCGGAATCGCGCGGTCACCTCGGCGTTGATCACTGTACAGCCGTGGAGAACCGGCAAATATGGCGCCAAATCGTAACCACGAAACTTCCGGAATTGAGCCGGGAAATCCTGCGTCCACGTAAGCTTGCCGGCCTCCCAACTATCAGTCCAGAGGTAGGTCAGCCGCCCGCCAGCCTTTTGCGATTCCTCCAATACGATCTTACCGAGAAAGCCGAAGTAGTTGTCCAGAGAGGACGTATTCATATAGTCGATTTGATAGCCCGCCCCGCCGAGAAAAGTATCTCCCATCGGGTAAGGCTCCCATCTGCTGCCGGTCAGTGTGTAGCCTGTCCGCAGAATCGTCCATTCACCCTCGGGCACATCCCACTGAAAATTCCGATCGGCTCGCCAGCGGTCGGTGATGTCGATGATGTCTTTGGGGTCAAGAAGAGTCGCGCTGTCACGGGTGCGAAATGCCTGGACTGCGACCTCGCGGTAGTAGCCGTCGACCGTCTCCGGCTGGGGCAGGGTGCCGGAGAATTTCAGCGGTCCTGTCAGCTTCAATTCCGACTGCACGACTTTTTTCATCGCGTTGTCCTGAGTCACCCAGGGTCCCATCATGGTCCAGCCGCCGGCCATGTTGAAGCCAATTTCGATCTTCAGGCGTTTCGCTTCTATTACCGCATGGCGGAACAGCTCCCGCCACCCGGGTCCGAGAAACTCAACGCCCGGCATCGCATGATCGCCCGCATAACCGCCCGTGCAAATCAGATTGACCTGGCCGATTCCTTTCGCTTTGAATTCCTGGAGGTCGCGGGTGATGCCCTTTTTGTCGACCCGATTAAACAGCCACCACCAGTAGACCGACGGCTTTGCCGAGGCTGGAGGATTGGCAAAACCGCGGTCGAGATTCTCTTCCGCCAGGACCCCTGTTCTTCCGAAGAAAAGAATTGAGACAACCACCGCGAACGAAAGAAGAATGCGGAACAGCCGCGGAAGAACGTTCATCGATAGGCAATTCGGGATGGGGTAAACGGTGTGATTATGCATCACTTGGCACCTATTTCATATTCAAATCGATGGTTGCCTGAGCTCATCGCGGGAGCAAACCATTTCCCGGACTCCCGCCAGACTCTACACTCCGGTTTCTCAGACCATGTAATCCTGACCAATCCCGTATTCTGACTGTAACAACGAAGAAGTGGCACAACGGAGATGCACACCCGAGAATGAAGCGGTTTCATCTGGTACCCCAGATAATGGAAGATCCCAGAAAAAAGCGAACACGGAAACGCAGAGCATGCGCGAAAAGAACAGGCGGCGGAGTTGCTGCAACGGTATGACTCCACCCCCATATTTCGGTCCAGCTGTTGTAATACTCTTGGACCAAAGTACGGAGGGGAATGGGTAAGAGCAAGAAGTGCTAGGATCCCTCGCCCCACCCCCTCTCCCAACTTGGGCCTGCCCGCCGTAGCCCGTTCCTCAGGGCGCAGGTGGAAGAGGTGACCGAGGGGCGAGGGTAAGGGACACGCAGCAGCATAGCTGACACTCGGAGAGCGGGGAATGAATAACCCGCAGGGGTACAGATACGGGTACACCTGCGGGGTAGAGACACAAACCGCGAGCAGGACTCGAACACAAGTGGAAAAGGGAAATCGGCGACATTTCAACGCATTCGAAGTCTATGAGCTACATTGGTTCCATGAATCACATCGGCAAGGGTACAATCAAGGTACAATGGAATTCTCACGATTTCGTCTGAGATGACAGCAGCGAAAGCTATGGCGGCATGGACAATCAACACACCAGAGGCGTTCCAGTACTCACAATCCCTTGCCATATCAGCCCCTGAGTAGAAGCTCTCGGCGACCGTGAGATAGTTCTTGCTCTTTGACCGATCTATGCTCTTTCGCAGCGCTCCTCTAGGCATAGCGTGCCTCACGCAACACAGTGCCAGTGATGGTGATTCCCTCCATTGCGATTTCCCTCATTGGGGATTTGCCCCGCTTGAGATCTCTCAAGAAAGTGGCCTTGGTGAAGATGATAGGAGAGAGTCGCGCATTGAATTGTTCGCGCACAGTATTCGCAAGATCATGCACACGTTGACGCACATGTGGAATTCGGGAGGTGTGTGAAACGAGAAGACAAAGATCCAAATCACTTGCTGCTGTTTCCTCCCTTCGTGCAACGCTTCCAAAAAGAATCATGCTATCGACATCACGCCGGAGGTTCATTTTGAGAAACCGGTCCAGTCGATTCCTGAAGTCTTGTTCGAGGTCGAGGAGAGGAATGATGCCATCCGCGACAAGGATGTGGTTGCGGTTGAGTGTGAACACGTGATCTCGCCCTCCACGGTGGCGGAGGATGATCCCGAGTTCCTCAAGGTCAGTGAGTGCGTTCAGGCATGCTCGATGGGTCATTGCTGCCAGGCGTGCGACCTCACGTCCCGACAAGCCTTGGGCAGCGTGCTGCAAAGCACGCAAGACGGCAACGTGCGACCAAGTCGAGAAAACATGGTCAAGAACATGGTGAAAGATCATGGTGCGCCGTTTTGTGTTGGATACTTAAGTCGCCATATGGATACTGTTGTAGCCAATATATTTCACGCCTACGGAATTGTCAAGAAGTTCTTTTGGAGCGCACTCGGCTCAAGATCGTAGACACAGCCACAAGCAATGCCAAATCGGCAGATGCCCAATCTGAATTCAAATCGAAATCTGGGATCTGCAATCTGAAATCAGAAATTTCCCCGCATCTCTACCTAACGGCTATCTCATCCACAAAAATCCACGCCTTCCCTCCAGCTCCGCGATGCCACGGCGGACAGATGCCTACGTTTCTGGCGTGGATTCTGACAAAGCGCGCTTCCGTCTCAGGGAATCGGGCATGCGTTCTCATCATCGACGAACGGTTTGCCGTCGAGTCGATGACAAATCGCTCCCGTGCAGCCGGCGAATATTGCTTCCCGTCCACCGAGAGGGAATATTCGACCTCAACCGGAGGGAAGATCCATGCGCCCGGACTGCTCAGGAACCCCGCGGAAACGCTTGTCACCGGAATCTCTCCTCCCAAATCCACAACCGCCTCGAAATCCGTTCCTTCATAACCCTGCCAGGCGGGATCCCGGAAATCAATCGATCCCGTGATGCCGTCGATCAGCACCCGATCTCCGTTGCCGGGGTACTTCGGGCTGTACGGCAGGTTCAGGGTGACGCTCCTGCGTGCGTGGGTAAACATGGCAACTCCCTCGACCACAATGCTCGGCTTCCACCCTTCCACGACCGCGACTGCTCTGACGACCGTGGGCTTGTTCACAACAATGGCCTTCTCATAGACGGGAGACGTCACCGTCGGATCAGAGCCATCAAGCGTGTAATGGATTATCGAGCCGCCTGTGGAAGCGGCGATTTCCACCTGCGCCGTTCCCGGATCTTCGACCACCGCCCGCCCGATGGAAATTCTGGGCGGCTGGACAGTCACCTGCCCAAACGATGCCGTCGTCAGTGGGCTGGTGTCACCATTGGACATGAACGTTTTCGCCTTGATCTCCGACGCACCCAGACGGAGGAATGGTCCTACGTACATCGGAGACGAGAGGGTGGGTTCTCCGCCATCGAGCGTGTATCGGATCAGCCCGCCGTCAACAGCGGCCATCATCGAGACTTTCCCCGTTTGATCGTCCCGGGCCACAACCGCCGCGGGAATCGGAGCTCGATATCCCTTCGAGTGGAGCTCATACATCCCGGATTCAAGCTCAAGGACAGCGAAGCCCTTTTCCCGCCGGAGAGACATCACTCCGGCCGCGCGGCGAACGTCCTTTCCTCCCTCTGTAACCTGATCGGCGTTGTCAGCGGGCAGCCAGACTTCAGCGGTGGTGTTCACAGGGATCTTGACTCTCCAGGCAAGGCCGTCTGCGCCGGCATGCCATTTGCTCACGATGGTCCCGAACCGTGAGCGGTACGACGCGTCAACGGCGGTCAGACCGGCAAGCGGCGTGGGGCGCATCACGAGATGTTCAAATGCGGAACCGCGGGAATCCGACGCGATCCCCGCGACGTTTTCAAACAACCAGATGACGAGGTCCCCCGTCAGCATCACATGATTCCCGGAGTTCATTCCGGGATCCCCGGTATCCCCGTTCCACAGTTCCCAGATCGTCGTCGCTCCCTTACTGAGCATATACCCCAAACTCGGATATGTCTTCTGGGTGAGGAGCGTGTACGTAATATCCGGCCTGCCATTCCCGGCCAGTGTCCGGCAGAGCCACTGACAGCCGATCAGTCCGGTGGCTACATGTCCGGAATCCGACGTCATAATCCTGGTTGTGAGATTGCGGTAGAGCGATTCGCGGTCGGCGTCGGGAACCAGGTTGAATGCGAGTCCAAGAAGCGACGACGTCACGGTGCCGTTCACGTACAGCTTCCTGGCCGGATCATAAAACTTCCGGTTAAGGTTCACGCGGAGGCTGTCGGCGCGCCGCGCGAATTCCTTCGACTCTTCCGGCTTCTCCACCAGTGTGGCGTATTCCGACATGAGCCGGAGGACGTAGCAATAGTAGGCGGATCCAATGAACGCACCGTTCGTCATCCTCGCCGGATCTTCGGTCTGGATCAGTCGCGGCAACTCCGGCGGGACGCACCAATCACCGTACGTGTCCCTCGGCATGATCCCGTCGGCCATGTACGTGTCCATGAGCGCGAGCCACTTCTTCATCGTCGGATAGTGCCTCTCGATGATCCGCCGGTCGCCGAACTGGCCGTACAGCATCTGCGGAACGATCAGGTAGGTCCCCGCCCAGGTTACGTTGTCGTTGTACGTCGGCCAATATGAAGGAGCCAGATCGGGGAGACTGCCGTTGTCGAGCTGCGCGTCACGGATGTCGTTCAACCACTTCGCGTAGAGTTTGGATACGTCAAAGAGGAAGCTCTCTCCTCCCGATTCGATCGCACGGTCGCCCAGCCACCCGTGCCGTTCGTCGCGCTGCGGACAATCGGTCGGCATGCTTCGATAGTTCCCGAGAATTCCCCACCGTGCATTTCTGACGATGTGGTTGAGCAAAGCGTTGGAAGAAGAGAATGAGCCCGTCGACTCGACATCGTCATGGACGACGCACCCGAGGATGGTATTCAGGTCCGGCGTGCCTGGGAACCCGGTCATCTCGACGTATCTGAATCCATGATAGGTGAAGCGGGGTTCGTACGCTTCCGCCCCCCCACCTCTGAGGATGTAGGTATCTGTTTGCCGCGCACTCCGGAGGTTCGCCACATAGAGATTCCCCTCCTTGTCGAGCGTTTCGGCAAAACGCATGGTCACGCTTGTGCCGCGCGGGCCCCGCACCATCAACCTCACCCAGCCCACCATGTTCTGACCCATATCAAAGACGTAGACACCCCCCCGGGGCGATGTTACGACGACGGGTTTGATATGATCGGTCACCCGGATCGGCTCGTTCATCTGCGCTTCCAGCTTCGGCGATCCGGGTTGGACAATATCCGCAGGAGCCCAGGATCCATCGTTGAAACCCGGCATGGTCCAGCCTTTCATTTCACGGCGCGCATCGCAGACTTCGCCGTCATACTCATTGTTCTCACGGATCGGACCGTCGGCAGTCCATTTCCACTTCTCGTTTGAGGTGATGGTCGCAGACGTGCCATCGCTGAACTCGACCTTCATCTGGAGGAGGAGTTTCGGATAGCCGTAGCTCACCATCGTCACCGGAGAGGTCTTTCGCGGGGCGAAGAACCGTCCGTTCCCCAGCATCACGCCGACGGCATTCGCGCCTTTCTTGAGTTGGCCCGTCACATCATAGGTGACGTAGAACGCCTTGCGGTCATACTGGGCAAGACCGGGCGAGAGTACATCATTGCCGACTTTCTTCCCATTGAGCATCATCTCCGACAGACCGAGGCCGCAGATATACGCATACGCTCGCTTGACGGGCTTCTTGAGTTCGAACTCAAAGCGCAACATCCTTGCTGACAACGGACGGTGTTCGGTCTGCGAGCTGTCCGAGCCGACATCCCCGTCGTGCCCGATCCATCGTGCCTGCCAGTCTTCGGGACGGAGGAGTCCCATGCTCCACAATGCCGGTGCGCTCCAGGCTGATGCGCGTCCATGCTGATCCCACACCCGCACTTTCCAGTAGTAGGCGGCTCCTGATCTCAATTCCGGTCCGCCGTAGTCAACTCCGGCCGATTCCCTGGACTTCACCATGCCGCTGTTCCAAACATCTCCTTTTTCTTTGACGAGAAGATCTGATCGAGAAGCGACCAGAATCTGGTAGGCGGTCTGGCGCGCGCCGCGCACGGCGGATTCAAGCTGCCAGGCAAACCTCGGCTTCAGGACGTCGATACCGAGGGGGTTGGTTAGTCCCTCACAACGAAGGGCCGTGATTTCGACGGCGCATGATTTCTTCAGCGGGTGCGAAGCAGGTGGACCGGCAACGGCCACTGAGAAAATGAGGGAACTCAAGAAGACGAAGAGAACGTATCGGCCCATTGTGTCTTTCCTGGACGGGAGTTCGAGGGGGTTGGAGTGCAGCATCGTGGTTCAAAGTACTCTGCAACCGGTCGAAAATCAACTGCAGATTGAGCCCCGGCGACACCGGAGTCGGATGTTCAATTCTTTTGAGGAGATACAGCAGATTGTATGCTCACCGGACCCAGCAGGCCGGATTCCATGAGTTGCGAATCCGCCTTGTACGGGTTCAGGGTCGTCCAGGAGATCTGTTTCGCAGGGGGTAAGTCCGCATCGCCAATGAGGCGATTGACCCAGAGGTTTGACACTTCGATTTCGAGGTCGTTCCTACCATGCTTCACCGCATCGGTGATATCGACGCGCCATGGAGAGCACCATACCATGCCGAGGTCAACTTCAAGGAAAATGGCGCCTCCAATTCCAGCGTCGCGCATGGCCTCGAGGTCGGCCGTAATCCCTTCACGACTGAGGTTGCCATCCATGAAGTACCAGTAGACCCATGGGCGGGTATCGGCAGGGGGAGTACGGAAGTCTGCTTCGATCTGACCCGACGCGGTCAGAGGAAGCATGATGAGTATCCATGCAGCCATCATCGTCGTGACGAGCGACCGATGGGCCGTCGACTCCGGGTTCGCGATGCAAGGCAGGAGGTTCATTGCACGGGGAAGACACGGTTGGGTGACCAGTTGGGTATGCGACCCAAGGTAGGGTGATTTCCCAGAACATTCAACGCCGATCGCGGGAGTGAACCGAGTTCATAACCCTTTGCGGTCTTGCGCTCTCCTTTGCGGCCTTTTCCCTCCCTCACCAACAGCATCCTATTTGCCTTGCTGAACACCACTTGCCCCTCGCGGCCGGTCACGACAAACCGTGCGAAGTACACGCCCGTCGCGACCGGTGCTCCGAGGTGGTGTGTGCCATTCCATGTCACGTGGTGGAATCCGGGTTCTTGCGGTCCATTGATGAGTTCGGCGGACGAAGACTGACCGTGAACGACCACCGGATGTTCAACGCTTTCCCCGTTTTTCAATAGAGGACATGCAAATCTGGGATGAGAGATCCCAGGCGTACCGTCCCCGACTCCCCTCGTACAAAAGAACGTAAGCATCCGGCGTCTCAATCAGTGCGGGAAACCAGATCGCGCCACCATCAGCCTCCCCCTTTGCACTCAGACCAAATACAGGATTCCCCCGGTGCTTTTCCCATATAAGCAGGTCCCTTGATCGCGCAATGCCAAAATAGTCGGGTTGGTCGTTCAAATCGGGACTTCCTCCGTATATCAGCAGAAATTCCCCGCCTTCTCGGTAGAGCCGGCCAGTCGTCACGTACTTGTCCCAACCGCCATCCTGCCCTTTGAATACCGGCTCTTCCTGCACATCTTCGAAATGAACGCCGTCGTCGGACACGGCTAGGTAAAGAACCAGCCACCCTCGTCCCGAATCTTTCTGATAGAGCACGTACACTTTGTCGTCCTTCACAATCGCACTCGGCGCTCTCCCCTCCATCACCTTTCCCATCTTCGTGAAATGTTCGCCGTCATCGCTGACGGCCAGTCCGACCGAATTGGGACCGGTTCCCACTCCGGAATAGTATATCATGACCTTGCCGTGGAATTCAATCGCGGAAGGATCGAGCACGTCAGCGTCATCGAATGCACCCGGGAGGCCCACATCGACGATGAAGTTTTTCCCGTTCAGATCGCTGAAGACGAATTCACCCCTGGTGACCTTCACGATTTCCGCCACCGCCAGACGATCATGTCCCTTAGGATTCGCTGGCGTTCTGCCATGTCCCCGGTAGTACAGAAGGTACCTCCCCTTGAAATGAAGGGTGGCCGGATTGGCAGTCCAAGTTTCCTTCCAGAGGATTACGGAATCCTTTGGAAGGACAGGGTTCCTTTCGGTGTTATGCTTCCACATTCTGCAATTACCCTGGTAGCTCTCCCCGAAGAGATCCCAAAATCCCGCAGCTCGGCCAGGTTGCGCGAATGCGCTTTGCAACCCTGCCGCAGCCAGCTGTACGACTGCGATCAGGATCACACCCAATAATGACTTTTCTTTCAGGAGTTCTCCTTCGTTCAATGGACGGGGGGGCGTATCGGATGACACAAAGTAAGGCCCAGGGGGTGAAAGAGCAAGCACGAGCATTCAGCCATAGCGGACTGGATGAGGAATTGGATTCTTTGTCATCGGTGGTTTGATCCAGCGGGAAAGCGGGCACAGTTTGTTCGCTTCAAAGGATGCCATGCAGGAGATGATGCAGGACAACTTGCATTTGGAGAAAAGAATCACCTCGAGGGGGACAGATACGGGTACACCTGTGGGGTAGAAACAAAAATCCCCTCGTTCTCACCAGGGGATTCATGCTCCGCGAGGACTCGAAAACTCGAACTGCGTACTCCTCAGAATCCCCATCGAACTCCACAATCTAGGGCGCGGCCAACGGCTCATTTGTATGGATAGCGAGGGTTTGCCGGAGGAGTTGGCGGTCACAGAACAGGATGTCGAAAGTTTATCTCAGGCAGCCCTTGTTCGTCGCCGGCCACAGAAACCACGGCCCAAAGAGAGAATTGACTACGCAGCACTTCAACAGACACACCGCCGAATGCTCGCTGAAGGTCCCTTCTCAAACCAGACCGAGCTCGCCCGTCACCTGGGAGTCAGCAGCGTCTGGGTTAGTAGGCTGTTGAAGGGAATTAGGAAAAACGTGGGCTAACAAGAAAACTTCCTCATACCAACAGATTTTCAAAATAAGTTTGAATTGCTCCGCCGTGTCCTGTGTTCTTCAACGAACAAGCAATAACCAGAGTCCCACGAGGCCTACAGCTGCAAGCAACATTGCGACGGTGACACTTAAAGGCCAATGGCTGAGAGCTGGTAGGTTTCCCTGCCTGAGTCTTCGCAGAGTGAACAAGTGTAATAGACCCGCGACTATCGTTGCGACGATTCCCAGAACGACCAGTGACGTGCCAAAGAAGATAGCGGCTTCGTGCAACTGGATGGTTTGCGGATTTGGATTGGCTTGGCGGATGGAACGAAAGAAGGCCACCAAGCCAAAACCAAACGTCGCCATGGTCAATGTTGTTCGTATCCATGCCAACGTGGTCCGATCCAGAGCCAGTTGGGTTCTGAAGCTCGCCATCCGCGTGCGATCCCCGGCCATGCTCACGCGTGGATCAGGGGAGATGGCTGATTGCTGATTCATGGAAATCCTCCTCGTAGCGGTGAACCACAATGCAGGTTAGAAGAATGTCGTTTGCCACCCGATTGAAGTGTGGTAGAGTAGGCACAAAAGCGAATAACGGCGCCTCTGCCTCCCGCAACCTTCACCGAATGCCGATATCCTACCGGTAGTACCAGCGTTCCCCCGATGCGCAGATTGTTCTGTCGATTATCCACAGGAACGCCATTCACGAACGATTGTCCCCCAGTGTAATACGTCGTGTCAAATGCCAACCACATCGTTGGCTGCACATTCAGGCTGATGTGCGCCTGGAATTAAAGCATGGGGTCCTGAGTGCAGACAGACGAATCTGGGTAGAATGCGGCGTTGGTGGTGAACAGCCAGACGGCCGCGTACAGATCGAAGAGCCAACGCTCCCCCCGCGGTTGTGACAACGCCACTTCAGGCTTAAAGGCCCATCGGTTGGCGCCAAGGTTAATCAACTTGTCAGGGAAGTACTGGCCGATTGGCGCAACGACGGTCAGGCTTTTGCCCAGGATGGTCCGACGCGGAACTTTCGCAACTCCTCTCCTTTGGTTGCCGGGGCATCAAGAAACAGAATGGAGAACCGAAGACGCATGTCGGAGAAACCCGAGCGAGTGATGTTTTGCGTCTGGCCTCCAATCTCGGCCGACCCCTGGGCCCAGGAATATGGCAACGCTGCAAACGCCTGAGCGGTTTGGCCGAACAGGCTGAACGTCTGTCCGTCGGCAATCGAGGGAGTCTCGACGTCCGCGTGCGTATTCAGCATCGGTGTTGTCGCGTCCGTCACGATCCCGCCATTTGAGTACGAGAAGCCTGCGACAACAAAGGTCACGTCGACTGGAATTCTGGCATAGGCCCTGGGATCAAGATCCTGCGCCGGCGCCCGTGCCGTGAAGAACAGCAGGCACAGCCCGCCCAGTGAGGAGGTAGACATCTTATGGTTCCTGGCACCACGCGCGTCAATCTGGTTCTTCCATGACAGCCTCGATCTTCCCATTGCGGACTGCTCGATTCAGCGCCGTGTGGTCTTTCTCGTTCTGCTCTGCGTAGGCGATCGAGAAGGCCGCCATCGCCTTGTCGAAGGTGTCACTCTTCC
>Ga0209253_10003763_pt1 | contig 13257 bp, 11 predicted proteins | sample FrelakmetBRP12BR_FD_187145 | JGI IMG/M metagenome (GOLD analysis project Ga0209253, IMG submission 187145) | Freshwater lake sediment microbial communities from the University of Notre Dame, USA, for methane emissions studies - BRP12 BR (SPAdes)... | ecosystem: Environmental > Aquatic >...
CGTGCTCGCCGCGTACTGCGGATACATGGGCATCACGAGCAGCCGCTCACAGCCCCCGGCGTGCAGCCGCTCGACCGTATCGCGGATCGAAGGGCGACCGTAGCGCATCGCATACTCGACCGAGAACGGGGTCTTCACCGATTGGCCGAGGTATCCCTGCAGGAGCTTCGCCTGCTTTTCGGTGTGCACCTTGAGCGGCGAGCCTTCGCGGCTCCAGATCGACGCATACTTCTCCGCCGACTTCCTCGGGCGCACGTTGAGGATGATGCCGTTGAGGATCAGCCACCAGAGCGGCTTCGGGATCTCGACTACGCGCGGGTCGGAGAGGAACTCGCGCAGGTAGCGGCGCACGGCCGCGGGCGTCGGCTCCTCGGGTGTGCCGAGGTTTACCAGCAGGATGGTGGTTGCGGCGCGCCGGCCGTGTTCGTACTGCGGTTCGGGGAGGAAAGCCAACGCGTCAGACCTCGGATGTGAGACGAGCACCGAGCAAATCGAACGGCCGGCGCCGCGCGCCTTGCGGCTCCTTGGTCACGGCCCCGACAGCGCGCTCGACAGCAGCTTTGCCGTGATTTCGACGATGGGGATCACGCGCTCGTAGGCCATCCGCGTCGGCCCGATCACGCCGACCGTGCCGACGACCTTGCCTTCGACCTCGTAGGGCGCGGTCACCACGCTGCATTCGTCGAGCGGCGCGATGCGCGACTCGCTGCCGATGAAGATCTGCACACCCTGGGCGCGGTTCGACGTGTCGAGGAGCTGCAGGAGCGCGCTGCGCTTGTCGAAGAGTTCGAACAATTCGCGCAGCCGCGACATGTTCGAAGCGAGGTCCTGGGAGTCGAGAAGGTTCTTCTCGCCGGATACTACATAGCGCTCGGCGCTTTCCTCGAGCGCCTGCGAGCCGGCCTCGAGCGCGGCGGTCATGAGCGAGATCATGTCCGCGCGCAGCTCGTGCAGCTCCGCGTGGACGCGGCGGCGGATCTCGTCGAGCGTCAGCCCGGCATAGTTTTGATTGAGAAAGTTGGAAGCGGCCACGAGCTCTGCCGGCGAGTAGGGCCGCTCGGTGAACAGGATTCGGTTTTGCACGTCCCCTTCCGGGGTGACGATGATGAGCAGGACGCGCCGGTCGGAAAGCCTGAGGAACTCGATGTGCCGAAAGGCGGGGCTGTGCCGCGGCGAAACCACCACGCCCGCGAAATGCGTCAGCTCCGAAAGGAGCTGAGAGGCCTGATTGATGAGGCGCTGCGGGTGGTCGGGATGCAGGTTGCCTTCGAGCTGCTCGATCTCCAGCCGATCCAGCGGACGGACGGTGAGCAGGGTGTCCACGAACAAGCGATAGCCGCGCTGGGTCGGGATGCGGCCGGCCGACGTGTGCGGACTTGCAATGAAGCCCATCTCCTCGAGGTCGGCCATGACGTTACGCACCGTCGCTGGCGAGAGCTCGAGGCCGGAATACTTCGAGAGCGTACGCGAGCCGACGGGCTCGCCCTCGGCGATATAGCGCTCGACGAGTATCTTCAGCAGTATCTGGGCACGTTGGTCGAGCATCCGCACGATTCTACACACACCTACGGCTGGGAGAGTTCTGGCCGGTGGCGCAAGAGGCTGCCCCGTCGCGCCCTCCGGGCGCGCCTCGGCAAGTCGCGGCCGCGCCCGTGTGCTTTAATTCGGGGCCATGGCCACTGCGTTCAAGACCATTGCGCTGATCGGCCGCTATCGGAGCCAGGACGTTGCGGCGCCGTTGAGCGAGCTGGCGCGTTTCCTTGCCGCGCGGGGCTGCGAGGTACTGATCGACGAGGAGACCGCTTCGGTCACCGAAGTGCACACGTTCGAGGCCGCGAGCTACGCCGAGATCGGGGCGCGCGCGGACCTCGCGGTGGTTTTGGGGGGTGACGGCAGCATGCTCTCCGCGGCCCGCCAGCTCGCGCCGCACGGTGTGCCGCTCGTCGGCGTAAACCGGGGGCGCCTCGGCTTCACTACCGACATCGCCCTCAACCACATGGTGGCGACGATGGGGGAGATCCTCTCCGGGCGCTTCACGCTCGAGGAGCGCACCATGCTTCAGGCGCGGCTGCTCCGGGGCGACGGGGTCGTGTTCGACACACTCGCGGTGAACGACGTGGTCGTGAACAAGGGCGGCACCGGGCGTCTGATCGAGTTCCAGGTCTGGATCGACGGACTCTTCGTTTACGACCTGCGCGCCGATGGGCTGATTGTCGCGACGCCGACCGGGTCCACCGCGTACGCCCTGTCCGCGAACGGGCCGATCGTGCAGCCCGGCGTGCCGGCGTTCGCGCTGGTGCCGATCTGCCCGCACACGCTTTCCAATCGGCCGATCGTGATTGCCGACAGCGCGCTGATCGAGGTGACGATCCGGCGTGCCCCCGACGCGCGCCTGCACTTCGACGGCCATCCGCTGAACGATCTGTTGGAAGAAGATCGGGTGGAGATCCGGCGTGCCGAACGGCCGGCGCGTTTCGTCCATCCTCCCGGGTACGACTACTACGCGATGCTACGCCAGAAGCTCGGGTGGACCGAGAGCCTGTTCTGATCTCCCGCCGGCCGTCGACGCACGTTTTCCGTGAACCGAAGCTCGATCTCGACCTGACCGCTGTGCCAAGCGGGCGACGCCCCTCGTAGATTCCGCCGAGTCAGAACCAGCGCGTAACCGCACTCATGCTGCTGCATCTCTCCGTACGCGACTTCGCCATCGTCGACGCGCTCGACCTGGAGTTTTCAGCCGGCTTCACGGCGCTCACGGGGGAGACGGGCGCCGGCAAGTCGATTCTCATCGACGCGCTCGCCCTCGCGCTCGGCGAGCGCGCCGACGCCGACGTCGTGCGCGCGGGCACGGAGCGTGCGGAGGTGATTGCCGAGTTCACCGTCGCGGAATCGACGCCGCTCGCGGACTGGCTCGTGGAGAATGCGTTCGAGGGCGACGACGACCGCTTGCTTCTGCGCCGGGTGGTCGACCGGAACGGCCGCTCGCGGGCTTTCATCAACGGCCATCCCGCGACCGTCCAGCAGCTCCGCGAGGCGAGCGACGCACTTGTGGATGTTCACGGCCAGCACGCGCACCAGTCGCTGCTCAAGCGCGATTCGCAAAGAATGCTCCTCGACGAGCAAGCCGGCATCGGCGGGCTCGCGGCGGGCGTCGCGTCCGCGTATCGCGAGTGGTCGCAAGCGGTGCGCATACGCGAGGAAAGCGAGCGCGATGCGGCCATGCGCGCGGGGGAGCGAGAGCGTCTCGCCTGGCAGGTGCAGGAACTCGATCGACTCGCGCCGAAGGCGGATGAGTGGGAAACACTCGGTCAGGAACACCAGCGGCTTGCCCATGCCGCGAGCCTGATCGAAGGCTCGCAGGCCGCGCTCGACGCGCTCGTGGAGGCCGACGGCTCGGCTTCCGCCGCAGTCTCGGGCGTCGTTTCGCGCCTGCGGTCGCTGCTCCAGTACGACGCGAGCCTCGCGGAGGTCGTCGAGCTTCTCGACTCCGCAGCGGCGCAGATCCAAGAGGCGGGGTACGGCCTGCGGCACTATCGCGATCGCATCGATCTCGACCCCTCGCGCCTCTCGGAGGTGGAGGCACGGCTCGACGCGATGCATTCCGTCGCGCGCAAGCTCCGCATCGCGCCTGCCGAGCTGCCCGCGCACGCCGACGCGTTGCGGGCGCAGCTTGCGGCACTGGCGATCGCGTCCGACCCCGGTACGCTCGCGGCACGCGAGCGCGAAGCAAAGGGTCGCTATGATGCGCTCGCCGCGAAGCTCTCGGCCGAGCGGAAGGTTGCCGCAGCGAGACTCGCCGAACAGGTGAGTGGCGCGATGAAGGAGCTCGCCATGGGCGGCGGCCGCTTCGAAATCGCGCTGGAGCCCACCGAGGGAGGGAGCGCTGCGGGCGATGAGGTGGTGGAGTTCCTCGTCGCGACGAATCCCGGCGCGCCACTGCGACCGCTCGCGAAAGTCGCCTCGGGCGGCGAGCTCTCGCGACTCTCGCTCGCAATCCAGGTCATCACGAGCCGCGCGGCACGGGTGCCTACGCTCATCTTCGACGAAGTCGATGCCGGCATCGGCGGCGCCGTCGCGGAGATCGTCGGGCGGCGCATGAAAGTACTGGGCGCCGACCGCCAGGTGCTGTGCGTGACCCATCTCGCGCAAGTCGCGGCGCAGGCCGACCACCAGTGGTCGGTCGCCAAAGTCGGCGGCCCCGGTGCCGTGAGGAGCCGCGTGAGTGTGCTCGATGCCGCCGGCCGAATCGACGAAGTGGCCCGGATGCTCGGCGGCACGGAGATCACGGCAACGACGCGCAAACACGCGGCCGAGATGCTCGGCGCGCGCGATCGCAACCGCTCACCGTAAATTGTCCTCGCGTCGCCGGATGTGAGTTTGCCGTCCGTCGAGCCCTCCGCTACAATTCGGCCTCTTTCAGGCGCGTAGCTCAGCTGGCTAGAGCACCACCTTGACATGGTGGGGGTCAGGGGTTCGATTCCCTTCGCGCCTACCAGCATTTCTGCCGGAGAGAGTCGACATGACGATCACGCGAACTCGCACGACGAGGCCTTGACGCCCGCACGTTGAGTTCCCCACTCGAAGGAAAGGTGCGGCTCGACCGCACTTTTTTTTCGCTCCCAGGATGACGCCATGCTCCACGTCCGACTTCCCGACGGCTCGCTGAAGGACTTCCCCGGCCCGGTCACGGTGGCCGAGGTCGCGCAGTCGATCGGCCCCGGGCTCGCCAAGGCCGCGATCGCCGGCAAGGTCGATGGCAAGCTCGTCGACGTCTCGCACCGGGTCGATGTCGACGCGTCGGTCGCAATCGTCACCGACCGGGACCCCGAGGGCCTCGAGATCATCCGCCACTCCATGGCGCATCTGCTTGCGTACGCGGTGAAGGAGCTCTTCCCCGACGCGCAGGTGACGATCGGGCCCGTCATCGAGAACGGCTTCTACTACGACTTTTCGTACCAGCGTCCGTTTACGCCCGAAGACCTCGCCGCGATCGAGAAGAAGATGGCCGAGCTCGCGAAGCGGGACATCCCGGTCACGCGCGAGGTCTGGGAGCGCGACCGGGCCGTCGAGTTCTTCAGGTCGATCGGCGAGCGCTACAAGGCCGAGATCATCGCGTCGATTCCGCAGGACGAGCCGATCGGTCTTTACCGCGAGGGCGACTTCGTCGATCTCTGCCGCGGCCCGCACGTGCCGTCGACGGGCAAGCTCAAGGTCTTCAAGCTGATGAAGGTCGCGGGCGCGTACTGGCGCGGCGACTCGAAGAACGAGATGCTCCAGCGCATCTATGGCACGGCCTGGACGAAGAAGGAAGACCAGGACGCGTACCTCCGCATGCTCGAGGAGGCGGAGAAGCGCGATCACCGCCGCCTCGCCAAGCAGCTCGATCTCTTCCACATCCAGGACGATGCCCCCGGCATGGTGTTCTGGCACCCGCGCGGGTGGGCGCTCTGGCAGCAGGTCGAGCAGTACATGCGCGGCGTCTATCGCGAGAACGGCTACCAGGAAGTGCGCTGCCCGCAGATCCTCGACGTGAGCCTCTGGCAGCGTTCGGGGCACTGGGACAACTACCGCGAGAACATGTTCTTCACGGCGTCGGAGAACCGCGAGTACGCGGTGAAGCCGATGAACTGCCCCGGCCACGTCCAGATCTTCAACGCCGGCCTGCGCAGCTATCGCGACCTGCCGCTGCGCTACGGCGAGTTCGGCGCCTGCCATCGCAACGAGCCCTCGGGCGCGCTGCACGGGATCATGCGCATCCGCGCCTTCACCCAGGACGACGGCCACATTTTCTGTCTGCCGGAGCAAATCGAGCCCGAGGTCGTCGCGTTCCACAAGCTCGCGCTCAAGGTCTATGCGGACTTCGGCTTCGAGGACATCGCCGTGAAACTCGCCCTGCGGCCGGAGAAGCGGCTCGGCTCGGACGACATCTGGGACCTGGCCGAGAACGGCCTCCGAGCAGCGCTGCGCTCCTGCGGCGTCTCGTGGGAGGAACTCGCCGGCGAGGGCGCGTTCTACGGACCGAAGATCGAGTATCACCTGAAGGACTCGATCGGCCGCTCCTGGCAGCTCGGCACGATGCAGGTCGATTTCATGATGCCGGAGCGCCTCGGCGCGGAGTACGTGGCCGAGGACAACACCCGGCAAGCGCCTGTGATGCTGCACCGCGCCATCGTCGGATCGATGGAGCGGTTCATCGGCATCCTTGTCGAGCATCACGCCGGCGCGCTACCGGGGTGGCTTGCGCCCGTGCAAGCCATGGTGCTGAACATTTCCGAGCATCAGGCCGACTACGCCGTCCAGGTGGTCGCAGCGCTCAAGGCACGCGGATTGCGTGCCGAGGCCGATTTGCGGAACGAAAAAATAACGTATAAGATTCGAGAACATAGCTTGCAAAAGCTGCCGTATCTCCTGGTCGTGGGGGACAAGGAGAAAGCGGCGGGACAGGTGGCCGTTCGCGCCCGTGGGAACGTGGATCTCGGCTCGATCAGCCTCGATGCGTTCTCGCAGCGTCTCGCAGCCGAGGCGACACCGGGGCGGACGGCTTAGTTTTTCTCACGCCGGGAGAAGGTCATCAGTCAGGACAAGGCGCAGCGGTTGAACCGCGAGATCACCGCACCCGAGGTGCGGTTGGTGAAGGACGACGGCGAACAACTTGGCATCGTGCCGATCACCGAGGCCTTGCGGTTGGCCGAGGAGATGGAAGTTGATCTCGTCGAGATCGCACCGCTTGCGAAGCCGCCGGTGTGCAGGCTCATGGACTTCGGGAAGTTCAAGTACCGCGAGGCCAAGAAGGCACACGAGGCGAAGCTCAAGCAGAAGCAGATCCAGGTCAAAGAGATCAAGTTCCGCCCCGGCACCGACGAGGGCGACTACCAGATCAAGTTGCGCAACCTCACCAAGTTTCTCGAGGAAGGCGACAAGACCAAGGTCACGCTGCGCTTCCGCGGACGGGAGATGGCGCACCAGGAGTTCGGATTCCGGCTGTTGGAGCGCGTCAAGGCGGATCTCGATCCGTTCGGCACGGTGGAGCAGTTTCCGAAGCTCGAAGGCCGGCAGCTCGTCATGGTGCTCGCGCCGAAGAAGGGCGGCGTGAAGAAGAAGCCGGACGAGGGAAAACCCGCCGACGAGAAGCAGATCGAGAAAGAGAAGCCCGCGGAGGAAAGCGCCGCGGCCAAGACTTCCGCAGCGCCGCGTTAGCGGCGTGCGAAGGGCCGGTTCTCCGGAACGGGCGCAAGGCTCCCGCGGCGACGCGGGGTTGAAAACAAGTGGTGTCGAGGTCGACAAGTGCTCCGCACGGAGCCACCCGGCGCCAGGCTAGATGAATGGGAGTCGTCATGCCCAAGATGAAGACCAAGCGCGGCGCGGCGAAGCGTTTCCGCATGCAAGGTGCGGGCGGCATCAAGCGCGCCCGCGCCAATCTCCGTCACATCCTCACGAAGAAGGCGCAGAACCGCAAGCGCAAGCTGCGCGGCACGACGCAGGTCCACGCGTCCGATACGGCCGCGGTTCGGGCCATGATGCCCTACGGCAAGTAAGCATCGGGTTCCGCGCGCTCACCCGCCCTTTTCGGTTTCAATCGAGCGGAAGCCGGCGCGGCGCGTCGCTTCCCTGACGGAGAGATCAATGCCACGAGTCAAACGCGGCGTCACCGCACACGCCAAGCACAAGAAGGTCCTCGCCCAGGCCAGAGGTTTCCGCGGCCGCCGCGGCAACGTCTTCAGGGTCGCCAAGCAGGCGGTCATGAAGGCGGAGCAGTACGCGTATCGCGATCGCCGCCAACGCAAGCGCCAGTTCCGCAGCTTGTGGATCGCGCGCATCAACGCGGCCGCGCGGGAGCACGGCTTGTCCTACAGCGCGTTCATGAACGGCCTGAAGAAGGCCGCGATCGAGCTGGACCGCAAGGTGCTCGCCGACCTCGCGGTGTTCGACAAGCCTGGGTTCGCCCAGCTCGCCACGCAGGCGAAAGCGAGCCTCGGCTAGCGCCCTGGCGCGCGGCTTCGGTCCGGGCCGCCATCCGGCCCGGCGCATCGCCATCTCGTTTTCGCCATGGACCCCCTTGACGAAGTCGTGCGTCGCGCGCTCGCCGAGTTCGACGCGACCGAGGACGCTGCCGAGCTCGAGCGCGTGAAGGCGCTCTATCTCGGAAAGCAGGGCGCACTCACCGAGCTGATGAAGAGCCTGGGCAAGCTCGCGCCCGAGGAGCGCCGAACGGCCGGGAGCCGGATCAACGAAGCGAAGGACGCGCTCGAGGGCGCGCTCGTCGCCCGCCGCGGCGCCATCGCCAACGCCAAACTCGAATCGCGGCTCGCTGCCGAGGCGATCGACGTCACGCTGCCGGGGCGAGGCCGCGGCCGCGGCGGCATTCATCCGCTGATCCGCACATGGCAGCGAATCGAGTCGATCTTCCGGTCGATCGGCTTCGACGTCGCGGACGGTCCGGAGATCGAGACCGACTGGTACAACTTCACTGCCCTCAACAATCCGCTCAATCACCCGGCGCGGTCGATGCAGGACACGTTCTACGTCGAAGGCCATGACGAGACCGGGCTGCCGCTTCTCCTGCGCACGCACACGAGCCCCATGCAGGTGCGCTATGCGCGCTCGTGGGTCGAGCGGTTTCGCAACGAGGCAACGGTGCCGCCGATCAAAGTCATCGCGGTTGGCCGCACCTATCGCGTGGACTCGGATGCGACCCATTCGCCCATGTTCCACCAGGTCGAGGGACTTTGGATCGCCGAGGACATCAGCTTCGCCGACCTGAAGGGCGTGTACACCGATTTTCTGCGCCGCTTCTTCGAGACCGACGACCTGCAGGTGCGCTTCCGCCCGTCGTTCTTCCCGTTCACCGAGCCCTCGGCCGAGATCGACATGGCGTTCCGCGACGGACGCTGGCTCGAGGTTTCAGGTGCGGGACAGGTGCATCCGTCGGTGGTGCGAAACTTTGGCCTCGACCCGGAGCGGTACATCGGCTTCGCGTTCGGTTCCGGAATCGAACGGCTGACGATGCTCCGCTACGGCGTGAACGATCTGCGGATCTTCTTCGAGAACGACCTGCGGTTCCTGCGGCAGTTCGGCTGAACGGGATCGACGTCGCGGACCGCAAGCCCGCATCGCACACGAACCCGTTGGCGCCATGTAAGAGCGCTGCAAAGCCGGAAGGGCGCCCGCTGAAGAACGAGACCGAATCCGGCCTTCATCCCGCCACACTCGAAGCGAATCGATCATGCAATTCTCCGAACGCTGGCTTCGCTCGATGGCCGACCCCGCGTTGTCCTCAGACGAGCTCACGCATCTGCTCACGATGTCGGGCCTCGAAGTCGAGGCCTGCGAGCCGGTTGCGCCGCCGTTCTCCGGCATCGTCGTCGGGCACGTGCTCGAGGTCGCACGGCATCCGAACGCGGACAAGCTCACGGTGTGCACGGTCGCGGCCGGCGGCGACGAGCCGCTGCAGATCGTGTGCGGCGCGCCGAACGTCGTCGCCGGCATGAAGGCACCGCTCGCGCGTGTCGGTGCGAAGCTTCCCGGGGAGACCCCCGGCTCGATCTTCGAGATCAAGGTCGCGAAGATGCGTGGCGTCGAGAGCCACGGAATGCTCTGCTCGGCACGCGAGCTCGGTCTTTCCTCGGACCACGGCGGCCTCCTTGCGCTGGACCCCGACGCACCCGTCGGGCGCGACGTGCGCGAGGTCCTGACGCTCGATGACCGCATCATCACCATCAAGCTCACGCCGAACCGAGCCGACTGTCTCTCGGTGCTCGGCGTCGCACGCGAAGTGGCCGCGCTCACCGGCGCGACGCTCACCGCGCCGCCCATGTCTCCGGTGGCGGCGAAGACCGATGCGACGTTGCCCGTGCGCATCGAGGCGCCCGATCTCTGCGGCCGGTTCTCGGGCCGCGTGATCCGCAACGTGAACACCGCCGCGCCGACGCCGGCGTGGATGAAGGAGCGCCTCGAGCGCTCGGGCCAGCGTTCGATTTCGGCGCTGGTCGACATCTCGAACTACGTGATGCTCGAGCTCGGCCGTCCGTCGCACATCTTCGATCTGGACAAGGTGAAGGGAAGCCTCGTCGTGCGCTGGGGCCGCGAGGGCGAGACGGTGACGCTTCTGAACGGCCAGACCGTCACCGTGGACGGCGAGGTCGGCGTGATCTGCGACGACCACGGTGTGGAGGCCCTCGCCGGCATCATGGGCGGCGACGCGACCGCCGTCTCCGACGCGACCAAGAACATCTTCGTCGAAGCGGCGTTCTGGTGGCCCGCCGCGATCATGGGGCGCGCGCGACGGTTCAACTTCACCACCGAGGCCGGGCATCGCTTCGAGCGCGGCGTCGACTTCGCAACCACGGTCGATCACATCGAGCGCATCACCGCGCTCGTGCTTTCCATCTGTGGCGGCGAGCCGGGGCCGATCGAAGACCAGATCACCTCGCTTCCCGAGCGCAAACCGGTGCGCATGCGCATCGCACGCGCGCGGAAGGTCATCGGGGTGCCGATCGCGCCGGCGGAGATGGGGCAGATCTTCTCGCGTCTCGGTCTCGCGCATCGGCAGGAAGACGAGGCGTTCGTGGTGACGCCGCCGTCATACCGCTTCGACCTCGAGATCGAGGAGGATCTCATCGAGGAGGTGGCGCGCGTCTACGGCTTCGAGCGCATTCCGGCGCTGCCGCCGGCGGCGCCGGCCGTCATGCACATGCAGCCGGAGCGGCGAAGGTCGCTGCACGATCTTCGCGGTTTGCTCGCGGCGCGCGACTACCACGAGGCTGTCAACTTCAGCTTCGTCGAGCCCGGGTGGGAAACCGACTTCTCGGGCAATGCAGCGCCGGTCCGGCTTCTGAACCCGATCGCGAGCCAGCTTTCCGTGATGCGTTCGAGCCTGATCGGCGGGCTGGTAGCCAACCTTCGCTACAACCTCAATCGCAAGGCAACACGCGTGCGCGTGTTCGAAATCGGCCGCGCTTTCCTGCGCGCCCCGGGCGAGCCCGGCGGGCCACTCGACGTCGCTGGCGTTCGGCAGCCGGTACGCGTTGCAGCGGCGGCGTACGGCCCCGCGGTCGAGGAGCAGTGGGGCGAGGCGAACCGCGATGTCGACTTCTTCGACGTGAAGGGTGACGTGGAAGCGCTGCTCGCGCCGCTTGCCGCGCGCTTCGAGCCGGGATTGCATCCCGCATTCCATCCTCGCCGCGCCGCAAGGGTGGTTTTCGAAGGCAAGCCCATCGGCTGGATCGGCGAGCTCCATCCTCGCTGGCAGCAGAAATACGAACTCCCGAAGGCGCCGGTGCTGTTCGAGCTCGACGCCGAGCCGCTGCGAACCGTGCCCTTGCCGCGCTACGAGGAAGTCTCGAAGTTCCCGCCGGTGGTCCGGGACCGGGCCGTGGTCGTCGACGACACGGTCAGCGCGCAGGCGTTGCTCGACGAGCTCCAGGTGCGTCGGCCGGCGGTCGTGCGAGAGCTCCGGCTGTTCGATCTATACCGTGGCAAAGGTGTTGAGCCGGGGCAAAAAAGCCTTGCTTTCCGGGTAGTTATGCAAGATACTGCGCGCACGCTCACCGATGCCGAAGCCGACGGCGTCATGGAAGAGCTGACCCGGGCCGTTGCAGCGCGGTTCGGTGCAAAACTACGAATATAGGGAGAGAGCATGACGCTGACCAAGGCCGAGCTGGCCGACATGCTTTTCGAGAAGGTCGGCCTGAACAAGCGCGAAGCCAAGGACATGGTCGAGGCTTTCTTCGAAGAAATCCGCACCGCTCTCCAGAACGGCGAGAGCGTCAAGCTCTCCGGCTTTGGCAACTTCCAGCTGCGCGACAAGCCGCAGCGCCCCGGCCGCAACCCCAAGACTGGCGAAGAGATCCCCATCACCGCGCGGCGAGTGGTGACCTTCCACGCGAGCCAGAAGCTGAAAGCGCTGGTCGAACAAGCGCATGGAAACCGCGAATCACAAGTCCAGCCTGAACAAGGATAGCCTTCCGCCGATCCCGGCGAAGCGCTACTTCACCATCGGTGAGGTGAGCGAGCTGTGCGGCGTCAAGCCGCACGTGCTGCGCTACTGGGAGCAGGAGTTCACGCAGCTCAAGCCGGTCAAGCGTCGCGGCAACCGGCGCTACTACCAGCACCATGAGGTGTTGCTGATCCGGCGCATCCGCGAGCTGCTCTACGAGCAAGGCTTCACGATCAGCGGCGCGCGCAATCGGCTCGACGAGTACTTCTCGAGCCGCGGCTCCAAAGGTGGGCACCACGCTCTGCCCGAAGAGGCGCCGCCCGCCACCGTGATCGAGATCGATCCCGCGCAGATCCGTCGCGAGATCCAGGCGATCCTCGACTTCCTCGCCGGCTGACGCCCGCTTCTCGAAAACGTGCGCGGCGTCCGCAACACCGCCGCTGCTATAATCTCCGGCTCGGTCGGGGCGTAGCGCAGCCTGGTAGCGCACCTGCATGGGGTGCAGGGGGTCGAGTGTTCGAATCACTTCGCCCCGACCATCCAGACTAAAGGCTTTGGCTGCCAAGCGCAGTCCCGCCCATCCGCCCATCGACAGTTCCCCGACTCGGGACCCAATCTGGGCCCCACAGTCTTCGCCTACAGCCAATAGCTTGCCAACCCGACCGGCTTCCCCAGCAGTCGGTAACATCGGCGACACGCGGGCCTGAAAGAAGGATCGGACGAGGCGCGGTTTTTTCTGGAGTTCGACCCGCCGCTCCTCGATCCGCTCACGCAGGGTCTCGCGTTTTCTCGATCGCCGCCTGGCCGCGCCCATGCGCCTGACATCCTGCAGAACCGTTCGTCGGGATTCTTTGGGGCCAGGAAAATCAGGAAGATCGACCTCTTCGGTAGCAGAACCGCGATCCAAGAGGTCGAGTTTGGCCGGAGCGGACATGATGCGCTACGCTCTGCGCAACGTACGGATGGCCCATGGCTCCACCCCTGCCGGTCGATCTCATCACCGACGCCGCTGAGATCCTGGTGACGCATATGCGCACGCAGGACGACCGCGATGCGCACATCACCGAAGCGTTCTATCTCGCCGAGCGGCGGCTCTACCATGACATTGCGCTGGAGGGCACGCCGAACACGTTCACCGTCCTGTGCATCAAGAGGCTGCTCACCTTCGGGTGTCTGAACGACCGCCAGCACGCGCTCGCCCGCCTGCTGCGCGTCGTCCGCAGGCTTTCCGGACTGACCGAACAAGAACGCATCGACGGACTTTGCTCGGCGCTCGACGCGGACTGTGCGTTCGCGAGCCCCCAAGCGCGTGTAGCGACAGC
>Ga0209253_10003764_pt1 | contig 13255 bp, 8 predicted proteins | sample FrelakmetBRP12BR_FD_187145 | JGI IMG/M metagenome (GOLD analysis project Ga0209253, IMG submission 187145) | Freshwater lake sediment microbial communities from the University of Notre Dame, USA, for methane emissions studies - BRP12 BR (SPAdes)... | ecosystem: Environmental > Aquatic >...
TCACCCGGGCGGCCCTCTGCCGGGTCTCGGCGGTATCCTCTCCGAAGCGCCGGGCGAACACCACGAGGCCGGCCGCGGCCACCACGTCCAGAACCGCGAACAGCAGCCAGAAGAGCCGCGCCTGCGCCCCCGCCCTCGGCGTTCCCAGGGCAGGCTTGAGCATGCGCTCATACAGGAACGCCCCCAGGTTGGAGCCCAGCAGTGAGCCGAAGACTCCGTAGAGGAACGCGTACCCCATGTACACCGCCTTGCGGTCGGCGGGTGCGGCCAGGCCCACGAAGCTGTAGTACTTGGGGTGGGCGGTCATCTCCCCGAGCGAGAACACCGCGATGCCGGTCACCAGCACCCAGGGGTTGCGGGAAGCCGCGAGGCACGCAAAGCCGACCGCCCCGAGCGCCATGCCGGTCACCATCACCGGCAGCGCCGGGCGCTCCTTGACGGCGCGCGAGACCCACACCTGGAGAAGGATGATCATGCCGGCGTTGATCACGGTCACATGCTCGGCGTCGAACGTGAACTTCCACGGCAGGCCGACCCATGAGAGAAGCGACGTGACGGCCGCGCTCACCGGCGCGCGGTCGACGAAGTCGCGGAGGTACCACAGCACCGACCCGAAGTTCTGGAAGTACAGGATCCAGAAACCCGAGTACACCACGATCATCAGCATGAACCGCGCGTCGCCCAGCACCTCGGCGGCCTCCACGAGCACATCCTTGAGCCTCTTGGTGCTCTCCGGTCGCGGTGGGTCACGGTAGAGGAACGCCGCCGGCAGCAGCATGAGCCCCGTGTAGGCGGCCGAGGCGGTGAACACGTACTGCCAGGAGAACCCCTTCAGCACGCTGACCACAAGCGGTGCGAGGAACGCCCCCAGGTTGATCATCCAGTAGTAGATGCCGAACCCGACCGACGAGGTGCGCTCGTCGGTGCTGCGCGCGATCGTCCCCGAGATGATCGGCTTGAACAGCCCGGCGCCGGTCGCCATCACCAGCAGGGCGAGGAACACGAGCGCGTAGACCGACATGTAGCCGGCGGCGAAGTACCCGGTGGTAAGCAGTGAGAACGCCACGAGCAGCATGCGCCGGTAGCCGTAGCGATCGGCGAGGGCACCGCCCAGGATCGGCAGCACATAGGTTGCGGCGTAGACGATCCCCTGCAGAAACCCGACGGACTGCTCGGAGGCGCCGAGGCCGCCCGCCGCGATGCTGTTGGTCAGATAGACCGCGAGCACGGAGTTGAGGCCGTAGTAGGCCGCGCGCTCGAAAAGCTCCATCACGTTGGCGACCCAGAACGTGCGCGAGAAGTCCCGCACCAGGCTGACCTTGCTCATCACGTCTCCCCTTCGTCACGACGCGCGGAATCTTGGAATTCCAGTCGCTCTCGTATCTGCCCCACGTGGTCGGTGTCGTGTGCGAGGGCCAACGCCACCAGGTCGGCCACGCTCACCTCGCCACGCAGCGGGTGCACTCCGATCCGTTCCAGCTCCCCTGCGGAGCAACTCGAGAGCAGCTCGAGCGTCTCGGCTCTGCGGGTGCGGAAGCGCTCCAGCGCGAGCTCGGGAGGCCAGTCGAGGTAGCGTGCGCGGACCGCGAGCGCGCCCTGGTCGAAACGCGGCAGGGCTGGGCGCTCACTCGTCAGCACGAGACGGAAACGGAGGCCGAACACCAACTCGGCGTCTGCGAGGTGGGCGAGAACCTCCACTGGTGCCCAGACCTCCGGACGGGGGCGTCGCGCCCAGGCCTCGGGGGCAGCGGTGCGCAGCATGTGCGCCACGCGGGGAGCGGTCTCCACCAGCGCCTTGATCTGCACCAGGGCCTCCAGGAGGTCTGCCATGGCCCGGGGATTCTACGTCAGCGCGGAGGGCCGCGGGGCTGTAGAATCCGCGGTCATGGACGAGACACCCTCGGTACAGCCCATCCACGGTCTGCCAGAGAACGCGTACCGGCCGCTGGCACCGGGCGAGACCTACCAGCCGCTGATCGCCCCGGAGCGCGTCGTCGCCGAGGTCACCCTGCGGTCGATTGTCTTCGGCCTGGCGATGACGGTTCTCTTTTCGGCCGCTGCGGCGTACATCGCACTCAAGCTCGGCCAGGGGGTCGAGACCGCGATCCCGATCGCGATCCTGGCGGTGGGCTTCTCCGCGCTGGTCTCGGCGAGCGGCCGGCGCCCGAGCACCATGCTCGAGAACCTCCAGGTGGCGACGCTGGGCGCCACCGCCGGCATCGTGGTCGGGGGGTCGGTGTTCGTGATGCCCGCGATCTTCGTGCTGGGCCTCGAGGGGCGCTCGGGGTTCTCCCAGATCTTCCTGGTCCCGTTCCTTGGGGCGGTGCTGGGGGTGATGTTCCTGATCCCCTTCCGCCGCTACTTCGTCGCCGAGATGCACGGCAAGCTGCCGTTCCCTGAGGCCACCGCCACGACCGAGATCCTGGTCACCGGCGAGAAGGGCGGTCGCGCGGCCAGCGTGCTGGTGGGGTCCATGGGGATCGGGTTTATCCTCGACTACCTGGCGGCTGGGTTCGAGGCGTGGCGCGACACGTTCACCACCGCGCTGGTGCCGGCGTTCGACAGCCTGACCAACCGGCTCAAGGCGATCTTCACCCTCAACACGTCGGCGGCGGTGATGGGGCTCGGGTACATCATCGGGGTTCGGTACGCGGCGATCATCTGCGCCGGTTCGGCGCTCTCGTACTGGGTGCTGGTACCGCTGGTGGCGCGGGTCGGGGGCCAGGTGGCGGGACCGCTCTTCCCTGGGCTCCCGCCCGTGGCTGGACTTGACGCCGAGGGCGTGTTCGGCAACTACGTGCGCCTGATCGGTATCGGGGGGATCTTCGCCGCGGGGATCATCTCGATCGCAAAGATGAGCCCGGTCATCGTTCAAGCGCTGCGAACGGTCCTCAAGGAGTTGACCCGGCTGAAGGCGGGCGGGGGCTCGCAGGCGCTGCCGCGCACCGACCGGGACATCCCGATGGGGCGCGTCGCCGTCCTGACGGCCGTGATCGCGATTGCCATCGCGGTCTACTTCCGTTTTGTGGTGCTGGCGGGAATGCCCGGCGCCACCGGCAAGGCGCTGATTGCGCTGGCCCTCACCCTGGTCATCTCATTCCTCTTCGCGGCGGTGTCCGCGTGGGCGATCGCGATGATCTCGATCACGCCGGTCTCCGGGATGACGCTCACCACGCTCATCGTGTCGGCCGTGATCCTCGCCCGTCTGGGGTTGAAGGGGGACGAGGGGATGCTCGCCACGTTGCTCATCGGTGGGGTCGTGTGCACCGCGCTCTCCATGACCGGTTCGATGGTCACGCTGATGAAGATCGGCTACTGGGTGGGAGGCACGCCGAAGCGCATTCAGTGGTCGCTGCTCGGCGGGGCGGCGCTCGCGTCGGTGACGGTCACGGCCGTGATGCTGCTCTTCGCCCACACCGACGGCTACGTGCTCTCCGCCGCCCACCCAAGGCCGCTGCCCGCGCCGCAGGCCAACGCGATGGCCGCGGTGGCGCGCTCGATGATGGCCTCCGGGGAGGCACCCTGGTTTCTCTACGGGCTCGGCGCCGTGATCGCGGTGCTCGTTGAGATGACCGGGGTGTCCGGGCTCGCCTTCGCCCTCGGCATGTACCTTCCGATGGACCTCAACTCCCCGCTCCTGGTTGGCGCGATCGTGGCGTGGCTGGTCAAGTGGTCCGGGCGGGGGACGCCGGGGTTGGAAAAGGCGCGCGGTGATCGCGGCACGCTGGTGGCGTCTGGTCTGATCGCCGGTGGGGCGCTTGCAGGCGTCTTCAAGGGGGTGATGGATGCCGTGCAGGACCGGTTCCATGTCGCCCTGGTGCCGCAGCTCGGCAACACCGGTTGGGGAGGAAACTGGCTCGGCCTGGCGGTGTTCGTCGCTCTCGGGGTGGGGATCTACCTCGACGCGCGGAGCAGGAGGGCGGCCTCCCCGTAGAGGCCGAGCAGGCGGTCAACGGACGCCGTCAGCAAACAGTCCTGCGCCACTCTTCGGAGTCCGGCCTCGCCCCCTGCGCCTGCTGGAGCTGCTTTTGATAGTCTCTTTCTGTGACCCGCACAGCCAGCCAGGTGCTCGAGCGCGCCCGCAAGGGCCTGGGTCAACTCCCGCAGTTGGGACGCGCGCTGGTGCTGGTCTGGGGCGTGGCTCCGCGGCTCACGACGGTCTGGGCCGGGCTGCTGGTGGTGCAGGGGCTGCTGCCGGTGGTGGCCGTCTACCTGACGCGGGGGCTGGTGGACAGCCTGGTGCCTCTGATGGGCGCCGGCGGCGGGTGGCCGCGCGCGCGTACGCCGCTCCTGCTTGCTGCGGCGCTTGCCGGTGTGGTCCTGCTCACCGAGGTGCTCCAGGCGGTGGGGCGTTGGATCCGCGTTGCGCAGGCGGAGGCCGTGAAGGACCGGATCAGCACGTTGCTGCACGAAAAGGCGCTGGCTGCCGACCTCGCGTACTACGAATCGCCGGAGTACTTCGACCAGCTCCACCTGATCCGCTACGAGGTCTACGAGCGCCCCACGGCGCTCCTCGAGAACGGGGGCGCCCTCATGCAGAACGCCCTCACCCTGGTGGCCATGCTGGTGGTGCTCGTGCGCTTCGGCGTGTGGGTCCCGCTCGCCCTGGCCGCGAGCACGCTGCCCGCCCTCTGGGTCGTGATGCGCTCCGTCGTGCGGCATCACGAGTGGCGCGTCCGCACCACGCCGGACGAGCGCCGGGCCAACTACTACGACTGGGTGCTGACCAGCCTGGAGAACGCACCCGAGGTGAGGCTGTTCCATCTCGGTCCCCACTTCCAGAAGCTCTTTGCCGCCGTGCGTGCGCGGCTGGCCGGGGAGCGCGTCGAACTCGCCCGGTTCGAGGGGGCCGCCGGGCTCGGGGCCGCGGCGCTCGCGTTCCTGCTCGGCGGCGTGACGCTCGGGTGGGTGGTGTGGCGCGCCCTCCACGGCGCCTTCAGCCTCGGGGACGTCGCCATGTTCTACCAGGCGTTCACCCAGGGCCAACGGCTGCTGCGGACGCTCCTGGAGACCGTCGGCCAGGCCTATGGCAACAGCCTCTTCCTCGGCACCCTCTTCGCTTTCCTCGCGCTCGAACCGAAGGTGGTGGAGCGCACGCCTGCCCTACCGCCCCCGATCCCCCTTGCGAGAGGCGTTCGGTTCAAAGACGTCACCTTTGCCTACCCGGGCAACCAGCGTCCCGTGTTACGCGCCTTCAACCTCGAGATCCCGGTCGGGAAGGTCGTCGCGGTCGTGGGCGAGAACGGGGCCGGCAAGAGCACGCTGATCAAGCTGCTGTGCCGCCTGTACGATCCCCAGGAGGGCGCGATCGAGCTGGACGGCGTGGACATACGCGCCCTCGGGCTCGCCGACCTGCGCCGCCAGTTTGCTGTGCTCTTTCAGCAACCGGTGCGTTTCAATGCGAGCTTCGCGGACAACATCGCGCTCGGCGACCTCGCGGTGCCGGCCGGCGAGCAGGCGATCGTCGCCGCGGCACGGGCAGCCGGTGCCGACGAGGCGGCCTCGCGCCTGCCCCACGGCTATCGCACGCTCCTCGGGAAGTGGTTCGAGGGAGGGGCGGATCTCTCCGTGGGGGAATGGCAGCGGGTGGCGCTTGCGAGGGCGTTCTACCGGCAGGCCCCGGTCATCCTCCTGGACGAGCCGACCAGCGCCATGGATTCCTGGGCCGAGAACGACTGGATGACCCGCTTCCGCGCTCTGGCTGAAGAAAGGACCGCGCTTGTCATCACCCACCGCTTCACGACCGCGATGCGGGCGGACGTGATCCACGTGATGCACGCCGGGCGCATCCTCGAGTCCGGCACCCACCGTGAGCTGGTGGCGCTCGGCGGCCGGTACGCTGTTTCCTGGGAGGCGCAGATGCGCCACGCGGCGGAGGGCCCGGCCGCGCGGTGAGAGGTCGGCTGTGGGTCGAGGCGGGCTCGATCCGGCGAGCGGATGTATCGGCAGCGTGCTCGGCTAGAACTGGAACCCGACCCAGAACGATGTCTGGGCGCCCCTGCTCAGGGTGTTCTTGAAGTTCCACACCTTGGTGAAGTCCCAGTTCACGGGCAGCCCGAGCAGGTACAGCGAGAACCCCCAACCGTAGGAGGAGACGCAATCCTGCAGCTGGCCGTTCTTGTAGCAGGTGAAGTCCTGGTGGAAGGTCGGGGCGTCGAAGTACGCGCCGCCCACGTCCAGGAAGATACGCCCGCGCACGTCGGATATACGCAACCAGGGCAGGATGAGCTCGTCGACGAGCGGGAATCGCCACTCAAGGTTCAGGTAGGCGGCTCGGTTGCCGGCGATGGAGTTGTAGGGGAAGCCCGCCATCGTGTCCAAGCCACCGAAGTAGAAGATGCTGGGCTGGCTGCCGTTTGCGAAGGCGGCCCACAGGCGCAGCGCGAGCTCGTTGCGGCGGGACAGCGGGAGGTACTGACGTCCGTCGAAGATGAGGTCCCGTGAGAGCGTGCCGCCGCCGCTCGCGCTGAAGGCGTTGCTGAGGCTCAACCGGTAGCGCCTGCCTCCGTGCGGTCCGTGGCTCTGCCAGAACGTAGTGTCCCCGGTGAACGAAGCCTGCACGAACGGGACCTTTTCCCTGACGCTCACGAACGCAACCCCGAAAGGGGTCGCGACCGGGTAGTCCGCACTCCGGTCGACGTAACCGACGGCGCCCTCGACGCGATGGTACAGGGAGAGCGGGTACTGCACGAAGGCCGCCCCGCCGGTCTCCCGGTAGAGCCGTTGCCTCTGGACGGTTCCCTCGAGGGTTGCCCCGTAGACGTAGTACGACCGGTTGTCGAAGATCGTGGCTCCCCATGCGAGGCGCTTGGAGAGATCGAAGTAGGTGAGCTGGAAGTTGGTGTAGCCGCTCACCGACTCCAGCAACAGGTTGAAGCGTCGGTCGCCGTACTGGTCGGCGAACGACAGGTAGGTCTGGGAGATCAGCGTGTTGTCGCTGCTGACGCCGACCATCACCTGGGCGTCGTCGACGAACAGCTTCCGACTCTTGACCTTCTCGATCTTGTCCTTGTTGATGGTCACGGTCACGGCCGGCACGTAGGGTTCCCGCTCCTTCACCTCCTGCGGAGCCACCTCCTTGCCCGCCGGCCTGCCCTGAGTGGGGTCGGTCTCGTACAGCCAGTAGTGGCCCTTGGTGTAGGCCTGATAGATGACCCGCTCGCCGTCGCGCGTGGGCACCGCGACCGGGCTGATGGCGGCGCCGATCACCTCGGTGAGGCGAGTGAGGGCCTGGGTCTCCAGGTCGAGCATGTAGATGTCGTAGATCTCGCCGTCGCGGTCGGAAGCGAAATAGAGGCGCTTGCCGTCACGGGAAAAGGAGGCTCCGTCGTCGTTGCCGGGGCCGAACGTGAGCTGGCGGCGCTGCTTGGGGTCGGCGAGGGAGATCTCGAAGAGCTTGGCGTCCTCCGCGCTCTGGGAGCTGTACACGATGTGCGTCCCGTCGGGTGTGAACACCGGGGCGGAGTCATAGGCATCGTCGCTGGTGAGGTTCGTGATCTTCTCGGTTGCCAGATCGAGCAGGTAGATGTCGGCGTGGCCGCCCGTAATCGCGTGGAGGGCGACGGTCTTGCCGTCGGGGGAGTAGGCGGGCTCCATGGGCTGATCCACCGGGATCTGGATGGTGCGCTCCATCCCGCCGCTGAGGGCGTTGAAGAACACGAGCATGCGGCCGCGCTCGTGGCGGGCGAAGGCGGCCACGAGGTCGCCGGTGGGCGAGAATGCCAGGTCGCGCCCGCGGTCGGGGCCGACCGTGAGCATCTGGGCGATGAGGTACTGATAGCTGGTTGTCTCCTTCGGGGTGAGGGTGCGAAAGCGTGCGCGGTCGGGGACCCCGAGCAGCACGATGTCGATGTCTTCCCTGTACGTGGAGAAGGCAGCGATCAGATCCCCCGATGGGGACGCGACGGGGGAAGTCTCGTAGGACCGCATCCCCTGCGGTCCGGAGATCCGGAACTCCGGGCCGAACTCTCGGGGGTCGGCGCGCGTGCCGATGGCCGGCTGGTAGTACTTCCGCAGCCAGGCCCGGAAGCGGGCGTCGAACTCCTCGGGCTCGATGTCGAAAGCCCTCTTGAAGGTCTTCGCCATTCCGCTGCCGAGGGTGTTGCGGAACTCGAAGATGAAGTCGCGCAGCCCCTCCGGGCCCCACTCCGCCTCGACGAACTGGAACACCATGTGCCCGAAGCGGTACGCCGCGTAACCCTGGACGTCGCTCATGACCGAGGGCACGCGGTCGGAGGCGACCGCATCGCGCATGATCGCCCTCGCCATGGCGTCCTCGTCGTTGCCGAAGTACGACGCCATCCCCTCCATGAACCACTGGGAGGGACTGCTGGCGAGCGCCTTGCCGAGGCTGCCCTGGTACATAATCTCGAACTGGAAGATGTGCGTGAGTTCGTGCTGGATGAGCTTCTGGAGCTCCTCGTCGGGCATGTCCACCGGCAGCACCATGCGGTTGCGGGCCGGCACCGCGAACGCGCCGACCCCCTCCGGGATGAACTGGAGGATGACGTTGTTCTGCTCGAACTCCGCGTGCGTGGCGTAGGCGATCATGGGTATCGGCGCGGCGACCTGGAAGTTGAGCTTGCGGGCGAGCTCGTCATAGGCGCTCTCGGCGAACGACGCGAGCTTGGGCAGAGAAGGCTGCACACGGTCGTAGAAGGAGATGCGGAAGTGCGGTGTCGGGTAGACCTCCCAAATGAAGGTGTCGTACCGGACCTTGTTCTTTCCGAAGTTCTGGGCGGTCGCCGAGGACGCCAGCGCGAGCACCAGGACGGAAACGACCAGGCGCACCCTCATTATCACTTCCTCCCTAGGGGGTGAAGAGCACCCGCTTGGTCTTGACGGTGCGGGGTACGAAGACGCCGATGATCTGGTTCTCGAGCGCGAAAAGGTTGGAGAACATGCCGGTGAACTCGTCGAAGTTGCGCTCCGGTTTCTCCTGGAAGTCCTTGAGTGGCTGCTCGTAGACCAGCGCGCCGGTGCGGCCGTCGTAGACGTTGAGCATGATGTCGTAGGTGAAGCCTGTCTGCTCGACCAGTACCTGGCGGTAGTACGTCATGCCGGTGACGGGGGATTCGTACGGCTCCATTTTGTAGGCGGTGCGGTCCTGCACCTCGAAGTCGATGGAGCCGGCTACGACGTAGTCCGCACCGGTCTGGGTTCCGAGCTCGCGCCAGAAATCGGCGCTCTTTGTCAGGCGAAGCGGGTCTGAGGTCGGCGGACGCACTCCCTGGACTGCAGGGATCAGAACGAACTTGCTCTCCTTGCGGAGGAGCTTGCGGAGGTAGCGCTCGAACTCCGCAGAGACGTCGAAGGAGAGGTCGGGCGCCTTCTCGTCCCCTTTGCTCTCGCGCACGAACGGGCCGACGTAGAGCTTCTCGTGGCCGGTGAAGGCGAGTTTGGAGCGCACCGGGAGGGAGAGCTGTATTTCACGCGTAGACGAAAGGCACCCCGTTGCGAGAACGCAGAGGGCGAACGCAAGCCTAGTGAGGCGCATCGGTCCCTTCCTTAGGCTTCACGCCCTTGGCGTAGCTCGTGTAGAACTCGGCGAAGCGGGCGTAGTTCTTCCGAATGATCCTGTTCTTGGGTGTCTGCTGGAGTGCCTGCTTGTAGATCGTCAGGGCGTCGTCGTAGCGTCCCAGGGCCTCGAGCGCGACCGCGAGGTTGTTGAGGACCTCCGCGTTCTTGGGGTCCAGGTTGCGCGCCCGCTCGAAGCGGAAGAGCGCTTCCTGCCAGTAGGCGCGCTGCGCCGCCTTTACCCCCTCCTGCACCTCGGCGTGTGTGAGCGCCGCCGGCTTGCTGCTGCTGGCGCACCCACCGGAGATGATCGCGAGACCAAGAACCGCTACCCCAAGCCGCATGGCGCCCCCGAAAACGCGCAGCTATTATAGGTCCACGGGAGGAACGGACTCCAACGTCGCGTCTCGCCTTGGCCTGTGTCGTAGCGCAACCCGAGGGCAGCCGCAAGGCGCGGGAGCTGGGGCGCGCTTTCCTCGCGGACCCGGAGCTTCCGGGCCGACAGGCCGACGAGATCAGGGCCGGCCTCGAGGCTCGCGTCCGCGCAGTGGAAGATGAGATCTCCAGGCTCGGCTGGCGGTTCGTTGCATCCGGGGAGCCCGGTTTTCCCGCGCGTCTTGCCGCGGTTGCGGACCCGCCGCTCGGCCTGTTCGTTCGCGGGTCGCTCCCCGAAGGGCACGCGGTGGCGGTGGTCGGGGCGCGGCGGGCCAGCGCGTATGGCCGCGAGGTGGCGGAGTACCTGGGCCGCGAGCTCGCCCGCGGGGGCGTGGCTGTGATCTCCGGCATGGCGCGGGGGGTGGATGCGGCGGCGCACCGCGGGGCGCTCGCCGCTGGCGGACCGACCGCTGCCGTCTGGGGTGCAGGCCCGGATCGGGTCTACCCTCCGGAGCACGAGGGGCTGGCCGAGGAGATCGCCGCGCACGGTTGCCTGGCGACCGAGTACCCGCCGGGGTGCGCCCCGCTCGCCCACCATTTCCCGGAGCGCAACCGGATCATCGCCGGCCTCTGCGAGGCGGTGGTCGTGGTCGAAGCGGACGAGCGCTCCGGGGCGCTGATCACGGCGCGCCTGGCGCTCGAGGAGGGGCGCGAGGTGATGGCCGTCCCCGGCTCCGTGTTCTCGCGCTTGTCGGCCGGCCCCAACGGCCTGCTGCGCGCGGGCGCGGCGCCGGTGCTCACCGCCGACGACGTGCTGGCGGCTCTGGGGTTGCCCCCACGGCCGTCGGCTGCGGGAGCGGAGGAGCCGCCCCTGCTCGCGCTCATCAGGCCCGGGGAGTCCGTCACCGTGGACCGCCTCGCGGCCGAGAGCAGGCTGCCGGTGGCGCAGGTTCTGGAAGCGCTTGTCGCACTCGAGCTCGGCGGCCGTGTGGTGAGGGAGGCGGATGGCAGCTACCGCAGGTCCCACGTCAAGCCGGACTCCTAGCGCTCCGGCCCGAGGCGGAAGGGGATGCGGATCTTGGTTTCCTCCAGGTCGATGCGCACCTCGTAGGGCCCCGCCTGCACCCCAGTCGGGATCTCGAAGTAGAGGCGCCCGACCGCCACGTTTCGCTGGTTCAGCCAGACCGACTCCTTGGCGAGGCCGGATCCCGGGGGCACGAGAAGGTCGAGCGGCTCCTCCACACGGCCGGGGTAGGTGGCCATCGGCTGGCTGGCCACATCGGCCCTCGCGAGGCTCGCCGCGAGCTTCGGGTATGCGGCACCGAACTCCTCCTGGGTCGCCAGCGGGATGATCTCGTCCGTGGGGGTGCGGATCGCGATCTTCTTCCGGTTGATCTCCACCGATGTCCCGGTGTTGCCCGTGATGGACGTGTCGAGGAAGAGCCACTCATCACCGGGGTTGGCGTTTGCGAAGCCGTAGCTGATGATGATGTCGAGCTCCGGGCTGCGGTAGCGGAGCATCGTTTTCCCGATGCTGTCCACGCCAGGCGTTCCGGTGGGTGTGGCGGTGGAGCAGGCGATCGTCGTCGCCAACGCTAGCGGCGCGGCGAGCGCCGTCACAAACCGTTCGACTCTCATGGTTCCTCCCGGCAGCCCGACGGCGGCTGCTGCACGGTTGCGGGTGAGCAAACCGTGTGCCAATCGTGGGCGAGCCGGGCAGCTTCCAGCCACCGGTGAGTAGCGTGGGTGCGCATATGCAGGGGACACGTTGTGTCCTCAACGAGGGACGAGAGCGGCATCGCCCGATCCCGCGCCCCTTGACATCGCTGCTAGAGTGCAGCCCCGGAGGAGCCGTGGACGAGTCGCTGGTAATCGTGGAGTCGCCCGCCAAGGCGCGGACGCTGGGCCGCTACCTAGGGAAGGGGTATGCCGTTGTCGCCTCGGTGGGGCACGTGCGCGATCTGCCGAAGAACGAGCTCGGCATTGACGTTGAGCACGGCTTCGAGCCGGTCTACCAGCCCCTCCCGGCCAAGCGCAAGGTGATCGCCGAGATTCAGGCCGCGGCGCGGCAGGCTTCCCGGGTGTTGATCGCCACCGACCCGGACCGCGAGGGGGAGGCGATCGGCTGGCACCTCGCCGAGCTGCTGGGCGGGATCGGCAGGCCGGTTGAGCGGGTGCTCTTCCACGAGATCACCAAGCGGGCGGTGCAGGAGGCGATCGCGCACCCGCGCCCCCTCGACCACCACCTCATCGACTCCCAGCAGGCGAGGCGGGTGCTGGACCGTCTGGTCGGGTACAAGCTCTCCCCGCTGCTCTGGGACAAGGTCAAGCGCGGCCTCTCCGCGGGACGGGTCCAGTCGGTGGCGCTGAAGATGATTTGCGACCGCGAGGCGGAGATCGAGGCGTTCATCGCCGAGGAGTACTGGCACCTGGACGCGCGGCTCGCAGGCGGGCAACCCCCCTCGTTCATCGCGCGCCTCGCGCAGCGTGACGGCAAGAAGCTGATCGTCCACGACGGCGAAACCGCCGCGGCGGTGAAGGCCGAGGTGGAGCGCGAGCGCTTCGTCGTCGCCAAGGTCACCAAGCGGCGGCGCCAGCAAAAGGCCGCGCCACCTTTCGTGACCGCCAAGCTGCAGCAGGCCGCCTACAAACGGCACCACTTCCCGGTCCGCAAGACCATGCAACTGGCGCAGAAGCTCTACGAAGGCGTCGACCTGGGAGGCGGGGAGCGGGTGGGCCTCATCACCTACATGCGCACGGACTCGGTGCGGGTGGCGGCGGAAGCCGTAGCTGCGGCCCGTGAGCTGATCGCCGAGGTGTACGGCAACGCGTTCCTCCCCGAGAAGCCCAACTTCTTCAAGAACCGCGCCGCGGCCCAGGACGCTCACGAGGCGATTCGCCCAACCGACCCGGCCCGAACGCCGGAGGAGATGGCGCGCGTCCTCTCTGCCGACGAGCTGAAGCTGTACACGCTGATCTGGCAGCGGTTTGTGGCCTCCCAGATGACCCCTGCCCTTTTCGACGTCACCGACGTGCTCGTGGAGGCCGGACGCTACGGTTTCAAGGCTCGGGGCGAGGTGGAGGTGGATGCCGGCTACCTGCGGGTATATCGCGAGGAGGAGGCGCCGGAGCAGAAGCCGCCCCAGGAGCAGGAGGAAGAGGAGCCCACCGCGAAGAAGCTGCCCGTGCTCACCGAGGGGGAGATGCTCACCCTCGAGGAGCTCGCCTCGACGCAGAAGTTCACCCAGCCGCCGCCGCGGTTCACCGAGTCCACGCTGGTGAAGGCGCTGGAGGAGAACGGCATCGGCCGTCCGTCCACGTACGCGCAGATCATCGCGACGCTCTCCGACCGCTCCTACGTGGC
>Ga0209253_10003765_pt1 | contig 13252 bp, 12 predicted proteins | sample FrelakmetBRP12BR_FD_187145 | JGI IMG/M metagenome (GOLD analysis project Ga0209253, IMG submission 187145) | Freshwater lake sediment microbial communities from the University of Notre Dame, USA, for methane emissions studies - BRP12 BR (SPAdes)... | ecosystem: Environmental > Aquatic >...
TTCACCTGAACGAACCCACGGACCCTAATATTCTGTTTTTTCATGGCAATGGCGAAATCGTGGACGATTATGATGAGCTGGGTCCCGTTTACAACCAGATGGGCATCAACCTGCTGGCGGTGGATTACCGGGGCTACGGGCGGTCGACCGGAGAGCCGAGCTGCACGGCCATGATGAAAGACTGCCATCCGATTTTTCATTTTGTCACCCGCTGGCTGGCGGATCACCACTACTCAGGCCCGCTGATGGTCATGGGGCGTTCCCTGGGCAGCGCCTGCGCCCTGGAACTCGCTCAGCACTACCCGGATCAGATTGCGGGGATTATCATCGAGAGCGGATTCGCCTACACCATGCCGCTGTTTCAGCTGATCGGCATCGATCCCCGCGCCCTGGGCTTCCACGAGAGCGACGGTTTCAACAATTTGGCCAAGATGAAAACCATCGACAAACCCACCCTCATTATTCACGCCGAACGGGACCACATCATTCCTTTCTCAGACGGACAGGCCCTTTACGATGCGAGCCCGGCGGCGGAGAAACGGTTGCTTAAAATACCCCTGGCGAATCATAACAACATCCTGTCCCTGGGATTTGCCGATTACATGAAAGCGGTCAAACAGTTCTGCTATCTGCTCCCGTGAGTCCATAACACACCTAACCAAGGTATGCCGTCCATGAAATTCGAGTACAGACTCTTCAGTAAGGCGATCAAAAACGTCGATTACGTGGATTTCGATGATGAAATGATGGCGATGGCGGTCCAGAAAGCCATTGGCGGCGAGTTGTACCGCTGGGAATTCATCGACGACAGCTGGAAAGCGTCCGTTTATCAGCCTGGATCGGGCTGGAAAATGATTGATGGTGAGGGCGTAGAGCCAGAGTTTTCCATTTAGCGGCGCCGACTCCGGTTTAGGCTATTCTTGCCAGCCCGACAGCGATGATCGATCAACGCCCCTCCCGCTGCCGGATCACGAGCGTGTTCTCCTGGGTCGCCATATCGAACGCGCCCAGAAAACTCATGCCCAGCAACACATAAGAGCTGTGAGCCATATCCGGAAGAATGAGCGCCGGGACCTGAGTGACGGTCAATTCGCCGAGCCTGATGCTGTTTAGGGTCGTCCGGTATCCTTTGGCGGGACCATTCGCCGTGTTCACCGTCATTTCCGAGCCGTTGTCCAATCCCATCTGGTGGGCAATCCCCCCTGGAACCACCGTCAGGGTGGCGCCAGTATCTATCATAAATTCAACGGGATAATCGTTAATCGTACCGGTGGCGATAAAATGTCCGGAACCCTGTTTTTGCAACACGACCGCCGATTGTGGCCGTCTGGGCGTCAGCGCTTGCCGCGTGGTTCTCAGGTCCGGGCCGGATTTGACTTGTTGGGCTTTATTCAACAACACGACTTTTTCGATATTATCCTCGTCCCTCACGGAATTCCGGTACAGCATGACATAATTGTAACCGTTGAGGATCTGTTGAATGCCCTTTTGCAGCGAGAGCCTGTCGTAACCGATAGCAATGTCATCGTCCTCGATATTTGAATTCAGAGAGAACTCGACGCCGGTCTGCTGAGCAATGCGTTCCAGCACGCGGCTCAAGGGCACGCCTTCAAACCGTACCGATAGCAAACCATTCGCATACTCCACCCAGCCGGCGTCCTCGCTGTGGCTTAACGGCATGAATACGAACAGGAAAATTCCTATATATCGCGCTAGACTCATGATTGTTCAAAGTATTACTGATTACATCGCTGATTGTGCCGATAACAGGCACAGCCGGACATCGTGCAAAGTCATCCTGACCCTTTAACCCAAAGGAGCACCCCTGTGGTATAGACGGCCCCCGGGCGCTGGGCGTTCACCACCGTCAGTCCGACAGGAAACCTATCGATGAAAGCTTTGTTGCAAATTATCGCCGTGCTCACGGGGATCATCGCGGCGCTCGTCTTCGTTATCGCAGGATTTATTCTATTCTACTTTGATCCCAATGATTATAAGAATCAGATCATTGCCGAGGTGGAAAAACAGACCGGGCGGCCCTTTTCTCTGCCAGGAGAAATCTCCGTCAACCTCCTCCCATCGCCTGGCCTGGAACTGGCTGGCCTGTCGCTGGGCAATGCGCCTGGCTTCGGCGAGCCGTCGCTGATCAGCACTGGCCGCGTACTCGCCAGCGTGAGGCTATGGCCTTTGCTGCATAAAGAGCTGCAAATTAACAGCCTCCTCATCGAGGAAGCAAACATCCATTTAGCCATCGACGAGAACGGCGAAAGCAACTGGCGGACGCTCCTGCCCCCTGGCGTTGCGGCGCCATTCGGCCCCCAGCAACAGGCCTTGCTGGCGCTGGCGGCGCTCTCCCTGAGCGGCGTGAATCTGCGGGACGCCAGTCTGACCCTCGCTGACCGGTCCCGGGGAGAGCGTTACGAGGTGCGGGAATTGAACGTGACAGCCGGCCCCATCACTCCCGGCAAGCCCTTCGATTTGTCCACCACCTTCAAGATCAACACCCATCCGCAGGGGATTACCGGCGATATCGCGCTGACGGGCGTGATCGCTTATGATCTCCGCATGACGGACTTTACCGCCAAACCGCTTACCCTGGCGGCCAGCCTCAGCGGTCCCCCCTTGCCCGACGGCCGGGTGAACCTCAAGCTGGCGGGGCAACTGGCGATCGACAGGCTGGCTGACCGGGCCGAACTGTCCCCGTTCTCCGCCGCCTTATCCAGCCCAGCCGGCGCCGGTCTGGTGTTCGAGGCCACCGGCGCCGCCCGGGTCACCGGCATTGCCAGCGAACCCCAATACCGCGGCGAGATTCAGACAGCGCCCGCTAATCTGCGCGCTTGGCTTACCCAACTTGGTCAGCAGCCACTGGTCGCCGCCGACGCCACTACCCTGACGAAAGCGGCCCTCAGCGCCCAATTCAGCGGCGCCAGCAACCACCTGACCATTGATCAACTCACCTTAACCCTGGATGAATCTACTGTTCAGGGTCACGGGGAGGTGGCCGATTTCGCCGCTCCAGCCGTCGGCTTCAACCTGACGGCCGACGCCATCAATCTGGACCGCTACCTGCCCCCCAGACCCGCCGGGGCGCAACCGCCATGGCCCCTGCCGGAAGCGCTCGCCGCCGCCGCCGCTGGCCTGCCTCCGGCTGTGCTCAGGACGGTCAGGGCGCAGGGGGAGCTGCAGATCGGCCGCCTGCAAGCCGCAAACGCCAGGCTTAGCAATGTCAAACTGAGCGTCCAGGCCCGGGATGGAATGATCAGGCTGGCTCCCGTAGCCGCGGAACTTTACGACGGCCGGTACCAGGCCGACATCATCCTCGACGCCGCCGGCCGGGAGCCGAAGCTCACCAGCGATTCACAGTTGCAGCGCGTCCAGCTTGCGCCTCTGTTAACCGACCTGACGGGCGCCGCCCCATGGTCTGGAACCGGCAATATCCACGCCAAACTCACCGCCACCGGCCGGCAACCGGAAGCCCTGAAGAGCACGCTGACCGGTCAGGCGACGTTTGCTCTGGAGGATGGCCGCTTTCAGGGCGTCAACCTCGATTATCTGCTGCGCCAGGCTGCCGCTTTTCTGCAGGGCCAGCGGGCGACAGCGCCGCCGTCGGAGCTGGTGACGGCGTTCAGTGAGCTCACCGGCACGCTGCAGATCCGCAACGGGATCATCGCCAATGACGATCTGGCGGCCAGAACTGAGGAAATCCGTGCCAGTGGTAAGGGTACAGTCAACCTGGTGGATGAGACTGTTGATTACGTTCTGTACGTCACGGTCGCCAAAACCATGCTGGAACAGGCGGGTCAGGCCAGCGAGGCGGCAGGCGACTATACCCTGCCTGTACGGATCAGGGGCCGATTCAACGCGCTGATCTATCAACCCGATTGGGCCGGTCTTGCCGAAACGGGCGCCGACAAGGAACGTGACCAGGCGCCGCAGGGACCCGGGGCGATTATCGAACGGCGACTCAGGGACAGACTGGGCGATCAAACCGTAGACAAGCTGAAGAAGATGCTCAAATTCTAGGCCGTCAGTCCGGCGAGCAATGATCATCTCAGCATGTTATGCTGCTATCGCGTCGGCGCGAGATTTATCTCCGGCGGCGCCCTGATTACAATAAGGCTACGCCTGTGAACGGTTTCTTGATTCATACCAAAGGATGAGAGCACTGTGCACGCCATAACGGGTCATCCTCACGCCGCGGCGTCCCAGCTGATTGACCGTTTTGGACGCCGGATCACCTATGTGCGCCTGTCCGTTACGGACCGCTGTGATTTTCGCTGCGTCTATTGCATGAGCGAGGCGATGGAATTGTTGCCCCGCGCCCGCATCCTCGCCCTGGAGGAGCTGGCGGAACTGGGCCGGGCCTTCGTGGCGCTGGGCGTCCACAAGATACGCCTCACCGGCGGCGAGCCAATGGTGCGCAAGAATTTTCTCTGGCTTTGCCAGTACCTGGGGCGGCTGCCGGGCCTCAGGGAGCTGGTGTTGACCACCAATGGCTCGCAACTTGAGCGCTTCGCCAAACCTTTGCACGCCGCTGGCGTCAGGCGCATTAACCTGAGCCTGGACAGCCTTGATCCTGACCGCTTTCAGCGGATTACCCGGGCAGGCGATCTGCGCAAGGTGCTGCGCGGTCTCCGGGCCGCCCAGACCGCCGGTTTCGAACGCATCAAACTGAATGCGGTGATTCTCAAGAACCGCAATCATGATGAGGTGGTTGACCTGGTCCGCTTCGCGATTGACGAGGGTCTGGACATCAGCTTCATTGAAGAGATGCCGCTCGGCGCGATCGGCGATCACGACCGGGCCGAGGCGTACTATGCCAGCGATCAGATCCGGGCGGATCTGGCCGAGCGCTTCACGCTGGTGGCCACGCCCGAGGCCACCGGCGGGCCCTCCCGCTATTACCGCATTCCCGGCGCCGATTCCCGGATCGGCTTCATCTCCCCCCACAGTCATAATTTCTGCGGCGACTGCAACCGCGTGCGGGTAACGGCGGAAGGCCGCCTGCTGTTGTGTCTGGGCCAGGAGCATTCGGTGGACCTGCGCCGTGTGCTGCGCGCCTATCCGGGCGACCAGCCGCGCCTTCAGCAGACTGTTCGGGACGCCATGGCCAGTAAACCCAAAGGCCACGATTTCAATTTTCAGGCCCAGCCGGTCGTGTTCCGTTATATGAACCTGACCGGGGGGTAGCCGTTCACTCTGTCGTTCCGGCAGGGAATGCCGGAACCCAGTCACAGGAAAGTGACGGTGGGTTGGCACGCCCTCCCTGGCTCTGGATTCCGGCTTTCCCTGCCGGAATGACAGGGGAGGGTGGGATTGCCGCCGGTCCCGCCTGCCGACCGCCGTTATCCCGCCAGGTAGCCGTTGGCGACCGCCTCCTCGACCAGGCGGTGAATCAGTCGCCACAAGGGCTCGGAAACGGCGCTCGCCGACGCGTTGCGGGCAAGCACCTGGGCGCTGGTAATACCATGCTCACGCCAGGATTTCCCCTCGGTATAGTAGTTATGCAACAGGGGCATCAGCCGGTCGAGGGCCTTGGCAAATCGGGCTTCCGGCGTAACGCCCGCCTCGAATTCCGCCCACAGCGCCCACATCATGCCGGCCTGATCAGCCGGCAGCAGGCCGAAAATCCGCCGTGCCGCCTCGGCTTCCCACTCCGCCTGATCCCGCGTGGCTTCGGCATCGTAGATATAGGCATCGCCGGCTTCGATCTCGACCAGGTCATGCACCAGCAGCATTTCCACCACCCGTGACACGGTGACAGGCTCTTCGGCATGCTCCCCCAGCAGCATCGCGATGACCGCCAGGTGCCAACTGTGCTCCGCCGCATTTTCCCGGCGCTCCTGGTCTAACAGGTATGACCGCCGGACGATGCGCTTGAGCTTGTCAATCTCGAGGATAAAGCGAATCTGCCGCTCCAGCCGATCCTGGTCCATAAACTGACCGTAAAGGTTGTATTGCGCCTGACTCATTGGCATAGTAGACCATTATGCAAAGGTTAACTCTTTGGCGACATCCATGAAGGCATTGACGAGGATCACCGCCTGGCTGTGCTGCTTTTTCCTGATTGCCGGCTGCCAGGCTACCGGGGGACCGGAAACCGGCGGCCAGCCGCCCTCCTCACCGGCGCCGGTCCGCCCTCCCTTCCAGCGGCTGGCCGACAGTTCCCTGAGTTTCGAGGATTGGCTGGCGGCGTTTGGCGCCGAGGCATCCGCCCAGGGGATTTCGCCGTTAACGGCGCCGCAGGCCTTCGCCGGGGTGCGGCTTAATCAGCGCGTCCTGGAATTGGACAGCCGCCAGCCCGAGTTCACCCGGCCGGTTTGGGATTACCTGGCGTCCACCGTATCGGCCGAACGCGTCGCCACCGGGAGCCAACTGCTGATCAAGCACCACGCGCTGCTTCAGGAAGTAAGCCGCCGCTATGGGGTGGATCCCCAATACATCGTAGCCATTTGGGGCATAGAAACCAACTTTGGCCAGAATTTCGGCGACTTCAACGTCATCGAGGTTCTGGCGACCCTGGGTTATCGGGGCAGACGCCAGGACTTCGGCCGTGACCAACTGCTGGCGGCGCTGCGCATACTGGACAATGGCGACATCACGCCCGCCCGCATGAAGGGTTCCTGGGCCGGCGCCATGGGGCATACCCAGTTTATTCCAACCGCTTTTCTGAATTATGCCGTCGATTTCGACGGGGACGGGAAACGGAATCTCTGGCAGAGCCTGCCCGATGTATTCGCTTCAACCGCCAATTACCTGGCCAGGTCCGGCTGGCGCAGCAGTCAGCCCTGGGGCTTCGAAGTTCGGCTGCCGCCCGACTTTAACTGGGATCTGGGCGATCCGGATATCCGCAAACCCGTCGCGGCATGGGAACAGCTGGGGGTCCGGCAGGCGAACGGCGGCGAGCTGCCCGCCACCGCCAGCGACGGAGCGATCATCGCGCCCGCCGGCTATCGCGGACCCGCCTTCCTGGTGTTTGATAATTTCCACGCCCTCCAAAAATATAATAATTCCACCAGTTACGTCCTCGCCGTGGGCCAACTGGCGGACCGCATGACCGGCAAGACGGCCATTATCGCCAAGTGGCCCACCTATCTGGCCCCGTTGAGCCGCTCGGAAAATCTGGAACTGCAGCGGTTGCTGATCCAGAGGGGTTACAATCCCGGCGCGGTGGACGGCATCGTCGGACCACGCACCCGGACGGCGGTAAAAGCTTTTCAGAAAACGGTGAATCAGCCCAATGACGGTTTTCCCACCCAGGATCTGCTGGAGCAATTGCGCCGGCTTTCGTTTTAACCGGCGGCCAATTCAAACCCAGTCCGCCATCTCACCCATCAGGTCAACACCATGCGAGTGCTCGTCACCGGCAGTGCGGGCTTTATCGGCTCGGCCCTTTCGCTGCGTTTGCTGGAGCGGGGCGACGAAGTCATCGGCTTCGACAATGTTAATGACTACTACGACGTAAAGCTGAAACTGGCGCGCCTGGCCCGCACCAAGGCCTATCCGGGTTTTGTGGAGGTGCGTGCCGATCTGGAAAACCAGGCCGCCGTCACCGCCACCTTCAAAGCCCACCGGCCCCAGCGGGTGGTTCATCTGGCCGCGCAGGCGGGGGTGCGTTATTCTCTGCAAAATCCCCATGCCTATGTGAACAGCAACCTGGTCGGCTTTCTGAACATACTGGAAAACTGCCGCCATCAGGGCGTGGAAAGCCTGGTTTATGCGTCCACCAGTTCGGTTTACGGCGCCAATACCCGCATGCCCTTCTCGGTTCACGATGACGTGAATCATCCTTTGAGTCTGTATGCGGCCACCAAAAAAGCCAACGAGCTCATGGCCCATGCTTACAGCCACCTGTACGGCCTGCCGGCCGTCGGGTTGCGGTTTTTCACCGTTTACGGTCCCTGGGGAAGACCGGACATGGCGTTGTTCACGTTCACCCGCCATATCCTGGCCGGCGAACCGATTCCAGTGTTCAGTTATGGCCGGCACCGGCGGGATTTCACCTATATTGACGACATCGTCGAAGGGGTGATCCGGGTGCTGGATAAGATCCCCGCCCCCAACCCGGACTGGTCAGGAGACTCGCCCGATCCCGCCACCAGCCGGGCGCCCTATCGGCTGTACAACATCGGCAATCACCAGCCGGTGGAGCTCCGGCGCTATATCCACGTGTTAGAAGAGTGCCTGGGGCGCAAAGCGGAACTGAACCTGCTGCCGTTGCAGCCCGGTGACGTGCCGGATACTTATGCGGATGTAGAGGATTTGGCGCGGGATGTGGGGTACCATCCCGGCACCCCGGTAGAGGAAGGCGTCGCCCGGTTCGTACAATGGTACCGAACCTATTACCAGGTCTAGCCATCGGCTGACCTGATCAGCAGGACCAGAGGATCGCGCCTGCCTTAACCAAGTCCGCCGTCAAGACCTCTGGTCATCTGGCCATCGCCAGCGATGGCTACAAGGACCAGTCCAGGAAAACTTTGTCCGCCATCAATGGCGGCTTGTGAATCGCCTGGGGAGGTTCTGCCTGAGCGCTTTCATCGCGAACTGTTATGGGTTGAGAAAACGGTTTGGTCTTGATTATGGGCTGGTCAGTTTTGGTTTTCTTGCCAGCTATCGTGGTAACCATGGCTCCCCCTGATCTAGAAAATGGGTTACAGAAACGACTTAGCTATTTTGAATAATCTGCTTCTGGAAAAAAATACGCGTGAATACCTACACATGGCGGTGACGGCGGGGAAACTGTCCAGTGAGTCGTCACCAGCGTAACTGGCAGATGCCACAGACCACGGCCATCGCAATCAGATCGGGCAGCGAGTTGGCTTCCATCTTATCAAACACTCTGGCGCGGTGAATTTCCACCGTGCGGTGGCTGATGTTCAGTTCTTTGGCGATCTCCTTATTCGACTTGCCGACGACGATGAATTCCATGATTTCCCGCTCTCGCGGCGTTAGCCGGGAGAACCGGTTTCTAATGGCGATTCTTTGAATGTTGTCCTGGCGGGAGTGCCTATCTTCCGCCATGGCCCTGCTGACGCATTCCAGCAGACTCTGCCGGCGGCAGGGTTTTTGCAGAAAATCCACCGCTCCCGCCTTAAGGGCCTTCACCGACATGGGCACATCGCCATAACCGGTGATGAAGATGATCGGGATTTTGATCTGCCGCTCAGCCAGTATTTCCTGCAGCTCTAACCCGCTCATTCCCGGCATGCGGACGTCAAGCACCAGGCAACCGGGAACAGCCGGATCATAATCATCCAGAAACGCCTGGGCCGCAGGATAGCTTTTTACCAGCAACCCCTCATGCTCAAGCAACTGGCGCAACGTCTCGCGAACGCCGTGGTCGTCGTCCACCAGAAACACCACCGGCTGTGCGCTCATACTAAATCCAGAAGTCGCTTAACGCCGCGCTGTGCTGCTGGTGCCGGAGCAGAATCCTTTTGAATTCATCAGGATCTTTACTTTGCGTCAGTTCGCCGGGGCGCGGAAACAACTGATCCTGCAGCCTGGACAGCCAGAAGCGCAGGGCGGCGACGCGCAGCATGAGCGGCCACATCGGCCGCTCCCTGTCCTGCAAAGGACGCTGTTCGTGATAGGCGGATAATAGGCCGGCTACTCTGTCCGCCGCCAGCAGGCCGCTGGCGGACCAGCACCAGTCGTTTACGGTGACCGCCAGATCGTACAGGAGCACGCTGCTGCAGGCATAATAAAAATCGATGACGCCAGTCAGCTGATCGCCGACGAACAGGGCGTTATCGCGAAAGAGGTCGGCATGAATCACTCCCCAGGGTAACCCGGAGCGGCTGTATTGAGCCTGAAAGCTGGTCTCCTGCCGCAGCAGTTCGGCGTCGGCGGGCGTCAGGTAAGGCAGCAGCTGTTTGGCGGCCGCGCGCCGCCAGTGGGGCCCGCGGGCGTGCTCGCGCCGGCCGGGGAAGGCGCGGCCGGCCACATGCAGACGGCCCAGCACCCCGCCTACCGCCGCGCACTGGTCGCCGTTGGGCGCCTCTGTGCTGGCCCCTGGCAGACGCTGCACGAAGGCGGCGGGCCTGGACTTGAAGGCGCGCAGATAGCTGCCGCGGCGGTCCGCCAGGGGATGGGGGCACGGAATACCCTGCTCCGCCAGAAAGGCCATGAGTTCCAAATAGTAGGGCAAATCGTCAAAACCAATCGACTCAAACAGGGTGAGGACATACTGCCCGGTGGTGGTGGTCACGAAATAATTTGTGTTTTCAATGCCTTCGCTGATGCCCTGATATTCGCACAGCGTCCCCAGCTCGTAGGACCGCAGCAATTCCTCCAGCTCGGGAGGCGTAATGCTGGTGTAAACCGACATGGGGGGCGCGCGCTACCAGCTAAACAGCACCCAACCGGGAATCAGCAGATTGGGGGCAAGATCGTTATAGCGGGTGTCCATATTGCCGTCTCCGTCGCTGTCCAGCAGGTAGAAGGGGGGGCCGTAGCGCGGGATCACCCTGATCATGTAAAGTTTGCCGTTGTACCGATGTTCTTCGATGATATCCTCCCGCTGGCGGCGGATGGTGACTTCTGGCTGTGCGAGGTCCTCATGGCCGGCCGCCGCGCCCGGCGGTCCATCGGGAATGGGCTGCAGCGGCGGGGGTTCCTGGGCGGCAGCGACAGCCGTCAACAGAGACAGTGCAAATAACCATATAGGCATGGGATATTCCTTCACTCAATTTGTTCGCAAGTATAGAAATAAGGCGCCTTATGACCGCCGAGAGTTCGAGTTCTTTACCTGTTGCCGCCATCCAGGATAGGATTCCTTACCGCCCAGCGTTTGTCCAGTACCAGACCGCAATCCGTTTGCCCGATAAAGGCATTTCTCTGGTGAGCGTTAACTAAGGTGCCATGAGGTTCAGGTATCAGCCTCATATCATAATACTGGAGCGAGTCATTCTGTCGCAGAGTTTTGAACTTCTTATCATGGCGCGCCCTAACACCGCTGAAGCCTGAATCCGGACAACCTTCGCCAATGACCTATAACAAGCCCCTGCTGCTGGTGGACGGCTCTTCTTATCTGTACCGCGCCTACCACGCCCTGCCTCCCCTGAGCACCAGCGCCGGCGAGCCCACCGGGGCCGTGTACGGGGTGGTCAGCATGCTGCGCCGGCTGGTGGAAGACTACCAGCCCGAACTCATCGCCGTGGTCTTCGACGCCCCAGGGAAGACTTTCCGCGATGACCTCTTTGCCGCCTACAAAGCTAACCGGCCGCCCATGCCCGAGGACCTGGCCCGGCAAATCGAGCCGCTGCACGCCATGGTGCGGGCCATGGGGCTCCCCCTGCTGCAGGTAGCCGGCGTCGAAGCCGACGATGTCATCGGCACCCTGGCCGGACAGGCGGCGGCTCAGGGCATTGAGACGGTGATCGTGACCGGCGACAAAGACATGGCTCAGCTGGTCAACGAGCGCGTTACGCTGCTGGACACCATGCGGAACAGCGTTACCGACGCCGCCGGGGTAGCGAGCCGATTCGGGGTGTCGCCCGAGCGAATCACCGATCTGCTGGCCCTGATGGGAGACCGCTCCGACAACATCCCGGGCGTGCCCGGGGTCGGTCCGAAGACCGCCGCCAGGTGGCTGCAGGATTATGGCTCCCTCGCCGCTCTCATTGCCCAGGTGGACACCGTTAAGGGCAAGGCCGGGGAAAATCTGCGGGCCTGTCAGGAGCAGCTCGCGCTGTCCCGGCGCCTGGCCACCATTCACTGCGACGTGCCGCTGACGCTGGAGCCTGCTCAGCTGCGGCGCCGTCAGCCGGATCCGGAGGCGTTGCGGCGGTTATATCAGCGCTACGAGTTCAACAGCTGGCGGCGGCAACTGGACGCGGCTGATTCCAGCCCGCCGGCGGCGGCCCACCGGGAGGCCGGCCAGCGTGACTACCAGCTCATCCTGGGCGAGGCGGCGCTGGACGCCTGGCTGGCCCGGCTGCGGGCCGCTGATCTGTTCGCCTTTGACACCGAAACCACCAGCCTGGATTATCTGCAGGCCCGGATCGTCGGCGTGTCCTTCGCCGTGACGGTCAACGAGGCCGCCTATGCGCCTCTGGGTCACGACTATCCCGGCGCGCCGGACCAGTTAAACCGGGAGGCGGTGCTGGCGAAGCTGCGCCCGCTGCTGGAGGATCCCCGGCGGGCCAAACTGGGCCAGAACCTCAAATTCGACCTGCACGTGCTGCGCAACCATGGGATCGAATTGCGGGGCATCCGTCACGACACCATGCTGCAGTCCTATGTGCTGGACGCCACCGCCACCCGCCACGATATGGATTCCCTGGCGGAGCAGTATCTGGGCGTCCGCACCATTCATTACGAGGACGTCGCGGGCAAGGGGGCGAAACAGCTCGGGTTCAACGAGGTCGCCGTGGAGCAGGCTGGCGTTTACGCCGCCGAGGACGCCGACATCACCCTGCGCCTGCACCGCCAGCTGTGGCCAAAGCTGGAGCGGGAGCCCGCCCTGAAACGGCTTTACGAGACTATCGAGATACCCCTGATCAGCGTCCTGGCCCGCATGGAGCGCGCCGGCGTCGGCGTGGACGTCGCCGCCCTCCATCAGCAAAGCCGGGAGCTGGCCGCCCGCCTCAGGGAACTGGAACAGGAGGCTTACGATCTGGCCGGACACCGGTTCAATCTGGGCTCGCCGAAGCAGCTGCAGCATATTCTGTTCGAAAAACTGAACCTGCCGGTGCAAAAGAAAACCCCCAAAGGGCAGCCGTCCACGGCCGAAGACACGCTGCAGGAACTCGCTTTTTACTATCCTCTGCCCAGGGTCATCCTGGAGCACCGGGGATTGAGCAAACTCAAGTCCACCTATACGGACAGGCTGCCAGAACAGATGAACCGGGTCACCGGCCGAGTGCACACCTCCTATCACCAGGCGGTGGCCAGCACCGGCCGGCTGTCTTCATCCGATCCTAACCTGCAGAACATCCCCATCCGCACCCCCGAGGGCCGGCGGATCCGGCAGGCCTTCATCGCCCCGCCCGGCTGCCGCCTGCTGGCGGCCGATTACTCCCAGATCGAACTGCGCATCATGGCCCATCTGTCCGGGGATGAGGGATTGCTGAAGGCCTTTGCCGCCGGCGAGGATATTCACCGGGCGACCGCCGCCGAGGTGTTCGGCGTCCCCTTGGCGGCGGTCGACGATCAGCAGCGGCGGACCGCCAAAACCATCAACTTCGGCCTGATGTACGGCATGTCGGCCTTCGGTCTGGCGAAGCAGCTGGGCATCGGCCGCACCGCC
>Ga0209253_10003766_pt1 | contig 13252 bp, 8 predicted proteins | sample FrelakmetBRP12BR_FD_187145 | JGI IMG/M metagenome (GOLD analysis project Ga0209253, IMG submission 187145) | Freshwater lake sediment microbial communities from the University of Notre Dame, USA, for methane emissions studies - BRP12 BR (SPAdes)... | ecosystem: Environmental > Aquatic >...
GGGGGGCGCAGTGAGGTAAAGCGCAGCCGTGCAGGTTCATCGCACGGCGAGCCACGAACGGAGCCCCGCCCTCCGAGGCGACGCAGCCAAAGGTGAGTCCCGGCACTAAGGGCGGTACGGGTCTTGCCGTTACCGTTGGCATGGACCATCCGTTCCGCGGGCAGGGGCCGCTGTACCTGCTCCTCCTCGCATTTCTCGCCGGCTTCTTCCTCGGGCTGGCCGCCGGCCCCGCGGTTTCCGCCGTCTCCGGGCTCCTCGTCGTCGCTTCCCTCGGCATGGTCTCGCTCCGCTTCCGGGAGATCCCGCTGGCGTGCGCCGTCGCGGCGCTGTGCGGCGCCCTGACCGCGGGGAGGGTCCCCCTGGTCGATCCGGCGAACGTTCTTCCGTATATGGACAACGAGGCGGTCCTCGACGGGCGTGTCGACGAGGTTCGCGTCACCGATTCCGGCTGGTCCGCCGCGGCGGCGGAATCGACCGTGTCCGTTCCGGGGAAGGCGGGATCGATCCGGCTGGGAACCGTCCTCCTGTACCTCCGGAATCCGGACCGATCCGTTTCGTTCCCGGCGCGCGTTCGCGCCGCCGGGGGCCTTCACCTCTTGCGCGGATCGGGAAATCCCGGTGAGATCCCGAGGGAGCTGTTGGCGATGGCGAAAGGCGCGCAATTCGCTTTTTCCGCCGATGCCGCGAAGTCCGTCTTCCTCCCGGAGGAAACCGGCGGCGGGTCCCTCGGGAACCTCTTTCCCCGGACCCGGCGGAAATGCGGGGAATGGGTAAAGCGGGTCGCCGGAACCACGAGCGGCTCGCTGTACCTTCTGTCGCTGGCCACGGGGGAAGTTCCGCCGTACTCCCACCCGATGGTCACTCTTCTGCGCCGGACCGGCCTTGCCCACCTCCTCGCCATCTCCGGGGTCAACGTGGCCATCTTCCACGTGATCGCGGTGTTCCTCCTGCGTTCAGCGGTGTGGGCCGCCCGAAGGAATCACGGGTCGCCGGACCTGAACCTCCTGCCGCCGCTCCTCGCGTTGCCGGCGTCCTGGGCGTACGTCTTTCTGGCGGGGGCTCCCACGCCCGCGGTCCGCTCGGCCGGGATGATCACCATCGCGGTCCTTCTGTGGCGCAGGCTTGGCGTCCGGGCGCCCGGGATCGCCTGGACCGGGATGCTCCTGTTCACGCTCGCCGGATCTCCCCTGGAGATCTTTTCCCCGTCGTTTCTCCTGTCGTACGGCGCGACGTTTTTCCTCATCGCGAATTGCGGCACACCGCAGGAGGGGGGAGAAAAGAGGTGGCGGACGCGCGCCGCGTGGTGGGTGAGGGAGGCCGTGCGCGCCGTAACCGTCGCATTTCTCGGGACGCTCCCCGTATCCGCCGCCTTTTTCCAGGCGGTCCCCTCGGGCGCGATCCTCTGGAACGTCCTGTTCGGACCGATCCTCGGGACGGCGGGGGTGGCCGGGGCTGCGATCGCGGTGGTCGGCGGAGCGTTCGGCCTCGAGCCGCTCGCCCCGCTGGTCCGCCTCGCCGCGGGTGGACTGACGGTCTCCCTTTCGCTGCTGGATCGGCTTTCCGGCTCCGGCGCGGGGTGCTTCCCCGTTCCCCCGTCGGGCGTCGCGTGGCCGGCCTTTTCCACGGGGGCTGCAGTAGCGGGGACGATCCTTCTCCTTCGCCGAGGCCGACCTCCGTGGCCGGCGGCGGTCTTCTCCGCCGCGCTCTTTCTTTGCGGGATCCACGCCCCTTACGCCGCCCTCCCCGAGCGGGTTTTTTCCCTCGCGGCACTGAACGTCGGGAAAGGCGCGGCCCAGATCGTCTCGTTCCCCGGAGGAGGGCACATGCTGATCGACGGCGGATCCGCCCTCCGGGGGAACGCCGGCGAGCGCGCGGTCCTTCCGTTCCTGCGGAGCCGCGGGATCCGGCGGATCGACCTCCTCGCCCTGACGCACCCGCACGAAGACCATTACGGGGGCGCGGCGGCGGTCCTTTCCTCGCTGCCGGTCCGCGAGATCTGGATCCCGGACGGGATTTCCCGGGAGGCGTTCGGTCCGGCGGTCGCTTCCTGGACCGGGCGAGTCCGGACGGTTCGGGCAGGGGTGCGGGTCCGTTTCGGCGACGCCGAGGTCGTCGTTCGCTCCCCCCGGGATGCGGAAGGGGCGGGGAAGATCAACGAGCGGGGGATGGTTCTCGAACTCCGATTTGGTATCCTGTCGGTGTGGCTCCCGGGGGACGTGGAGGGGGGGATCGAAGCTTGGGGTCCGCCGCCCTCGGAAGGGGGGGAACGAAGGGTACTCTTCCTTCCTCACCACGGGTCGCCGGGGGCGGATCCTGCCGGATGGGCCTCGTTCTGCCGACCGGCCGCGGTGGTCGCGCAAAATAGCCGTTGTTTCACCGGGGGGAATCTGATAACTTCTGCTGGATCTTTCCTGTTGGAAAACGGAGCGTTTACCGTTCGTTCCGACGGCAGAAGTGTGTCGTTTTGGCAGGGAAGCAGCGACGAGGTGTGGAAATGGCTTTGGCGGCGGATGTGACGGTGCCCCTTCCGAGGGCCCTCGTGCGCGGGCTCGGAGCGGGGCGATGACGGCTCAACGCGTCCTGATCCTCTCCTCCGACGCCAGGGGGATGGAGGAAACGGTTCGGGTCCCGTCCCTGAAGGGTGTTCACTTCTCCATCCTCTCCGACTGGAAAAGCGGCGTGGATGCCCTCCGGAAAGAGAACTTCTCCGTCATCGTCGCCCGGAAATTTTCGAAGACCCAGGGGACGGACGCGTTCGTGGCCGATCTCCTTGCGCTGGCCCCCAAGACCTCCATCATCCTGATCCTCGGTCAGAAGGAGGGGCCGTCGGTCCTCGAGGCCCTGAAAGGCGGCGCCTCCGAGATTCTCTTCGAGGAATCGTATTCGGACACGCTCGTCCCGTGCATCGAGAAGTACCTCTTCTCCGGGTACGGCCTCCTCCGCAGGATGTCTCTCGATGAACTGTTCGATTTCTGCATCCCCGTGATCACCTCCACGGACATCGGGTTGCTGGCCACCACGATTCTCGAAAAGTTCCGCGAGGCGCTCGGCGCCTCTTTCGGCGTCCTTTTCCGTCGCGGGGAGAAGGGAGGGGAGCCGTATGCGATCCTCGCTTCCATGGGGTTCGTCGACGAAGCCCTTCCGGGCGGCTTCCTCCGGCGGTTCGGGGAGATCCTGACCGCGGTGAAGGATCCCGGCCCCACGGTGATCCACACCGGCGCGCTCGATCCGTCCCCCCCGGGACAGGCCGATCTCCTTTGGGAGGGGTGCATCCTCCTCTCCGTGCGCTTCGATCTCACCCAGGGCTCCCGGGTGCACGCCGTGCTGGGCCTGCGCGGGGTTCCCGACGCGGAGGCCCTCAGTTCCCCGCTCCTCAATTTTTTCCAGCGGCAGGCGCGCCTCGCGCTGATCAACGCGGAGCGCAGCGCCCAGGCCCAGACCCTGATCTACATCGACGACCTCACGAAGCTTTACAACGGCCGCTACCTGAACGTGGTCCTCGATCGGGAAATGAAGCGTTCCGAACGGTATCGGAACTTCTTCTGCGTCCTCTTCATGGACATCGACTTCTTCAAGCGGGTGAACGACGCCCACGGCCACCTCGTCGGCAGCCGCGTCCTGGTGGAGGTGGGAGAGGTCCTGCGCGCGTGTGTCCGGGATTCCGACACCGTGGTCCGTTACGGGGGAGACGAATTCGTCGTCCTCCTCGTCGAGACGAACGCGAGCGAGGCGATGATCGTCGCGGAGCGGATGCGAAAGATGGTCGAGTCGGAGCGATTCGTGAAAGAGGGCGGGCTCGAGATCCGGTTGACGATCTCCATCGGGATCGCCGCGTTCCCCGAGCACGCGACCACGAAGCAGCACCTGCTGAACCTCGCGGACAAGGCGATGTACCGCGGGAAAGAATCCTCGAGGAACGTCGTCTACCTCGCCACCACCCAGAACGTCCCATGACGTTGGCGACCGTGCGGGGGATGAAGGATATCCTTCCCCCCGAGTCCGCGCGCTGGACCGCGATCGAGGCGTCGTTCCGCGCCCATGCCGACCGGTTCGGCTTTCGGGAGATCCGAACCCCCCTTCTCGAGAGGACCGAGCTCTTCGCGCGCGCGGTGGGGGAGACCACCGACATCGTCGAAAAGGAAATGTATACATTCGTCGACCGGTCCGGGGAGAGTCTCACGGTGCGACCCGAGGGGACCGCGTCCGTGGTCCGGGCGTTCCTCAACCACCGGCCCGGGGGGGGCGAGGGGCCGGTCCGCCTCTATTATATCGGCCCGATGTTCCGCCACGAGCGCCCGCAGAAGGGCCGGATGCGGCAGTTCCACCAGATGGGCGCGGAGCTGTTCGGCACCGATGCCCCGTACGCCGACGCCGAGACGATGGCGTTCCTCCACGGGTTCCTGAAGGAATCCGGTCTCGGCGGGGTCTCCCTCGAAGTCAACTCCCTCGGCGATCCCGGGTGCCGCCCCGCCTACCTTGCGCGGTTGACGGACCACCTCGCGGCGCGCGACGGGGAGCTGTGCGACGACTGCCGCCGGCGGCGGGAACGGAACCCCCTGCGCGTGCTCGACTGCAAGGCGGAGCGATGCATCCGCGCCACGGCGGACGCCCCCTCGATTCTCGATTCCCTGTGCGGTCCCTGCCGGGACCATTTCGCCGCGGTGGAGGGCGCCCTCGCGACGGCCGGTGTTCCTTATTCGCGGAATCCGCGGATGGTCCGCGGGCTCGACTACTACCGCCGCACCACGTTCGAGTTCGTCATCCCGGGGATGGGGGCCCAGAACACCGTGGCCGCCGGCGGCCGCTACGACGGCCTCGCGGAACTGCTCGGCGGGAAGGATCGTGTCCCCGCCATCGGGTTCGCCATCGGGGTGGAGCGCCTTCTCATGCTTCTCGGTGAAGGGGGCGACGGGTCCCCCGCGGCGGACGTGTTCCTCGTCACCACCTCCCCGGCGCTCCTCCCGGAGGCGTTCCGGCGGAAGATGGAGCTCGTGGGATCGGGGGTCCGTGCCGAAATGGACTACGAGGGGCGCAGCCTTAAGAGCCAGTTCCGGCGGGCCGACCGTTCCGGAGCGAAGGTGGTCCTCGTCCTCGGCGAGGAGGAGGGCCGGCGGGGCGCGGTCGGGTATCGGGAGATGTCGAAGGGAATCCAGGAAGAGATCCCCGCGGAGGAGGCGATGCGGCGCCTTCGCGGCCACATCAAGGAGGGTTGACGTTGGACACGTTTCTGCCGGAACACAAGCGCACCATCTATTGCGGCCGGCTTCGGCCGGAGGACATCGGGAAAGAGGTCGTCCTTTGCGGCTGGGTCCACCGGCGCCGGGACCACGGGGGGCTCGTCTTCGTCGACCTGCGCGACCGCGAGGGGCTGGCGCAGATCGTGATCGATCCGGTGACATCTCCGGAAGCGCACGCGAAGGCGGACGCCGTGCGGGTGGAGTTCGTCCTCTCCGTGCGCGGAGTCGTTCGCCGGCGTCCGGCGGGGACGGAGAACCCGAACCTCCCGACGGGAGAGGTGGAGGTGGCGGCGACCGCGCTTGCGATCCTCAACGAATCGAAGCCGATCCCCTTCGCCCTCGATGACGACACCGACGTGGCCGAAAACGTCCGGCTCAAGTACCGCTACCTCGACCTGCGGCGGCCGTCGATCCAGGCGATGTTCATGAAGCGCGCCAAGCTCGCCCGCTCCGTTCGGGAATACTTCTTCGAGAACGGCTTTCTCGAGGTCGAGACCCCGGTCCTGACCAAGAGCACCCCCGAGGGTGCGCGGGACTACCTGGTCCCGTCCCGCGTCAACGCCGGGATGTTCTACGCCCTTCCCCAGTCGCCCCAGCTGTTCAAGCAGATCCTGATGATCGCCGGGTACGACCGGTACGCCCAGATCGTCAAATGCTTCCGGGACGAGGACCTGCGGGCGGACCGGCAGCCGGAATTCACCCAGATCGACGTGGAGATGTCCTTCGTCGACCGGGAGGACATCTTCGCCATGATGGAGGGGTTGATGGCCCGCGTCTTCCGCGACGTTCTCGGCGAGGAGATCGCGAACCCGATCCCGCGGATGAGCTACCGGGAGGCGATGGACCGGTTCGGGGTCGACAAGCCGGACACCCGGTTCGGGCTCGAGGTCACGGACCTCACGTCGCTTCTGTCGAAGACCGACTTCCGGGTCTTCTCCGAGGTGGCGTCACGCGGGGGGGTGATCCGGGGGATCACGGCGCCGGGGATGTCCGATTCCAGCCGCTCGGAGATCGCCGCCCTCGAGGAGGTGGCCAAGATCGGCGGGGCCGCCGGCCTCGCCACGTTCAAGGTGACCGACGCGGGGGTCGCCTCCTCCCTGGCGAAGTTCTTCTCCGCGGAGCAGCTCGCCGCGTTGCGGGAGAAGGCGGGTGCGAAGCCCGGGGACCTCATCCTGGTCGTTGCGGACGCCTTCGACGTCGCCTGCGCCTCCCTGGGACGGCTCCGCCTGCACCTCGGGGAGAAGTTGGGGATGATCGACGCTTCGCTGCATCACCTGTTGTGGGTGACCGACTTCCCGCTGCTCGAGTGGGACAAGGAGGAGAAGCGGTGGGGGGCGATGCACCACCCGTTCACGGCCCCGCTCGACGAGGATCTGCCGCTCCTTTCCACGGATCCCGGGAAGGTTCGCGCCAAGGCGTACGACATGGTGCTGAACGGCTCGGAGATCGGCGGCGGAAGCATCCGGATCCACCGGAAGGACGTCCAGTCCAGCATGTTCGAGCTGCTGAACATCGGACCGGAGGCGGCCCGGGTGAAGTTCGGCTTCCTCCTGGAGGCGCTCGAGTTCGGGGCGCCTCCGCACGGCGGGATCGCCTTCGGGCTGGACCGGCTGGCGATGCTCTTCTCGGGGGCGAAGTCGCTTCGCGACGTGATCGCCTTCCCGAAGACCCAGAAGGCGACGTGCCTCATGACCGACGCCCCCTCCGCGGTGGACCTGAAGCAGCTGCGGGAGCTCTCGATCCGGGTTACGGTCCCGGAGAAGAAGTCGTCGGTGTAATCGTCCGTCCATGCTCCCGGGCGAACTGTTCCATCCGCGCTCCGTCGCCGTCGTGGGGGCGTCCCGTAATCCGGAAAAAGTCGGGTACGGGGTGTTCGCCAACCTCGTGCAGGCCGGGTTCCCCGGCCCCCTCTACGGCGTGAACCCCGCAGGGGGGGAGCTCCTCGGGCGCCCGCTGTACCCGTCCATCGACGCGATCCCGGGCCCCGTCGACCTTGGCGTCTTCGTCGTCCCGCCGAAGGCCATCCTGGAAGGGATCCCCGCGCTCGCCCGCAAAGGGATGAAGGCGGCGATCGCCATCTCCGCCGGGTTCAAGGAGGTCGGCGGGGAGGGGATCTCCCTCGAACTGGCCCTGAAGGAGGTTTCCTCGACCGTGGGGGTCCGTGTCCTGGGCCCCAACTGCCTCGGCCTGATCGACACGCACTCCTCCCTGAACGCCTCGTTCTCCCGCGGGACGCCCCCGAAGGGGTTCATCTCCTTCTTCTCCCAGTCCGGGGCTCTCTGCACCGCGGTGCTCGACTGGGCCATCGGGCGGAACGTCGGCTTCTCCAAATTCGTCAGCCTGGGAAACAAGGCCGACGTCTCCGAGTCGGACGTCCTCGAGTTCCTCGCCGACGACCCGTCGACCCGGGTCATCCTCGGGTACGTCGAGAGCATCGACGACGGCCGCCGGTTCCTGCGCGCGGTGCGGGAGGTGACGCCCCGCAAGCCGGTCATCGTCGTGAAGGCGGGAGGCACCGCCGCGGGCGCCCGCGCCGCCTCATCGCACACCGGAAGCCTCGCCGGGTCCGACCGCGCCTATGCGGCGGCGTTCCGGCAGGGGGGGGTGCTGCGCGTCGAGACGCTCGAGGATCTCTTCGACTTCGCCCTCGGGTTCGCGATGCAGCCGCTCCCGCGGGGGGATCGACTCCTCATCCTCACGAACGCCGGGGGGCCGGGGATTCTCGCGGCGGACATGGCGGAGCGGCTCGGCATCCCCCTCGCCGAGGTGACGAACTCCCTGCGCGACCGCATTCTGCCGGTGCTGCCGCCGACGGCGAGCCTGGCGAACCCGGTGGACGTCATCGGGGACGCCCGCGCGGACCGGTACCGGAATGTCCTCCGGGCGCTGCGCGACGAGCCGTCGATCGACACCGTCCTCGTTCTCTTGACGCCGCAGGCGATGACGGAGCCGGAGGAGACGGCGAGGGCGACCGTTTCCACTCTCGCCGGCTCCGGCAAGACCGTGTTCGCCTCCTTCCTCGGGGAGGCGACGGTGGCCGCGTCGCGCCGGATCCTCACCGAGGGGGGCGTCCCCAACTACCCGGTCCCCGAGCGGGCCGTGCGGACCCTCCACGCGATGCTTCAATACTCCCGGATCCGCTTCCCTGGCGGACCGGCGGAAGCGGAGGTTCCCTCCGTGCCCCCGGAAAACGCGGGGGGTCTCGTCCGCGAGGCCTTGGCGGCGGGGCGGAGTACGCTGGGAGAGGAGGAGTCCCGGGGAATCCTCGAGGCGTACGGTTTCACGTTCCCGCGGCACGCCTTCGCCGGGACGAGCGACGCCGCCGTCGCGGCGTTCCGGGCGATGGGGTGCGCATCCGCGGTGATGAAGATCGTCTCGCCGCAGGTCGTGCACAAGACGGACGTGGGCGGCGTGCGGCTCGGTCTTTCCACCGAGGAGGACGTGGCGCGGGCCTTCATGGAGATTACCTCCTCCGTCCGCCGTCGGGCCCCATCGGCCTGGATCGCCGGCGTGTCGGTCCAGGAGATGGTCACGGGCGGCAGGGAACTCATCCTCGGGATGAGCCGCGATCCCCAGTTCGGCCCGCTGGTGATGTTCGGCCTCGGAGGGATCTACGTGGAGGTGCTGAAGGACGTCTCCTTCCGGGTGGCTCCGATTTCCCGGCGCGACGCCGGGGAGATGATACGGGAGATCCGCGCCTACCCCCTGCTGGCCGCCTACCGGGGAAGCGAGCCCGCGGACGTGGAAGCGATCGTGGATGCGTTGATCCGGGTATCGCGCCTTTCGTGCGACTTCCCGGAGATCCAGGAACTCGACATCAACCCGTTGCTGGTCCTTCCGAAAGGGAAAGGCATCCGCGCGATCGACAGCCGGATGACCATCGCGGAGGCAAATCGATGAAGCTGTACATCGCATCGACGTCGGAGTACGCGGGAAAGACCCTCCTCGCCCTCGCCCTGGGAACGATCTGGAAGGAAACGGGGGTGAAGGTCGGGTACGTCAAGCCCCTCGGGAAGATCCCGGTGGTGCAGGAGGGGCGCCTGGTCGACGGCGACGCCTCCTTCCTGTCGGGGGCGCTGGGTCTCGACGCGCCGCCGGAGGCGGTCTGCCCCGTGGTGATCACCCAGGACATGGTGATGGCCGCCTACCTCGGGGAGGAGCTGCGCCTTCGGGGGAGGATCTCCGCCGCCGTGCACGATGCCGAGGCACGGTCCGAGGTGCTCCTCGTGGGGGGGACGGCGAACCTTCGGGACGGCATCTTCCTCGGACTCTCCCCGCTCGAGCTCATCGTGAACTACGACTGCCGCGTCGTGCTGGTCGACCGGTTCGAGGGGGAGAAATCGATGGACCAGGTCCTTTGGGCCGCCGGCGCGCTCGGCCCCCGGTTCCTCGGCGTGGTCTTCAACCGCGTACAACCGGAGCAGGAGAAATTCGTCCGGGATACGGTGACCCCCTTTTTCGCATCGAGGGGAGTCCGGGTTCTCGGTGCCGTCCCCTCGGACCCGGTGCTCGGGAGCGTGAGCGTCCGGGCGCTGGCGGACTTCCTCCCTGCGTCGGTCGCGTGCGGCGTGGAAGGCGACGGGAAAGGGATGATCGAGCGGTTCTGCGTGGGCGCGATGGACGTGGAGCACGCTCTCCGGATCTTCCGGGGGATCCCCCGCAAGGCGGTCATCACCGGGGGCCACCGCACGGACATCCAGCTGGCGGCGCTCGAGTCCGACACGATCTGCCTGGTGCTGACCGGCGGCGTCGCGCCGAACGATCTCATCCTCTCCCGGGCGCGGGAGAAGGGGGTGGCCATCCTGACCGTGGCCGAGGACACGATGTCCACGGTGGACCGGTTCGAGAGCCTGCTCGGCCGCCTCCGGATCCGGGAGGTGGAAAAGGTCCGCCGGGGGGTCGATCTGGTGCGCGCGACCGTCGATACCGGCGGTTTGCTCTCCATGTGCCGGAAAGGGGCTTGACATCCCAAAGGCCTTTGTATACGGTATGCATGGTTTGGGGGGACCCATCCCCCATTCTTGCCCGGAAAATCCCATATTATCCCGTGGATGGAGGATGCGATGGCCCCCTTCAAGAGCTTGGTTCCGCTCGGACAGGTAGGGGGCGCGCGATGAGCCGGAAGAAGATCACGGTCATCGGCGCGGGGAACGTCGGGGCGACGACCGCGCAGCGGCTGGCCGAGAGGGACTTCTGCGACGTCGTGCTCGTCGACATCGTCGAGGGGATGCCGCAAGGGAAGGCGCTCGACCTGATGCAGTCCGGTCCGGTCTGCGGGTACGACAGCAAGGTCATCGGCTCGAACGGGTACGAGGAGACGTCGGGCTCCGACATCGTCATCATCACGTCGGGGCTGGCGCGCAAGCCGGGGATGAGCCGCGACGACCTCCTCAAGGTGAACGCCGGGATCGTGAAGGACGTGACCCTGAAGGCGGTCGCGAAGTCCCCCCAGGCGATGATCATCGTCGTGTCGAACCCGCTCGATGCCATGACGTACGTGGCGTACAAGCACAGCAAGCTTCCCGCCAACAAGGTGATGGGGATGGCGGGGATCCTCGACTCCGCCCGCTTCCGCGCCTTCATCGCGATGGAACTCGACGTTTCCGTTCACGACGTGACCGCCTTCGTCCTGGGCGGACACGGCGACACGATGGTCCCTTCCACCAAATACACCACCGTCGCGGGGATCCCGGTCGAAGACCTCATCCCCCGGGACCGGCTGGCGCAGATCCTCGAGCGGACGGCGAAGGGCGGCGCGGAGATCGTCTCCCTGCTGAAGACCGGGTCCGCGTACTACGCCCCCTCGGCCGCCGCCGTACAGATGTGCGAATCGATCGTCCTCGACAAGAAGATGATCCTCCCCTGCGCGGTCCTGTCGAGCGGCAAGTACGACGGGTGCGACGGACTCTTCGTCGGCCTGCCGGCCAAGCTCGGCGCCGGGGGCGTGGAGGAGGTCGTCCGGTTCACGCTGGCCTCCAACGAGGCCGAGGCGTTGAAGCGGTCCGCTGCGGCGGTGAAGGAGCTTTGCGAGGCGGTCGACCGGCTCGGATTCTGAGCGCCGCGCGCCGATCCACGGAGTGATGCAAGTGGGGGGGGACCCGACCGTCCCCCCTTTGACCGTTTGACCACAAACCAACGGGAGGAGCCGGAGGATATGAATATCCACGAGTACCAGGCCAAGGCCGTCCTGTCCAAGTACGGTGTGGCGGTCCCGAAAGGGAACGTCGCGGACACCCCGGCGGAAGCCGAGGACATCGCGAAGGAGTTCGGGACGCCGGTCGTCGTCAAGGCGCAGATCCACGCCGGAGGCCGCGGTAAAGGCGGCGGCGTGAAGTTCGCGAAGACCCCCGACGAGGCGCGGGAGTATGCGAAGCAGATCATCGGGATGACCCTGGTCACCCACCAGACGGGTCCCCAGGGGAAGAAGGTGAAGCGGGTTCTCGTCGAACAGGCCGGCAAGATCAAGAGGGAGCTCTACCTGGGAATGGTCATCGACCGCGGGGTCTCCCGGGTCGTGATGATGGCCTCCACCGAGGGCGGGATGGAGATCGAGACGGTCGCGGCGAAGACGCCCGAGAAGATCCTGAAAGAGTGGGTCGATCCGGCAGTGGGCCTCATGCCGTTCCAGGCGCGAAAGCTCGCCTTCGGCCTCGGCATCCCGGGAGAACTCACGGGGAAGGCGGTCAAGTTCATGACCGGCCTCTACAAGGCGTTCGTCGACACCGACTGCTCCCTCGCGGAGATCAACCCTCTCGTCCTGACCGAAGACGGCGATATCGTCGCGCTGGACGCGAAGATGAACTTCGACAGCAACGGCCTGTTCCGGCACAAGGACATCCAGGCGCTTCGGGATTTCGACGAGGAGGATCCGACGGAAACCGAGGCGTCCAAGTTCGACCTCACCTACATCAGCCTCGACGGGAACATCGGGTGCATGGTGAACGGGGCGGGGCTGGCGATGGCGACGATGGACATGATCAAGCATTGCGGCGGAAACCCCGCCAACTTCCTCGACGTGGGCGGCGGCGCGAACGCGGAACAGGTGACGAACGCCTTCCGTCTCATCCTCTCCGACGCCAAGGTGAAGGCGATCCTGGTGAACATCTTCGGCGGCATCATGCGGTGCGACGTGATCGCCGAGGGCGTGGTGGCGGCGGCGAAGACCCTCGGGCTCTCCGTTCCCCTGGTCGTCCGGCTCGAAGGGACGAACGTGGAGAAGGGGAAGGAGATCCTCGCGGCGTCGAAGCTCAACATCATATCCGCGATCGACATGGCCGACGCGGCGAAGAAGGTCGTCGCCGCCGCCGGCCCGGCGAAATAAGGGGGGCGCGTCCATGAGCATATTCATCAACAAGGACACCAAGGTTCTCGTCCAGGGGATCACCGGCTCCGTGGGGGCATTCCACACGCAGCAGATGCTGGAATACGGCACCAAGATCGTCGGCGGCGTGACCCCCGGCAAGGCGGGGGCCAAGGTGGAGGGCGTCCCCGTATTCGACTCCGTGTACGCGGCGGTCAAAGCGACCGGCGCCAACGCGTCGGTCATCTACGTCCCGCCCGGGTTCGCGGCCGATGCGATCTGCGAGGCGTTCGACGCGCAGCTCGACATCGTCATCTGCATCACGGAGGGGATTCCCATCCTCGACATGGTGAAGGCGAAGCGGTTCATGGAGGGGAAAAAGACCCGGCTGGTCGGTCCGAACTGCCCGGGCGTCATCACTCCGGGGGAGTGCAAGATCGGGATCATGCCGGGATACATCCACAAGCCCGGCACGATCGGCATCGTCTCCAAGTCGGGTACGCTGACCTACGAGGCGGTCCACCAGGTGAGCGCCCTGGGAATGGGGCAGTCCACCTGCATCGGCATCGGGGGCGACCCGATCAACGGGACGAACTTCATCGACGTCCTCTCCGCGTTCCAGGCCGATCCGAAGACCGAGGCGGTCATCATGATCGGCGAGATCGGCGGCACGGCGGAGGAGGAGGCGGCCGCCTTCGTGAAGGCGAAGATGACC
>Ga0209253_10003767_pt1 | contig 13248 bp, 13 predicted proteins | sample FrelakmetBRP12BR_FD_187145 | JGI IMG/M metagenome (GOLD analysis project Ga0209253, IMG submission 187145) | Freshwater lake sediment microbial communities from the University of Notre Dame, USA, for methane emissions studies - BRP12 BR (SPAdes)... | ecosystem: Environmental > Aquatic >...
TAACCAGGTTCCACAGTAAAGAGGCGGCTGATGGAGCCCATGAGAACTTTGATAAGATGTTCCAAAGAAAAGAGATACCCGATGATATTGAGATAGTAAGGGTTGCGCGTCCTTCTTCTCCGATTTCTGTGCCCCATTTCCTGAGAGATATCGGGATGGTTTCTTCATCAACTGAAGGTAAGCGCATGATCGAACAAGGGGCGATAAGTACTAATAAAAGCGGAGGAAGCTTATTAAAAATAACGTCGGAGTCTCTGTCGATCGGTGATGGGAAAGAACTGATTTTCAAGGTAGGAAAGAGAAAATTCAAAAAGGTCCTCTTTGAAGATTAGTATACCTTGACACGACGGGTATTTTATTGTTTACTTTTACGCTCTGGGTTGTACTGCCTGGAGGCACGAAACAAAGTTTTTTGCTTTTTTGACATTATAAGAGATTTGACTTTTACTCCCCGGTAGTCCCGCCCGAGCGGGATAGCGTTCCCGTTGTAACGGGATAGGTTGCAGGCTGAGGACCGGGAGTTGGTTACATTGTTCTTTAAAATTAGATACTGAATTATACGCACTCCCCGGTAGCTCAATCGGCAGTAGCGTCTGGCTGTTAACCAGTAGGTTGCAAGTTCGAGTCTTGCCCGGGGAGCCAGATAACCAAAGGCGCTTCACACGAAGCGCCTTTTCCATATTTAAAACAGGCCTCGAATTTGCAACCAGGAATAAGAGAGATGTTTTACACTTACATTCTTTATTCTCCTACCATCAAGAAATTCTATATTGGTGTCACTTCTAACATAGAGCAGAGAATCCACTATCATAACAGTGGCCGGAGCCCCTTCACGAGAAATAAAGGACCATGGGATCTCGTCTATTCTGATACGTACCAAACCAAACAACAAGCCCTCAGAAGAGAACGAGAACTAAAGAGCTGGAAATCTTCAAAGAGAATCATTGAGGAATTAGCCCTCCATATTGATAACTCCGGCAGTATCGTTCCCGTAGTAACGGGATAGGTTGCAAGTTCGAGTCTTGCCCGGGGAGCCAGATAATATTCAATGATATTAAATTGTTAGATAATTCTGACCCCCTAATATTCTGTAACCAATCTGTCACCAGAAGCAACTTATTTCTGATCGACACCTACCTCGACCCTCAATTAATTATGGCGGCAAAAATTAACAAATCGGATACCTACCTGATAGTTTTTGAAATTCACGAACTTTGATTTCCATAGATAATGCCAGCATACATGTGGTAATTTCCACTATAACTCTCAAGCTAGAAATATCGTACAAAAGTGCTTGACTTCAATACCTTGTTGACACTGTCTGCCCCCCTTTGCTATAAATTGGTAATAATAAAAAATGCCCATATTTCAGGATGAGGCCGAGATGCTAAATAACACACACGAATGCGGACTAATTAAGGTCATCTCTACGCTGTCTCAACGACCAAAACTGTTTCCCATTGACCGACGTCTCGCTGTATGGCGTGGTGTATTCTGTGAATAGAGAAAACCATTCACCCTCGACTGAGCTGACTGCATCAAAAAAACGCTTAGAGTTTGAACAATTTCTTGCTGATCTCTCGGCGAGGTTCATTGCCCTTCCAGCAGAGTTGGTTGATGATGAGATCCGTAATGCCCTCAAAGAAATTTTGAGATTCTTCCAGATCGATCGTTGCTCCTTGCTTCGTCTTTTGCCGGGTAAAGAGCTATTCTCGATCACTCATAACGCTGATACCATGGGTATATCGCCGTACCCTGTGGAAACCACTCTACCCGTATCGCTTTTCCCCTATTTTTATAAAGTGCTGACAGAGCGGCGGGAACACTTTTCCTTCGCGAGTCTTGATGCCCTGCCAGAAGAGGCAGCGGTCGAAAAGCAATTCCTCGTGGACTGGAAAGTTCAGTCCGGAGTGTATATTCCCATAGCAGCCATGAGGTCCACGGCAGAGTATACCCTGGGCATCAGTTCGGCTGAAAAGAATAGAGCCTGCCCGGAGGAATACATCCCGCGGCTGCGCTTGCTGGGGGAACTGTTCGTCAATTCACTGGAACGAAGTTTGGGCGAGCGGGCTCTGCGCGAAAGCGAGGAGCGCTTGAGCCTTGCAGCTTCTGCTGCAGGAGCGGGGCTTTGGATATTAGACAAGGACAACGGGCTCACCTGGGCGACCCAACAGCTTCGAGAACTGTTTCAATTTGGTTCGGATGAACAATTGAGCTTCGAACGATTGCTAGAGGCAATCCATTCCGATGACCGTGAAGACGTGAGAAAAAGCGTCCTCGAAAGTCTTAAGAAGAGAGAAGCGCTTAAGCTCGAGTATCGAATCGTAAGGCCTGACGGGGATGTTCGCTGGATTTCATCCTCTGGCAATTCATCTTCTGATGGACCGGGACTTCCGGAGCGCCTCATGGGGGTATCCATAGACGTGACAGAGCGCAGGCAGATGGAGATTGAGCTCAGGGAGCGTCTGGAAGAGATAGAACGCCTGAAGCTTCAACTGGAAAAGGAGAATCTCTATCTCCGAGAGGAGATCAAGGTAGATAAAGGTTTTGAGAGCATTGTTGGAACAAGCAATGCACACGATTATGTTCTGTTCAAGGTCAAGCAGGTCGCACCGACGGATGCCACCGTTCTCATACAGGGAGAGACTGGAACGGGCAAGGGGATGGTGGCTCATGCTATACACGAAATGAGCGCCCGTAAGGATCGTCCCATGGTCACGGTGGACTGTGCCTCTTTACCAGCCAATCTTATCGAGAGCGAACTCTTTGGTAGGGAGAAGGGGGCTTTTACGGGTGCATATGCGAGGCAGATGGGCCGTTTCGAGGTTGCAGATGGCGGGACGATCTTTCTGGATGAAGTCGGCGAGATGCCGCTGGAGCTGCAGACTAAGCTTTTGAGAGTCCTCCAGGAGGGGAAGTTCGAAAGGCTGGGAAGTCCCCGGACCATCAAGGTTGATGTAAGGGTGATCTCCGCCACAAGCCGTGACCTCAAGACTGAGGTCCAGAATAAACGCTTCCGGGAGGACCTGTTTTACCGGATCAACGTGTTCCCCATCTCCATCCCTCCCCTCAGAATGCGGAGAGAGGATATTCCGCTCCTTGTCCGTCATTTTGTCAATAAATACGCACGGAAGAATGGCAGAAGGTACGATACCATACCAAAAAGTACCGTGAAATTCCTCCAGAGCCAGCCATGGCCTGGAAACGTGAGGGAACTCGAGCACGTTATAGAAAGGGCCGTCATTACAAGCCCGGGGCCGGTGCTGCAGCTTGCGGACTGGACTGAGATAGAGAGTTTACAAGCAAAAGAAGAGCCACTGAAAGGGCTTGAAGCAATGGAGCATAAACATATTCTCAAGGTCCTCCAGGAAACGGGCTGGAAGATCGATGGAAAAGGTGGTGCCGCCTCCCTTCTCGGGCTTCACCCGAGCACCCTTCGGTTCCGTCTCAAAAAGCTTGATATAAAACGCCCCTGAAAAAGGATGCCTCAATGTATTGCCCTCAATATGTTGAGGGTATCATCAATATGTTGAGAGTTGTCTTTTGTCTACTATTCTTCCCAGTCTGCCAATACGTCAATAAAATCGAACTGTTTTAGTCTTCCTTCCCCCACTCTTCCCTCGGGCACGCTTCTTGCCTTTAACAAAGATCGTTAAGAACCACCCCGAAAAGCGAGGATGTTTTGAAGCTGACGATCGAGATTAGAGCAAGGCAGGACAAGTTCCAGGAGCTGTATCAGACATTACAGGCCCTCCTTCCCATGATCCGCAACGAGAAGGGGTGCCTGGACTGTCACACCTACCGGGACGTAGAGGATGAGGAGACCTTGTTCCTTTCTGTTCATTGGAAGTCTCGGACAGATCTTGAGCATTATGTGCGGTCAGAAAGCGGGGGTGCGCTCCTTGGGGCCATTGATTTGCTGAGTGAAACAGCAAGGGTCGGTTTTGACCGTGATTCGCCCCGGGAAGGAATCGACGCCCTGAAGAAATTGAGAAAGAAAACATCGCAATGACCATATGAGGGGAATGTAAGATGTGGAGAGTATTGATCGGGGGGAAACTGTGAGAAGAAAAAAATATCTGGTGTTTGCCATCATTGTGGCAATGGTTATCCTTGTTCCACTTTCTCTGTGGGCCGAGGAGGGCGGCAGTGGTCATTATACCCCTGGGGCGGCTGCTTCATTCATAGATGCTCTCCCTGATAAGCCTGGCCTGGCAGTTGCCAATTACTTCAATTACTATGATGGCAATGCGAGCATCAGTAGGCCATTGCCCATCGGGGGACTGGCTGCGGCTAGCCTCGATGCCACAGCCTACTCGGATACAATACTCGCATTATACACAACGCCTATGAAACTGCTAGGTGGCTATTACACAGTCGGGGCAGCCATCCCGTATGTCTGGTTGAAGGTCAAGGGCAATATCCATGCTACTGGACCTGATGGACAAGCTGTAACCCGCGCAAGCAGTGACACGGCAAATGGCATCGGCGATATCCTTCTCTACCCATTCATGCTTGGGTGGACCGGCCTCAATGGCGATCTGAAGTACGACGTTCGCCTGGGAGTCTACGCCCCCACCGGCTCCTATGAGAAGGGCAAGTTGGCCAACGTAGGGAAGAACTACTGGACCTTTGAACCTGTTGTCTCATTTAGTTACATGAGCAGCAAAATAGGTCTCGAAGTAAGTGCCTATGCTGGCATGGACTTTAACACGAAGAATACTGCTACGGAATATCAGACGGGGACGCAGTTTCATGTGGACTTTACCGTTGCCGAGCATCTGCCTCTCTTTGGAGGCATCATCGGTATCGGGGCAAACGCTACAAGCAGGTAACTGGTGACAGTGGATCAGGCGCAATCTTTGGGGATTTTAAAGGCCAAACGCTTGGCGTCGGTCCCATGCTTTCCTATATAACAAAAGTCTGGGGAAAAGACCTTGCGGCTGAAGTGAAATGGCTCCCCGAAATGGACGTGAAGAAGCGTCTCAAGGGAGATTACATCTGGTTCAAACTGGCGATGGCGTTTTAAGTTAGGGGGCAGTTCTTATCTGCCTCCAACGGGAGAAGTGATTGAATGCATCTTCCTGGCTTGAAACGGGTAGAGCACAAGAATTAAAGAAGAGGAGGGAAACGTCATGCAATTTCGGAAGAATTACCTAATCGTTACATTGTTGCTGGTGGTTGTTTTCGCTTTCGCTGCAGGATCTGCTCACGCGCAGGCGAAGCGCCCGAATATCCTCGTGATCTTCGGTGATGATGTCGGACAGGCCAACATCAGCACCTTCACTAAAGGACTGATGGGCTACCGAACACCAAACATTGATCGCATCGCCACCGAAGGCATGACCTTCACCGACTACTATGCGGAGCAGAGCTGCACAGCCGGACGGTCATCTTTTATCACCGGCCAGAACGTCTTTCGCACCGGCCTGAGTAAGGTTGGGATGCCGGCCGCGCCCGTAGGCTTGCACAAGGAGGACGCGACCATCGCTGAAATGCTCAAACCTCTCGGATATGCCACCGGACAGTTCGGCAAGAACCACCTCGGCGACCTCAACGAGTACCTGCCCACCGTCCATGGCTTCGATGAGTTCTTCGGCAACCTGTACCACCTCAATGCCGAGGAAGAGCCGGAGTTGTTTAATTACCCGCAGGACCCTAAGTTTCGCCAGCAGTTCGGTCCCCGAGGCGTGCTCCGGTGCAAGGCCACGGACAGGGATGACCCAACGGTGGACCCTCGCTGGGGTAAGGTCGGCAAGCAGACCATCGAGGACACAGGCCCACTGACCCGCAAGCGGATGGAAACGATTGACGACGAGACCTCGGCTGCGGCAATCGATTACATGACACGTCAGGTCAAGGGCGGGAAACCGTTCTTCGTCTGGTACAACAGCACGCGGATGCACTTACGCACCCACGTGCGGCCCGAGCACCGCAGCCCCAAGGGGGCCACCGCCCTCACCGAATATGCCGACGGTATGATCGAGCACGATGCCACGGTGGGATCGCTGCTCAAATCGCTCGACGACCTGGGCATCGTGGATAACACCATCGTAATCTACACGACGGACAACGGCCCCCATGCCAATAGTTGGCCGGATGCAGCGACGACGCCGTTCCGGAGCGAAAAGAACACGAACTGGGAAGGCGCCTTTCGCGTGCCGGCTTTCATTCGCTGGCCGGGGCACATTAAAGCCGATTCTGTCTCGAACGAGATCGTCAGCGGGCTCGACTGGATGCCGACGTTGGTCGCAGCCGCTGGTGACCCTGACGTGAAGCAGAAGCTGCTCAAGGGCTACAACGCGGGAGGCATGACCTATAAGGTGCACCTCGACGGCTACAACATCCTGCCGTACCTCAGCGGCCAGGAACAGAAGAGCCCGCGCCGGGAGTTTATCTATTTCAGCGACGACGGCGACCTGCTGGCCTTGCGGTATGAGAATTGGAAAGTCGTCTTCGCCGAACAGCGGATGCCCGGTACCATGGCCGTTTGGAACGAACCGTTTATTCATTTCCGTATGTCCAAGCTCTTTGATCTGCGCGCTGATCCCTATGAACGGGCAGACATCACGTCCAACACATATTGGGACTGGGCATTTGACCATGCGTTTCTCGTGATCCCGTTCCAGACCTATATCGTGAATTTCATCAAGACATTCAAGGAATTTCCACCGCGACAGAAGCCAGCGAGCTTCGGCATTGACCAGGCTTTGGAGAGTCTGCAGAATACAGCCGGAGGGCGATAAGCAAGTACGCGGGTCCGCCACCTCCACGGTGCGGCCCGCGAAGGCACGCTAAGAAAGGGGGACATATGAGGCCAAACAGCAAATTCTTTATCATCTTTCTCGTCGCCGTAGCCCTTGCATGTACCGCGGCAGTTGCCGGGGCCCAGGACCCGCTTCCTTCCTGGAGCGACGGTCCCACCAAGAAGGCCATTACGGCCTTCGTCTACGACGTGACCAGGGAAGGCTCGCCTAATTACGTGGCGCCTGCGGAGCGCATCGCGACCTTTGACAACGACGGCACGCTCTGGGCCGAGCAGCCCATGTATTTCCAGTTTCTTTTTGCCCTTGACCGCGTGAAGGCGCTTGCCCCAAACCATCCTGAATGGAAGGACAAGGAACCGTTCGCATCCTTGCTCAGGGGCGACATCAAAGGCGTGCTTGCCGGCGGGGAGAAATCGATCGCTGAACTTCTCATGGTCACCCATGTAGGTATGACGACAGCTGAATTCGAGCAGACTGTCAAGGACTGGGTTGCCACGGCGAAACATCCCAAGACGGGCCGGCTTTACACTGAGATGGTTTACCAGCCGATGCTCGAACTCCTCGCATATCTGCGAGCCAACGGCTTCAAGACATTCATCGTTTCCGGCGGAGGTATCGATTTCATGCGTCCATGGACCGAAAAGGTCTATGGTATTCCACCCGAACAGGTGGTGGGCAGCAGCATCAAGACAAAGTACGAGATGCGTGACGGCAAACCCGATCTGATCCGCTTACCTGAACTGAACTTCGTTGACGACAAGGCCGGCAAGCCGATCGGCATCAACTCGCACATCGGCAGACGGCCCATTGCGGCCTTTGGAAACTCGGACGGCGACCAGCAGATGTTGGAGTGGACGCAAGGCGATACAGGGGCCCGACTCATGGTGCTGGTGTGTCATGACGACGCAGAGCGTGAATGGGCCTACGGTGCGGAGTCGAAGATCGGCACGTTCAGCAACGCGCTCATGGCTGAGGCGAAAAACAACGGCTGGGTAGTCATCAGTATGAAGAAGGACTGGAAAGTTATCTTTCCCTTTCAGAGATAATGACGCTGAACTGGGGCGTTATCCTCTGTTTCAACTGGTAACTTTCGATAATACGTTTTCTTCGGATTGTTTAGTAGCAGGTGCAGTCAACCACCACTTGATTCAAAGAATAACACTCCGTCCCCCTCGTGACTTTTCATTCTATTGCCTCAACAAATCCCCTAATATTCCGTGAAAGTCTGGTATTTGTTTTCGTAAACTTGCCTTCGTATCCGTCAATGATCTGTCTGACCTGCTCGGGCACGAAGTAATACCCGGAGACAGTCATTATATTTTCAAAGGTAGTTACTGATTGGATGTCTTTTTCTTTCCTAGGAACGTCCAAAATCGAATTGCAACAATTATGCATAGTAATTTCTTATCGATATTACTGGCATTGATGTTGCACTCTTATAACCAGATATTGACATCCACGTGTTTATACTACTGGAGGACAAAATGGCGTCTTACTTAAACCTCGTCGAGGCCATATTATCAAATAAACAGCTTGATTTGAGAAGGAAAATTGGAAGCAACCCTCAAATTCAAAGCAACGGACCTTCTTTTGAAGCGGTGCTTACAAAAACCCTTCAGAAAAGTCCGTCCGTATTGCCCTTAAGCTATGAATCAACCGAGGCAGACATGAAATTCAGAGATGGCCTTAAGTTTGTTCTCGAAAGAGAGGGCAGTAAGCATGTGCGGGAGGACGGGGGACGAGAATCATCGAAGCATGGAATACTGCAGTCAACAGCAAAAGAGCATGGTTACCAAGGAAATGTAAAGGATCTAACAAGGGCTAATGCAGAAGCTATTTACAGGAAAATATGGGAAAAATCTGGTGCCGAATCATTACCTTTTCCATTGAGCACAGTTCATTTTGATACCTATGTCAATAGCCCTTCTGCGGCTGAGAAGATTCTTACGAAATCACAAGGAAATACTGATGTTTATTTACGATTGAGAGAGCAGCGTTATACCCGCCTTGCCGAGATAAGGCCTGAACAGTTTGGTAAATATCTCAAAGGATGGAGTAACCGAATCAAGAGCTTGCAGACCATGGTTGCTCAGTACAAGTCTGGCACAAATTACAAAGCATAAAACTATGCCATGTTTGATCGTTGACACCCCGACATCCTGTTGACATAGTTGTCTTGAATGGTGAAAAAGCTGCAACTGGTTTATAATTTCTGAACTTTAGGCATGTGTATTAATGAATGACGGTTTGATTTATATCATTGAACGAGCATTACCGGCAGCCTACAATCAGTGCGATCGTATGGTTTTAGCATGAAAGAAAAACATAAAAAAGAAGGTCGGCTCCTTGATACTCTGACAGCAATTCGTCGGCAGATAGATGGTTTTGAGAGGTCAACAACTTACCGGAAATTAGCAGAACTTATACTCATAGAGAGCGAGGAACGGTATCGAACCCTCTTTGAAGCAGCCAACGATGCAATCCTGTTAATCCAGGGAGATCAAATCATTGACTGTAACCCGAAGACGCTGGAAATCTTTGGATGTACAAAAGCCCAGGTGATGAAAGAATACCCGAGGAAGTTTTCGCCGGAGTTTCAGTTTGATGGTCAACCTTCACACGACAAAGCCAAAGAGAAAATGAGGTTGGTCTTGGAAGGAACCCCGCAGTTCTTTGAGTGGAGACATCGCCGTCATGACGGTCTTCCTTTTGACGCTGAGGTTAGCCTTAACCGCGTGGAACTATCCGGCAAGGTCTTTCTCCAGGCTATTGTGAGAGATGTCACGAAGCGCAAAAAGGCCGAAGAGGAATTACAGAGAGAGAGGCAAAAACTACAAACCCTTCTTGAGCAGGCTCCTTTTGGTATGGTGCTCATCGATAGCAATGGAGACTATAAATACATGAACCCGAGGTTTCGGGAGCTTTTTGGGTACAACTTAAATGATACTCCTAATGGTAGGACCTGGTTGAGAAAGGCATATCCTGACGTATCCTACAGACGAAATGCGATTGCTTTATGGAAGGAGGAGATCAAGAAAAAGGGCCGACAAAAGAAAATTCCAAAAACATTTACGGTTACATCAAAGGACAAAACAGAAAAAACGGTCAATTTTAAAGTTGTGCAGCTTGAGAAAGGTGGATACCTTGTATCATGTGAGGACATCACCGACTTAAAGCGTCTCGAAGATGAGCTTCTCAGGGCTCAGAAACTTGAATCCATAGGAATTCTTGCAGGGGGGATAGCCCATGATTTTAACAATATTTTGGCGGTAGTCATGGGAAATATCTCCCTTGCACGATCACATATTGCACAGGACGGAACCATAAGTAACAGGCTCCTGGAGGCAGAAAAGTCATGCCTGAGAGCAAAGGACCTGACACAACAACTGTTAACATTTTCAAGAGGTGGCGATCCGGTCAAAAAGACGATAGATCTCCAAGGTATCATACGGGAAGTGGTCAATATTGTTATCGGCGGTTCAGACATTGATTGTCAGCTTTATATTGCAGATCACCTTTTTACGGTTGCAGCTGATGAGCGGGAGATTCGCCAGGTTTTAAGTAATATTCTGTCGAATTCACGGGAAGCAATGATGTCTGGAGGTAGCTTAACGATTTCAGTAGAAAATGTTACTGCAAGCCCGAAGAATGAGCTTCCCCTTCTCGAGAGGGATTATGTCTGTGTCTCGATAGAGGATACAGGGTCGGGCATTCCAAAAAATTATCTTCAAAGGATTTTTGATCCATATTTTACGACGAAACCCCTGGGTGTTCAGAAAGGCATGGGTCTCGGCCTCGCAATTTGTTATTCCATTGTGAAAAAACATGAAGGCTTTCTTGACGTGCAGTCTGATGTGGGCCAGGGAACGAAGGTCAGCATCTATCTCCCGGTTTTCGAGAAGAAGGCCCTTCATTACAGTCCTTAACATCAATTAACAGTCTTCCACAGGAATATATTAAGTTTTATTTTCGGCAACACGATAAAGAGGTTGGTGGATGCACAGACTAATTTCCTTTATGCGGAGGTCACATGAAAGTCTTGGTCGTCGATGATTTTGCTACCATGAGGAAGATCGTGAAGAACGTTCTCAGGCAAATAAGCATTGAAAACGTGGTGGAAGCAGAGAACGGAAAACACGCACTAACGGTGCTGCAGACGGAGCCGGTCGATCTGATCATAAGCGACTGGATGATGCCGGAAATGACAGGGATCGAATTCCTGAAAGTGTGTAAAGGTGATGAGGAAAAGAAGAAAATACCATTCATTATGGTCACAGCAGAGGGCCAGGCAGCCAGCGTCATGGAGGCCATAAAGTCTGGGGTGGACAACTATATTGTGAAGCCCTTTACGCCTGACAAACTAAAGGATGCCATCGACAAGGCACGGGCAAGAGTAGGAAAATAATACCCCCAGGAGGTAATATGGAAGCGAAGTATATTAATCCTTTTGTCGCAGCTGCGCAGATTGTATTCAAATCCATGCTTGCCGTGGATGTAAAGATGGAAAAGCCAAAGATGAAGGAACAGCGAACCGCCTCCGGGGATGTTACAGGCATCATGAGCCTTGTCGGGGACCGGAAGGGCACAATCTGTATAAGCTTTCATGATAACGGCGCACTTTTCGTTTTTAAGACCCTTACAGGAGACGAGTGCGATAAGGTTGGGGCTGACGTTGTCGATGCCATAGGGGAGTTAACGAACATCATATCCGGACAGGCGCGACAGGAATTCGAAAAAGCAGGCATTAACCTTAGCGCATCGATTCCCATGGTTGTGGTTGGAAAGGAAGTGGAACTGAACTTTATTACGAAGGTCCCAATCATTTCACTACCCTTTAGTTTCTCGGTGAATAACGGCAACCGGGAGACAATGTATCTGGACTTCTCCTTCGAGTAATAACGCACAGGATTTGCCGGAGAATTTTCATGATGCACCAGCAAAAAATCTCAAAATAATGGTCAAAACCTCCATGTTTCCTGTTTCAGGTTAAAAGCATTGAACGGACCGTTATGGAATTTTTATTCAATCCCCTGAAACCCACAAACAATAGCATCATTCACACATTGCATTTGGTTTTCTTCATCTCCCTGAACATGGATCTCAAGGAAGATTTTTTTCGACTTAATGAACATTATTAAAAACCGATAAGAAAAAAGACATGTTACGAAGGCTACTAAAATGGAATAAAAATTGCTTTATTGAATCAAGAGATGCATACCTCTGGATGCACTCTGGCGAAAATAATATTATACAGGAGGGTATTGGTATGAAAAGAGCAGTTGTAATATGCCTTTTTTGTCTGTTCTTGGCAGGTTTTAGTGGACACATCTATGCGGCAGGAACAGCAGACGAAGCAAAAGCGATGGTTGGAAAAGCAGATGCCTACATGAAGGCGAATGGAAAGGAAAAGGCTTTTACGGAGATCAATAATACGAAAGGTATGTTTGTAAAGGACGACCTTTATGTATGGGTGTCGGATCTCAATGCCAAAATCCTAGCTCACGGAGCTAATGAAAAACTCATCGGGAAAAGCCTTATCGATTTAAAAGATTCTGACGGGAAATTATTCATGAAAGAGATTATGGACAATGCAAAAGCTAAAGGCGCAGGATGGTCAGACTACAGATGGACGAATCCAGTTACCAAGAAGGTGGAGCTGAAATCTACTTACTTTCTGAAAGTGGATGATATGGTATTTGCATGCGGTATTTACAAGAAATAAGACGCTTTGCGGGCATATAAACTAAAAACAAAAAGGGAGGCTACAAAATGAAAAAAATTTTAGTATCACTAATTGTATTTCTTTTCTTTATGAGTTTCACTGGACAACTTTTTGCGGCAGGAACAGCAGACGAAGCAAAAGCGATGGTTGGAAAAGCAGCCGCCTTCATGAAGGCGAATGGAAAGGAAAAGTCTTTCAAGGAATTTAGTGAAGGTACGCAGTTCAAGAAGGACGATCTCTATGTCTTTGTCATCGACATGAAGGGTATAACCCTTGCTCATGGCGGAAATCCTAAACTGGTAGGCAAGGACATGAGCGGCCTTAAAGATGCTGACGGAAAGCTCTTTATCAAAGATATGATCGACGGTGCGACTGCAAAGGGAAGCGGATGGTCGGACTACAAGTGGACAAACCCGGTGACAAAGAAAATTGACCCGAAGTCAACATATTTCCAGAAAGTTGATGATGTCATACTTGGCTGTGGTGTCTACAAACAGTGATAACGGGCGTTAAGCAATGGGCAGTGTTTCGATTATCGATTCATTGTCGGTTATAAAACGAAAATGGTGAGGTCGCGATGAAACAATTCATTATGAACTTAAAGATGGGGAGAAAGCTGCTCCTTTCACCCCTTGCTGTGATTGTTTTTCTACTCATTTTTGGCGCTATCTCCTATGTTGGACTCATTAACCAGAGAGGGGCTATCAACGATATTTACAACAATCGATTCGGGGCTTACAAGTCATCTGCGAATATAAT
>Ga0209253_10003768_pt1 | contig 13248 bp, 13 predicted proteins | sample FrelakmetBRP12BR_FD_187145 | JGI IMG/M metagenome (GOLD analysis project Ga0209253, IMG submission 187145) | Freshwater lake sediment microbial communities from the University of Notre Dame, USA, for methane emissions studies - BRP12 BR (SPAdes)... | ecosystem: Environmental > Aquatic >...
CTGCGTTCGCTGCCCCCAGAGGGGGAGCGCCGCGCCCTTCGGGCGGCCGTGCGGGCGCGGCGATGACGACCCCCACGCTCACTGCGTTCGCTGCCCCCAACGGGGGCGCCAGCTCCCTTGGGGCGGCCCGGCGGGAGGCTGCGTGAACTTCAACCGTCGCACCGTCGTGTGGTTCGCCGCGCTGATCGTCGTCGTGAACGGGTTCTTCCCGGCGGTCTGGATTCTGCTCACGTCGTTCAAGACCGAGACGGAGCTCCTCAAGGTGCCGATCACCTACTGGCCGGAGGCCGCCACGCTCGCGAACTACGACCTCGCGTTCACGGCGCAGCCGATCCTGCGCTTCATGTGGAACAGCTTCGTCGTCGCGTCGCTGTCCACGGCGCTGTGCGTGTTCGTGGGCGCGCTGGCCGCCTATGCGCTGACGCGGCTGCGCATGCCGCACCGCAACCTCATCATGTCGGTGCTGCTGGCGATCGCGATGTTCCCGCTGATCTCGCTGATGGTGCCGCTGTTCAAGCTGATGCGCGAGGCGGGGCTTCTCAACACGTACCTCGCGCTGATCCTGCCCTACGCGGTGCTGTCGCTGCCGGTGTGCACGCTGGTCATGGCGGCGTTCTTCCAGGACATTCCGCCGGACCTCGAGGCGGCCGCGATGGTGGACGGCTGCTCGCGCGTGGGCGCGCTCTTCCGGATCGTCATCCCGCTGTCGGCGCCCGGCGTGTTCACCGCGGCGATCCTGGCGTTCGTCAACGCGTGGGACGAGTTCCTGCTCGCGCTGACGATGATGAACCGCGTCAGCATGCGCACGCTGTCGGTGGGGATCACGCTCTACCAGGGCGAGTTCGCGTTCCCGTGGCCGCTCATTTCCGCCGCGCTGATCATCGCGATCGTGCCGATCTGCATCCTGATCGCCGTGTTCCAGGAGCGCGTCGTCGGCGGTTTGACGAGCGGCGGGGTGAAGGGTTGAACACGAGGGTCGGAAAACGAGGGTCAGACTCGACTTTCCAACCATGAGAAAGCCGAGTCTGACCCTACTTTTCGATCCCACTTTTCGAGCGGCGAAAGTCGAGTCTGACCCTACTTTTCCCGGTTCAGCGGTCACCGCATGAACAGCAGGCCGATCCCGCTCGCCACCAGCAGCGCGCCGATCGCGCGACGGAACGCCTTCGGGTCGAGCCGGTCGTGCAGCCGATCGCCCGCCCACGTGCCGAGCGCGACCGGCAGGACCGCGGCGGCGACCAGCACGAAGTCGTCGATGCGGAATACGCCGGTCGCGAGGTATCCGATCGAGCGCACGACGTTGAGCACCAGAAGCGTCGTCGACACCGTCACGCGGAACACGCTCTTGGCCATGCGCATCGCGTCGAAGTACGTGACGTAGATCGGGCCGGCGAGGCCTCCGAAGATCGTCGCGACGAGCGCGCCGAGCGCGGCGACCGGGTGGATCAGCCAGCGTGGCGGCGCGGGCGGAGTGCGGAACACACGCTCGCCGAACAGGCTGTAGACGGCGTAGAGGAGGATGTAGGCGCCCAGCAGCCGCGCGAGCAGCTGCTGGTCCAGCGTCCTGAACACGTACAGGCCGAGCGCGACGCCGACCAGCGAGCCGGGAATGAAGACGGCGACCGCGCGCCAGTTGATCAGCGGCCAGTCGACGATGGCCTGCCGCACCGACACGAAGAAGCCCAGCAGCGTGATGAGCGGCGCCGTGATCGACAGCGGCAGCACGAACGTGAGCAGCGGCGTGGCCACGACGCCCGACCCGAAGCCGGCGACCCCGCGCACCGCGTAGCCGGCGAACAGCGCCGCCGCGCACCACAGCGTCTCCAGCGGCGACAGCGGCCACGTCACCGGGGTCGCAAGGGGTCAGACCCTTGGGCCTAAAGGGTCAGACCCTTGGGCGCTGCGAGTCGACGCGATCAGGGTCTGACCCTTGCCGCGCTTGGCCACAGCGACGCGACCGTCAGGCCTCAACGGGGAAAACCACTGGCTGAGACGCAAGGGGTCGGGCCCCTGGGCGTGGCGAGTCGACGCGATAAGGGTCTGACCCTCGCAGTCCGCCGGCAATTGTTCGGGGCAAGGGTCGGACCCTGTACGAGGTGCATCGCGGCGGCCAAGGGTCCGACCCAAGCGGGCGCTATCGATACACCGGCGCCGGCTGCGTGAAGTACGAATGCAGGATGTGATAGACCATCAGGTAGTTCTTCTGCTGGAAGCTCGCGTGCGAGATCCCCGCCATCACCGTGAACTGCTTGTCCGGGTTCGGCAGCCGCTTGAAGAACTCGATCAGGTCGTCGAACGCCGCGATGCCGTCGTACTGGCCGCGCAGCACGAGCGTGGGCACGGTGATCAGCGCCGGGTCCACGACGGGCAGCTTCGAGCACATGTCGATGTACGTGCCGTTGGGCATCGAGTCGTCGAGTGCCAGGATCGCGTCGGCGAACGCGTCGACGACGCGCTTCTCCGCGGTGTCGGGATGGTCGCGCGCGAAGATCGAGTACACGAACGCGCGGTCGATGGGTCGCCGCTTGCTCGCGAGGAACTCGGGCAGCTTCTTGCGCCGCTGCTCGAGCGTCGGCGCGCCCTCGCCGGTCCACACGAACGCGTCGAGCGCCAGCCGCGAAACGCGGTCCGGGTGCCGCTGCGCGAACAGCGCCGCGCGCAGCGCGCCCGACGAGATGCCGTAGGACAGGAAGCTGCGGACGCCGCGCGCGCCGGCGATGTAGTCGGTCGCGGCCGCGAGGTCGTCGGCGCCGTTGCTGATGTCGCAATAGATGTCGCGCTTCTTGTCGGAACGGCCGTAGCCTTCCATGTCCACGCACCAGCAGACGAACCCGCGGCGCGCGAACCAGTCCATCACCGAGGAGTCGGGGCGGCCCGGAACGGTGAGGTCGAACGTCGGCTGCGACGCCATCGACGAGCCGTGCACGAACAGCACGGTCGGCTTGCCGTCGGGGGACCCGACGAACTTCTCCCAGAGGAACAGGCGGACGTCGCCCTTGTGCGTCCAGTGTTCGACGCCCGTCACCGGCGCGTCGGCGGTACCTTGCGCGTTCATTGCACTCCCTGCGGCGTGGAAAGGGGCCCCGGACGGGGCGTTCAATCGGCCTTCGCCCCGGTTTCGCGGACGACCTTCGCCCACTGGTCGCGCTCGGCGCGGAAGAACGCGGCGAATTCAGCAGGCGTCGAGCCCACGATCTCGATACCGGCGGTCGCCATGTAGCCCTTGACCTCCGGCGTCGCGAGCACCGCGACGACATCGCGGTTGATCCTGTCGACAAGCGCGGCCGGCGTGCCCTTGGGCGCGAGCAGTCCCATCCAGACGTACGCCTCGTAGCCCGGGACGCCGGATTCCATGACGGTGGGCACGTCGGGCAGCTGCGGCGAGCGTTTCGAGCCGGTGACCGCGAGCGCGCGCAGCTTGCCCGCCTTGATGTGGCCGACCATGCCCGCCGTCCCGGGAATCGACACGGGAATCTGGCCGCCCAGCAGGTCGGTGGTCGCCTGGCCGCTGCCCTTGTACGGCACGTGCGTGAGCTTCATGCCGGTCATCGACGCCAGCAGCGCCATGAACAGGTGCTGACCGCTGCCGTTGCCCGACGACGCGTAGTCGACCTGGCCGGGCCGCGCCTTCACGTACGCGACGAATTCCTGAAACGTCTTCACCGGCATGGACGGATTGACGACCAGCACGCCCGGCTCGCGGCCGATCAGCGAGATCGGGGCGAAGTCCTCGATCGGGTCGAAGGGGAGCTTGGTGTACAGCGTGGCGCTGATCGCATTGGTCTGCGACGCCAGCAGCAGCGTGTAGCCGTCGGGTGCCGCTTTCGCGACCATCTCGCTGCCGATCGTCGCGCCCGCGCCGGGCTTGTTCTCGACGACGACCTGCTGGCCCCAGCGCTTGCCGAGCTCCTGCGCGATCACGCGCATCGGGCCATCGACCGCGCCGCCGGGCGAGAACGGAACGATGACGCGCACGGGACGCGTCGGGAATTCCTGCGCGTGGGGTACCGAGGAAAAGCCTGCGCCGAGCGCGAGCACCAAAGCGATCCACAGCTTGCGGGCGAACTGGTTCATGGGCGAATGTTAACCCGGCTGCGCGCCGGATGGCATGCCGCCCGCCCCGCCGCGCGGCCGCTATAATCGGCGGAACAAGGGGAGGTGCCGCCTCCCCTTTTTCCGTTCCATGCGCGAACATATCGCTTCGAAGGACTTTCGCGAGGGCTTCGTCGAGATGCTCCCCGCGTGCATCGGGCTGCTGCCGTTCGGGCTCGTCTGCGGCGTCGGCGCGGCGGCGGCCGGCGCCAACTGGCTCGCGTCGCTCGGCATGAGCGCCATCATCTTCTCGGGCGCGGCGCAGATCCTCGCCGCGCAGCTGGTCGCGGCCGACGCGCCGTTCGCCGTCATCGTGCTCACGTGCTTCGTGCTGGGCCTGCGCTTCCTCATGTACAGCGCCGCGATGGCGCCCTATTTGCGGCCGCTGCCGGAGCGCATGCAGAAGGTCCTGGCGTTCCTGCTCACGGACCAGGCGTTCGCCGCCGCCGTCAGGCGCTTCAACGCGAGCGACGACCACCACGGCGCGGGTCTGCATTTCCTCGGCTGCGGCGCGGCGCTCTATCTCGTCTGGCAGGTGTCGTGCATGGTGGGCTTCCTGGCGGGCAACCTCATTCCGTCGGCGTGGTCGCTCGAATTCGCGGTGCCGCTGTGCTTCATCGCACTGCTGGCGCCGCTCTTCCGCGACGCGCCGTCCGTCGTCGCCGCCGTGACCGCGGGCATCGCGGTGCTCGCGATGAGCCACCTGCCGATGCGGCTCAACCTGATCGTCGCCGGCCTGCTGGGCATTGTCGTCGGCACGCTCGCGGACCTGGCGAGGGAGCGATGGAAGGCGCGCTGAAGCTCTGGGCGGTAATCGTTGCGGTCGGCGCGCTCAACTACCTGTCGCGCCTGTCGTTCATCGCGCTCTTCGCGCGCCGTTCGATGCCACCGCTGCTGGCGCGCGCGCTGAAGTACGTGCCTGCGGCGATGCTCACGGCGCTGATCCTGCCGATGGTCGTCGAATTCAAGGGCGCGACGGCCGATTTCGCGACGCCGCGCGTCGCCGCCGCGCTGATCGCCGCGGCGGTCGCGTTCGCGACCCGCAGCACGCTGAAGACGCTCGGCGCCGGCATGGCCGCGTTGTGGCTGCTCCAGTGGGCCCGCGGCTGATTTCGGCTACCATTGATGCCTCGCGGCTGTCGCAACGACGGACTCTTTCCATGCGCTTCGAAGGCACCGATACCTACGTCGCCACCGACGACCTGAAGCTCGCCGTGAACGCGGCGATCGCGCTCGAGCGGCCGTTGTTAATCAAGGGCGAGCCCGGTACCGGCAAGACGCTGCTCGCGGAGGAGGTCGCGCGCAGTCTCTCCCGCCCGCTCGTCCAGTGGCACATCAAGTCGACGACGAAGGCGCAGCAGGGGCTGTACGAGTACGACGCCGTGTCGCGGCTGCGCGATTCGCAGCTGGGGGACTCGCACGTCGCGGACATCGGCCACTACATCAAGCACGGCGTGCTGTGGGAGGCTTTCGAGAGCGATCAGCCTGCCGTCGTGCTGATCGACGAGATCGACAAGGCCGACATCGAGTTCCCCAACGATCTGCTGCGCGAGCTCGATCGGATGGAGTTCTTCGTCTACGAGACGCACCGGACGATCCGTGCGCTGCACCGCCCGCTCGTCGTCATCACGTCGAACAACGAGAAGGAGCTGCCCGATGCGTTCCTGCGGCGCTGCTTCTTCCACTACATCCGCTTCCCGGACCGCGAGACGATGGAGCGCATCGTCGACGTGCACTATCCCGGGTTGAAGCGCGCGCTGCTCGCCGAGGCGCTCGAGGTGTTCTTCAACCTCCGCGAGGTGCCGGGACTGAAGAAGAAGCCTTCGACGTCCGAGCTCCTCGACTGGCTGAAACTGCTGCTCGCCGAGGACATTCCGCCGGAAGCGCTGCGCAGCAACGACAAGAAGGCGTTCATCCCGCCGCTGCACGGCGCGCTCCTCAAGAACGAGCAGGACGTACACCTGTTCGAGCGCGTGGCGTTCATGGCGCGGGCAGGGCGATGATTCGACTGCTTTGCAGAGAGACGCAGAGGCGCAGAGAAGACCCCGTCGACGGCGCGGGGCCATACGCGCATTGTTGCGACTGCGGACAGCAAGCCTTCGCTCGGCGCCTCTGCGCCTCCTTGTGAGGTCTTCCTGATGCGCTTCATCGAACCCGTCACGCTGCGCGGCCGCGTCGCCACGCTCGAGCCGCTCGCAGCCGGACACGTGCCGGCACTCGCACAGGCGGCTGCCGACGGCGACCTGTGGCGTCTCTGGTACACGTCGATCGCGCCGCCCGACCGGATGCACGAATACGTCGCGGCCGCGCTCGACATGCGTGACCGGCAGGATGCAATGCCCTTCGTCGTCCGCGACACCGCGACCGGCGACGTCGTCGGCTGCACGCGCTTCTTCAATGTCGACACGAAGAACCGGCGCGTCGAGATCGGCCACACGTGGTTGGCGAAGCGCGTGCAGCGCACGCCGGTCAACACCGAATGCAAGCTCATGCTGCTGGCGCATGCGTTCGACGTGCTCCGCTGCATCGCGGTCGAGTTCCGCACGCACTGGTTCAACCACGCGTCGCGCGCGGCGATCGCGCGGCTGGGCGCCAGGCAGGACGGCGTGCTGCGCAACCACCAGCTGGCGCCGGACGGCGCGAAGCGCGACACCGTCGTGTTCTCGATCATCGACAACGAATGGCCGGCGGTGCGCGCGCACCTGCGCTTCCAGCTCGACCGGCCGCGCTAGGAAAGGAGGCGTGACGGGGCATGCGCAAGCACGCAGCCGCGGCCGGTCTCACGATGCTGTTGGCGGGCGCGCCGTGCGTCGCGACGACCGACGCCGGCCCGTCGTTCGACTGCACGAAGAAGCTCACGAGCAGCGTCGAGCAGCGCATCTGCGCCGATCCGAAGCTCGCGGCGCTCGACCGGCAGATGGCGGACGTGTACGCGGCGGCGACCGCCAAGGCGACCGACGCCGACGCGCAGTCGCTCGCCGCGCTGCAGCGCGGCTGGATCAAGGGACGCAACGACTGCTGGAAGAGCGTCGACGTGCCGGCGTGCGTGGAGACGTCGTATCGGCAGCGCATCGCCGAGCTGCAGGCGCGCTACCGGCTCCTGGCACCCGTGGGCACGGGCCGCTACCAGTGTCCGGGCACGCCGCCGCGCGAGGCGACCGCGGAGTTCTTCGAGACCGATCCGCCGACCGCGCTGGTCGACTTCGCGGGCGCGACGCAGCTCATGTACGTCGCGCCGTCCGGCAGCGGCGCGCGCTATACCGGCGGCAACCGCCAGTTCTGGGAGCACCAGGGCGTGGCGATGATCCGGTGGGGCGCGGGCGCGGCCGAAATCAACTGCCCGATGCGGAAGTAGGTGCGTGACGCCGGCGCCGGCGCGGCCGCCGGGCCGTGCCCGCGCCGGGCGCACCTACGCCGCGGGATAGAGGCCGCGCGTCCGCGCGAACACGCGTGTGAGACCCAGCAGTGCGTCGAGGTTCGGCGCCGGGACGCCGACGCGCCCCGCGATTTCGCGGACGACGGTCAGCAACGCGTCGATCTCGAGCGGCTTGCCGGCCTCGACGTCCTGCAGCATCGACGTCCTGAATGCGCCCAGCTTGCGCGTGATCGCGTTGCGGGCCTCGACCGTCTGCTCGATCGGGCAGCCGATCGCGGCGCCGATGTCCCGCGCCTCGCGCATGACGGCCTGGCAAAACCCGTTCGCGAGGTCGTCGTCGAGGATCCGGTCGACGGTCGCGCCGGTGAAGGCCGACACCGGGTTCATCGTCATGTTGCCCCAGAGCTTGTACCAGATATCCCGCTGGATGCGCTGCGACACCTGGCACTCGAACCCGGCCGCGACGAGCGCGGCGGCGAGCACTGTCGTGCGCGACGAGGTGCCGCCGGCGGGCTCGCCGATGATGAGACCCTGGCCCATGACGTGGTGCACGACACCGGGTTCTGGCGACGTGCAGGACGCATGCACGACGCAGCCGATTACGTGTCGGAACGGGATCGCCGCGGCGATCGCGCCGGCGGGGTCGAGCGTGCGCAACTGAAGCCCGGCGCACGGACCCGGCATGCCGGAGAAAAACCACCACGGTACGCCGTTCATCGCCGTCAGCACCATCGTGTCGGGACCGAGCAGCGGTGCGATGTGCGCGGCGACGTCCGGCATCGCGGGCCCCTTGATCGCGACGACGACCAGGTCCTGCGGGCCGAGTTGCGCCGGGTCCTCGGCGGCGCGCACGTCCGCGCGGAGCTCGCGGCCTGCGCTCGCGAGCCGCATCCCGTGCGTTCGCAGCGCGGCGAGCGTCGCGCCGCGCGCCACGGCGCTGACGGCGTGATCCTGCGCGGCCAGGCGCGCGCCGATGAAGCCGCCGATGGCGCCGGCGCCGTAGATGCAGACTTTCATGAAAGAATCCGCTGGACGATGTGGGTTTCGGGGCCGCGGACGGCATGCGCATGCCCGCCAGCCGCTAATATAGGGGATCGCGCGCCGGGGCAGTTGCCGGGGCGTAAACCGAGGTGCGCACGGGACAGTCCCTTATCGCGTGGATACGGGAAAATCCTGGTTCTGATCCTGCCGCAGAAGGGTCAGACCCCTATCGCGTGGCTTCGTGACATTCGAGGGACTGACCCGGTGTGCGCATACGAGACAATCAAGGGTCTGACCCAGTGCGCCTCGGAGCTCCAAAAGGGTCAGACCCCTATCGCGTGTACCTGCGACAATCGAGGGTCTGACCCTATGCGCCCCCACCCCGCGCGCCCCGCAATCGCGATCATCGACGACTACCAGCACGTGTCGCTGCAGGCGGCGGACTGGAGCGCCGTGTCGCAGCGGGCCGACGTGCGCGTGTTCACGCAGCCGTGGCGCGACGAGGACGAGCTCGTGCAGGCGCTCGCGCCCTTCGACATCGTCGTGCCGATGCGCGAACGCACGCCATTCCCTGAGCGCGTGATCGCGCGCCTGCCGCGGCTCGCGATGATCGCGATGACCGGGCACCGGACCAGCACGCTCGACGTGGCGGCGTGCGCACAGCGCGGTATCCTCGTCGCGAACACGTCGGCCAATCCTTCGAGCGCACCAGCGGAACTGGCGTTCGCGCTGATCCTCGCGTGTGCGCGCGCGCTGCCGGCGGCCTTCGCCAACATGGCGCGCGGCGCCTGGGAGGAGGGACTACCGATGGGCGTCCCGCTCGAGGGCAAGCGGCTCGGGATCGTCGGGCTGGGCAAGCTCGGCGCCCGCGTCGCGCGCTACGCTCGCGCGTTCGATATGGACGTCGTCGCGTGGAGCCAGAACCTGACCGACGAGGACGCGGCGGCGAAGGGCGCGCGCCGCGTCGACAAGGCGGAGCTCTTCGCGACCGCGGACGCGGTCTCCGTGCATCTCGCGCTGTCGGAGCGCACCCGCGGCGTCGTCGGCCGCGCCGAGTTGGCCGCGATGAAGGACGGCGCGATCTTCGTCAACACGTCGCGCGGGCCGCTCGTCGACGAGGCGGCGCTGATCGACGCGCTGCGCGCCGGCCGCATTGTCGCGGGACTGGACGTCTTCGACGTCGAGCCGCTGCCCGCCGCGCATCCGCTGCGCGCGCTGCCGAACGTGGTGCTGACGCCGCATCTGGGCTACGTGGTCGCCGACACGATGGCCCGCTTCTACCGCGAGGCGGTCGAGAACATCCTGGCGTACCTGCAGGGTGCGCCGATTCGCGTCGTCAAGTCTTGAGGCGGTTGCCGCGCACGGCCGGCGCCCCGGCGGCGTAGAATTTCGAGGCAGCGATGCTCACCGGATTCTTTCTCCATTTGAAGGCGCACAAGCTGCCCGTGTCGACGCGGGAGCTGCTGACGCTGCTCGAGGCGCTGGAGAAGCGCGTGATCTCGCTGTCGCTCGACGACTTCTACGTGCTTTCGCGCGCGTGCTTCGTCAAGGACGAGCAGCACTTCGACCGGTTCGACCTCGCGTTCGGGTCGTACTTCAAGGGCATCGACTCGATCCTCGACATCCGCGCGGAGATTCCGGAGGCGTGGCTCAAGAAGGAATTCCAGCGCTACCTCTCCGACGAGGACAGGAAGCAGGTCGAGGCACTGGGCGGCTGGGACAAGCTGATGGAGACGCTGAAGCAGCGGCTGGCCGAGCAGCGCGAACGGCACCAGGGCGGCTCGAAGTGGATCGGCACCGGCGGCACGAGCCCCTTCGGCGCGTTCGGCTACAACCCGGAAGGCATCCGGATCGGGCCGGACGGCGGCTCGCGCAGCGCAGTGAAGGTCTGGGACGAGCGCACGTTCCGCAACCTCGACGGCGACGTCGAGCTCAACACGCGCAACATCAAGGTGGCGCTGCGCCGGCTGCGCCGCTTCGCGCGCGAAGGCGTGCCCGAGGAGCTCGACCTGCCTGGGACGATCGAGGGCACGGCGCGCAACGCCGGATGGCTCGACCTGAAGCTGCAGGCCGAGCGGCGCAACCGCGTGAAGGTGCTGCTGTTCCTCGACGTCGGCGGCTCGATGGACCCGCACGTCCGGGTCTGCGAGGAGCTCTTCTCCGCGGCCAAGGCCGAGTTCCGCCACCTCGAGTACTTCTATTTCCACAACTGCGTGTACGACTTCGTGTGGCGCGACAACGCGCGCCGGCGCAACGAGCGGTTCGCCACGCTCGACCTCATCCACACGTACGGCCCGGACTGGAAGGCGATCTTCGTCGGCGACGCCGCGATGAGCCCGTACGAGCTCGTGCAGACGGGCGGCAGCGTCGAGTACATGAACGACGAGCCGGGCATCGCATGGCTCGCGCGCATCTTCGAGCACTTCCGCCGCGTCGTCTGGTGGAATCCGGAGCCGGAACGCGCGTGGGAGTACACGCGGTCCACGCAGATCGTGCTGTCGAAGCTGGGACCGCGCATGTTTCCGCTCACGCTGTCGGGCATCGCGCGGGGGATCGACGCGCTGCGGCATTGACGCGGCGGCAGGGGGCGCCGCTTGGTATGGATAGTGCTCATCGATCGCTTTCCGTCCGCGCGGTCCGAAGCGTGCCGAATCACGCGTCCGCCCGCCGGGCGACATCCCCCAACGACGACAGGAGCTCCGATTGGATCGACGCAGCTTTCTCAAGACTTCCGTCCCGGGCTTTGCCGCGATCTCGCTCGGCCTGACCGGTTGCGGCGACGACACCACGCCCGCGGCCGCCGTGCCGCCGCCCGACGTCGGCGCGGGATCGTTTCCGACGATCGCGTGGATCAGCAAGGACCCGACCTACACCGACTACCGCCCGGCGGTCAACGCGACGGGCCAGCTGGCCGTGTTCGAGCGCACGCCGTTCCCCAATCCGGCCGGCGCCAACACGATGCTGTATCTCGCGACGTCGATCGGGTCGCAGAATCCCCAGGCTGCGCCGTTCCTCGCGGTCCCCGCGAACCCGGCCGCGACGTATCCGTACTCGCAGACGCGCCCGGACTGGAGCTGGGTCAATCACGAGGTGGTGTTCAGCGGTGCGCCGTCGGAAAAGGACACGATCGAGGCGCACATTGCGACGGCCAATGGCAAGACGGTGACGCTGGTTCCGAAGACGCTGGCGCACATCTACCCGACGTGGACGAGCGACGGCACGCAGCTCGTCATCTACAACAACTCGACGAGCGCGGCGCCGGTGAAGCCCGTCACGTCGCTCATCATGCCGGACGGCAACGTCGTCGTGGCCAACCTGAATGGCGCGGACACCGCCAGCCCGCCGGCCGACATGTTCGGCGGCTTCGCGGCGCCCAAGCCCGGCACGCCCACGCAGATCGCATTCGCCGGCCAGCCTGCGTTGCCGAACTGGGGCCTGCCTCCCGGCCAGACGCCGCCGGCCGCGGCCACGTACAACCAGGACAACAACTACGTGTTCCTCAACTCGCCCAAGTCCGGCGGCGGGTACCAGTCGTCGCCGCTCGAATCGGCCGCGAGCATGACGACCTTCGATCCCGCGTACCAGGGCCGCGCGCCCTATTGGTCGCCCGACGGCAACTACATCGTGTTCGAATCGAGCCGCAAGGGCGGTTACGCGCTGTTCCTCGCCCACGTCGGCAAGGGCACGCCACCGGTCCAGCTCACCGACACGACGTACTGGGCGCAGCACGCGAAGTTCTTTCCGGGCGGCCAGAAGCTCGTCTTCACCGCGCTGCAGCAGCCCAATTCGGCGGGCACCGGGCCGCGCGGCATCGGCGTCATCGACATCTCGTCGTATCTCAACTGAGGCAAGGGGTGGTGTAGCGAAGACCCCACGCCCGACAAAAAGAAGGCCGCGGGATCCTCCCGCGGCCTTCGGCCTCGCCTGTCGCCGGCGTTTGGACGGCCGGCATGTCGACATGCGGCGACCGGAACGCTTACGAGATCTTGACCGGCACGTAGATCTGCCGGCCCTGCCGCTCGATCAGCAGCGCGACCGTCTTGCCCGACTTGTCGACCTGCGCCTTCAATTCGTCGACGGTCGTCACCTTGCTGGAGCCGACGCCGACGATCAGGTCGCCCGCCTGCACGCCGGCCTTCGCTGCCGCACCGCCCGACTTCTCGACGACGAGTCCGGTCGCGCCGCTCGCCTTCTTCTCCTCGGGCGTCAACGGACGTACCGCCACGCCGAGCTTGCCTTTCGCCTCCGCCGCATCGTCGGCCTTGGCGAGCTTGCCGTCGTCCAGCGCGCCGACGGTGGCCGTCAGCTCGACCGGCTTGCCGTCGCGCCACACCTCGACCTTGATCGCCGTCCCCGGCGCGGTGTTGCCGATGCGGCTCGTGACGTCCGTGCTGTCGGTCACCGCGGTGCCGTCGATCTTGCGGATCACGTCGCCGGACTTGAAGCCCGCCTTCGCGGCCGGGCTGTCCTTCTCGACGTTGCCGACCACCGCCCCGTTCGCGTCGGCGAGGCCGAAGCTCTGCGCCAGCGTCTGGTCGAGGCCCTGGATGCCGATCCCCAGGCGTCCGTGCTGCACCTTGCCGTGCGTCTTCAGCTGGTCGGCGACGCGCGACGCGACTTCGGCCGGAATCGCGAACGACAGGCCCATGTAGCCGCCCGAGCGGCTGTAGATCTGCGAGTTCACGCCGACGACCTGGCCTGCCGCGTTGAGCAGCGGGCCGCCGGAGTTGCCCGGATTCACGGCGACGTCGGTCTGGATGAACGGCACCATCTGCCCGTTCGGCAGCGCGCGGTGCACG
>Ga0209253_10003769_pt1 | contig 13245 bp, 7 predicted proteins | sample FrelakmetBRP12BR_FD_187145 | JGI IMG/M metagenome (GOLD analysis project Ga0209253, IMG submission 187145) | Freshwater lake sediment microbial communities from the University of Notre Dame, USA, for methane emissions studies - BRP12 BR (SPAdes)... | ecosystem: Environmental > Aquatic >...
GGCGTCCTCAGGACCGGACTTCACCAACCGGTTCAATCTCTTCCGGACCTCGGAGATCAACGGGACCCCCGCCCCCGGCTACAGCTCCCAGCAGGCACTCGAGGCGCTGAAGGAGGTCGCGGCGCAAACCCTTCCTGCCGGCTGGGCGTATGACTGGGCGAACATGTCGTACCAGGAAGTAAAGGCGGCCGGCACGGGAGGCGTGGTCTTCGCATTCGCGCTTGTCCTCGTTTTCCTGATTCTTGCCGCACAGTACGAGAGCTGGTCGCTTCCGCTGAGCGTGCTCCTGGGAGTGCCCTTCGCGGTCTTCGGTGCCATGGCCGGGCTCTTTCTCTCGAGGCTCTTTAGTGACAGCTACGTCAACAATGTCTTTGCACAGATCGGGTTCGTGACCCTCATCGGCCTTTCGGCCAAAAACGCGATTCTTATCGTGGAATTCGCAAAGATGGAAAAAGAGAAAGGAACGCCGGTCATTGAGGCTGCACTATCGGCTGCAAAACTCCGTCTCCGCCCTATCCTGATGACGTCGTTCGCGTTCATTCTCGGCGTGGTACCGCTCGTTCGCGCGGCGGGCGCGGGTGCCGAATCGCGGAAGGTCATGGGCATGACGGTGTTCGCTGGACTGCTCGTTGCCACGACCCTCGCGATCTACCTTGTTCCCATGCTCTTCGTCATGGTTGAAAAATACTTCGTCCGGGAGAAGCACACGGCTGCGGAGTCTCCTTCCGGTGGGCAGGATTCCGGAACAACCGAAGGAGGACACGAGTGAAAACCTACGTCCTTCCGCTCCTGGTAGCAATCGTTCTGGCCGGCTGTTCTGTCGGGCCGGACTTTCAGAAACCTGAATCGGCCGCCCCCCCCGCATGGCAGACACGCGACAGTGTTCTCACGCTGGATTCCACGGCCCTGGCTGCCGCTGACACGGGATGGTGGGAGATGTTCGGCGATACTGCGCTGATCTCCCTGATCCGCACCGCGCTCGAGGAGAACAATGATGTCCGGATTGCCGCGGCCCGCGTGGAAGAGTATATGGGTCTGTACGGCGTCGTGAAATCTGATTTCTACCCGAAGATCGGCGCATCGGGAAGCGCGCAGCGGGGGCAGTCACTCCTGTCAGGGGATGGTACATCCCCCCGGGCGACACGGAACATCTTTGACGTGAACGTCTCGGCCACCTGGGAGATCGATCTGTGGGGAAAAATCCGCCGTGCGTCTGAAGCGGCCCGTGCCAACCTCCTTGCTGCCGAAGAAGCCCGGCGCGGGGTTGTGCTGAGCATCGTGGGACTGGTCGCGGACTCCTACATCGATCTCCTCTCGCTGGACAAGCAGCTTGCGATCACCCGCTCCACGGCCGGGATCCGCAAGCAAGCCCTCGACCTTTTCCAGCAACGGTACAAGAAGGGAGACGTTTCGGAACTCGAACTGAGCCAGATTGAATCGCAGTACTGGCTGGCGCTCTCGGACATACCCGCGCTGGAACGGGAGATTGCCCAGCGCGAAAACGCTCTGAACGTCCTGCTCGGGCGCAATCCGGGCCCCATCCCGCGGGGAACGGCCATTGACAGTCTTCCGCTGATCGCCATTCCGGAGGGCCTCCCTTCGGAAATTCTCGAAGACCGTCCGGATGTCCGCCAGGCCGAGGAACAGCTCAGGTCAGCGAATGCCCAGATCGGCGTCGCCAAGGCGGCGTATTTCCCATCGATATCGCTGACGGGAATGCTGGGTGTCGCCAGCGGTGATCTCTCGAATCTCTTTACATCAAACGCGGGAATCTGGAATGTCGGGGGACAGATCCTGCAGCCGATTTTCCGATGGGGTGAAATCTCCGGCCGGGTCGATGCGGCCGAGGGGTTCCAGAAGCAGACGCTCTATTCCTATGTCCAGACCGTGAAGAACGCGTTCCGCGACGTCGAAGACGCCCTCGTGGAGCGTTCAAAGACCGAGTTGCAGCACATGGCGCAGGCGAGGCAGGTTCGGGCGCTCCGGACGTATGGACGCCTGGCGAATATGCGGTACAAAGAGGGGGTGACGAGTTATCTCGAGGTCCTGGATGCGGAACGCACCCTCTTTTCCACCGAACTGCAGCTCGCACAGACGCAGGCCCGGCTATACCGGTCCATCGTGGGTGCCTACCGCGCGTTCGGCGGCGGCTGGGTCGACAATGCCGCGATGAAAGCCTACCTGCCCGGAGACCCGGTGGAGCGGCGCGACGAGCCCAAGCCTGCTGACCGCTAGGGATTTTTCCGGCGGGAATGTCGATGAGCATATCTGCCGCTGTCTCTGACATCCGGCATCTGACACTGAAAGGGCTGTCTCAGAAATCCTGAGGCAGCCCTTTCTGCTTCTGCTCCGTCATCCGGACATGGAGATCCGGCGTGCGTCGTCGATTTAGCTCTACGTGAAGTGCGAAAGACCAGAAGTGGCTACTTCAACACCCCCTCTGCAATCTCCACCGTCTTGACCGCGGCTTTCAGCCATTCCTTTTTCACAGAAGGACTCTTGGTCATCAGCTCGAGGGCTTCTTTCTCCGAACCGGCTTTGAATATCCCGAACCCCCGGGTGTTCATAGCCATGTCTTCGAAAGCGCAAAAATACTTCATCTGCCCGGCTTTGTGAAGTTCATACATGTACTGGATCTGCTCTGAGGTGACTTCCCTTGTCTCGGGGGCGTCAGACTTTGCTGACCAGTTTTTCCCCTTTGTTGTGTAGACCAGGTAGTATGTTTCTTTCGCCGGGGTCATCTTCGGGTCAGCCGCGATCTTTTCCGCGAGGCCGGACCCGAGTCCTTTGGTGCCCCAAACTTTTCGTACTTCGGCTTTCAGGAGACCTGTCTTCACGGCCGGCGCCTTTGCCGCCATGTCCTTCATCGACTCTGCAGTCTGATTCTTGAAGAAGAGCACGGCGACGATCTCTTTGGGATCGATGACCTGCACAAGACCCACGAGTGTGCCCGCCGTGACTGCCTGACGCCACGGTTCATTCTGCTTCTGCTGGAGTTCTTTGATCTTCGCGGGCGTGTCGGGTGTCCACTTGGGTCCCTTCAACATAATGCCGATTTCGTAGCTGGTCAGGCTTGCCACAAACATCGCCGGCGAATCTGTTTCCTGGCTGGCAGTGACAGATGTCTGCGGGGGAGGTGCCGCCTGTGGAGTATCGGTTTTTCCGCAACCGAGGAGAAGGAATATCAACACGAGAACGAGGTGGGTCATGGGAGGCTCCGTTAATAGGTGCTTGAATGACCCGAAATCTATTCATTTTGAAGAAAAGAAGCAACACGTCGCTTGGTTTGGGAAGATACTATGGTGAGAAGAGGCTCTGTCAAAAGACAACGGGAATGCGTACATTTTCATGTTTGTTATGTTTGTTCCTGAAGCGGTCAATACCATACTTGAGGTTCCGTTGTCACCTTCCTGATCAACAGAGAATGAGCGTTCACATGCGACATTTCTCAAAAATTCTCCGGGTGCTTGTTTTCGTCCTTCTGGCCGGAAGCGTCTCCATGCTGCCCGGAGCTCTCTTGGCCCAGACTGCGGACCCGGGCTGGCCACGGGAGATCTCGATGGACAAAGGGAGCATCATCATCTACCAGCCGCAAGCGGAAACCTTCAAGGGCGGCATTCTCACAGGTCGCGCAGCGATGGCCCTCAAGCTCAATGGGAAGACCGAACCGGTGTTTGGTGCCTTCTGGTTCAAAGCCCGCGTCAATACGGACACAGACACACGGACTGCCACACTGACCGATGTGGATATAACCAGAGTGCGGTGGACCGACGCAACACCGGAACAGCAGGAGGCATTGAGCAAACTCGTTGAGAGCAGGGTGCCCGAAGCGGGTTGGCCCATGTCCATGGACCGTCTGAGCGCCAGCCTGGCGACCGCTGAACGGGAGGCCAAGAGCGTGGCCGAGCTCAAAAACGAGCCTCCCAAGATCATCTTCACCTATGAGCTGTCGGTGTTGCTCCTGTATGATGGTGAACCCCGGTACGAGAAAGTCGGCGACTCTCCCTACGAGAGGATATCCAACACGCCGATGCTGGTGGTGCGGGAACCGAATCTGGGAAAATATTTCCTGAGCGGGGGCAGTGTATGGTACTCGGCCGGGAATCCCAAAGGGCCCTGGCAGCCCGGGGCGGAACCTCCAAACGAATTGCTCGCGATGCTTCCGCCGGATTCCGTGACAAATGCTCCAACGCTCACCAAGCCGCCGAGGATCGTAGTGGCTACTGAACCCACCGAACTCGTCGTCTTTGAAGGCGAAGTGGTGTGGGAATCCCTTCCGGAGGGGGACCTGTTGTATGCGACGAACACCCAGTCGGTGGTGATCCGCGAGCTGGCATCCAACAACTATTACCTATTGATCTCCGGCCGCTGGTTCAAGAGCCGCTCGAACAGCGGACCGTGGACATTTGTCCGGGCTGACCAGCTTCCTCCAAGCTTCAAGAAGATTCCGCCGGGATCGAATATCGGACTTGCTCGTGTGGCGGTGGCGGGAACTGAAGAAGCGGAAGATGCCCTTCTTGACGCGGCGATTCCCCAGACGACGGCCATTGATCGGAACAAAGCCAGGCTCGAAGTGGTGTACGATGGATCACCAAGATTCGTAGCCATTCCGGGCACGTCGGTGGAATATGCCGAGAACACGGGAACACAAGTCCTCAGAATCGACGGCACGTACTACGCGGTGGACAACGGTGTCTGGTTTGCCGCCCGATCAGCCAATGGGCCATGGGCGGTGGCAGACCGCATCCCGGAGGAGAAGATCCAGACCATTCCTGCAAGCGCACCGGTCTACAACGTAACGTATGCCCACGTGTACGAATCCACACCCGAGGTCGTGTATATGGGCTACTATCCGGGATATATGTGGTCGTATCCGTACTACGGGGTTGTCGTGTACGGGACCGGGTACTACTATCCGCCTCCGCCGGGAATCTACTACCCGCGTCCGGTCACATACGGCGTTCACGTTTCATATAATCCCTGGACCGGTTGGGGTGCTGGCATGTCATGGTCATACGGCTTCATGAGCGTTGGCGTCGGCTTCGGGATGGGATATGGCGGCTACTACCGTCCGGGCTATCCTCACTATCCTCCATATTACCACTCCGGTTACGGACACGGGGGGGGATGGTACGGTCCAGGCGGATATCGACCGCCATATTACGGTGGAGGGTACAACCCTAATCGTCCCGGCTACCGTCCTCCTTCCGGGGGAACGCGCCCCGGCACGGGCGGTCGCCCTTCTCCTGGTACTCTGCCGGCTACGGCGAATCGTCCCGGCGGCAACAATTTGTACAACCGGCCGGAAACCCGCGGTCGTGTAGCCCCCTCGAGCAAACTTCCATCGCAGGGCAGGCGCGGCACCACGGGTTCCCCCGGCGTCTCAACACAACCCGGCGGAGGAACAACCCGACCGACATCGAAGCCTCCCCAGGTCACGCGCGATGCAACTCTCCGGGACCAGAGGGCCTTTGCCGATCGCGATGGGACTGTCCATCGTTCAACGAGCAACGGCCAGTGGGAGACACGCCAGAACAATTCATGGAAGAGAAGCAGTCCTGCGGCGAACAACAACCGGCAGCAGCTCGACCGTGACCGCGCGGCACGTGACCGGGGAGCGACGCGGCAGCAGATGTCAAGGTCCTCCGCACCAAGGTCTGGGGACAGAGGGGGAGGCAGGCGATAATTGTTGCAGATGGAACGGGACTAAACCTCTTTTCACTCTTTCGGTTGATTGTGTCTTTGCTTTCTTGGACGTAAGTTTTGAGTCGAATATGCACGGCCTGGCATCCGGTCGCTCGTTACCCCATTGCCTTCTCTGTTCTATCATCCGAACTTATAGCGGCCACTCGGAGGCCAAACATGAACAAAACGACAGGAGACGATCAACGATGAAACACAAACACCTCGCACTTTTCTTCGGTCTGGTATTCGGCGCCCTGGCTGTGGCGCAGGCCGCAGACAAGAAGCCGAACATCGTCATCATCTGGGGCGATGACATCGGCCAGTCCAATATCAGCGTCTACTCGCACGGCGTCATGGGATACAAGACTCCCAGCATCGACCGGGTTGCGAAAGAAGGCATGATGTTCACCGACTACTATGCCGAGCAGAGCTGCACGGCCGGCCGGGCGTCGTTCATTACCGGGCAAAGCGGCTTGCGCACCGGACTGACAAAGGTCGGGCTCCCTGGCTCGACGCTCGGTCTGAAGAAGGAAGACCCGACAATCGCCGAGCTGCTCAAGCCGCTCGGCTATGCGACCGGGCAGTTCGGCAAGAACCACCTTGGTGACCGGAATGAGTTCCTCCCCACCGTCCATGGTTTTGACGAGTTCTACGGCAATCTCTATCACCTGAACGCCGAAGAAGAGCCGGAACTGCCGGACTACCCGAAAGATCCGGCGTTCCGCGCGAAGTTTGGACCACGCGGCGTACTGGACAGCAAGGCCAGCGACAAGGACGATCAAACCATCGATCCGCGCTTCGGAAAGGTCGGCAAGCAGACCATTAAGGACACTGGTCCGCTGACAAAGAAGCGGATGGAGACGATCGACGACGATGTCGCGAACCGTGCCGTAGAGTTCATCCAGCGCCAGAACAAGGCCGGCAAGCCGTTCTTCGTGTGGGTGAACTTCACGCACATGCACTTCCGCACCCACGTCAAGCCGGAGAGCAAGGGCCAGTCGGGACGCTGGCAAAGCGAGTACCACGACGCTATGATCGACCACGACAAGAACGTCGGCACGGTCCTCAAGGCGCTGGACGAGTTGAAGATTGCTGACAACACCTTTGTGATGTACTCCACCGACAACGGTCCGCACATGAACAGCTGGCCGGATGGCGCGATGACGCCATTCCGCAACGAGAAGAACTCGAACTGGGAAGGGGCCTACCGGGTGCCCGCCATGGTTCGCTGGCCTGGAAAAATCAAACCGGGTCAGGTCGGCAACGGGATCGTTGCTCATCACGACTGGCTGCCGACCCTTCTGGCGATGGCCGGCGACACCCTGGTGACGGACAAGTTGCTCAAGGGGTACCAGGTCGGCGACATGACCTACAAGGTCCACCTGGACGGCTACAACCTTATCCCCTATCTGACCGGGCAGGCTGAGAAATCTCCGCGGGAGTCGTTCCTGTACGTCAACGACGACCAACAACTCACCGGTTTGCGCTACGACAACTGGAAATGGGTGTTTATGGAACAGCGAGTCGAGGGGACGGCACGCATTTGGGCCGAGCCGTTTGTTTCCCTCCGTGTGCCAAAGATCTTCAACCTCCGCACCGACCCGTACGAGCGGGCGGACGTCACCTCGAACACCTACTACGACTGGCTGCTCGAGCACGCGTTCATGATGGTGCCGGCCCAGGCGTTTGTCGGCCAGTTTCTGATGACGTTCAAGGAGTATCCCCAGCGGCAGAAGGCTGCCAGCTTCAACCTTGATGGAATCATGGAGAAGATGAAGGAAGCCCAGAAGTAAGTCTCTGCTCCTCAAGGCGGGCGATCCGAAAGGGCCGCCCGCTTTCTTTGGTGTCTGCGATTCTAAGACACCTTGTCCGGAGAAACTCAATCTGAAAGAGGCCGGTTAGTATGAAAACAGTCAGGCTCATCGCACTCGCGACAATTGCGACGGTTGGATTGACCCCGAGCATGCAGGCCGCAGACCCGCTCCCCTCGTGGAACGACACCGCGCCGAAGAAGGCGATTCTCACCTTTGTTGAAAGAGTAACCAAACCCGTCGCGCCGGACTTTGTTCCGGCCGCCGAACGCATCGCCGTATTTGACAACGACGGCACACTCTGGAGCGAGCAGCCGATGTATTTTCAGCTCCTGTTCGCGCTGGATCGCGTGAAGGCGCTCGCCCCACAGCATCCCGAGTGGAAGGAAAGGGAACCCTTTGCCTCGCTTCTCAAAGGGGACATTACGAGTGCACTTGCCGGCGGCGAACCAGCCATCATGCAAATCGTCATGAGTACGCATGCCGGTATGACCACCGGGGAGTTCGACACGATCGTACGTGAATGGGTTGCCAGCGCGAGGCATCCAAAGACCAATCGGCCCTACACCGAGATGGTTTATCAACCTATGCTGGAGTTGCTCGCCTATCTCCGCGCCAACGGCTTCAAGACGTACATCGTCTCCGGCGGGGGGGTCGAGTTCATGCGTCCGTGGACCGAGAAGGTCTACGGTATCCCGCCTGAGCAGGTCATTGGCAGCAGCATCAAAACGAAGTTCGAGATGCGCGACGGCCAACCGGTACTGGTGCGCCTGCCCGAGATCAACTTCGTTGACGATAAGGATGGCAAACCGGTTGGTATCCATCAGCAGATCGGGCGCCGCCCAATTGCGGCATTCGGCAACTCGGACGGCGATCTCCAGATGCTCCAGTGGACAACCGCCGGGAGCGGTGCCCGATTAGCCCTCATCGTGCACCACACGGATGCCGAACGCGAAATCGCCTACGACCGTACCTCCTTCATAGGCCGGCTGGACAAGGGGCTCGATGAAGCACAGGCAAAAGGCTGGACCGTTGTAGATATGAAGAACGACTGGAAGGCCATCTACCCTTTCCAAACCAGATGACCATCTCGTGAGGACAAGTCTCCGGACCGGCATCCCGCCGTGCGGGACCGCAGCAACCCGTCCAAATCCACGAACCTGTCAGGCGAGAGAGGCGCTGCTGCATCGGGCATTACGGTGACCGGATATCCACAATTGACATCACTATTCCGAACCCAACTCCTGCATTTGACACTGTCATTATTGATGGGTATCTTACTTTTTCAGTATGACCTTCCCATCTCGCTGCGAGGACCACGCGTTGCCGCGGACATAACACAGAATCTAAGATTCAATTGTATTTACAAAGAGAAGGACTCCATGCTATGAAGAAACTCCTGGTGCCAATGTTGTTCAGCGCATTTCTCTGTGCCTGCAACAATCAACCCAAAACCGCGACTATTGCATCCGCGAATGCGGGTGGTGAACCTGACCGTACCGTGCTCCCCATAAAAGAGCCGAAGCGGCCAACCTACAAAGAGCTGGATGCGCGCAATGCCACTGCACCACCACGGTTTGAAGTGAAAGCTCCAGCAGGTGCTCCTAATGTTCTGCTTGTATTGATTGACGATATGGGTTTTGGAGTGTCCGAAGCTTTTGGCGGCCCGATTACCACACCAACCATGGAGAAACTTGCGGCAAACGGTTTGAAATATAACCGTTTTCATACAACCGCCCTTTGTTCGCCTACCCGGGTAGCATTGCTTACCGGGTATAACCATCACAGCAACAATATGGGTTGTATTGCCGAAGCTGCCACAACCTTCCCGGGGAATACCGGGGTAAGGCCTCAGACTATTACACCCATGGCGGAAGTGTTGAGACAGAATGGATACAATACCGCAGCGTTTGGAAAATACCATGAAACACCTCCCTGGGAAATCTCCAATTCGGGTCCTCAGGACCGCTGGCCGACGCGTTCGGGCTTTGAAAAGTTCTATGGTTTCATAGGCGGTGAAACCAATCAATGGGCTCCACTCATTTATGACGGAGTGACACTGGTTGAAACGCCGGAAGACCCGGATTATCACTTTACCACCGACATGACGAACCAGGCTATTTCGTGGGTTCGTTTCCAACAGGCGTTGTCACCCGACAAGCCTTTCTTCATGTACTTTGCGCCGGGAGCTACCCACGCACCGCATCATGTGCCAGAAGAATGGATCGAAAAGTACAAAGGGAAATTCGACCAGGGTTGGGATAAGATTCGTGAACTGACGCTTGAACGCCAGAAGAAACTCGGAATCGTTCCCGGAAATACAAAGCTTGCACCGAAGCCCACCGATATCAAAGACTGGGAAAAACTCTCCGCCGACGAAAGGAAATTGTTCACCCGCCAGATGGAAGTGTATGCCGGATTTGCCGAACAAACGGATTACGAAGTCGGACGACTGATATCAAGCATTGAGAAATTGGGTGTATTAGACAATACGGTAATCATCTTCATTGCCGGCGACAATGGTGCAAGTGCCGAAGGACAGATGAACGGCATGTTCAGTGAGATGACCTACTTCAGCGGCGTGCCGGAGACAGTCCCGGATATGCTGAAGCATTACGACGCGTGGGGTTCCGAAAGCACCTACCCGCACTTTGCAGCCGGATGGGCAGTTGCCATGGATGCTCCTTTCTCCTATACCAAGCAGGTAGCCTCTGATTTTGGAGGCACAAGAAACGGCATGATTATTCAGTGGCCGGCAGGTATCAAGGGTAAGGGGGAATTGCGTTCGCAATTTGGTCATGTCATTGATATTGCTCCGACCGTTTATGAAATCACAAAGATCCCGGCTCCACGACTGGTCAACGGTATAGAACAGGACCCGATTGAAGGTACCAGCCTCGCCTATACTTTTGGTGATGCCAATGCCAGAGAGCAACATGCTGTTCAGTACTTTGAAATGTTTGGCAACAGGGGAGTGTATCAGGATGGCTGGTTTGCCCGGACAATCCACAGGCCGGCCTGGCTGTTGAAACCCCTCAATCCGCTCCTGCAGAATAAGTGGGAGTTGTACAATAGCAGTGAAGACTTCAGTCTGGCCAGTGATCTGGCCTCACAACACCCTGACAAACTGAAAGACATGCAGGGATTGTTTATGAAAGAGGCTGAGAAATACCATGTTCTGCCCCTCGATGATCGTCTTCTGGAAAGAACCAATGCCGCCTTGATGGGCAGGCCAACGGTACTGGGAGACCGGAATTCCTTGACGTTGGGTGAGGGAATGAAAGGAATGGGCGTTGATATCTTTATTGACTTGAGAAATACCGCGTATACCATCACAGCAGAAGTGGCCGTGAGTGCCAATGGCAACGGTGTCATTGTATGCCAGGGTGGGAGATTTGGCGGTCTGTCCTTCTATCTGAAGAATGGAAAACCCGCCTTCAGCTACAATTACCTGGGGATGGAATCCACGCAGATAATATCTTCCCAGGCACTGAAACCGGGAAACTATCAATTGGTGTATGACTTCAAGTACGATGGCCCCGGCATGGGTAAGGGAGGCGTTGGCACCATCACCGTAAACGGAAAGAAGGTGGCAGAAAAGAGGATTGAAAAAACACAACCGGGCATATTCTCGGTTGATGATCTGGCGGATGTAGGCACCGATGACGGTACCCATGTTGCAGATTATGGCGCTTCAGCAAAATTCAATGGACAAATTGCCAGCGTGACCATTGAAAGGAAGAAATAGTCAATAGGTGAATGTGGGAAGTCGGTCCCAACGTTTTGCCTGTTCAGCGATGAAGGTGTTGATTGAAACATTTTGTTGATTACTAATGAAATTGTCTGTAACCTTCACAATAACCTCTCAACACAACGGCGCCATGAGAAAAACTCCTTTTGCTTCCTTCGTACTGCTGATGAGCTTGTTCAGTTCTCCTGTTTTTTCCCAGACAGCGAATGATACGACATCACTGGGATTGCCTGGTGATAACCTGGATCTTTACGCAGTGTTGGATCTCTTTCAGAAGTCAAAGACTATTGAGGACTTTGAGAAAGCCTTAAATGAAGAAAAAACAGGAATCAATAATCTTGATTTGAATTTGGATAACAAAGTCGATTTCATCAAGGTTGTCACAAAGCAGAAGGACAAGGATTTTACATTTATTCTTCAGGTTGACGTCAGTGAGAAGGAAATACAGGATGTTGCCGTGATTTTGGTATCAAAGGACAAAGATGGAAAAGTTACCATGCAAATCGTCGGAGATGAAGATTTGTATGGTAAAGACTATGTTGTTGAACCCAAAACCACTCCAACTCCCGCAGTTACTGCTAATCCCGGGTATACCGGTCCCGAACCTGTTCCTGTGAGTGTTCCGGCAACAACAACTGTTGTTGTGGTTGAATCAGCACCGATAGTGCAGTATGTGTATTCACCTGTGTATGTGCCCTATTATCCTCCCTATCATTACGCATATTATCCCCCCTATTTTGCAGCCTTCACTGTAGTTGCGGTTGGCATCTATCGGCATAATCATTATTATCATCATGGTGGTTATCATGGTGGTCATGGTACTACCGTAGTGGTGCACAATACGAACAACTACAATAACTATAATAATTCAAGAAATCGTTCGAATACCGTGAACCATAATACTGCCAGCGGCAATTATAACAGGAATAAGGCAGCGACACGTCCATCCACATCGCCATCGACTAATCAGGCAAAAGGACCTTCTGCATCGACTCGCCCATCCACATCGCCATCGACGAATCAGGCAAAAGGACCTTCTGCATCGACTCGCCCATCCACATCGCCATCGACGAATCCCTCAAAGGGATCTTCGGCCTCGGCCAAGCCGTCAACATCAAACTATGCATCTTCATCCGGATCGAATTCAATGGGAGCATCCCGTTCCCGTAGCGGAGGAGGTTTCCGATCGGGTGGTGGTGGAGGCAGAAGACGATAGTTAGCCATATTTCATTTCAAGAGTATGCTGGAAATAGAAAGAGGCTACCCGAAATGGATAGCCTCTTTTTGTCTATTTGCTAGAGCCCTTTATTGAGCTGGCATGTCAGAAGCACTCATGTCTCTTACGCTGAGATATCTGCCGTTTCTTTTTTCAAACAGACTCATATAGTTTCCGGTATTGACGGCAGTATTCGTAGAGTCAACTACTTTATAGTGTCCAATTTCGACCACCATGTTCCCGTCATTTGATACAAAAACTTCGTTCGTCGTAAATGAAATTGTATTTGATTTATTAGCTGCATTTATGTCTGCCATCAGATATTCTACAATTGCTGCTTTGCCTACCAAGGGTGCTCTGTTTTGAGCAAAGGTTTTCGCATCATCTGCATAATAGCCTATCGCTTTTGCTATTCCAGAGTTGTACGTCTCCGCAAATTCGTTTTCCTTGGCTTGAATTTCCTTCTTTATTTGGTCTTTGTCAATTACCGCCGCGTTGGGTTCTGTTTGCTTTGTAGTACAGGCGAAGAGTAATGACATCAAACAGAGGAGTAATACGCCTACGAGAAGTTTTGTTTTCATGGCTCTTGTGCCTTTAATGAATGTAACAAGGGTTGACGTGAATAGATGACATGAGCAAAGAGGAGCGCTGTTGTTTGCGAACAATACGAAGATATTTTCTCATATCATAGCTGTTTGAAAATCCAGATACATACTCTCCCCGAGGAAGCGGGATCAGAGAAACGAAAGAAATCTCGATGCTCCGACAAGGAGAACTCCGTC
>Ga0209253_10003770_pt1 | contig 13245 bp, 10 predicted proteins | sample FrelakmetBRP12BR_FD_187145 | JGI IMG/M metagenome (GOLD analysis project Ga0209253, IMG submission 187145) | Freshwater lake sediment microbial communities from the University of Notre Dame, USA, for methane emissions studies - BRP12 BR (SPAdes)... | ecosystem: Environmental > Aquatic >...
GGTGGCTGTCCTTCGGTAGATCCCTATCAATATATTCCGTGATGTGGGTAAGTTCCCCATGGATTGCTCAGTTTTATGAAATTCCTCAACTGGTCCCACTGATTAGAACTGTATTTTTAAGTGTGATTTTCAATGGCATGATGAGTGTGGAGTCATACGTAACAATCAAGCAAATGAACTTCAAAAAATGGGTATTCATCTTTCACGGTGGGGGAGTTTTGGGTGTTTTATCTGCAGTGATATTAGCATTGGTTATGCCTAATGTCTGGGCACTTGTAATAGGCTATACTATCGAATCGGCTGCACGTTGTATCCTCTCATACGCTATCTGCCCCTTTCTACCCCGCATTGTTTTTGACAGAAAAAACATGAACACACTTTTAAAATTTTCTCGTGGTGTGTTCGGGCTTCCAATTTTAACTTACATATATATGAACGTCGATATTTTCGTCATCGGAAAAATATATTCCATGGCTGATTTAGGGCTGTATTCAATGGCAGCAGTACTTGCATGGGTGCCGTTTAATTTCATCACGTCACTGATTAACCAGATCTCTTTACCTGCCTTTTCATCAAAACAGAAGGATAATGAGTGGATTAACAAGTGGACTTTGAACCTGACTTCATTAATTGCATTTGCCGGGTTTCCATTGTTTTTTTTTATAGCATTTTACGGAAAAGAAATACTATCGCTCATATATGGACCTAAGTACGAGACGGTCTCTATCCCATTTGCCATAATGTTTGCGAATGCATTAATAAGAACCACAACTGTCCCGATAGGAACAGTTTATTTCGCAATTGGCCGCCCTGAAATACATCGTCTTTTCACTGGTGTCAGAACAGTTATTATTCTTATTCTTATATTTCCTGCAGTAAAATATTTTGGACTAATAGGTGCCGCTTCTGCCGGTCTGCTCTCAATGCTTATTGGAAGTATATTTCAAGTAAAACGAATGCATGGAATCACTGGAATAAATGTGCACCATTACTTTAAGATTTTTTGGGTCTCCTTATTGTTTTCACTCTGTGTCGTTTTTGCTTGCATTGTAGCTATAAGTATCTCCTCATCGCACCCATTAATTAAAATGCTGCCGGGTCTCATGGGATGTCTATTATCATATTTTTTTATGTTTTTATATGTGTTAAAAGAAAAAAAGTTAATAAGATAGGTTAATCCTTTGTTTTTTATTAGTTGTCTATAATATAGGATAAATTTGTGATTATATCAGATATTGCATATAAAATGTATAAAGTGAGAAATTATCGGATAAAGGCTTTACTCAGAAGCATTATATGCCGAATCGAAAGAGGCGAACTATATTCCAAAACATTACGTAAAATATTTAAAGATTATCATGATGTCGAGATAGGATTATATACAACAGGTGGTTGCTTTGTCCCTTTTCAAGCTGATAGGTTTACAAAAATCGGAAGATATTGTTCAATAGCAAGACAAATGAGAATTATGAACAGAAATCACCCTCTTCAATTTCAATCAACACACGCACTATTCTGTATTAGTAGTTTGGGATTTTGTGATAACGATTTAGTTCACCACATTCCAATTGAAGTGGGAAACGATGTGTGGATTGGGCATAATGCCATAATACATCCAAACGTAAAAGTCATTGGTGATGGCGCAGTCATTGCGGCAGGGGCTGTGGTCAATAAAAACGTCCCGCCCTATGCCATAGTAGTTGGTAACCCTGCAAGAATAGTTAGGTATCGTTTCTCGAAAGATATTATCGATAAACTTTTGGAAACCCAGTGGTGGGATAAATCTATCGAGGAATTGAAACCGCAGCTTCGTAATTTTATGAAACCGATAGAAGAAGTCAAGGTCGATTTAGACAGCAATCTGTAACAGCAAACCTTTGTCACTAAAAAAACCAAGATATACCTCTCCAATGAGCTCCTTTAAATTCTTTACTCAAAAATCTTATTTGTAAAAATCTTTTACTCTTGAAGCATATTTTAGATTGGAATAATGTCCTCAATAATACTCTTGGTTAATAAGCCAGTAATAATCAGGCTATTAAAAATCACTATCTCAAAGAAGGATTTGTAAAATTATAGGTATAAAGTTCTATATTATTGCAATTTTAAAGATTTTCTGTAGGAATTAAATTTAAGAAGTATGCTAGTAAATTCTAAAGACATAGAGTTATTCGAATCCTATAAAAAATATATAAGTTCAACATATCCTGCGTTTTTAACAAAACTAGGTTTGGACAGGGTGGCAGCAAAAGCAGAAGGAGCCATAATTACAGATTCAGCTGGCAAAATGTATATCGACTGTGTGGGTGGTTATGGGTTGTTTAATATTGGCCATAACCATATAGAAGTCATTCAAAGCCTAATTGACCAGCTAAACAAGAAACAACTATTCACAAAGCCGTTTATTACAGACATTCAAGTCACCTTAGCAGAAGCCTTGGCCAAAGTAACACCGGGTGACCTTACTTGTTCATTTCTCTGTAACAGCGGATCAGAAGCAATAGATAATGCAATCAAGCTGGCAAGACTGCATTCAGGAAAAAAGCTTATCATTACAGCGAATAATTCTTTCCATGGTTATACATATGGAGCACTTTCCGCTTCTGGCATATCGCGATTCAAAAGGTTCTTTGAACCGATGGTTCCAGAAATTGCTAACGTTCGGTTCGGTGATACGGAGTCTTTAAAAGCATCCATAACTGAAGATACTGCTGCTGTTTTACTCGAACCTATACAGCATGAAGCCGGTATTACTCTACCACCAAAGAACTATTTTAAAGAAGTGCGCAGACTTTGTGATGAAAAACAATGCATTCTCATTCTTGATGAAATAAAAACCGGCTGTGGGAAAACAGGGTACATGTTCGCCTGTGAGCATTTTGGGATTGTTCCGGATATACTTGTTCTGGGAAAGGCTCTTGGGGGAGGCCTTATTCCCATCGGTGGATTAGTCGCCAAAAAAAACCTATGGAAAAAATTCAGTATGAATTTTTCGATGTCCGCTTCTTCTTTTGCCAATAACGTTCTTGCTTGTCGTGCAGCTTTAAGTACTTTAGAAATACTTAAAAGAGACAATATTCCTGAGGAATGCAGAAAGAAGGGGCTATATCTTTTAGAAGAATTAAAAACACTTGTAATCAAGTTTCCAGCTCTTTTAAAAGATGTTGAAGGTTTAGGGTTACTACTGGGTTTAAAAACAGATAGTCCACAAAATGCAATTGAAATTGCGCAACGAATGATAAGCCAAGGCGTTATTCTTTTTCCTGCCTATGGAGATCCTTCTGTACTCATGATAGAACCTCCTCTTATCATAACCTATGAACAGATGCAGATCATTCTGCAATCTCTGTATAAAGCATGTAACACATTAACTCTAAAACGTGAGGGAAAATAAATGCAAATATGTACGTCATGCGTATTAGATGAAAGATATCCTGGTATAAGCTATGATAAAAATGGGATCTGTATTTACTGTCGCCAGAGCAAAATAATGAAGCTTCTACAGATAAATAAGAACAAATACGAAAAAAAGTTTTTAGAGCTTATCGATACATATAAAGGGAAGAACCGTTATGATTGTCTCGTGGCCTATAGTGGCGGCAAAGACAGCACTTACACACTTTATCTTTTACAAAAAAAATACAATCTTAATATTCTTGCACTCACATATGACAACTGGTTCCAGTCAGAAACGGCGCAAAAGAACATCCGCGAAGTGGTAAAAAGCCTAAATATATCCCATTTGACTTTTTTACCTAGTTTTGACGTATTTAAGAAAATAATCCTTCTTGTAGTGGCAGGTAATATATATTCTATGAAGGCTATGGAAAGGGCTTCAAGCATTTGCACTACCTGCATTTCACTTATCCGTTTTATGTGCTTTAGAGTTGCTATAGAAATGGAAATCCCTTTTGTTATCTTTGGAATGTCTCCAGGACAAGCCCCCATTGTTACTTCTGTTGTTAAAACAAATGCTGAAATGGTCAGAAAAACACAGGATTTGTTATTTCAGTCCTTATACCGAAAGTTAGGAGATATAATCCGTCCTTACTTTCTTGAAGAAAGGCACTTTCAGAAAACAGCAGCTTTTCCTTATAATATCAATCCACTTGCTTTTTCTACTTACGATGATAGAGAAATTTTAGATACAGCAAAGAGCCTCGGATGGGTAAAACCAGAAGATACTGATGCCAATTCTACAAACTGTCTTCTCAATTCATTGGCAAATGCCCTGCATATAAACAAATTCGGTTTTAATCCTTATGCTTATGAAATAGCAGAACTGGTCCGAGACGGTTACATGACGAGAGAACAGGGATTAAATAAACTCTCGGCTCCGACGGACAACCATATAATAAGTCATGTAAAACAAAAACTTGGAATGGGATAAAAGATATCCTCATCGAAATAATAATTGAATAGGAAAAGGTGAATAAATGGAACAACTAAGTCATATCAAAGTGGTTAGAGATTTCATCATTGAAAATTTTCTTTTTGGTGACAGTGAAAGACTAAAAGAGGATACCTCATTTCTTGAAAGCGGCATCATAGATTCGACGGGTATATTAGAAATCATTAACTTTATGGAAGCGACTTTCGGCATCACTGTAGAGGATGAGGAGCTAGTTCCAGAAAATTTTGATGGCATGAAAAATTTATTCAATTTCCTTAATATGAAACTTCAATAAGAGGATTAAAAAATTCAAATTTAATCTACACATGGCGATGCGCACAGATGTTGCTGAAGAAGTTAGTACATTATGAAATTAAAAATGAAAAATAAGGGAACTCAAAATCACTTGTCATGACAATATAGATTCTAAGATAAAGTAAACAAAACATTTGCATCTATTATATAAATCACAAACACAATAAGATAGAATATTTTTATCTTAGCGCGAAATTTACTCGAATCTAAAGCACAAATAAAGTTAACAAAAATGACTAATTCTATGCTGTATAGAAAGGACCCGAAATGAAATTGTCTCAAGATGTACTAAAAATAGACCCTGAAGCAATTTCTTCAAGGATCTCTAAATTTATCAGAAATACTGTATTTAATTATTACCGGCGCAAAGGTATTGTCATCGGCCTAAGCGGCGGCATTGATTCCTCCGTCTCTGCGGCGCTTTCCGTAAAAGCGATCGGCCGTGATAAGGTCGTTGGGTTTCTTCTCCCCGAACGGGACTCGAATCCCGTCAGCCGTGAGTATGGAAAGCTCGTTGCCGACACGCTTGGCATCGAATGCTTTGAAGTTAACCTCACAACGATGCTTGAAGCTTTTGGTGTCTATGAAAAGCGTGATACAATTGTGAACAAATTGTTTCCCGATCTTGAGTCATCTTTTAAATTTCGTCTTGTCCTCCCCCAGGACCTCCTCGATCGTGATCGCCTCAATGTGTATCACATTGAAGTGCTCCTCCACGATGGGAGCATCATGAAGAAACGCCTCGCTCATAATGATTACCTGGAGCTTATGGCCGCGAACGACATCAAGCAGCGTCTCCGCATGACACAGCTTTATTATGAAGCCGAAAGGCGCTATTACATCGTGTGCGGCACGACAAACTATCCGGAGGTCATCCAGGGCTTTTATGTGAAATACGGTGATGGCGGTGTCGACATCGAACCGTTGGCGTACCTCTACAAGTCACAGGTGTACGATCTCGCGCGGTATTTAAACCTGCCACAGGAAGTTATAGACAGGATACCGAGTCCTGATACCTACAGCTTCCCCGTGAGCGACCAGGACTTCTACTTCTGCATGCCGTATGAGATTCTCGACTATGTTATTTACGCAGCCGAACACGACGTGCCCAGAGACGAGCTGGCAAAGGCGCTGGGACTAAAGCCTGACCAGGTGGAGCGAGCGATGAGAGAACTTCTTCGAAAGCGAGAAGCGACAAAGACCTTGCGAGAGATGCCACCAGCGTTGGAATTCCACTTTTGACATGAGATGTACACATAAGAGGTTTCTCATAAAATAATTTTTTGGAGTGTACTACATGTTTGCACCCACCTTACTTCATGAATTTTTTATCCGCTCAGCAAATCTTCACCCGCATAAGAATGCCCTTATCTGCGGTGAAGAAAGATACACATACAGACAGATTGACATTCAGAGCGGAATGTTAGCTGATGTGTTATTGAACTTTGGTTTAAAAAGGCAGGACAGAGTTGTCATTTTCATGGATAATGTACCGGAAGTAGTCATCTCCTTGTTTGGCATATTAAAGGCACATGGGGTCTTTGTTATTCTCAACGGGGCATTGAAGGCAAAAAAACTCGCATATATTCTTAAAGACTCCGGCGCACATGTGATGATTACAAATACGACAAAAGCCGCCGCCGTTTCCGAAGCTGTCAATCTTTTTGAAAAAGATATCAAAATAATATGGAAAGGAAATTCTTCAGATATTCCAAAAGAATTAATACCTGTTTCTTTGAATTGGGATTCTCTCTTGCCAACCACCTCTTGTGAACAGCATATTGATGCAACTTCCCGCAGCACAAATATAAAATATAAGACTGCAAACAACATCGATTTAGATCTGGCCGCCCTCATTTACACATCCGGCTCAACAGGGGAACCGAAAGGCGTCATGTCAACGCACTATAACATGATATCAGCAGCAAGGAGTATCATACAATACATTGAAAATACCGAGCATGATATCATTCTGGATGTCCTTCCTCTTTCTTTCGATTACGGGCTTTACCAGGTCGTCATGGCCTTCATGTTCGGCGGTACCGTAGTGCTCGAAAAATCTTTTATGTTCCTTCATAAGGTGCTGGAACGCATTGAGCAAGAAAAAATAACCGGCTTCCCCGTTGTTCCCACCATCCTTGCCATGATTTTGAATTTGAAGGATGTAAAAAAATATAATTTTGACTCTCTCCGATACATGTCCAATACGGGTGCCGCTCTTCCCGTGGAACATATTCGCAAGTTCAGACAGCTTTTTCCAGATGTGAAATTTTACTCTATGTTCGGTTTGACCGAATGTAAGCGCGTATGCTACCTTCCCCCTGAAGAACTTGATAAACGGCCTTCTTCAGTCGGCAAACCTATCCCGAACTGCGAGGTTTTCATTGTTGACGAAGAGGGAAAAGAAGTGGAGCCCGGAGTTACGGGAGAACTCATCATTAGAGGTGCCAATGTCACCAGGGGATACTGGAACGCACCTGAACTTACTGCAAAATATTTCAAGCCGGGAAGATTCCCTGGCGAGATGATCCTCCATTCGGGTGATTATTTCCAGCGAGACTCCGATGGGTATCTCTATTTCCTGGGCAGGAAAGACGATATGATTAAAAGCAGGGGGGAGCGCGTGAGCGCGAAGGAAGTGGAAAATGTCATCCATGAGGTTCCCGGCGTCGTTGAGGCTGCCGTCATTGGCATTCCGGATGAAATCGCCGGTCAGGCAATCAAAGCCTTTATCGTACGCGATAATGATATTCACCTCACGGAAAAAGATATCATGAAATACTGTACAGATAATCTCGAGCCATTTGCAGTTCCCAAGTTTATCGAATACGTGGATAAGTTGCCAAAAACTCCACACGGGAAAATAGATAAAAAAGCATTGGTCTGAGCGGTAAAAATACCAGCCTTCATTTACAGCGATGGTTCAACAGGCGTCTGTAAGGCTCACTTAAGAAGTAAATGCAAAATGTTAAAAAAATCCCGTCTCACTGCATATAGGGCTAAGTATATCAACGGAAGAAACATCATCTTTTTATTTCTTACTACAATCGCGCTTTTCACGCTCTATCCCTCATTAAAAGCCCTTATACTTTCAACAAGCACCCGTGAATATTATTCTCACATTGCGCTGATACCGCTAATAAGTGCATTTCTTATTTATCTGAAAAGAAAAAACATTTTCCTAAGAGTAAACTATTCTTATATTAGCACACTCCCTTTAATAACTGCCTCTCTTGTTTATATTGGAGCAAGATATTTTGAGAGTCAACTTAACCAAAATGACTTTTCATCTATAATAGTTCTATCAATGATAATATTTGTTTATGGAATCTTTATTTTATTTTATGGTGTTCAGGCCTTTAAGGCTGCCATTTTCCCTCTTATGTTTCTAATTTTCATGATTCCTGTTCCAAGCTGGCTTATGGACAATACAATATATCTTTTGCAGGTGGGTTCAACAGAATTTGTTAATGTTCTATTAATGGCTTCTGGCGTTCCTTTCTTTCGTGAAGGTTTTGTTTTTCATCTGCCGGGTCAGAGTATTGAGGTAGCACCACAATGCAGCGGCATACGATCCAGTCTGGCTCTTTTAATTACTTCTGTACTTGCAGGACATCTTTTGTTGAGAACATGGTGGAAAAAAATAGTTCTGTTGATTTTTATTATCCCGGTTGCCATGTTCAAAAATGGTATTCGTATAACGACATTGACATTGCTGGGCACTTATGTGGACCCGAGAATTATGCAAAGTTCACTCCATAGAGAAGGTGGCATTCCGTTTTTTATTTTAGCATTGGTTATGATGGTGCCGGTGCTGTATTTTTTGAGGAAGACGGAAAAGAAAAAGACCATGGATACCGGATGAATTTCGGTATGACAAATATGGAAGTGGATTCCCGATCGGGGTCGGGAATGACAAAGAGGGGTTAGAGGGAAAGAAAAAAATCCCCCTGTGTCCCCTTTGTCAAAGGGGGAAGTCTTCAAGGGTCAAAGAGGGAAATTAAGTCTGGATTCCGGCTTTCGCCGGATTGACCCGGTAGGGGAACGGTTGATGAAACAAGGATGCTTGAATATTATGCGAAATTGGGATAAAATATGATCATAACTCCAATAGATGACATTGTATGGCTGGATAGTATTGTTGATAAACTTGCTTGGAAACATAATGTAATAACAAGCGAAGTGGAAGAAGTGCTAACCGGACACTGCAGAATCTTTAAGAAAGAAAGTGGAAATGTCGATGGTGAACATCTGTATAATGCATTAGGACAGACAAAAAATGGCCGTTATTTATCAATTTATTTTATTAGGAAATTGAACAGTAAAGCATTAATTATCACTGCACGAGATATGAACAGAAAAGAAAGAAGGCGCTATGAGAAAAAGTAAGATTTTAAAAGATATGTCAATATATGAAGCCTCAGATTTCTGGGATGAACATGATTTTTCGGAATTCGATGATGTAAAGGAAATCAAAGATGTTAAATTCCATCTTATGAAGAAAAAATATGTTGGTTTAGATTTAGGCATCTATACTAAAATCCGGAAGAAGGCAAAAAAACTGAAAATTGCTGAAGACGTTTTAATCAACAATTGGTTGCGTGAAAAAGCGGAAGCGCAGTCTTAGGCTCAATAGATATGAAACTGACGAAGTGTTTATTTGGTAAGGATAAAGAAAAACATCCTGCCAACCATTAAAAAAACCTACTTAAATCCTCCATGATCACCCTTTCAAAGTGAAAATTAGAAAACTGAATTCTGAATCCCCCCGTATCAAGCCTGTCCTCGCGGAGGCGGGGATAAGGGGCAGGCTTATCAAGTGCAGCATGACAAGGAAGAGCATAGATTCCTGCCTACGAGACTGTGTCGCAATGTCATTCTGAGGCGTCAGCCGAAGAATCTATTGTTTTGAACATGCGGTAATAATGAGATTCTTCGCGTTGCTCAGAATGACAAAACACGCATATTTTAGTATTACGTCACAGTCTCCATGTCGGGAATGACAGAAGAGGAAATCTCCCTGAGTCCCCCTTTGTCAAAGGGGGAAAATTAAAACTGATTTCTGGATCCCGTATCAAGTACGAAATGACTACATAGAGAATGGAAAACAGGCGAGACGCCTGTCCTACAGGGGAAGGATGAAGAAATGAAGATAAGGATAAAAGAATGAGTTTTAATGTGTGGCTTGCATATATTGCGGCAGGATGCACGGCAGGTGTTGCTGTTATTGCACTTTATCGTGATCCACGCTCTTTCATCCACCGTGTTTTCACGCTTGGACTGTCTTTGTTTGCCATTACCGCCTGTTTGACAGGTTTCGCCTATCAAACAACATCCTTTGATAAATTCCTTTTCTGGCAGCAAATAGAGATTATTGTTGCCTCCTTGTTACCGTGCATCTGGCTTCTCTTCAGTGTAAGTTTTGCCCGTGCTAATTATGTAGAACAGATATCAAAATGGAAATGGGTATTACTTTTAGTCTTCACTTTGCCTGTATGTATGGTTACCCTTTTCAAAGATTCGCTCTATACAGGATTGCCTGTGGTTACAGCATCATCAACACTCTTTATCCCTTTAGGGTGGTCAGGGTATCTATGGTACTTGTCATGGATCATCTTCGCAGTAATGATTCTGATGAACCTCGAAAGAACATTTCGTCATGCCACAGGCCATATGCGATGGCAGACCAAATTCATGTTCCTAGGCATTGGCAGTATATTCATCGTGCACCTGTTCATAGATAGCCAGACTATTCTCTTCAAAGGCATCAACACCGGCACGGATTCGATAGGGTTGGGGGTTTTGCTGGTGGCGGATATTTTCATTCTTCGGTCACTTTTCCGTGGAAAGCCGCTGCATGTCGGGATTCACCTTTCCCATCAATTCCTCTATAATTCTATTACAGCGCTCATCGTCGGCATCTATTTTATCTCTGTTGGCGTGCTCGCCTGGTTCTCCCTGCATTTTAAGTGGCTCAGGGATGTCCACCTCCTTATATTCCTCATTTTCGCGGCTTTTATCGGAATAGCCGTTGTGCTCCTTTCGGACCGCCTCCGCATGAAGAGGAAACGTTTCATCAGCAGGCATTTTAAACGGCCCCAGTATAATTATCAAATGATATGGGAGGATTTTACGAAGAGAACCACCTCGGTGACAGAAACCGAAAAGCTTTGCAACATTATAGTCACGATGATTTCGGAAACCCTAGAGATACTCTCTGTCAGTATCTGGTATGTCGACGAAAAACAGGTGCGGCTGTATTTTGGGGACTCCACCGTGTATACAGCCGAACAGGCAGGGGAACTGAAATTCTCCGGTCAGGGCGGCGCCGAGTTGCTCCAGGCCATGACCGATCAAACCATGCCCATCGATATAGAAGGTCGTGAAGATGACTGGGTGGAAGACCTGAAGCACACCTATGGAATGGAAACGAAAGAATCTCGAATACGCTACTGTGTCCCTCTCAATGCAGCTGGTCACCTCATCGGGATTATGACGCTTAGCGAAAAGGTTTTTTATGAGCCTCTTACCTTTGAAGAATTTGAACTTGTGAAAACCATCGCCGATCAGGCGGCTGCCGCGCTACTTAACCTGAGACTCGCAGAACAACTCCGGCAGGCGAAGGAACTGGAGGCGTTCCAGGCCATATCGGCTTTCTTCATGCACGATTTGAAAAACCTGGCGTCGAAACTTTCCCTGATAACTCAGAATCTTCCAGTTCATATGGACAACCCGGAGTTTCGCAATGACGCCCTTCGGACTATCTCACAGAGTGTATCCAAGATCAACACAATGAGCAGCCGCCTATCTTTCCTGAGCCAGAAGTTAGAGTTGACATTTTACAGATGCGATTTGAATGATCTTATTAGGACAACAGTTTCCGAGATAAAAAAATATGTCAAGGTACCTATTGTGCAAAATCTTGATTCCATACCACCTCTTTCCATTGACCGTGATCATATTCATAAAGTTCTGGAAAATATTATAATGAATGCATATGATGCATTGGCCGAGGACGGACATATTATGATTGCGACACATAGCCGGAATAACTGGGCGGAAATATCCGTCACAGACAATGGATGTGGGATGTCAAAAGAATTTGTCGGCAAGAATCTTTTCCGGCCTTTTAAAACATCAAAAAAGCAGGGTATGGGCATCGGCCTTTATCATTGCAAAACTATCGTTGAAGGTCATGGTGGCAGCATTGAAGTGGAAAGTGAAGAAGGTAAGGGAACAACGTTTAAAGTGTTGCTCCCTTCATTAAGGGTAAAAGGTCAAGAGGCAAAAGACAGGAACAAGGTATAAGGATGAAGGATTCGGGGAAACTGAAACTGTTAATCGTTGAAGATGATGAAGATCTGCGGACGCAGATGAAGTGGGCCTTGGCACAGGATTATGAGGTGCTGCTGGCGGAAGACCGACAAAGCGCCATTGCGCTGACCAAATTGGAAAAGCCCGTGGTCATTACCCTTGATCTTGGTCTCCCCCCCTCCCCCACAGGCGTAGAAGAGGGCTTTACCACTCTTGATGAAATCTTGAATGAGCAAGGACAGACCAAGGTGATTATTATCACGGGTCGCGGTGAAAAGGAAAATGCCCTACGCGCTGTGGGAAAGGGCGCCTATGACTTCTTCTACAAACCTATCCAGCTCGATGAGTTGAAGATTGTACTTCAGCGGGCTTTTCACCTTGCGCAACTCGAACGGGAACAGCGCGCATTGCAGCAACGAGTTATCAATGATACTTTTGTGGATATGCTGGGAACATGCTCTAAGATTCAGGAGATCTTCTCCATTATCCACAAAATATCGGCCACGGATGCGCCCGTATTGATCATGGGAGAAAGCGGTACCGGGAAGGAACTTGTAGCGCGCGCGATCCATCAACGGAGCGTACATCAAACAAAACCTTTCGTTGTAATCAATTGCGGTGCGATTCCTGAGAATTTGCTGGAAAGTGAGCTTTTCGGACATGAAAAGGGCGCATTCACTGGCGCACATATCCAACGCAAAGGACGCATTGAAATGGCGGAAGGGGGCACCCTCTTTTTAGACGAAATCGGTGAACTGCCGCTCTTACTACAGGTAAAGCTGCTACGTTTTCTGCAAGAGAAGGTTGTCGAACGGGTCGGGGGAAGAGAACAGATAGAAGTTGACGCCCGTGTCATCGCAGCGACCAACCGCGATCTGAAAGAGGCTATGAAGAACGGTATTTTCCGGGAAGACCTCTACTTCCGTTTAGGGGTCATTATGATGTCCATTCCACCTCTCAGAGAACGGGAAGGTGACATTATTCTTATGGCCAAAGCATTTTTGGAACGATTCTCGGACGAAAACAGAAAAAAGATTAGGGGATTTACGAGTGAAGCAATCGAAGCCATCGGGCAGTATGCCTGGCCTGGCAATGTACGTGAACTGGAAAACCGCATTAAACGTGCCGTAATTATGGCTGAAGGGAAAAAGATCACCCCAGCAGACTTAGAAATGGAGAGACCTCGGCTGAAATACGAAAACATGGGTCTTAAAGAGGCTCGT
>Ga0209253_10003771_pt1 | contig 13242 bp, 11 predicted proteins | sample FrelakmetBRP12BR_FD_187145 | JGI IMG/M metagenome (GOLD analysis project Ga0209253, IMG submission 187145) | Freshwater lake sediment microbial communities from the University of Notre Dame, USA, for methane emissions studies - BRP12 BR (SPAdes)... | ecosystem: Environmental > Aquatic >...
TGTGAAAGGTCATCCCCGTGGAATATATGTGCTGAAGTACATTATTCACACGTGAAAGGCCGGTATGGCAAGAGAAGGTGCCCTGGGGTACGGTTCTTTGATATTTTTGTTAAAAATAGAAGCAATGTTTGGTTCGTGCAAAATCTCGATAAGCTATTTTCGAGCTTTACATAAATTGTTAAAGTAATGGTTCGTTAGGTAACACGGGCCTTACGCCTGGTAAAAAGGATTTTTGATGGCAAGCTGGTTTGAAGATAATGCACAATCCATCGGCAATACACCGCTGGTTAAACTGAACCGTATCACAGAGGGCGCTACGGCAACTGTGCTGGCCAAGATTGAAGGGCGCAATCCGGCTTATTCCGTTAAGTGTCGTATCGGTGCGGCAATGATATGGGATGCGGAACAAAAAGGTTTATTAGGCCCCGGTAAGGAGATTATCGAACCCACCAGCGGCAATACTGGGATCGCTTTGGCATTTGTCGCTGCGGCGCGGAGAATTCCATTGACGCTCACCATGCCGGAAACCATGAGTATTGAACGCCGCAAGCTGCTGGCTGCCTATGGCGCGAAACTTGTATTGACAGAAGGTGCAAAAGGGATGAGTGGCGCGATTGCCAGGGCTGAAGAGATTGCAGCGTCTGACCCGGATCGTTATGTTTTATTGCAGCAGTTTAAAAACCCTGCCAATCCGGCTATTCATGAGAATACTACCGGCCCTGAAATCTGGAATGCTACGGATGGACAGGTGGACATCTTCATCGCCGGTGTCGGTACTGGCGGCACCATCACCGGCGTATCACGTTACATTAAAAATACTCAAGGTAAAGCAATCACCACGGTTGCTGTTGAGCCTGCTGCCAGCCCAGTGCTCAGCCAAAATCGTGCGGGTGAAGAATTGAAACCTGCACCCCACAAGATACAGGGCATTGGCGCCGGGTTTGTTCCTGATACTCTGGATATGACATTGGTTGATGATATAGCTCAGGTTACCAATGAAGAAGCTGTGCTTTACGCACAGCGCCTGGCGCGGGAAGAGGGAATTTTATCTGGCATATCCTGCGGTGCGGCCGTGGCCGTAGCGGTGCGTTATGCAAAACGCCCTGAGAATGCGGGTAAAACCATCGTCGTGATATTGCCGGATTCAGGAGAGCGCTATTTAAGTTCGATTCTGTTTGAGGGTTTGTTTGATGCACAAGGCATCGCAGTATAGGTGCTGCAGTATTTAGGCGCTGTTAAGAGAGCTGTTTAACCGGTCTGGCTGTTTGCGATAAACATCTTTTTGATTTCGTCTTCCGAAGCCATGCGGTTACCAATTTGACCGCATACCAGTTCGCAAAGCCTGTACACACTGGGGTCGGCTATTTTGTAGTAAACACTGGTTCCGCGTGACTCTCGTTTTACCAACTCATATTGTGTCAGTAACGACAGGTGTTTTGAGATGTTTGCCTGAGAGCCTCCGGAAATGTCGGTCAGTTGACTGACATTCTTTTCGCCATCCTGTAATGCATTCAGAACTCTCAGCCGCATCGGTTCCGCCAAGGCTTTAAAGTACTTGGCTACGTATTCCAGTGCCCGGTCATCTAATGCGCTCATTTGCTCTTCCATAATTCTGCCCGCTTATTTCTTGTCACAATTATACACATTATTTATTGTTTGACTATATAACTATATAGTAATATAGTATGTCAACATATTTATGTCAGTCAGCAATATTTTTTAAAAGGGTAATCGCTTGTTTAAATCATCATTCATGGCATTGATGCTCGCCACAGGTTTTGTAAATACAGCATGGGCTGCCGGTTTGGCTACGGTTACCATTCAGCAATCAAATCAAGAGCATGCTGCAACTGTCGAAGGCGTGGTTGAGGCAATCAAATTCAGCCAGATAGCACCTCAGGTGGCAGGAAGCATTACGGTGTTATCTGCAAAAGCGGGTGATGAAGTTAAGGCGGGGCAGATGCTGGCACGTATTGATACACGTATTGCCAATCAACAGGCTGTAACCAATCAGGCACAGGTTGCGGCGGCTCAGGCGCAACTGGTAGTAGCTCGACAGGAATATGAGCGCAAGCGCCGCTTGCATGAAAAGCAATATATCAGTCAGGCGGCACTGGAGCGTGCGGAGTCGGATTACAAGACGGCGGAAGCTCAAACCAAGGCGCAGCTGGCGCAGTCGGGCGCGGCCAATGTGCAGACCGGTTTACACACGATCAGTGCCCCCTATGCAGGCCTTATTTCTGAAGTGATGGTAGAGCAGGGAGATATGGCGATGCCAGGTAAGCCGCTGCTGACTGTGTATGATCCTAAAGCCATGCGCGTGGTCGTCAATGTACCGCAAAGCCAGATCGCATCAATCATAAGCGGTGCAAAAGTGAATGTGCTGATTCCTGCGGCAGTAGAGGCAGAGCGTAATCTGATAGGTACGCAAGTAACCATACTGCCAACAGCGGATGCAGTGAGCAATATGGTTAAAGTGCGTGTGACGTTGCCGCAGAGTCTTGCCAGTGTACGTCCGGGCATGTTTGCACGCGCCATGCTTCCCGTTGCGGCAGCTGGTGTAAAAACGCAGATTTACGTACCGGCAAAGTCTGTCATCAGGCGGAGTGAATTGACTGCTGTATATGTGGTGGATACCAAGGGGCGTCCGCAATTGCGGCAAGTGCGATTAGGGCGTAAACAAGGTGACAGCTTTGAAATTTTTGCTGGTTTGCAAGCGGGTGAGAAAGTTGCACTGGATCCGATTGCGGCAGCAAACTTTAAATGATGCGGGTTAAAAACAAAGAAATCTCATTCCTGTAAATATGACGCATAACAAAGAAAATTTAGGGGTCTCAGGCCGTATTGCCAGATATTTCCAATCGGCGCAAATTACACCTTTGATTGCGCTGGTCGCGTTGCTGCTGGGGCTTTTTGCAGTAATGGTTACCCCGCGTGAGGAAGAGCCGCAGATTAATGTGACCATGGCAAATGTGCTGATTCCGTTTCCGGGTGCTTCTGCCAAGAATGTCGAACAAATGGTGGCCGTGCCGGCCGAGCAAGTGCTGTCGCAGATTGAAGATGTAGAGCATGTGACTTCGGTTTCACGTCCGGGCATGGCGGTGATCACAGTGCAGTTCGAAGTGGGTGTGCCGCGAACCGAAGCATTGGTGCGGCTGTATAACACCATACAGTCCAATCAGGATTGGCTGCCTGAGAATCTGGGCGTAGGTGAACCGATTATCAAACCCAAAGGCATTGATGACGTGCCTATTCTTACTGCGACTTTGTATACAAAAAACAGTCAGCATGGTGCATATGAGCTTGAGCGGGTGGCGCATGCGCTTGAGGCAGAAATCAAACATGTTAAAGGTACGCGTGAAGTAGTCACACACGGCGGGCCAGGTCGGGGCGTGAGTATTAAGCTGGATCCGGTTCGCATGGCTGCTGCCAATGTCACTATTGCGGACATGCGCCGAGCATTACAGTCGGCTAATCTTGGTGCACCGTTAGGCGAGGTCATCAATGCAGATCAGGCGATTGCTGTGGAAGTCGGTAAATATCTGGCTGATGCGGATGATGTTGCTGAACTGGTAGTAGGGCTACATGCAGGTCACCCCGTCTATTTGGGCGAGGTGGCAGAGGTAACGGATGGGCCGCTGCCTGCTGAGCGCTATGTCTGGTATGGCGAAGGTAAGGATGCAGCTGAATATCCTGCGGTGACGCTCAGTGTGACTAAAAAACCGGGTCAGAATGCTGTGGCGGTGTCAGATGCGGTGATTAAGCAGATCGATAGTTTGAAAAATGTGCTTATTCCAGCAGATGTTGAAGTGAAAATCACACGTAATTATGGTGAAACGGCGAATGAGAAAGCACAGAAACTGATACAGAAGCTGATTTTTGCCACATCGGCAGTTGTGCTGCTGGTGCTGATTGCATTAGGCCGCCGCGAGGCTGCCATTGTCGGTACAGCGGTGATTCTGACGCTGACCGCGACCTTGTTTGCGTCCTGGGCGTGGGGGTTCACGCTGAACCGTGTTTCATTGTTTGCGCTGATTTTCTCTATCGGGATTCTGGTGGATGATGCGATTGTGGTCGTCGAGAACATTCACCGGCATATGAAACTTAGACCAGAAGCTAGCTTGGCTGAACTTATTCCAGGTGCCGTGGATGAAGTGGGCGGCCCTACCATACTTGCAACGTTGACCGTGATTGCTGCATTGCTGCCGATGGCTTTTGTGAGCGGTTTGATGGGGCCTTATATGAGCCCGATTCCTATCAATGCAAGTATGGGGATGCTCATCTCGCTTGCTGTGGCATTTATCATTACACCATGGTTGTCACGTATCTGGCTACGTCATGCGCAGCATGAAGATGCATTGGCAAAACGCATCACACCCGTTTTCACCAGGATTTTCACACCTTTCCTGCGTGATGCAGATGGCAAGAAAAACAGACGCAAACTGAGCTTGGTTATTCTTGGGCTGATATTTGTTTCACTGGTGTTGCCAGTTGCGCAGCTGGTGGTGATGAAAATGCTGCCATTTGATAACAAGTCCGAGTTTCAGGTAGTGGTTGACATGCCGGCAGGTACGCCGCCGGAGAGAACGGCCAGTGTGTTACATGCAATGACAGCCTATTTGTCAACTGTACCCGAAGTTACCAATTATCAGGCTTATGTAGGGTTGTCGGCCCCCATTAACTTTAATGGTCTGGTGCGTCAGTACTACCTGAGAAGCGGCGGTGAGCTCGGTGATATTCAGGTGAATCTGGTAGACAAGCATCATCGCAGCGAACAGAGTCATGCCATTGCCAGCCGGGTCAGGCCGGAGTTGCAGAAGATCGCACACAATATGAGTGAGAAAGATAAAGTGGTGAGGGTTAAAGTGGTAGAGGTTCCGCCCGGGCCACCTGTAATTTCGCCAATTGTTGCAGAGGTCTATGGGCCTGACGATGTAGAGAGAACGCGCCTGGCAAGAGAGGTAAAACAGGTGTTCGAACGCACTGAAGGTATTGTGGATATTGATGACAGCAGCATTGCGGACGCCAGAAAAACCGTTCTGGTCGTAGACAAGAAAAAAGCAGCGCTGCTGGGCGTGACGCAGGCTGCAATTGTAAGCACGTTACGTGCAGGTTTGGCTGGAGAAGATGTTACTTACCTGCATGATGCAAGCAAATACCCGACAGCTACACGTTTGCGCCTGCCGGTGTCATCGCAAGGCGATACTGAGGATTTGCTCAAACTTTCAGTCAGCACGGCATCCGGCAAACTGGTGCCGATACGCGAACTTGTTAGCGTGGAAGAAGTGTTACGTGAGCAACCGATTTACCACAAAGACCTGTTGCCGGTGAATTATGTGATGGGTGATATGGCAGGCAAGCTGGATAGTCCGTTGTACGGCATGTTTAGCATGCGTTCCGCGGTGGCGGAAATAGCGGTGCCGGGCGGAAAGCCAGGGGAGTTTTTTATTCAGCAGCCGGATGATAACCAGCGCGGTTATGCGATCAAGTGGGACGGGGAGTGGCAGGTGACCTATGAGACTTTCCGCGACATGGGAGCAGCTTATGCCGTAGGGTTGATACTGATTTACCTGTTGGTGGTCGCGCAGTTCGGTTCCTATCTGACACCGCTCATTATCATGGCGCCAATTCCGCTGACGCTTATCGGTGTGATGCCAGGGCATGCTTTGCTGGGTTCTCAATTTACGGCCACCTCGATGATCGGCATGATCGCACTGGCCGGCATTATTGTCAGAAACTCTATTCTGCTGGTGGATTTTATCAACCTCGAAGTCACTGCAGGCAAGCCGTTCAGGGAGGCCGTGGTGAACTCGGCCATTACCCGCGCGCAGCCGATTATGCTGACTGCATTATCAGCCATGCTGGGCGCTTTCTTTATTCTGGATGACCCGATTTTTAACGGGCTGGCGATTTCACTGATATTCGGTATTTTTGTTTCAACCGTGCTGACGCTGGTTGTGATCCCGTTGTTGTACTTTGTGGCCTACCGTCACAAGTATGCTTAGATAGAATTTTAATTTAGGAGATATTTAAAGATGACTTCATGGAAACTTGTTCGTGTAATCGCTGGTTTTTTTATTCTGCTTTCACTGGCACTGGGCATGACAGAAAGTCCGTTTTTTGTGAGCCACTACTGGCTCTACTTCACGGCTTTTGTGGGGGTTAACCTGTTGCAGAGCGGCTTTACCGGCTGGTGTCTGATGGAAAACATTCTGCGTAAACTGGGTGCGCGTTCTGGTTGCTGATATTGATTTCGGGGCGGACATGAGACTGTGGATTGTTCGATGCTTTGCTACCAGGTGTTTATTAAATAATGATGAGGAGTAGTATGGTGTATAAAAACTTTACAGTCAGCCTGGCTTTGATTGGGGCGGTATTTTTATCAGCTTGTTCCTCGGAGCTGGCGTCAGTTACGCCCAAGCAGGCAGCGTCAATGTTTGCCAAGAAAGAAGCGATTATTTTGGATGTTCGCGAGTTGGATGAGTGGCATGCGCAGCATATTACAGGTGCGATTCATATTCCGTTAGCACAGGTTGAGCAAAGATTGGGTGAACTCGCTCAATATAAGAACAGTCCGGTCATTGTGCAGTGTCGTAGCGGTAAGCGTTCAGCCAGAGCGGCAGATACATTGCAGTCAGCAGGGTTTACCCAAGTATACAACCTGACTGGAGGCATCAATGCTTGGGCTGGTGATGGACTACAGACGGCACAGACAAAATTATAGAGGTGATCGATTGAACAAGACGTTAGATGGTTTTTTTCAAAAGAGTTTCTTGGCAGCATTTATGCTGGCATCGGCTGTGCCGGCAACTGCTGCTGATGCAGAACACTTAAAATACCTGGATGAGAGCAGAAAGACTGCACAGGAATTTATGCAGACTCTAGGCGGCACGCTTAAAAAACAACTTGAGCTTGGCGGTGCGGAGAGTGCGATTGGTGTCTGCAAACAAGTGGCGCCTGCCTTGGCCAGTGAGTATTCAAAAAATGGCAGAGTGGTCAAGCGTGTTTCACTTAAAGCGCGCAATGTGACACAAGGTACGCCCGATGCTTGGGAGAGTGATGTGCTGAATAGCTTTGAGCTTGGTCAGCAGCAAGGCAAGCCGGTGGCTGAGATGGAGTTCACACAAATCACTACAGATGCGGATGGGCGCTGGTTCCGTTATATGAAGGCGATTCCAACCCAGGCGATGTGTTTGCAGTGTCATGGCCAATCCGCGGACATCTCGCCGAATGTCCGTAAGCTATTACTGCAGGAATATCCTGAGGATAAGGCGGTGGGGTTCAGTGCGGGCCAGGTCAGAGGTGCAATGTCTATTAAGTATCAATTGGGTAATCAGTCATCAGTGAATCGCTAATTTATTGTGGTTTTTTTCAGAACCCGAACAAAGGAATTTTAAATGGCACATATTGTAATCGTAGGGGCAGGTATCGGTGGAATGCCAACAGCTTACGAGCTTAGAGCTAAGCTCGGTAATCATCATCAAATTACTGTAGTTAACCCGGTGGATTATTTTCAGTTTGTGCCGTCGAACCCCTGGCTGGCGGTTGGCTGGAGCAAACGGGAGAAAATCACTTTTCCGATACGTCCTTATCTGGAAAAGAAAGGGATCAATTTTATTGCGCAGCCGGTTACAAAAATCGAAGCGGAAGAAAATGTGGTGCAGCTGGCCAACGGGGTAAGTTTGAATTATGACTATTTGGTCATTACTACTGGCCCGAAATTATCATTTGATGAGGTGCCGGGTTCAGGCCCCAATGGTTATACCCATTCGATCTGTACCGTAGATCATGCTGAGGGCACTTGGGCCGCTTATCAGGAGTTTCTAAAAGACCCTGGTCCGGTAATTATCGGTGCCATGCCGGGAGCAAGCTGTTTTGGCCCGGCTTACGAATTTACATTTATTGTCAATAAAGATCTTCGCAAGAAAAAAATACGTAACAAAGTACCCATCACTTATGTGACGAGCGAGCCTTATATCGGGCACTTGGGTCTTGGTGGGGTAGGTGACTCCAAAGGCATGCTGGAATCAGAATACCGGCATAATGATGTCAAATGGATCACTAATGCCAAAGTGACCAAGGTCGAGGCTGACAAGATGTATGTGGCAGAACACGATATGCTTGGTAATTTAGTGAAAGAGCATGAGCTGCCATTCAAGTTTTCGATGATGTTGCCGGCATTTAAGGGCGTTGACCCTGTTGCGGCGGTAGAGGGTTTATGTAACCCCAGAGGCTTTGTGCTGATAGATGAGCATCAGCGCAGCAAGAAATACCGCAATATTTTTGCTGCCGGCGTGTGTGTTGCAATCCCACCGGTGGAGGCCACACCAATACCGACCGGTGCGCCAAAAACAGGCTATATGATTGAGTCGATGGTGACTGCGATAGCGCACAATATTGCCGCGGATATTAATGGGCAGGTAGCCGATGCAAAGGGAACTTGGAACGCGATCTGCCTTGCCGATATGGGGGATACTGGCGCTGCTTTTGTTGCCATACCTCAAATTCCGCCTCGCAATGATAGCTGGGTTAGAAAAGGCAAGTGGGTACATTATGCAAAAATCGCCTTTGAAAAATATTTCATCTATAAAATGAAAAAAGGCACCAGTGAGCCGGTTTATGAAAAGTACGTTCTCAAGGCGATGGGGATAGAAAAGTTAGATTAGTACTTCATCTGTGTTTGCCGGGTTCAAGTGGGTTAAAATACACGCACTTGAAAACGTGCGAACGATTGAATGACAACACCTCAGAATAGCAATGTCGCTGTAGCTGACATTGAGAATCACACCCCCATGATGCGCCAGTACCTCGGGCTTAAGGCGCAACATCCGGACATGTTGCTGTTTTACCGCATGGGTGATTTTTACGAGTTGTTCTTTGAGGATGCCGAAAAGGCATCAAAATTGCTCGGCATCACTCTTACGCAGCGCGGCAGCAGTAATGGCCAGCCGATTAAAATGGCCGGTGTGCCTTATCATGCGGCTGAGCAGTATTTAGCCAAACTGGCTAAACTGGGTGAGGCAGTAGCGATATGCGAGCAGGTTGGCGACCCTGCTACCAGCAAGGGGCCCGTCGCGCGTGAAGTTGCACGTATTCTTACGCCAGGCACCTTGACCGATGCAGCCCTGCTGGATGAGTCACGCGACAATCAGCTGTTGAGTGTTTATCAGGCAGATGGCGTGATTGGCTTGGCTCGCCTGAACCTGGCCTCCGGTAGTTTTATTCTGAGTGAAATCGCTGTTGGCTTGCTGGCTCAGGAGATTGAACGTATCGCTCCCAGCGAGATGCTGCTGGCAGATGACTTCCGTCATGCAGCAATTGAGGTCAGCAAGATTGCGAAAAAGCGCTTGAGTCCATGGCAGTTTGATTTTGATAGTGCATTCAATACACTCACCAGGCAGTTCAATACCTATGACCTGAACGGCTTTGGCTGCGCTGACCTGAAACCTGCTATTTGCGCTGCAGGAGCGCTGCTCGATTACGTAAAGCATACACAGCGCACGACCCTGCCGCATATCAATGCACTGAGTGTAGAAACTACCAGCGCCTATTTGCAATTGGATGCTGCCACGCGTCGCAATCTGGAAATTGACATGACCTTGCGCGGCGAGGCGAGTCCTACGCTTTATTCGCTGCTGGATACCACGCAAACGGCAATGGGTACGCGTTTGCTTCGCCACTGGCTGCATCATCCGCTGCAGGATAGAAACCTGGTGAGCAAACGGCATGAGGCGGTGGCGGATTTGATTCAAAGCAATCAGTTCGTGAACCTGAGACAAGCGCTTAGGCCAATTGGCGATATAGAGCGGATCACGGCGCGTATCGCCTTGAAAACGGCACGCCCAAGAGACCTGTCGGCTTTGGTCATGAGTCTGCAACAATTACCTTTGCTGCAGACTCAGCTTCAAGGTTCGCAGGCAAGTTTACTGCAAACACTCGCTGTTAACCTGCATGCGCCGGCAGCCGTTGTTGACTTGCTTGTAAGCGCTATCAAGCCGGAACCGAGCGTGGTGTTGCGTGAGGGGGGGGTGATTGCTGATGGCTACGATGCCGAACTGGATGAGTTGCGAGCAATGCAAACCAATCACGGTGATTTTTTGCTGCAGTTTGAAGCCGCGGAAAAAGCGCGCACCGGCATTGCCAATTTAAAAGTCGAATACAACAGTGTGCATGGCTTTTATATCGAGATGAGCCGTGCGCAGGCTGAAAGTGCACCGGCTGAGTACAGGCGCCGCCAGACGCTCAAAAATGTGGAGCGTTTCATTACGCCGGAGCTCAAAACATTTGAAGACAAAGTGCTGAGTGCGAATGACCGCGCTCTGGCGCGTGAAAAGATGCTATACGAACAAGTATTAACGCAGCTGGCTGAGTTTATTGTGCCACTGCAGACCAATGCCGGTGCTGTAGCCAGCCTGGATGTGCTGTGCTGCTTTGCCGAGCGTGCGCTTAGTCTTAATTATGTGGCACCTGACTTTACCACCGAGGCAGGTATTGAAATTATGAACGGCCGTCACCCGGTGGTGGAACAGATTTCTGTCAATACTTCAGGACAGCCATTTATCGCCAATGATGTGGCATTGAACCCCTATCGTCAGCTGTTACTGATTACCGGCCCGAATATGGGGGGTAAATCTACCTTTATGCGCCAGACTGCGTTGATTGTATTGTTGGCGTATTGTGGGTGCTATGTGCCGGCAACTTCGGCAAAAATAGGTGAAATTGATCGCATCATGACGCGAATCGGCGCATCCGACGACCTGGCGGGCGGTCGATCCACTTTTATGGTGGAGATGACCGAAACGGCTAATATTCTGCATAATGCCACCGATAAAAGCCTGGTGCTGCTGGATGAGATCGGTCGCGGCACTTCTACCTTCGATGGTTTAAGCTTAGCCTGGGCTGTCGCGAAGCAATTGCTCGAAAAGAATCGTGCTTACACTTTATTTGCGACCCATTATTTTGAATTGACGCGCATTGTGGATGAATTTAAATATGCAGCCAATGTGCATCTGGATGCGGTTGAACACGGTAATAACATTGTGTTTATGCACAAGGTAGAAGAAGGCGCGGCGAATCAGAGCTATGGCTTGCAGGTGGCGCAGCTGGCAGGCATTCCTAAAAGCGTGGTGGCATCGGCAAAACGTAAACTGGTGCAATTGGAAAGCCAGCAGGTAGCCAGCGATATTAGTCAGCCGGACATGTTCCTGATGGACGCGCCGGCCGTGGAGGCGACCTTGCATCCACTGGTCGCTGAGTTTGAAAATATCCAGCCGGATGAATTGACGCCGAGGCAGGCGCTCGATTTGCTCTATCAGTTGAAGCAACTGGTGAAGTAGCGTACTTTCAGTTAAACCTATAAAAAGCAGTTAGTCTACGAAATGGATCTGGCAGGTATTTCATCGAATGGTGAAAACTCACAAAACACCAAAATTACGAAATAAAACAAAAGCTTAAGTAAATAAGTAGACTCACCCGTTGGGTTTCAATTTTATATACCAAAAGCCTTTGAATTTGTTCGCGTCTTTTGTGTTTTTTGTGGATAAAAAGCCGTTTTTAGGTTGAATAAAGGTCAGCAGCCGTTGGCTTTTATAGCAGCCTCGGTTGACTCAAGAGATTTCTTTAGCTGGTTCATGTGTTCGGCGCTGCCGCCTCTGCGACGCTGTAAATAATATTGTTCAGCAGCGCTTCTTAGTGACGCACATTCGCTTTTTTTGCGATTAAGCTCATTTTGAGCGGCTGTGGCATCAATGTTTTCTCTTGATTTCGCATTTACAGCTTCTATCTTGCCATCCGCCGAGTTTTCACTGACCAGCGTAGTTGTGCCTTTTAAGCGGTTTGATTCAATCAGTAATTTCTCAGCGAGTTTGTCTTGCTCTTTCTGCTGCATGCACTCCTGTTCAATGGCGTTTCTAACCTCTAAAGATGAGCCATTATGGCTATAAACATCTTTGATTAAGGTTTTAGTTTGGCTATCCTGGGTGCCTTCCAGTTGCTGTGCCTGAGTTTTGCCGACTTCACGTAGCCACATGATTTTTTTTGCAGCGTCGCCACGCTGTTTGCAATCAGCGTCGATATTGAATGGTGATAAATGATTGTTTTGTTGTTTGGCGCTAGTTGCTTTAACGGCATCTTTAGTCGTCTTGCTGTTGCTGGTGATGCAGGGTGTATCTTGAAAAGCGTTGCCGCAGCGATACATATCAGCTGCGGTTGATGTTTGTGCCAATAGTACGATGATGCCTGCAATACTATGGAGTATGATGAATTTCATATTGCAGGTTCGCTTTGCTTAGTGCCAGTTTGCTTAGTGATGGTGGCCGCCTGCACCATGTACGTGCTGGTGAGACACTTCTTCTTTGTTTGCAGGGCGCACATCAGTGATGGTTGCGGTGAACACTACGCGCTCTCCCGCCCATGGATGGTTGCCATCCACAATCACTTTGCCGTCGGCGATTTCAGTGACGGTGTACAAAATCACATCACCAGTTTCGTCTTCACCTTCAAATTGCATGCCAACTTTCAGTTCAGCTGTTGGAAAGGCGTTTGCAGGCTCGATTTGCACGAGCTCTTCATCGTATTCGCCAAATGCATCTGCTGGCTGCAAGTCTACAATGACCACGTCGCCAATATTTTTGCCGTGCATCGCTTCTTCAACTTTAGGGAAAATGTTGTCGTAACCGCCATGCAAGTAAGCCACAGGTTCGTTGCTTGATTCAAGCACATTGCCATCAGCATCTTTAAGTTCGTAAGTCATTGTTACTACTGAGTTCATTGCAATTTGCATGTTGTAATCCTTGTGATGTAATTCTAAAGTTAAAATTTAAATTGAAGCATGTAAAAAAAATATGGGTAGAATTTTAATCTATTTTTCTAATTTGGTTAAATCTAGTTTATGTAAATACTGCATACATTAATTTTTATGTTTTAAGTTGTTGTGCAATAAAGCGATCAAGTGCTGCTGCGAATGCCTGCCTGTCGCCATGGTTGAATGTAGATGGGCCATTAATATCCACACCATTGCCGCGTAGTTCTTCCATTAAATTGCGCATTGCGAGGCGTTCTTGAATATTAGCTGTGGTATATAGCTCGCCACGCGGGTTAAGTGCATGACCGCCTTTTTCTACGACCTGTGCGGCGAGTGGAATGTCCGCGGTAATCACTAAGTCGCCCGCCGTGAGTTCCAACACAATTCGGCTATCTGCAACATCAAAGCCGTTAGGCACCTGCATGGTCTTAATGTAAGCC
>Ga0209253_10003772_pt1 | contig 13241 bp, 8 predicted proteins | sample FrelakmetBRP12BR_FD_187145 | JGI IMG/M metagenome (GOLD analysis project Ga0209253, IMG submission 187145) | Freshwater lake sediment microbial communities from the University of Notre Dame, USA, for methane emissions studies - BRP12 BR (SPAdes)... | ecosystem: Environmental > Aquatic >...
AACCAGATAAACAAAACAAACCAGATCAACGAGACGGACCAGATAAACTAGATAGACCAGTCGGGAGACGACTATGCGTTCGGGCTGCTGCTCTGCTCAGCCCCTGCCAAGGCCAGCGCCTTGTCGGTCAACAGAAAACGATCCGTGATCAATTGCTGGGAGATGGTCAGGATATTATTGGTTACCCAATACAATACAAGACCCGCAGGAAAATTAATGAACAGGAATGTCATGCCGATCGGGAGCACCAACATGATTTTCGCCTGCGTCGGATCCATCGTGGTGGGCGTGATTTTCTGTTGGATAAACATCGTCGCCCCCATGATGATCGGCAACACATAGAAGGGATCCTGCACCGATAAATCTGTAACCCAAAGCATGAAAGGGGCTTGGCGCAAGTCGATCGTCGTATAGAGGACATTGAACAGGGCCACGAAGACCGGCATCTGCAAGAACATCGGGAGAAAGCCACCCAACGGGTTCACTTTCTGTTCCCGATAAAGTTTCATCAATTCCTTGTTCAAACGGTCGCGATCACCCTTGTATTTCTCCTGGACTTCTTTGATCTTCGGTTGAATCAGCCGCATCATTTTCATCGACTTATAGCTCTTATATTGCAGCGGCACAAATATGACCTTGATCGCCATCGTCAGCAGGATGATGGTGATCCCATAGTTGGGGATATAGTCATGGATAAACCGCAGTATATAAAAGATTGGCTTCGCGACCGCTTTCACAAAAGACCAACTGCCGAAGATGAAGAATCCAAAATCGATCATATCTTCCAGGCCCACGTTCAGGGCTTTGAGCGTGTCGTACTCCTTTGGGCCGGCATAGAGCTGAAGCGCAGCCGAGGACGCGCCTCCTGACGCGGCCATCCGCACCCCGGTCGACACAATCTGCTCGCCTTCGGTCTTGGCAAGCGAGGACGTGCCCTGTTTCGGCATTAACACCGATATAAAGTACTTATCGTGTAAGGCGACCCACTTAACCGCCCCTTTCCTCTCAAGTTCCTTTTCCGGCGTCTCGTTGTCTACTTTGTCGTCAACCTGTGAGGCAGACCCGATCACGCCGATGAACCCGCTACCCCATTCCACGATTCCGAAGTTAGTTCCCAGTACGATATCGTAGGGCTCGGTGATCCCCTCCAGGGCAACCGATACATCTACGACATAACTATCGTAATGAAAGGTCAGTTTTTTCTCCACACCGATATGGGTGATTGGATCGTGGAACTGCATCGTGACATGCCCGACAGGATGCGTGGCATCGAGGCTGGTGAAATCTTTTTCGATATTATAAAGGCCTTCACGAACCGTCTTGTCGATGTCGGCATTCGGGACTGTAATGGAGAGTGGGCCCTTGAACTTCCCTCCGTGATAAACAAGCTGCACCGGCTTCTTTTCAGGGGTCGAGGTATGGTATCGCTTCAGCTCCCATGTTCGAATCACCCCGCCACGATTCGACAGTCCGACTCGAACGAGGTCGGTTTCAACTGTTACAGTCTGTTCCAGTATTGTCGGTGAAGTATCCGGCGAGGGAGCGCCTGATTTTTGACCGGATTTGGATGGGACGCTCGAACCGGTCGAACTGCTGTCCTTGCCTGTTCCCAGGGCGGGAGCCGGCTCTCGTTCCGCGGAGGAGCTCGGACCAGAGGCATCCTCAGCGGGAGGCTGAGGATGATTCTGGTCAGGAGCCCATCCCATCTGTCTGATAAACAGATCGAATCCCAGGATGATCGCTAATGACAGAACGAGAAAGACGACAACGCGTTTGTCCATAAATAACCCGCTACCTCGATATGACCAATTGCGATCCTAGTACTTCAGAGGATCAAAATCTCACGATGAAAAATTCAATATTTCATCGAACGGTGGATCAGAAACGTGCATTCACGAAGCACCTATACCGGCTGATCGCGGCCCTCGCATATTCAGAGCAGGTTGGCTCAGAATGGCAGGCTGACAAAGAAATGCCGAGACCCATTAGCGATAACCGGCAAGTAGAGTCAAGCTCCACCGGCGAACGCTAGTCCTCGTGGATACGAAGCAGCCGTTGGCGCTCAAGCGCCGACAACCAAATCCCCTTCAAGACGGCAAAGGGCTGCACAATTGAATCCCGCTTGGGGAAAACCACAAGGTCCAGTCCAGGGAGCAATTGACCGCGCAGTTGCCGTGTGAGCTCCCGAAACAGGCGCTTTACTCTATTCCGGCTAACGGCTATACCGAACCGTTTCCCCACCACAATACCGACCCGGCTGCCAATCCCGTCAGTCCGGCAAACTATCATATTAAACAGGGCGGTCGAGATACGGCTTCCGTGCTCCTTGGCATACTCAATGTCGCGGCTGCGTTTCAAGAACAGTCGTTTGTCGCCCCCACCATGTGACATTGCCATCACCATAGAAAAGGGCTAGTTTGCACAGGACTTCCCCTTCGAGGCCAGCGATCTGGACTCGGTTATGACCACATACTGTCATCCTGTGTTGGGAGCTACCTTGTCCGGGGCACATAACGGAGGGTAAAGATTCCTTCGTGCAGCCCTAGTCAGCGTCGCTCGACCTATACGGTTAAGCGAGCCCGTCCCTTCGCGCGACGACGAGCCAACACCTTCCGGCCATTCTTCGTGCTCATCCGCTTACGAAATCCATGCTCGCGTTTTTTCTTGAGATTTGATGGCTGCTGAGATGTAAAAGACATACGATCACTCCTTACCTAAGACGACTCAGGATGACAAGAGGCATTATAGGGATGGGGCCAGCGCCCTGTCAAACTACGCGCCACCTGTTTTGTTCATTTGGTCTATCTGGTCTGTTCGGTCTGTCTCGTTTGTTCGGTTGAACCAGAGAGACGAAATAGACCAGACGAACCAGACAGACCGGGCTAGGTGAGATCTCATGTTTGTGTTTCTCTCCTCCGATATCTAGAACAGGAGGACGGCTTGCCATGAAACTCGAAACTGATCGATCATTTCCCCCGGAGCTTCAATCCCTGGTCGTTGCGGCACAGGCACGGCTCACCGAATCCCGTGCGATTGAGAGAATGTGGGCCTGCGACCATCGGCTTTGGAAACAAGATCCCACCGACATCGCCAACCGCCTCGGCTGGCTGACCATCGTCGAGTACATGAAAGATAGGGCCGAGGATTTGCTGACCTTCGCCGCTTCGGCAAAAAAGCGTGGCATCCGCGACGTGGTCCTGCTCGGGATGGGTGGTAGCAGCTTGGGGCCGGAAGTCCTTCGCGCAACGTTTGGATCATCCAATGGGTTCCCACGTCTGTGGGTTCTCGACTCGACCGTTCCAGGCTGGATTCAACAGGTCACGCAGGCGATCGACCCGGCTCGAAGCCTATTCATCCTCGCCAGCAAATCAGGCGGAACCATCGAAGTCATGTCCCTCTTTGCCCACTTTTGGGAACTAGTCCATAAGACTCACGGCCACCAGGGCGGCGAACAATTCATCGCCGTTACGGATCCCGGCACCGGGTTAGAGAAACTCGCAGCAGAGCATGGGTTCTGGCGCATCTTTACTAACCCACCCGACATCGGTGGACGGTACTCGGTCCTCTCCTATTTTGGGCTAGTCCCTGCGGCCTTGATGGGGATTGATGTCGTACGATTGCTTACCCGCGCCATAACCATGGCCCAGGCCTGTCGCACCCAATCCCCTCTTGAACGGAATCCCGGGGCCGACCTTGGCGCAACGATGGCCTCGCTGGCGCAGGCAGGGCGCAACAAGATCACCCTGATCTCATCACCGCAGATCACCGCATTTGGTCTGTGGGCGGAACAGCTCCTCGCGGAAAGCACAGGGAAGGAGGGAACCGGCCTCATCCCTGTAGTAAACGAACCGATTGTCTCTCCGACCGGCTATGGCACTGACCGGCTCTTTGTCTATCTGCGGTTAAAGGGAGATCAAAATAGACAGCTTGACCGGCAGATTGCCGGGCTCGCGCGACATGGACACCCGATCCTGACTCTCACACTTCAAGACCGTTATGATCTCGCAGGGGAATTTTTCAGGTGGGAAATCGCCACGGCCGTGGCGGGCCATCTTCTGGGGATTCATCCGTTCGATCAACCGAACGTTCAAGAAAGTAAAGACAACACTGCCCGCGTACTGGACACCATCCAGGCCACCGGCCGGTTGCCGAAACAAACAACCGCGACTGCGGCACAAGCCGCGGCGCAGCTCAAGCGACAGTGTCGCCCCGGCGCCTACGTCGCCATCTTGGCCTATACGACACCTTCCTTCAGAATGGAGCAAGCCATCCGCTCTCTGCGAAGAGCGCTCGTCTCCCATCACCATGTGACGACGACAGCCGGCTATGGTCCGCGCTATCTCCATTCAACCGGCCAACTCCATAAAGGGGGTCCGAAAAGCGGGTTGTTTTTACAGCTCGTCGATCGAATGATTCCCGATCTCTGCATTCCGGGAAAACCATTTACCTTTCGCACACTCGCGCAGGCCCAAGCAGCCGGCGACATACAGGCGCTCAAAGCTCACGATCAACAGGGGATCGTCTTACCTTTGGGTAAGAATCCGATCGCGACGATTCAGACGTTGACAAAGTTTCTCGCTCCTCGCACCGCAGTTCGGCGCCCCACGATGCGGCGCGCGAAGAGCGGGCGTGCCCGCAAGAAGTAGGATGCCCGCTGTCCCCGACATCCGCATCCATAGCGACAGCCAAGCCGCGGCTGAAGCAGCAGCATTCGTACTGGAAGTGGGCCAAGAGGCCATTCGCACAAAAGGTCGATTCTCTATCGCCCTCTCCGGCGGCGCGACACCGGAAACACTCTACCGAGCCCTAACCGCTCCTGCCTTCGCCGATCGCTTCGATTGGTCTAGAACCACATTTTTTTCAGCGATGAACGTTGCGTCCCCCCGAATGACCCTCGAAGTAACTATGCCCTGGCCAGCAAGGCACTGTTCAGCCCTCTGAAAATTATGCCTTCGCAGGTCTGTCGTATGGCAGGGGAGTCCCGTGACCCACAGGCGGCGGCTCATGAGTATGAACAGCAGTTGCATCTTGCGACGAAGACCCCGCTATCGGCCCAGCCCTCCCTTGACCTCATCCTCTTAGGGCTGGGCGAAGATGGGCATACGGCTTCTCTGTTTCCTGGGGCGCCAGCTCTGCGGGACCATCAACATCTGATTGCGGCAACTCAATCTCCGAAAGATCCTCCCAACCGATTGACCATGACTTTTGCTGCGATCAACAGAGCGAGTGTGATACTGTTTCTCGTCGCGGGAGCCGGCAAAGCAGGAGTCGTGAGGGCCATCCTCGATCCGAAGACCGAGGCGGAACGACAGCTTCCGGCATCGTTGGTCGAGCCAGAGGAAGGCCGCCTCATCTGGTTCCTCGATCGAGCTGCAGCAGCCGAGCTTCCGATTCAGTAACAGTGGGCGAGCACATGAGGGCGAGATGATCGTTGCCGGAGATATCGGGGGCACGAAAACTCACTTGGCACTATTCGATTGGACGTCAGACCGCGTCGATCCCGTCCGGCTGGAGTCATTCCATAGCGCCGATTACACCTCGCTCGAGGACATGCTTACGGAATTTCTCGTCCCACCGAAGCCCCCAACGTCTATCGATGAATTCGCGACCGAGAAGACGGACGATGCCGAGCCGGAACCGGAGCGCTTAGTGGAAAAACCGCAGAAAATCGACGCGGCCTGTTTCGGTATTGCCGGCCCCGTCATTCAGAACCGTTGCCAGACGACCAACCTCCCGTGGGTGGTCGATGGCGCAACCCTGGCGAAACAGTTCGTCATACCGAGAGTGAAGCTGCTCAACGATCTCGAAGCCATGGCGCATGGAATCCTTTTGCTCAGACCGGACGAAGTGGAAACCCTCAATGCCGGGAATCCACCACCCCACAAGCAAGCACTCGCCCTGATCGCAGCAGGGACCGGACTGGGCGAATCCATCCTCTTCTGGAACGGCTCGCGCTATCAGCCGATGCCATCCGAAGGGGGGCATGCGGACTTCGCACCGAACAATGATAACGAAATTGAACTGCTGCGCCATCTGCGCGGTCACTATCTGCACGTGAGTTATGAACGGGTGCTGTCCGGTCCCGGCCTGCACGCTATCTATGACTATGTCCGCGACAGCAAGAAAAATGAGCCGACGTGGCTCTCAGAACAAATCAAAGCCGGCGATCCGGCAGCGGTGATTGCTGAAGCGGGGCTCAAGGGACAGGCAGACATCGCCAAGCAAGCGCTCGATCTATTCGCTTCTATCTACGGAGCTGAAGCCGGCAATCTGGCATTGAAGGCAATGACCTTGAACGGCGTGTATCTGGGAGGCGGTATTGCGCCGAAGTTGTTGGCCAAACTGAAAGACGGAACATTCATGAAGGCCTTCACCAGCAAAGGCCGTTATGCGCGCCTGATGAGCTCGATCCCGGTCAAAGTGGTCATGAATCAGCAGGCCGCCTTACTCGGCGCCGCGTCCGTCGCTGCAGCTCTCTCCCATACCCCCGCATCATGATGAGCAACCAGGATCTCGATAGCCTGAAGAAAGCCGCGGCGTTAGCAGCCGTCGAGTTTGTTCGCGATGGAATGATCGTCGGCCTTGGGACCGGCTCGACAGCCAAGCATATGGTCATGGCGTTGGGAGAAAAGGTCCGTTCAGGCATGAAGCTTCGTGGTGTGCCCACGTCGAAGGAAACGGCTGCGCTTGCAACGCAACAAGGAATCATCCTCATCGATGCCGACAATGCCTGGGTGATCGATGTCGCGATCGACGGGGCGGATCAGGTTGATCCGGGCTTCAATCTCATCAAGGGCGGAGGCGGCGCACTCCTGAAGGAAAAGATTGTCGCGGCTTCGGCCAAGCAGTTCATCGTGTTGGTCGACCATACCAAGCGAGTCCCAGTGCTAGGGGGATCGTTCCCTCTCCCCATCGAGGTAATCCCCTTTGGCTGGGGAAGTACGGCCAGGGAAATTAAGGCCCTCACGAAGAGTCCTGTGGTGCTTAGAGAACGGGATGGGTTGCCCTTCAAGACAGAAGCAGGCCATGTGATTCTGGATGTCCATCTGCCACGGATCGACAATCCGCGAGAACTCGAGATCGCTTTGAACCAAATTCCCGGAGTAGTCGAGACCGGCCTTTTTGTCGGACGAACAGACCTGCTCATCGTGGGCACAGCCAACGGGGTCGAGTCGTACCCGGCGACGAGGGCATGACTAGCCCGATCAGCAGACGACAGGCCCTGCAGGCTCTTTTCACGCATGCCCGATTCTTTCTTGTCATTCCACTGACAGCGTTTATCAGCCCGTGCCTCAACAGTTCTTTCGTGCAAGCATCTACCAAACGATCGAAAGGTAAGAACATGAACCAGGCCTCTTCTTCAGGCACCGTCGATCCATACCGGCTTCCAAGGCATGTGGTCCCGACTCGCTACGAACTGCGATTGGAGCCGGATCTACCTACCTCAAGCTTTGCGGGACAGGAAACCATCACCCTCACGGTTCATCAGGCAACCTCTGACATCGTCTTCAACGCCATTGAACTCGACATCGCCTCGGCGCAGATTGAGGGAGATTCAGGCACGACGAGACAGGCCACGATTACGTTGGATACAGCGCTCGAACGCTGCCATCTGACATTCGCCACGCCTCTTATGCCAGGCGCTTGGAAGCTGACGATGACCTTCCGCGGGACGCTCAACGACAAGCTCCGCGGGTTCTATCGCAGTACGTATAAAGACGAACATGGCGCGATTCATAACATGGCCGCCACACAGTTCGAAGCCACCGATGCCCGCAGGGCTTTCCCCTGCTGGGATGAGCCGGACTTCAAGGCCGTTTTTGCCACGACATTGGTCATCGACCCGACTGTCACCGCAGTCTCCAACAGCATGATCGCATCCGAAGCGCTTGTTGGGGGGAAGAAGGTCGTTCGTTTCGCCGATACGATGAAGATGTCCACCTACCTGGTCGCGTTCATCGTCGGACGGATCGAGCCAACCGATCCTGTGATGATCGGTCAGGCTCCGCTTCGCCTATGGGCTGTCCCTGGGAAAAAACATCTGACCGAATTCGGCCAGGACATTGCGGCAGCGTCACTCTCATTTTTTGAGAGCTACTATGGGATTCCTTACCCCGGTGACAAGCTGGACCTGCTTGCCATTCCTGATTTTGCTTCAGGGGCCATGGAGAACTTGGGCGCCATTACCTATCGAGAAACGGCTTTACTGGTCGATCGGAAGAGCGCCACGCACGGGGAACTGGAACGCGTGGCCGATGTGGTTGCGCATGAAAATGCGCACATGTGGTTCGGCGATTTGGTGACCATGTCCTGGTGGAACGGACTCTGGCTGAACGAAGCCTTTGCCACCTTCATGGAGATGCTGGCAGTCGATGCCTGGAAACCGGAATGGAAACGATGGGACAGCTTCGGGGTCTCGCGTGCCGCAGCCTTTGCGGTGGACGGGCTACACAGCACCAGACCGATTGAATATCCGGTGCAAGCTCCCAAAGATGCTGACGCGATGTTCGACGTGTTGACGTATGAAAAGGGCGCGTCGGTGCTCCGGATGTTAGAGCAGCACACCGGGCCGACGGTTTTCCGCGACGGCGTCCGCGACTACTTGCGCAAGCATGCGTACGGGAATGCAGACACGAAGGATCTCTGGGTTTCGCTGGGCAACATCTCCAAACAGCCGGTGCCTCAACTTATGGACGGCTGGATTTTCCAACCAGGGTATCCCCTCATTACGGCTGAGATCGATCAGTCGGGCCGGCTCGTCCTGTCCCAGCAGCGCTTCACGTATCTTTCTTCCCACTTTCCACTACCCACTTCCTACTTGCCACTTCCTAGCTACCCCTCACCAGCCGTATGGCAGATCCCGCTCCAGATGCGAGTGACCGCTGGAGGCAAAACCGACATCTCGCGCATGTTGCTAACGGAGAAGAACATGACAGTCCCGCTCCCTCACGATTGGGAGTCAGTACTGATTAACGAGGGCGGCCATGGTTTCTACCGAGTGCGCTATGCGCCGGATCTGCTCGATCGGCTTTTGAACCGCGGCATCGATCGACTCGCTGTTACCGAGCGATTTAACCTCATCAACGACGCCTGGGCCACCACCATCGCAGGTCATATGCCCCTCACGGACTATCTCGAACTGACAGCCCGCTTTACGACAGAGCGTGACAAGAACGTCTGGGCTGTGCTGCTCGACTCCTTCTCCTTCCTGAATCGGATCATCACAGTAGAGGATCGATCGGCGCTTGAGGCGTTTGTGCGAGGCCGGATCGGTCCGGCCGTTTCAGACTTGGGTTGGGCACCCCGAGGCGGCGAGAGCGAGCTGACGAAACAGCTGCGGGGTGAACTGATTGGCGCACAGGGTAAACTCGGCAATGATCCGGCTATCCAACAACGAGCAGCTGAGCTGTACCGGGCTTATCGCAGCGACGCGACAGCGGTTGACCCCAATGTCGTGCCCTCGCTGGTTGCGATCCTCGCTCATACGGGCGACACAGCCAGGTATGAAGAATTTGACGAACGGTTCCGCACCGCCACTACACCGCAAGAAGAACGGCGCTATCTCTTTTCGCTCGCATCGTTCCAGCCCAAATCGTTGCTCGAACGCACCCTCGCTCGTACCATCAGCGGGGAAATACGCACACAAGACGCGCCGTTTCTCGTCAGTTCCATCCTGGGCAATGTCTATGGCAGAGAATTGGCCTGGAGTTTCCTGAAATCGAACTGGGAGAAGATGGACCAATTATTCCCCAAACAAGGGATGCGCCGCATGTGCGGCGGGATCGGCAGCCTCGCCACACCTGAACTCGAACGAGATGTGCGGGACTTCTTCACAACACGCAAGATCGACCTCGGCGGGAAAACGCTCGATCAATATCTTGAACAATTACGGATCGCCGTCACGGTTCGTGAACGAGACAGCCCCGCCTTGCGCAGGTACCTGGATCGATACCGATAGGTTGTTGCTGAGACAGCGGGCTGGTTGCTCGCTCCTACTCGTGTCGTAATACCGCTAGCGGCCGTTGGCCGAGAATCCGGTACGTGCTGGCAAACCCCACGATCAATGTCAGCACCATCGTGAGGAGGAGGCCGATGCCGAGCACCTGCGGGTGTATGTTCCAGGAAAGCTCGAATACATACCGCACCAGAGCCCATGACAAGACAGTTCCGAGGGTCAGTCCGATCAATCCGGCGACGGCGCCCAGCAGGACATACTCCATGGCAAAGGCGCGCGCAATCAGGCTGCGGGTCGCGCCGAGCGCTTTTAGAATAACCGATTCGTAGAGACGCCGGTAGCGTGTCGCTGCGAGTGCCGCCGCCATGACTAACCCGCCGGCAACAACACAAAAGAGCGCCACCGCCCTGATCGCCAAAGAGAGACGATCGAGCACCCGCGCGAAACCATCGAGCACGTCGCCGATATGGATCGCGCTGATGTTCGGAAATGAGGCGACGACCGCCTGCTGCAACGGCAGCTCTTCCTGTGGCGCGACCCGCACCGTGGCCACATAGGTAAAGGGCGCCCCTTCCATCGAACCCGGGGACAAGATCATGTAGAAATTGGTCGAGAAGTTTCCCCATTCGACTTTGCGGATACTGCTCACCTCTGCCGACACCGTGGCCCCCTGAACATCGAACTCCACGGTCGAGCCGACCGAGAGGCCTAAATGCGTGGCAGCATCTTCTTCCACAGACACCTGAGGGGTCGAGAAGACCTGACCGGGTTTCCACCATTCCCCCTTGACCAGTGTATTGTCTTTCGGCAGCTTGTCGAGAAAGGTCAGGACATATTCACGGGTGAAATACCACTGTTTCCCCCGAGCCTCCTTCCCTTCCGCGCGCTTGTCGCTCTTTTCCGCTCCTTCTTCTGCTGTGATGACCTGTCCGTTAATCGAATGGAGCCGGGAACGTACCAGTGGCATGAGCTCCGGACGCGTTTGGCCGGTCTGTTGCTCGACCAACGAGACGAATTTCTTCGCTTGATCTGGCTGGATGTCGATAAAGAAAAACGTCGGGGCATCCGCAGGCCGATTCTCCTGTATCTGTTGGAGCAACGCCTGTTCCACCAGTGACACAGTGACAATCGCCATGACGCCGATACCGATGGCGACCATGATCCCCGTCGCCTGGCTCCCGGGTCGTACGACATTACCCAGAGCATAGCGAAGGCTCAGGATGCGAGGCCTCGGCACCCAGGCCAGCCCTTGCACAAACACCCGCGCACAGACAAAGAGGACCGTGATGGCGAGGGACATCGCCCCGATAAACAGGAGGCCAATCGACCAGGAGCCTGCTTGCCAGACCGAGAGAGCGCAGAGCCCGAGGATGATTCCTCCTGCCGTGCCGACATTCCAGGGATCGGTCAGTCCCCATTTCACCCACCATCGTGACCGAGGCGTCCCCTGCTCGACCGTCGCCTGTTCGGCATCGCGCCGAAAGATCGCGCCCGGGTGAACCTCTCGAATCTTCAACAGGGGCCAGAGAGTAAACAGCAGCGTCGATAACAGTCCCAGCGCGGCCCCTTTCAGCAAGGGCCAGACCGAGTACCACGACAATTCCGATGAAACGCCTAACTGATCGAGAATGTCTGACGCAAAAAGAGCAGCCGCGAGGGGGGGCAGCCCTCGTTGAAGCCCAATTCCCAACAAGATGCCGGCGAAGCTTCCGATACATCCCAGGAAGATCGCTTGCACCACGTAGGTCGAGACGACCGTGGCCGAATCGGCGCCGACCGCTTTCAAGATGGCGATGGTCCGTAATTTGTCCCGCAAGAACGCATGAATCGAGGTTCCAACCCCCAGTCCACCGATGAACAGTGCGGTGAGGCCGATCAGCCCGAGATAACGGGAGAGTTGTTCGAGGAATTGTCTCAACTGTGACTGGGATGTGCGATAGCTGGATACACGTGCGGAATCTGCCTCCAGCCGATCTCGCAGCTCGGTGCGCAACGGTTCCAGCGGCACATCGGCAGCGATCTTTACCAGATACCGTTCCCGCACCCGGCTTCCGGGTTTAATCAAATCTGCTGCCCGTAATCCCTCCTGCGCAATCATGACCCTTGGACCCAAGGTGAAGGCATTGGCCATTCGATCCGGCTCGGTCCGCACGAGGCCGGTGATCAGGAACATGGCTTGACCGACCTTCAATCGATCCCCGACCGAAAGGCCCATCCGAATCAGCAGCGACTCCTGCACCACTGCGCCAAAACAGGAGTATCCGCCGCAGCGATTTTTATCCGGGTGGAGCAGGACATCGAGCGGTTGCGCTGGCTCGAGTCTGATCGACCCGTAGAGGGGGTATGCCGATTCCACCGCTTTGAGTTCAATGATCTGGGTCGATTGGGTTGCAGTTGGCACAAAAGTCGCGCGCGCAGCCATAGCAACAAGCTCGCTCACATGGGTCAAGACCATATCCCGTTCACTCAGCGAGTTCAGCACTGCCTGTCCCGGGATGCTCAGGGGGCGAGTCAGACGAATTTCGAGATCGCCGCCTAACAGGCCCCGCGCTTCTTTCGTGACGGCCTGTTCCATATTCGCGCCAAAGAGGGACACTCCGACCAAGGCCCCGACGCCGATCGCGATGCAGGCGAAGAAATAGAGGAAGTGCCGCCAGGCTCCCCTGGTTTCACGCCAGGCCATCTTCAGGATGAAGCGAATCACCGGAACGACCCTGCGCCCCGATGGTTCTGATCGGTGAGGGTATCGGATTCGATGCGGCCATCGCGCAACGTAATCACACGCTCCATCGAGGAGGCCATAGTGAGATCGTGCGTGACGAGGACTAGGGTGGTGCCGAAATCCCGATGGAGAGAGTGAAGCAGCAGCATCACTTGCTGTCCCGTGGTCGAATCCAGGTTTCCTGTCGGCTCGTCGGCCAACAGAATCGGTGGGTGGCAGGCGAAGGCTCTGGCCACCGCCACCCGTTGCTGCTCGCCTCCCGACAATTGGACGGGATAATGATGCAGTCGATCTCCCAGGCCGACGGTCTGCAACAGCTCCGTTGCGCGAGCCTGCGCCGCACTCATCCCTGCCAACTCCAATGGCACCAGAACATTTTCCAGAGCGGTCAAGGTGGGAATCAGATGGAAGGATTGAAAGATGTAGCCGATGTGGTCGCGACGAAAGCGAGCCAACGCACTCTCGCGCATCGTTGAGATCTCTACGCCGTTCAATGTGATAGAGCCGGAGGTCGGGCGATCCAGTCCCGCGATGAGGCCCAGCAAAGTGGACTTTCCGCTTCCG
>Ga0209253_10003773_pt1 | contig 13239 bp, 11 predicted proteins | sample FrelakmetBRP12BR_FD_187145 | JGI IMG/M metagenome (GOLD analysis project Ga0209253, IMG submission 187145) | Freshwater lake sediment microbial communities from the University of Notre Dame, USA, for methane emissions studies - BRP12 BR (SPAdes)... | ecosystem: Environmental > Aquatic >...
AGAGATAAAAAGATGGTGACGGGGGTTCAGGGCAACAGAAAAAGTCTGACCTCACTTGTGGACATACTCTGCTCCACTGGAAACGGGATCGCTTGCGCGATGAGAAAGACACCGCACGACCAGCCGCTTCCGTCGCGCGATGTCGTCATTGAGCTTATGGAAGCCCTGAGGTCCGTCCTCTTCCCGGGATACTTCGGCTTTCCTGACCTGAGGATGGAAAGCATTCCCTACCACGTGGGATCCACCCTTGACCGGATCCGGCATACACTCGAGGAACAGATCAAGCGGGGTCTCTGTTTCTCCTGTCTGGGGGATATGGAGTGCCTGCCGGCCTGTGACAGGCGGGCGCGATCCATCACCCGAAAATTTCTTTCCCGCCTGCCCGGCGTGCAGAAACTTCTTATCACGGATGTCCGGGCGGCCTACGAGGGAGACCCTGCGGCATCGAGTCCCGACGAGGTTATCTTCTGTTACCCGGGGCTGCACGCCATCACCAACTACCGGTTGGCCCATGAGCTTCATAAACTGGGTGTGCCGCTCATTCCGAGGATGATCACCGAGCACGCTCACAGCATCACCGGGATCGACATTCACCCGGGTGCCGTCATCGGGGAGAACTTCTTCATCGATCACGGCACGGGGGTCGTCATCGGGGAGACCTGCATCATCGGCAAAGGGGTGAGTCTCTACCAGGGGGTAACCCTCGGGGCGAAAAGCTTCAAGCTCGACGAAGAGGGCAATCCGATCAAGGGCATTCCCAGGCACCCCATTGTCGAGGATGACGTGATCATTTATTCCGGGGCGACGATTCTCGGACGCGTGACGATCGGACGAGGATCCGTCATCGGCGGCAATGTCTGGCTTGTTCGAAGCGTGCCCCCTTACAGCCGGATCACACAGGCTCAGGCGAGTGAAGAAGATTACGAGAGCGGCTCAGGCATATAGGGATGACACCACGTTGCATGATTGATTTGAAATGGCGGAAGGGCGTCGTTCCATTTTGAACGCCAGGGATAACAAAAATGACATCCATGAGCGAGAGGTAGAATATGTGGGAATACACGGACAAGGTGAAGGAGCTTTTCCTCAAACCGAAGAATGTCGGCGAAGTTGAAAACCCCGATGCCGTGGGGGAAGTGGGAAGCATCATCTGCGGTGACGCCCTGAAGCTGACCCTGAAGATCGACAAAAAGACGAACCGCATCCTCGATGCCAGGTTCCAGACCTTCGGCTGCGCCTCGGCCATTGCCAGCTCCTCGGCACTCACGGAAATCATCAAGGGGAAGACCCTGGAGGAAGCCCTCCAGGTGAGCAATCAGGACATCGCCCAGTTTCTCGGCGGTCTTCCCGATGAGAAGATGCACTGCTCCGTCATGGGGCAGGAAGCCCTCGAGGACGCCATCCGCAATTACAAGGGTGAGAGGAAGGTCGAAAGACCGGGTGAAAATATCGTCTGCAAGTGCTTCGATGTCACGGAAGAGAAGATCAGGAAGGTGGCCATCGAAAATCACCTCACCACGGTGGACGAAGTCACTCACTTCACGAAGGCGGGCGGCGGCTGCGGGACCTGCATCCCCGATATTGAAAAGATCCTGAAGGAGCTGTGGTCCATCAAGGAGTTGAAGGAAAAACCCCCTGAGCGCAAAAAGCTGACCAACATCCAGAAGATGGCTCTCATCCAGGATGTTGTGGAAAAGGAAATCCGCCCGCGCCTGCAGGCGGACGGCGGAGATCTCGACCTGATCGACATCGACGGAAACAGGGTCATCGTGGGGCTGAGGGGGATGTGCATTGATTGTCCCATGGGAAACATGACGATCAATGGCATCGAGAACAGGTTAAGGGAAGTAACCGCTGAAGAAATCAATGTGGTGGCAGAATGAAAACAATATACCTCGATAACAACGCGACGACGCAGGTGGCCCCGGAGGTCCTGGAGGCCATGCTACCCTACTTCAGGGATTTTTACGGAAACCCATCGAGCATGCATACCTTCGGGGGCCAGGTGCATCAAAAAATAGAGGAAGCCCGGGCAAGGGTGGCGGATCTCATCGGTGCCGAACCGGAGGAGATCATATTTACGGGCTGCGGTACGGAGAGCGACAATACGGCCTTGATGAGCGCCGTTGAATCACACCCTTTCAGGAAACATCTGATCACCACAAAGGTGGAGCACTCGGCGATCCTCAATTTCTGCAAGCACCTCGCAGGCAGCGGATACAGGACCACCTATCTGTCTGTGGATTCCCTCGGCAGGTTGAATACAGATGATCTTCGCAAGATCCTCGATGATCAGACGGCCATTGTATCCGTCATGTACGCGAATAACGAAACGGGTGTGCTCTTCCCCATCAATGAGATCGGAAATGTCGCGAAAGGGAGGGGCGTTCTCTTTCATTCCGATGCTGTCCAGGCCTTGGGCAAGCTCCCGATAAACGTCAAGGATCTGCCCGTTGACATGCTTTCCTTTTCCGGCCACAAGCTCCATGCCCCCAAGGGCGTCGGAGCACTCTATGTCCGGAAGGGGACCCGGTTCTACCCCTACATGATCGGCGGGCACCAGGAAAGGGGTCGAAGATCGGGCACGGAAAACGTCGCTTCCATCATCGGGTTTGGGAAGGCCTGCGAACTCGCGAAGGACGACGTATCCAGAAGAATGGCCCATGTGGCGAGACTCCGGGATAAGCTTGAAAAAACGCTCCTCGAATGCTGTCCCGACACGGTCGTCAACGGAGACAGGGAACATCGTCTGCCCAACACGACGAGCATCAGCTTCGAATACGTGGAGGGGGAAGCCATCCTCCTGCGGCTCAATGAATATGGGATCTGTGCATCCTCCGGTTCGGCCTGTACCTCCGGTTCACTGCAGCCAAGCCACGTCCTGCGGAGCATGGGTATCCCCTACACGGCCATCCATGGCTCGGTTCGCTTTTCTCTCAGCAGCTACACAACGGAAAGTGAGATCGACAAGGTCATAGAGGTCATGCCCGCCATCATCAAAGATCTGAGGTCCCTATCACCCTTCGGGAGGGAAAAATTTGAACAGTTCCTGTGCGCTGTGGGGACAGGTAGGGCGGACTGACCTTGGTCGGCTGAAAGCCGATGGCATACCGGTACTCGAATTTAGTATGATGCAAATATGCGTGTTAAATTAACTACTAATTGTCAAGAAGGAGGTTTGCTGTGAAGAAATTCCTTTTGATCAGTCTCGTGATCCTGCTGTCAACGGGCCTGGCCTTCGCAAAGGGTTACGAGGTGAAGAAGAAGGCCGGTGAATATAACGTCGAAGTTACGATGGACCGGAACCCACCCGCCCAGGGAAAGAATAATCTGGAAGTCGCCGTCAAGGATGCCTCGGGCAAGAACGTGACGGACGCGAAGGTGCTCGTGGAATACGGGATGCCCGCCATGCCGGGGATGCACCCTATGAACTACAAGACCGATGCCCGGATCGACGGGAGCGTTTATAAAGCCGTCCTCGATATCTCCATGTCGGGTCCATGGTATGTGAACCTGAAGATCAACCGCGCCGGCAAGTGGACGAACACCAAGTTTACTTTCGACGCGAGATAACTTTTTTCATCCACACAGGGTTTTTCAAGCCCACGAGGAATGCGGGGGTCCTCCACCCGGCAGGACCCCCTTTGCAGGGATCCACATCGTCCGAAAGGGTGGTTTTCAAAACTCGTTTTTTGCAGGCAGGGAATTCAGTCTTTTCGAAAGGAGAAAGGGTCCTATGACTTTTCTGACCCGGATCATCCAAGGGTCGGTCCCGCTTCTTGTCATCTTCATTTCCTCGTTCCTGATGATGCCATCCGCTGTCTGGTCTGCCGATCGACTGGAGCTCCAGCCGCTCATTGAAGAGGCGCTCAAGCACAACCGCGAGCTCCTCGCCATGGATTCCCGTGTAGCCGCTTCGAGGTATCGGACCTCCCAGGCCGAGAGTCTCCCAGACCCCATGTTCATGTTCGGTTATCAGAACGAAGGCCTGTCAAGTTACACCTACGGTGAAAGCCCCGACGCCAAGTGGATGTTTGAGGTCTCTCAGATGTTCCCCTTCCCGGGGAAGCGCGGCCTCAAGGGGAAGATGGCGGCTGCCGATGCGGAGAGCCTGCGGTCTTCCTTCGAGGCCTTGCGTCTGAAAGTGATCGCCAGGGTGACGGAGCTCTTCTACGACCTCTTCCTGGTCCACAAGAATCTCGAGGTCCTGGGGGTCAGGGCCGAGATCCTGTCGAAGATCGAGGAGGCGGCCCTGGCGAGGTACGCCACGGGGATGGTCTCACAGCAGGATGTCATCATGGCCCAGGCGGAGAGGTACATGCTCCTGGAAAAGGAGGAGATGCTCAGGCAGAAGATACCCTCTCTGGAAGCAATGCTCAGTTTGTCCCTGGGGAGGGAGAGCTACGTGCCACTGGGTGTGCCCGCCCCGCCGCCCGTGACGATGAAATACGAATCCAATCCCGACGAACTGATCCAACAAGCCTATGAATCATCCCCCGAAGTGAAAGTGAAGCAGAAAATGCTGGCTTCTGCCGAAACGAAGGTCTCCATGGCCAAGCGGGAATATTTTCCTGATGTGACGCTGAACGCGGGTGTTGAGACGAGAGGGGGCGACTTCGGCGACATGTACCGGGCAACATCGACGATCAACATCCCGCTGTATTACAAGACGAAGCAGGAACCGGCGGTGCGGGAGGCCGAGGCGGGACTCCAGGAGTCGAAGCACGAACTCGAGGCGACAAAGCTCATGATCGCCTCGGCGATCCGTGAAAATCACGCCATGATCAAATCGGCCGAGCGGCTGATGGACCTCTACCGAAACGCCCTCATCCCCAAAGCAACCCAGGATTTTGACCTCGCGCTTTCGCAGTACACGGCGGGCAGGATGGAGGCCGGCGGGGTGATCGCAAAGCTCAAGGCCCTTCTGGGCTTCGATCTTTCCTACTGGGGTCAGTCCTCGGAGCGGGAGAAGGCGGTAGCGAGGGTGGAGGCCCTGACGGGAAAATTCACGGGCGGGTCAGCGTCGTCGGGTTCCCGATAAATCCCGACGCACGGGGGCTCGTTGAATCGCGGTGCCATCCCATCGGAGTGTGGAATCATGAAGCAGAAAAAATGGATGATTGTAGCTGGCGTTGTCCTGCTGTCCCTTCTCATCCTCTATCTTGTCAACCTGGGCTACCATCGGTTCATCCACCAAAAACTCCCGGCGGCCACCGGAGAGGCCCCGCAGCCTTCCGGCCACCAGCACGGCCAGCCGGTGGAGGCACGGGCGCAGGAAGAAACGTCTGCCGTCGAGATCTCACCTGAAAAGCAGCAACTCATCGGCGTCAAGGTCATCGAGGTGACCGCGAAACCGATGAAAAAAGTCATTCGGACCGTGGGGCGCATCGATTACGACGAGCGCAAACTCAGGACCGTCAACACCAAGGTGGAGGGCTGGATCGAAAAACTCCATGTGGATTATGTCGGAAAGTTTGTCAGGGAGGGAGAACCCCTCGCCGAGATATACAGTCCGGAGCTTTACGCGACACAGCAGGAGTTCATCAACCTGCTGAAATGGCAGAAGGAGAAGAAGGACGGTGACTCCCCTGCGTCGGCGATCTCGAAGGATGTGAATGCGCTGGCGGCGGCCGCGAGGCAGAGGCTGAGACTCTGGGACATTCCCGAGGATCAGATCCGAAAGATCGAGGAGGCGGGCGAACCCGTGCGAACACTCACGATCCTGAGCCCGGTCACCGGCTACGTCATTCAGAAGATGGCCCTCCAGGGGATGCGAGTGATGGCCGGTGAGAAACTCTTCGACGTGGCGGATCTCTCGACGCTCTGGGTCATGGCCGACATCTATGAATACGAGCTTCCCCTCATCCGCGTCGGGGAACATGCGACGATCAGTCTCAGCTATTTCCCCGGAAAGGAATTTTCCTCGAGGATCGACTATGTCTATCCCACGCTGGCCGGTGATACGAGAACGGGGCGCGTCCGCTTCACGATTCCCAATCCGGAGGGCCGCCTCAAGCCCCAGATGTTCACCAACGTGGAAATGAAGATCGACCTGGGCAAGAGGCTCGCCGTCCCCGATGACGCCGTTATCGACACGGGGACGAGGCAGATCGTTTACGTGGACCGGGGGGAAGGGTATTTCGAGCCCCGGCAGGTGGCGCTCGGCCTGCGGGCCGAAGGCATGAGAGAAGTTCTGAGAGGCCTGAAAGCGGGGGACCGGATCGCGGCCTCGGCTTCCTTCCTCATCGACTCGGAGGCGCAGATCAAGGGGATCAAACCGCTGGAGAAATAGGCCTGTCTGATTCCGTTCAAGCTATCCAGGGCGGCTTTTGTTTGTGATCTGTAACCTGTCAGCTATGAGTTAAATCTGATTTGTTCGCTTGCAGGATAAACGATTGTGATTGCCAGAATCATCGAATTCAGCGCCAGGAACAAGTTCATCATCGTTCTGATCGTTCTCGCCGCCGTTGCCTGGGGATACTGGGCCCTCCGGAACACCCCCCTTGACGCCATCCCCGACCTCTCGGACACGCAGGTCATTATCTACACAGAGTGGCAGGGGCGAAGCCCCGATCTCGTCGAGGACCAGGTCACCTATCCCATCTCCTCGACTCTCCTGTCGGCGCCGAAGGTCCAGGTGGTCCGGGGATTTTCCTTTCTCGGGAGCTCTTTTGTCTACGTCATCTTCGATGAGGGGACGGACATCTACTGGGCGAGAAGCCGGGTACTCGAATACCTGCAGGCGGTAAGAAGCAAGCTTCCCGCCGATGCAAACCCCGTCCTCGGGCCCGACGCCACGAGCCTCGGATGGGGATTCTCATACGCCCTGGTCGACGACACGGGGAAGCACGACCTCGCGGAGCTTCGCTCCATCCAGGACTACTACGTGAAGCTTGCCCTCGAGAGCGTCCCCGGTGTCTCCCAGGTGGCTTCGATCGGTGGCTTCGTCAAGCAATACCAGGTCATCGTGGACCCGAACCGGCTCGTCGCCTTCAACATCCCGATCACCAGGGTTATGGAGGCCATAAGGAAGAGCAACCGCGACGTCGAAGGGCGGGTTCTTGAGTTTGGCGGTGCAGAGTACATGATCAGGGGGAGGGGTTACATCCAGACCCTGAAGGACCTGGAAACCATCCCTTTGGGCAGCCGGGGCGGAACGCCGGTTTACCTGCGCGATATCGCCAGTATTCAGCTCGGTCCGGAGATGAGGCGGGGGGTGGCGGACCTGGACGGCCGCGGGGAGGTGACGGGAGGGATCGTTGTTGTCCGTTTCGGCGAAAACGTCCTCACGGTCATCGAACGAGTAAAGGAGCGACTGAAGCGGGACATCGAGCCCAGCCTCCCGAAGGGTGTCAGGGTCGTGACCACCTACGACCGCTCAGACCTTATATACCGGGCGATCGATACCCTCAAGGATGAGATCTTAAAACTCTCCATCGCCGTGAGCGTCGTCTGCGCCGTCTTCCTCTTCCACCTGCCAAGCGCCCTCGTCGTCATTCTCACACTCCCTGTCGCGATCATCATCTCCTTCGTCTGCATGTTCTACCTTCACGTGACCTCCAACATCATGAGTCTGAGCGGCATCGCCATCGCCATCGGCGCCATGGTGGACGCCTCGATCATCATGGTGGAAAACGCCCACAAGAAGCTTGAGGAATGGGAGGCCCGCGGGGGAGAGCAGGACAGGCTCGAGGTGATCATCGAGGCGGCCAAAGAGGTGGGGCCGTCGCTTTTCTTCTCACTCCTTGTCATCACCGTGGGATTTCTGCCCGTCTTTACACTCCAGGCCCAGGCGGGCAGGCTCTTCAAACCCCTCGCTTACACGAAGACCTTTGCCATGCTCTTCTCGGCCTTCCTGGCCGTAACGCTGACGCCGGTTCTCATGACACTTTTCATCAAAGGAAAGATCAGGCCCGAAGAAAAGAACCCCATCAGCATTGTCCTGCACAGGCTCTACGAGCCGGTGGTTCACCTGGCGCTGCGGTTCAAAAAAACGGTCATCATCGCCGCGATCCTCATCATGGCCGTGACCGTCTACCCTTTCCTTAGGCTGGGGAGCGAGTTCATGCCGCCCCTCTACGAGGGGACACTCTTTTATATGCCAGTGACCGTCCCCGGACTTTCCATATCCGAGGCCTCGAAGCTTCTGCAGATCCAGGACAAGCTCATCAAGGGGATCCCGGAGGTGGAGCAGGTCTTCGGGAAGGCCGGGCGCGCCGAGACGGCGACAGACCCGGCGCCGCTTGAGATGTTCGAGACCGTCATCAACCTGAAACCGGAGTCTCAGTGGCGTGCCGGCATGACGGTCGAGAAACTCAAAGACGAGCTCAATGACGCCCTGACGATCCCTGGGGTGGCCAACTCCTTCACCATGCCCATCAAGGCGAGGATCGACATGCTCGCCACGGGGATCCGCACCCCCGTGGGGGTCAAGGTCCTGGGGCCCAAGATCGAGGAGATCGAGCGGATCGGCCTCGAGGTCGAAAACAGGCTGAAGGGGGTTCCGGGGACGAGGAGCGTCTACGCGGAGCGGGTCACAACGGGATACTTCCTGGATTTCAATATCAGGCGCGAGGAAGCGGCGCGGTACGGGCTTGCCGTGGATGACATCCAGGAGGTGATCCAGACGGCCGTCGGGGGGATGAGCCTTACGCTGACCGTCGAGGGGAGGGGACGATACCCGGTGAACATCCGCTATCCCCGCGACCTTCGAAACGACGTCGAGGCCCTCGCGAGGGTCCTCGTCCCTGTCATGATGGAAAACCAGAAGCCTTCGCCGGCGGACATGGCGGCCCAGGCGAGGTCCCTCCAGGTCCCCCTGGGACAGCTCGCGGACATCCGGTTCGTGAAAGGACCCACGGTGATCAAGAGCGAGGAGGGGCTTCTTTCATCCTACGTTTTCATCGACTACTCCGGGGGCGACATCGGCGGCTACGTGAACCGGCTCAAGGAGCGGGTGGCCGATCTCAAGATCCCCGAGGGATACCGGATCGAGTGGAGCGGGGAGTACGAGTACCTTGTCACCACCCACGAAAGGCTCAAGATCGTCATCCCGCTCACAGTGTTCATCATCTTCGTCCTCATCTTCCTGAATACAAGATCCGTGGTGAAAACATTCATCGTTCTCCTCGCCGTGCCCTTCTCTCTCGTGGGGTCTTTCTGGCTTCTCTATTTCCTCGGCTACAACATGAGCATCGCCGTCTGGGTGGGCATCATCGCGCTGGCCGGCCTTGACGCGGAGACGGGGGTCGTCATGCTCCTCTACCTGGAGCTTGCCTACGAGCAGTGGAAGCGGGAGGGAAGGCTCCGGAACCTCAGGGATCTGGAGGAGAGCATCATGCACGGAGCCGTCAAGCGAATTCGTCCCAAGATCATGACGGTGAGCGTCATCCTGGCGGGGCTCATTCCCATCATGTTCAGCACCGGCACCGGGGCCGATGTCATGAAGCGGATCGCCGCGCCCATGATCGGCGGCGTCGTCACCTCGGCGATCCTGGAGCTCGTCATCTATCCCGTCATCTACATGATCTGGAGGGGAAGGGAATTCCGCGGTGGTGAATAGATTTGCGGAAGACCCGAACGGGCCTTCCGATGAGGGTCATGCGTTTTTGTTACTTTCCAGAAGCTTTTCGAGTTCGTCGATAAAACCCGCCTGTCCCCGGACGATCTTTTCCCTGGCTTTTTCTATGGAAAACCACCCCGCGCGGTCTGCCTCTGGAAAATCCCGCATCATGCCCGAACCGGGCGGCCACTCCATGGAAAAGGTGTTACTCCTGATCGCGGCCGGGTCATAATCCCCTTTAAAGGCCCAGGCGTGGATGAGTTTTCCGCTCGGCTGCCTGATCGGGGTGAGCGCCGTGTAAGGACCGCCGGTTTGAAAGCCTGTTTCCTCGATAAATTCCCGCTTCGCCGCTTCCAGCGGGTTCTCCGCCGTAAATTCGCCTTTCGGAATGGACCAGGCGCCGTCGTCCTTCCTTGCCCAGTAAGGCCCTCCGGGGTGTATCAGGAAGACCTCCACATGACCGGCCCGGCGCCGGCACGCGAGAAGGCCTGAGCTCTTTTTTGACATCCGATGAAAGCCCCCTCACTCCACCACGATCTTTGCCTTCGGTTCCTTCGCGACTTCGCCGACGATGGCCGCATCGGTGACCCCGGCATCACGCATACGTTTCACAAGCCCCTCCGCTTCCTTCGCTTCAATGGAAATCAAAAGCCCCCCGGAGGTCTGCGGGTCGAAGAGAAGGTCCAGCAGCCAGTCGGGTACGTTCTTCTTGACCTCGATCATGGGCATGCGGAAATTCTTGTTCCGGTAGAGACCGCCCGGGAGGAAGCCTTCGTCGATGAGGTCGCGGATGCCCTCGAAGATGGGGACGGCGGATGACAAGATCCGAAGGCCCGTTTCGCTTCCCTCGATCATCTCGCAGGCGTGCCCGAGAAAGCCGAAGCCGGTGATGTCTGTGCAGGCGTGCACGCCCGGCGTCTCCACCATGAGCTCGGCGGCCTGCCGGTTGAGGGTCGTCATGGTCTGGATGGATCGACGGAGGAGTTTCTCCGGAGCCTCGCCCCCCTTAAGCGCCGTGCTCACGATCCCCGTACCGATAGCCTTTGTCAGGATCAATTTGTCCCCGGGCCAGGCGCTGTTATTCCGCAGCACTTTTTTCGGATGGATAATCCCGGTGACGGAAAGACCGTATTTGGGCTCGTCATCCTCCACGCTGTGGCCCCCCACGAGGGTGACACCCGCCTCGTGGATCTTCTCCAGCCCGCCGAGGAGAATGTCGTGGAGGACAGACATGTCGAGCTTCTTCGTGGGGAAGCAGATGATGTTCATCGCCGTGAGAGGCTTTCCGCCCATGGCGTAAACGTCGGAGAGGGCGTTCACCGCGGCGATCTGGCCGAAGATGTAGGGGTCGTCCACGATGGGGGTAAAGAAATCCAGCGTCAGGATGAGGGCGAGATCGTCGGAAATTTTATACACCCCTGCGTCCTCGAAGCCCTCCAGTCCCGCGATCAAATTGGGGTCGCTTCGCACGGGAAGTCCTTTCAGCGCTCGGTTCAGGTCCTCCGGACCGATCTTGCAGGCTCAGCCGGCTCCGTGGACCATCTCTGTCAGGCGAATCTTCTTTTCACCGCTCATTTGAAATTTCTCCTTCAGGAAGACTACTGGGTTTTTATCCACTCATCCAGATGTTTCTCGAACACCCGGGGGAGCGCCTCGATGATTTCTCTTATCCGGGTCGCGGGTGTCGCACCGGCGTACTGCCCCGCCATCCGGTTTGCCCGGAAGGTCGCACGGGCGGCGTCGAGGGGCCTGAAGCCGCCGCAGATGAAAGCGCCCGCCATGCCACTGATGGTGTCGCCGGTACCGCCGATGGCCTCCAGGGCGGGAACATCCGGCTCCGAGATGGTTCCAATGATCTTCCCGTCTGCGGCGATGTAATCCGTCGACCCTTTGACCATAAGCGTCTTCGCCGCGTTTTTGTGACGGTAGGCCGCGGCGACCAGCTCCGGGATTTTCGACGCGTCGGACTCGAAGAGATGCCTGCTCACGTATGCGGGGTGCATGGCATCGGGGTCGGCAAGAAAGGCCATCTCCGAAAGATCAGGGGTGAAGATGTCGAAGGTGGAGGCAAGGCCTGCCGCCTTGGCGGCGTACATGGCGGCGGCGTCGGCGATCATGAAGGGCCTCTTTTTTGCCTTTGACGCGGATTCGCAGACCTTTTTCATCAGACCCATGACCGGGAGCATGTAATGGAGAAGAAGAACACCCGGGGACATAACGGGGAGGTTCTTGATGAGATGGTCGTAAAGGAGACGGCTTCCCTTCCCTGTGCCGTCGTCCCCCACGAGAAGGGCCCTCGGTGGCGCGAGGCGGAGGTGACCCGCCGTCACGCAGGCCGCACTGATCAGGGCCGCCGTCCCCTGCGTGCAGGGGATCTCAGCACCGTTCAGCGATATAACAGGTCCCAGAAATTTAACCTCGCCGAGGGTGAGGGGCAGATCCTTCCTCGGGACGGTCCCGCAGATAAGATACATGGGTTACTTTCGTCCGTTCGACCAGATGTCCAAGGATTCGACAAAAGCCCGGTCGAGCATGAGGGAACACAGGGTGTAGCCCCTGTCCCTGGGTCTCGGTGCCTCGGCAAGCTTCTTGTCGAGCATTTCAGCGTGCAGGAAAGGGATGTCGGGACAACCGCCGCCCGAAACATTCAGGATGACACTGCTGCCCCGGTCGAAGGTGAGCTTCATATTTCCGGCCTTGACCATGATGGCGCTGCCGAAATCGGTCACCTGGACGACCTGCAGGAGTTCGCTCCCGCTTTTCACGGGGAGGATTTCCAAAAAGGACAGGTTCTTTGCGCGAAGCATCCGCTCCACGCCCGTTTTTTCGACCAGGTTTATCTCCAGGGCAAGGTCGCACCCCTTTCTCAGCTCCGGCGGAGGGGCCACGAGCTTCGTTTCGTATTCTCCCGCCTTCAGGACCTTCTCGGCAGCGATGGCCTCTTCGACGCTGGTGAAAAGGACGAGACCGCCGCCCTCAAAGTTGTTTTTTTTCGTGAACCCAAAAACCATAAGAACCCGCGATGCGGCGCGAAGTGCGATACCAGGCCAGGATCCGCTTCATTTACTTCGACATCTGGATGACGATATCCTGATTCTCTTCACTCACGTCCGTGCGCATATTATATTTTTTTGCCAGACGAAGCAAATTCTCTTTTGAGACTTCGTTGTCGACGACGACCTCCAGGGCATCGGCCCCTTCCCGGATGGCCTGGCTCGTGAGTACAACCGGTTGAGGACAGGAAAGTCCCCTTGCGTCTATTTTCTTGGCTGTCATGTTCATCTCCTTTTTTCGATCTTCATTTCTTTACGGGCTCAGGATTTTGCTCTCTCCCTCATGGCAAAACCGATGACGAGGCAGAATATAAGCCCCGCGATAACCCCGGCGGGTCCGAAGGCCGCCGCGCCCTTCGGCGAGCTTGCCATGGCGAAGTTGTGGGAGAAGGCGGCGCCGAAGATCATGCCCAGGGCGAAAATGCCGGCATCCAGGTCCCCCTCGCCGGAGAGGAAGAGCTGCCGGCCCGGACATCCGCCGGCCAGCATGAAGGCCAGTCCCGCAAGGGACATGCCCAGGAAGTTCCACAGGTGGTCCGTGTGTGCGATGGGCTGTCCCTCGAATCCCATTTTGAACTGGCCGAGGAGAAGGTTCATCACAAAAGCGGCGACGAGAAGCGCCGC